>Ga0316209_1000742_pt1 | contig 47189 bp, 47 predicted proteins | sample 6monopyrite_MG_FD_204945 | JGI IMG/M metagenome (GOLD analysis project Ga0316209, IMG submission 204945) | Microbial mat bacterial communities from mineral coupon in-situ incubated in ocean water Damariscotta River, Maine, United States -... | ecosystem: Environmental > Aquatic > Marine >...
GTCAGTGCAACACGCACCGCCTCCTGTCTGAATTCGGCTGTGTGTTTCTTTCCCATTGTCGTTCTCCTTTTGCGAATAATACGCGGTTAAAGGAGCGGAACAATACCGCGACAGGCCCATTCTGAGGATGCCAGAAAGTTGCTTGTGAACCAAAATAATCCCACGCTATGCCGGCAATGGCACTGGAAACCAACAAAATCAATCCTCCAAGATAATGTTGGTTAATCTCAAAGCTGCTGTCACTTTTTTCAAGCAAGCCCACTTCCATAGCCAAAGATATTTCGGGCATGATGAAAGTTTTTAAATATAAAATAGCTCAGCCACCAAATACTCGGGCCAGCAAATCAGTTGTCCGTTTTGCCGGGTTTTGCCGGATGGCGGCCTCCTCTTTGGCAAGATAGAAAAACAATCCCTCCAGAGTCATGTTGACAGCGTGGTCGGACAGGTTAGCCTTTACGTCCGGGACAAATGGCAAGGCGGCGTATTTTCCCATAAGCTGGTCATAGGATGCTATCGCCCCGACTTCGGAGAGCGACTGATCGATGACGGGTTTGACAATATTAACCAAGTCAGTCGATGAAACGCGCTTGAAGTATTTGGTCGCGGCATCATCTGGACCATTAAAAATCTGTTTTGCATCGTCCAGCGTCATTTCGGTAATGGCTTTCCAAATGAGCTCCTTCGTCTTCGGTGCGGCGTTTTCCGCAGCCCTGTTGAGCTTTAATTCAACCTCATCAGCTAAGGAAGAAAGGCCAAATTTTTTCAGCAATCCTTGAACTTTCTGCAACTCGGGCGGCAACGGAATATGGATGCTAGGGTCGGAATTATATCCATCGGCGGCGCCAACCTGTGACACTACAGTCGCCGTGCCGACACGAAGGGCGTCACGAAGCCCGGCGATGATATCGGCGTCTGCCAAGCCGCCAGTAACGCTGCTTGGCGAAGTTGACGTTCCAGAACCGGTAACGTTTCCGATTGCGTCCTGCAGCGTATTTAAGTAGTTCTGCTGCGATTGAGCCGGAAGAGCCAAAGTAATTACTATAAGACCCACAACACTTATAAAAAATAGCCGCATGAAGTATGTCCTTTTTGATAGAATTTTAAAATGTCGATTGATATTGTGAAACCACGATCATGTGCTTTTTATCAGGGCTTTTTCTTGTTCTGCCGCAACATTAAACCAATGGATAAATTTAAAGTGATGGCTATCACTTTTCAATAAAATAGTTGAGGCTGGATTTTTTTGGCTCCTTGATATCTGGTTAAAAAGCTGTTTGTGCTGATACTCGACGTTTGAGTAGGTGATAAATAGATGATCAAATTGTCTTAAATTTCAGTATTGGTATAGGATTAAGGACGTGCCTTTAAAGTTTTTCACTTGATGCGATATTGTGAATTTCTATGATCGCATCTCCTTCGATCATGTCCGGAAAACGTTTGGCGAAATCCTGAAAGTATAATTTTTCAAAATGTCCGGTAATATCGTCGCGGCTTATCCAACGTTCGAAAAAAAGAAAATGGCCAGGGTTGGCCTGATCTTCCAGAAACCGGTAGGAAATGCACCCGTCTTCTTTTTCTGAAAGCGGGATAAGATCAAGGGACATTTGTTTCAATGCATCCTTGTGCTCGTCTTTGACTTTGAATTCACCGCTGATGATATACATGATAATTCCTATAGACTGTTGGGATCAAAGTTTTCAATTATCGTTGGAAATTAACGATAAAATGCGGTCCCGGTCTGCATCCAATTCAGGGGCAGGGGGGCGGGTTACCGGATCAGAAAAGCGAGATAATTTAATAGGATTTCCAGCCATTGTGACGCTTCCAGATGTCGGGTCATTCGTTGAAATAACCATGTTACGGGCGTTGACTTGTGGGTCGTTTAACACGTGTTCAATCGTGTTGATAGGACCGGACGGGATCCCCGCTGTTTCTAGAATAGTTAACCATGCGTCGACTGAGGACATTGCCAACGTTTTGTTCAGCTCAAGCGTCAGATCATCAGAATGTTTTGTGCGCTCGGCATTATTGGTAAAACGATTATCTTTGTATAATTCAGGGCGTTTAATGGCGTCGCATAGTTTTTCGAACAAGATATCGTTGCCGGCGGCGATAATAATATAACCGTCTTGAGCTTTAAAAGCCGCGAACGGTGTAATCGATGGATGTCGTGCGCCCAATGGTCCCGGGATCACATGATCGGCCGTATACCGGGCAATGGCGTTTTCCAACATGGCAACTTGGCAATCCAGCATCGATACATCAACCATCATGCCTTGGCCCGATTGTTGGCGTTCATAGAGTGCTGACAAAATCCCGGTAACGCCAAAAAGCCCGGCGGATATATCGCCAATGGATGTGCCGACCCGGGTTGGTTCACCGCCTTCGTGTCCGGTGACGCTCATGATCCCGCCCATGCCTTGGACCACCATGTCGTATGCAGCGCGTTGGCTATAAGGTCCGGTATGGCCAAAACCTGATATGGCTGCATAGATCAATCGCGGATTGATGGATTTTAACTTGTCCCAACCAAGCCCAAGTTTTTCCATAGTACCGGGGCGGTAATTTTCGACCAAGATATCAGCTTGGCCGACAAGGTGTTCAAAAGTTTTTAAATCTTCTGATTGTTTTAAATTCAGTGTAATGCTTTCTTTGCCGCGGTTAAGCGACATAAAATAGGCTGATTTTTTATTGATGAATGGACCAAAATGGCGGGCGTCGTCACCGCCGGCCGGGGTTTCAATTTTGATCACCCGCGCGCCCAAATCGGCAAAAACCATCGTTGCATAAGGTCCCGCTAAAACGCGGCTAAGATCAAGGACAACTAATCCAGAAAGAGGGCCTTTGGTGGTCATAAATCTTGAGCTCCTGATAATTTAGATTTTTTCATTGGGCTTGATTGTATTCCATGACAATGTGGCAACAAAATCTTTAAACGATCCGGTTTGCACAGACACATGGGCTTTCATCAATGACGCAGTTAAATCGGCATCACCATTGATAATCGCAGCAACAATTTTACCATGTTCATCAAAGGATTTATCAATGCGGTTCAGTGCGCGTAACTGTAATCGGCGGTATAATCCAACCCGGTTTCGTAAACGCATCGTTTCTTGGGTTAAAAATTTATTTTTTGCGCCATGATAAATGGCTTCATGGAAATCCATATTTAGCGCATAATAATCATCGGGTAATTTTTGATGAACCCATTTTTCCGTTGCAAGGTGAATGGCTTTAAGCTGTTGCTTTTCATCATGGCTCATCCGGGTGGCAGCTAATCGCCCGCAAAAGCTTTCCATTTCAGCCATGACTTCAAACAGTTCAAGGATTTCCTGTAAGCTGATCATAGCAACAATGGCCCCCCGTCTGGGGCGCAGTTCAACAATGCCTAAAGTGCTTAATTGATTAAGCGCTTCGCGTACTGGGGTTCTGGAAACGTCAAAGCGTTTGGCTAAGGAAACCTCATCAAGCCGGGTGCCCGGTTTGAGCGCACCTGTGATAATTTCTTGTTCCAGAATTTGTTTTAATTGTTGTGCCGATCCGCCGACCATAGTGTCCCTGTTATTCTTAAAATCTGCTAAATGTAAATAATTTATCATTTGAAATAGCATATTCAAATTGTATACAATTTAATTGACCGTGTACACAATAATACTTATTCTGTTTCAGAAAGCGATTTTTCTGCAAAGTTACATGGAGTGGAAAATAGTCGCGAATAAAAATTAAAAAAATAAATACAACATAGGTTTGAATTTACTTTAATAACATCAGGGAGATTACGATGAAAACAACAAACGTTTTAAAAAAGCTAACCCTTAGCGTGGCGCTTGTTTCTGCTACGGCTATTGCCAGCGCTTCAGTCGCTTATGCCAGTTCAGATGTGATTACATTAAAAGCGTCTCATCAATGGAATACCAAAGACGTACGTCATAAAATGGTGCAAATTATTGCCGATGAAGTGGCTAAAGCCAATGTTGGATTGAAGGTAAAAATTTATCCATCAAAATCATTATATAAACCCAAAGAACAATGGGCTCCGTTGACAAAGGGTCGCCTAGATATTTCAGCTTTTCCTTTGGCTTATGCCGCTGGTCGTCATCCAGAATTTGACGCGACTTTGATGCCGGGTTTGGTGAAAAACCACGAACAAGCCAGACGTTTGAATGATTCCCCCTTCATGGATGATATCAAAGGTATTATCAATAAAGCCGGTGTTATTGTGCTGTCAGACGGTTGGCTTGCCGGTGGTTTTGTCTCCAAGAAAAATTGTATTTTATCACCATCTGATATCAAAGGCCAAGTTTCACGCGCGGCGGGTAAAGCATTTGAAGAAATGTTGGTCGGCGCTGGTGCATCGATTGCGTCCATGCCAAGCTCTGAAATTTATAGTGGCCTGCAAACCGGTGTTTTGGATGCGGCGAATACCAGTTCCGGAAGTTTTGTGTCCTACCGTATTTATGAACAGGTCAAATGTTTGACGGCCCCTGGTGATAACGCATTGTGGTTCATGTATGAACCCATTTTAATGTCTAAAAAATCTTTTGATAAATTGAATACAAAACAACAAAAAGCAATCATGGCGGCTGGACAAAAAGCCGAAGACTTCTTTGTTGGCGCAGCGGCAGGTTTGGACCAAAAAATGGTTGATGCCTATAAAAAAGCCGGTGTTAAGGTTGTTACAATGACAGCTGCACAAGCACAGCAATGGCGGGATATTGCCAATAAAACATCGTACGCTAATTTTGCCAAAAAAGTTAAAAATGGCGACGCTTTGATCAAAAAAGCCTTGGCCGTAAAATAGTCATTAACTCATTGATGTTAGCAGGCTAACCGCTTTGCCAAATGTTAATTAAATACCGCATCTTTCGGGTTGATTTTGTCATAGCCTGAAAGGTGCGGTCTGTTTATGATCTAACATCTAATGAATTGGGTGTAAGGAACGGTTATGGCGATCTTTATTCGGTTTGTGAAAAAAATATCAACGGTTTGTGGAATGATATCCGCAGCATTGCTTGGTGGCGCTATCCTAGTTGTTTGCCAAATGGTGTTTATTCGTTATGTGCTTAACGGCTCAACCGTTTGGCAAACAGATTATATAACCTATTCTATGGTGGCGGCGACGTTAATCGGCAGCCCTTATGTGTTGTTGTTAAAAGGCCATGTGAACGTTGACTTGCTGCCTTTGTTCTTGAAACCCAAAGCACGTTTGTATCTGGCTCTGTTGGCGTCCGCCGGAGGATTGGTCTTTTCCGCAACTTTAGCATGGTTAGGGTTTGTTTTTTTCCTGGAGGCATGGGACGGCGGTTGGCGCACCGACACCATTTGGGAATTGCCGTTATGGATACCCTATGCATCCATCCCCATCGGAATTGGTATTTTGGCTCTGCAATATGTGGCCGATGTTTTGGCTTTGATAACGGGCCGGGAAATGCCCTTTGCCATGGATGATCATACACCAGTAAAGGATATTTAACATGGATCCCATTTTGATAGGTGCATTCATCGCGATCGCCACAATTATCGTTCTTGGCACCGGAGTTCCTGTTGCTTTTGGTCTGGCACTGGTGGCCATGGTTGCTCTGGTTATGGTCGAAGGTATAGGCGCTCTTGAAACAACAGCTGAAACATTTTTTGCCGGTCTCGCGGAATTTGCCTTGGTTTCCATTCCGATGTTTATCGTTATGGGGGCGGTTGTTGCGGCAACACCTGCGGGCAAAGATTTGTACGAAGCCTTGGACCGGTGGTTGCACCGGGTGCCGGGCGGACTGATTTTATCAAACATCGGGGCCTGTTCTATTTTTTCTGCTTTAAGCGGGTCGTCGCCAGCCACATGTGCGGCCATTGGCAAAATGGGTATTCCTGAAATGCGCGCCCGTGGTATAATGGATGGTTTGGCGACGGGGTCTATTGCCGCTGGCGGAACTCTTGGGATTTTAATTCCGCCTTCAATTACAATGATTGTTTATGGCATCGCAACGGAAACATCCATTGGGCGTTTGTTTTTGGCTGGTGTGTTTCCGGGGTTAATGCTGACCGCTTTGTTTATGGTTTGGGCGATATATTCATCATGGAAAAATGGCAGCGCTGCAGCCACCGATGACAAAGGTTTCAGTTGGGCTGAACGGTTTGCAATATTGCCGCGTGTGGTCCCGTTTTTGATTATTATCGCTGGCGTTTTGTATGTTTTGTATGGCGGCGTCGCGACGCCGAGCGAAGCCGCGGGCGTTGGGGCTTTATTTAGTTTAATTGTGGCTATGGTCATCTATAAATTATGGAGCTTTTCTGCAATTTGGCGGATCTTATCTGAATCGATGCGTGAAAGTGTGATGATTTTGATGATCATTGGCGCATCTGCATTATTTAGTTTCACATTATCGTCGTTATTTGTGACCCAGTCCATCGCCGAAGCCATTGCTGTAATGGCGCTCAATAAATGGGTGTTATTAGCATTTATTAATATATTTTTATTGGTGGCCGGTATGTTTTTACCACCTGTTGCCATCATTTTAATGACCGCACCGATCTTACTTCCGATTGTGATGTTAGCGGGGTTCGATCCTTATTGGTTTGCGGTCATGTTCACGATTAACATGGAAATTGGTTTGATCACGCCGCCTGTGGGTTTAAACCTTTATGTGATCAATGGTATTGTACCTGATGTACCGTTGCCGGTGATTTTAAAAGGCGCATTGCCATTTATGTTATGCATGATCGTGGGTATCGTCTTATTGTCATTGTTCCCAGAAATAGCGACATGGTTGCCGGAAAAAGTTATGGGAAAAGCCATATAAAAAATAAAATTTTCCAAACCTATTAAAGCGACGGCAATGTGTAATTTGACGTGAATAACGACTGGTTTCGACCATTGGATAATTCGTCATAAATCCAAGCATAGGTCGCAGCCAAACCGTCTTGTAATTTGGTTGATGGTTGCCATCCGAGTTCAGCTTCGATCATGGTGTTGTCGCTGTTGCGGCCACGTACGCCTTTGGGGGCATCCAGTTTATAGGTGCGATTAAGTGTAACACCAGCAATGGCTTCGACCATGTCGACCAGTTGATTGATCGACACCATTTCGTTACTGCCTAAATTGATTGGGTCGGTAATGTCACTTGAAAATATTTTTTGAACACCAAGTACACAATCATCAATATATTTAAAACTACGTGTTTGTTGCCCATCACCCCAAATTTCGATATCGCTTAGTCCTGATAATTTAGCAATGGCAACTTTTCTGCATATGGTGGCGGGGGCTTTTTCCCGACCACAATCAAATGTACCCATGGGGCCATGAATATGTTCCTGTAAATTTAGAATTTGTAATACTTGTATATTTGCTTGGCCGCTGCATCAACTCATGTTTGGTGGAAGATTGCGGGCTTGCTGAAAAGTTGGTGGTTGCTTCCTTCCTAGGGGCCATACTTATTGATTTCATCCGTTCTGCGCGAGCAGGTTTGTTCCCTAAACAGGAAAAAAGATGCAGGAAATAGGGCGCACTTTTAAGACCTTTTGACGCATTCAGAGGACTAAGGTACAGGCGCCCGCAGGGGGGCAAAAAAAACAAACGTTTTATTCAACAACAAACAGCCTTGAATAAGTTATAGATGTCCTTCGACTGTTTCATTTGGCTAAATCCCTTATTTTGTAAACAGAATTACATAAATTACCAACGATATTGAATGAGTCTGGGGTCTAAGCATCAATGAGGGTTTCAACCAAGCTGTGAGGTAACTTAAATTGAACGTTATCGTTTGAAAACCGTAACCGTTTCAACATGGTTTGAGTATTTGAACTGATCGACAGCTGTTATTTGGGTGATCTGGTAACCGGACTGAATTAAAATATCCGCATCCCTGGCCAAACTTTTTGGATCACAAGACACATAAACCACGGTGGCAACAGTTGATGCGGCAATTTCTTGAATTTGGGCATGGGCACCGGCACGCGCAGGGTTGATGACGATGGCGTTAAATGCATTTAAATCGTCTTGGTAAATAGGATCACGGAATAAATCTCGAGCATCTGCTTTGATGGGTTTTAAACCTTTGGCAAAACGCGTGGCCATTTTTAACGCATCGATCATGGCGATATTGCTGTCTGCGGCATAGACTTGGGATTGGGTTGCCAACCTAAGTGCAAAAGGGCCTATTCCGCAAAATAAGTCGGCCACTTTTTTAGCTTTTCCGACACCTTTTAATACCAGACTTGCCAGTGTGTTTTCTCCTAATTCCGTTGCTTGAAGAAAGCTGGAAGGTGGAAGTGGGACCAAAGCCGACCCCATGGGCATCATCGGCTTGCGGCGCTCCAAAGTCGTATCCCCATCAATGGTTAATCGTGCGAGTTGATGTTTTTGAACGCATTCACTAAGCACGATATGGGTTTTGGGGGATATGTTTCCGGCTCCTTGGATATCACAATCAAGGCCTTCGGGTGTGGCCGTAAATTGAATATCCAATTTTTGTTTTGATGATGCAAAAGGGGCGGCTAACCCTCGTGCTATGTCAGGTGTGTTTTTAAGCCTTGGGGCCAAGATTGGACAGTCTTCTATATCAATTAACTGACGGCTTCTTGCTTGCATAAAACCGGCAAGGATACGGCCTTTGGTAAATCTGATATGCAATGTCACACGGCGGCGGCCATCACCATGGGCATCGATGAAATCGATTTTTGGCGAGTTTTCAAACTCTGGGTTACTCGTGTACTTAATCCCTTGGTGTTTGAAGGCCGTCCGGATGGCGTCCAATTTCCACGTTTGATATTTTTTGTTTTCAAGGTGTTGCATCGAGCATCCGCCGCAACGCTCGAAATAGGGGCAAATCGGTTGAATACGGTTAGGAGACGGTTCTATAATTTCTAATACATCACCGCGTTTTCCGTCACTTAAAATCGTGACCTTTTCGCCTGTTAGGGTAAACGGTACAAATACAGAATATGCCTTATTATCAGGCTCGGTGGCTGAAATGCCGTCACCTTGGCGACCCAGTTTGGCAATGCGGACTGTTTGTTGGACTTTAGTTATTTGCGGTTTGTCCGGCGTGCTGAATGGCCGCCTTTTTTTATGGCGCCGCCTTGTTGGTGTTGTCATGGGTTTGCCCTGATGGTGGTTTTAAAATCACAGCAAAATAGGCAGATATTAACAGATTAAGCTACTTGTTTTTTTTCTTATGATGCCAGTCTTGAACGGCGTTGATTTTTCTGGTCATGCGCATAGCCTCTGATTGTTTTGACTTGGGGGGTGGTATTTTCCGATACTCGGTCCAAACGCCAGACAAAAGCAGGAGGCGTATTACGCCAGACAAAGGCAACTCTTGTGGATTGCAGCCCTAAACGTTCCATCACTGCTTTTGATATGGGCGGGGTGAGACCGTAGGTGAATTGGATGAATGTGCCACTTTTTGCCATCAATGAAAATGCGCGTTTTAATAAAGAATACTGTTGTTTGGCGTCAAATAACAGCATCGGAAGACCTGAGACAATTGTGTTAATTTCATTATTTAACTGTTGTTTGGTAATAGACCTAAAATGTGAAGAAACATCGGCTTCGATAATATCAAGATCAGGGAAATGTAGTCGCAATGCTTGGGCCATGGCCGGGTTTTTTTCGACGATCTGTAATTGTTTAGGCTTCACCCCGGTCTGCAACAGCGCTGTTGTAATAACGCCTGTTCCCGCCCCGAGCTCGATGATCGACCCATCGTTTGTATTTTTTACCTGCATAGCCATGGCCTTCGCTAACGACCCACTGCTGGGGAATATAGCGCCGACCTCTTTTGGATTGTTAAACCACTGCCAGAAAAAATCTTTTTCATGTATTGATGACATCGTTTTTTTTCCGATTTTTAATTATTCATTGCTTATAGTATCAATTGAAGCCAATAAACACGCAATTAAGGCAACAACATGACGCGGCTTGATTTTTTTCTAAGGTTGGATATAGACCTGTCCCGGTATTGTTCCACTCCTTTAACGGCACATTATGCACAAAAGAAGAACGACTACTACTACTATTGAAACGAAACATTCAATGGAATTCAGGAAAGAGGCCATGCGTGCGGCACTGACAAGCAGCTTTACCCGCAAACACAAAGTCACGATTGACAGCAAACACACGTTCAACATTGCGCCCTACCTGCTGAACCGCAATTTCTTGGCGGATCAGCCCGATCAAAAGTGGGTGGTTGACATAAGCTACATCTGGACGTGTGAGGGCTGGCTCTATCTGGCCATAGTTCTGGATTTGTATCTCCGGCGCGTCATCGGCTGGGCCGTCAACAGCCGGGTGAAACGTGATTTGGCAATTCGGGCCTTGAACATGGCTATTGCTCTGCGCAGACCAGCCAAAAGGTGCGTTCATCATTCTGACCGGGGCAGTTCTAAAAGTTCTCGCGCAATAAAGCATGTTCCTGCCATACGGGGGTATCTGAAACGAGGCGCGACTGATAAAAACCCCCATCCAAAAATATGAGCGATGTTGTTGGCGTCCACACCTTGCCCTGCGGACTGGGCGTCTCCTACAGTTCCTGCGCCACCGTATCGACGGCTTCTTTGGTGATGGCGACGATTTTATCGGCTTCATCGGGGGTTAGGCACAACGGCGGGGCAAAGCCCAAGATATCACCTTCGGGCATGGCGCGTAGGATTAACCCGCGTTCCAGGCAGGCGGCAGCGATACGTGGCGCCACTTTAAGTGCCGGATCAAAAAAGGTTCGGCTGCTGCGGTCTTTGACAAATTCAAGCGCCGCTAGCAGTCCCTCGCCACGGACGTCGCCGACGATCTCATGATTGGCAAAGACAGTTATCAGTTTTTTATTTAAATAAGCTCCGGTATCTTTGGCGTTGGTGACCAAATCAAGTTTGTCGACAAGATCAAGATTGGCGACACCGGCGGCGGCGCAAATGGGATGGGCGGAATAGGTCCAGCCGTGGCCGATCGGCCCCATTTTATCGGTGCCTTGTTCTAACACTTTCCATAATTTTTCACCGACAATGACACCCGATAGTGGCGCATAGGCGCTGGTCAGTCCTTTGGCGATGGTGATCAGGTCTGGCTCAAGGCCGTAATGTTCAGAACCAAACATCGAACCCAAACGCCCAAAAGCGGTAACCACTTCATCGGCGACAAGCAGAACGTCATATTTTTTCAGGACAGCCTGAATGGCTTGCCAGTAGCCGGCGGGCGGGGGAACGATACCGCCGGTGCCGAGCACCGGTTCACCGATGAAAGCCGCGACAGTGTCCGGGCCTTCTGCCAAAATCATAGTTTCCAGGTTGGCGGCACATTGCCGGGAAAAGTCTTCTTCGCTTTGATCCAGATCTTCTCTGCGAAAGTAATAGGGTGCATCGGTATGAAGGATCGGTGAACGTGGCAAATCAAAGGCTTTGTGGAACAATCCCAATCCGGTCAGGCTGCCGGTCATAACGCCGGAACCGTGATAGCCGCGCCAACGCGAGATGATTTTTTTCTTTTCCGGTCGGCCCATAATGTTGTTGGCGTACCAGATTAATTTGATGTTGGTTTCATTTGCATCGGACCCTGAAAGTCCAAAATAGACCTTGCTCATGTTGGCGGGGGCGCGATCAATAATCATTTGTGCCAGATTGATTGAGGCTTCCGTGCCGTGGCCGACATAGGCATGATAATAAGCCAATTTTTTCGCCTGTTCGGCGATGGCATCGGCTATTTCCGTGCGTCCGTAACCAACGTTAACGCAGTAAAGGCCGGCGAAACCGTCAAGGCTCGTCTTGCCTTCAATGTCTGTGATGTAAACGCCTTTGCCAGTCTCGATGACCCGCGTCGGTGCTTCACCGCGTGCAAATTGGCCCAAGTGTGTCGACGGATGAAAGAAATTATCCCGATCCATACGTTCCAGTTCGGGCATATTGGTAAGATTTGTCATGTAAGCGTTTCCTTTAGTTGGTTTCCGTCGATGTGCAGATGTATTTGATGTCGCTGAAGGCGTCGAGGCCGTGACGGCCACCCTCGCGACCGAGACCGGATTGTTTCATCCCGCCAAACGGGACGGGGGCGCCAGTCATTTTGACACAGTTCACCGCCACCATGCCGAACTCCAGACGCGACGCGACGCGTGCGGCGCGTGCTCCGTCGCGTGCATAGACATAAGCGGCTAGTCCGTATTCAGTATCGTTAGCCATTCTGATAACCTGATCCTCGCTGGAAAAATGGGCTATGGCGGCAACGGGACCGAAAGTTTCTTCGCAAGATATAAACATATCCGCAGTGATATCGGCGATAACCGTGGGCTCAAAGAACAGTCCACCCAAGTCGTGCTGCCCGCCGCCGACGAGAACACGGGCGCCTTTGTTTTTTGCGTCCTCGACCTGTTGCAAGCATTTGTCAATGGCCCCTTGATGCATCAGGGGGCCGATGTCGATCTCAGGGATAAGTCCATTGCCCACTTTTAATCGCTTTGTAGCCTCGGCAAACCGCTGGCAGAAGTTTTCGTAGATGGTTTCGTGTACGTAGATCCTGTTGGCGGCGAGACAATCTTGTCCGCTGGTCAGGAACTTTGCCATTACCGCGTCCTGAACCGCGCGATCAATATCGGCATCGCCAAAAACGATAAAAGGCGCATGTCCGCCAAGTTCCAAAGAGACCCGTTTGACCGTTGGCGCAGACCATTCTAGAAGCTGCCTGCCGACAGGGGTCGAGCCTGTGAAGCTTATGGCGCGTACACGTACATCATCGCACAATGCCTTGGCCAGAACCGGGGCGTCGCCGGTAACAACGTTAAAGACGCCAGCTGGAATGCCTGATGTTTCAGCCAGCACAGCTAGGGCGAGGGCGGAAAATGGTGTCTCTGGTGCTGGTTTGACGATTACCGTGCAACCAACAGCCAGAGCCGCACCTGCTTTTCGGGTGATCATGGCCGACGGAAAATTCCACGGCGTAATCAGTGCCGAAACGCCAACGGGTACACGCGCCACACGCATCTCAGTTCCTTTAAGGTGCGGCGTTATACCTTCGATATTCAACCTTTCTGCCTCGCTGGCGAACCAATCAAGAAACCCTGCAGCGTAATCGATTTCTCCCAGTGCTTCTGATAATGGTTTACCTTGTTCAAGCGTCATGATCAGGGCCAGGTCTTCGCGCTCGGCTAACATCAATTCGCCCCACAGGCGGAGTTTTTGTGCCCGTACTTTTGGCAGTTCCTGTGCCCATGTACCTAGAGCCGTTTGGGCCGCATCGACGGCACCAATGACATCCGATACGCCAAGATCGGGCACGGTGCCAAGGACCGTGCCGTCGCAAGGATTATGAACTTTGAGAACACTCTTGGTCTTAGCCTTCCGCCATTGACCATCAATATAGCAGTGATCGGTCAAAAGGCCAGAGTTGCGAAGATAATCGCCCAAGGTTTTTACTGATAAATTATCTGCCAACATGGACCATGCCTCCGTTTGGATGATTTCCAGCGGAGACTAGCGGTTTCGATGCGGAAGGTGTTTTTGAAGTTATGTCGAATTCAAGAAATAATTTCTTATGCCCGGGTATTGCGCAGAAAGAATTTCTGCGATGACGATCGTGTTTTTTACTGGTCACGCATCAGGCTAGCCAGTGGTAGATTTCCGATTTTTTTCACCCGCTTGGTCACCGCGCAAGTGATGTATCTGTCGATGCCGATATCCGCCGCCAGCAGCTGTTCCATCAATGTCTGGTAAGCGTCAAGATCGGCTGTTAGCACCCGCATCAGGTAGTCGATGGTTCCGCCAATGGCCCAACATTCCAAGATTTCGGGAATTTCAGCTATCTGACTTTCAAAAACCTCGAAGTCTTCGCGCTGGTGGCGCTTCAGCGATATCTCGACCCAGATCGTCGATGTTTTTACCAGTTTATCAAGGCTGATTTCAGCCTTGTAGCCGCTGATCACGCCTTCGCGTTCCAACCTGCGGAGACGTTCCCAGCACGGGCTGACCGAAAGATTGACGGCTTCGGCCAGCTTGACCTTGGTCATCCGGCCTTCACTTTGCAGGGTGCTGAGAATTTTCAGATCGATTGCGTCAAGTTTGATCATTAAATTTTCATCCCTTAAACGCCGATCACGGCGAGGCAGTCGCCCATGCCGATCAAACCGGGGAAGTGACGTCCGGCAAGAAGACCGGATATCCCTGCCTTGTACAGTACCGGTTCACCGCCGGAACGTTTGACGTCGTGGACCAAGGCGATGGTTGCCCCTTTTTCGATCGTTTCTCCTAGATCAACACGCATTTCCAGCAAGCCCTCGCTTATCGAAGTTATGAAGCACCCTTCGGAGCTTGTGTCGAGGGCGATGGTCGGCCCGATTTCCGGCTTTCCTTTGAGGATGCCAGCGTGTTTAAGAACATTGGCGACGCCCCGCTTTGCGATCGCCGTCGATGACGCGGTGGCGCTACCGCCGCCACCAAGTTCGGTTGACAGAAAAACCTTGCCCATGTCCTCGGCGGCGCTGTCGTACATGCCGACACTGTCGATCTCTGTGAGCATCATTGAATAGGGCGCATTGAATGCCTGCATGGCGGCAACGCATTTGGCTTGCTGGTTTTTGTCGTCCAGCACATGGGCGGCGGCGAAGGGGACAAAGTCGAGCGTTTTTCCACCAGCGTGTATGTCGAGGACAATATTGGCCATTGGCAGCAGGGTGCGTTGGAAATAATCGGCGATTTTTTCAGTAGGTGTTCCGTCCGCACGACCCGGAAAGGCACGGTTCATGTTGCCCTTGTCAATCGGGGACGTTCTTGTCGCGGCCATGAATGCCGGAAAGTTCATCATCGGTACAATGATCACCCGACCAGTGACATGAGCGGGTTTTAAAGTGCGGGCCAGATCCAAAAGTGCGACCGGACCTTCGTATTCGTCACCGTGGTTTGCTCCGCTTAACAGAGCCGTCTGGCCCGTCCCGCCTACAATCACGGAGACCGGGATCATTATTGCGCCCCAAGCCGAGCCATCGTGCGAATGGGGCAGTTTGAGATGACCGTGGCGTATTCCCGGGCTCTCCAGATCAATAGTCGATACGATTGGGCTAGCGGGCATTGCTTAGTCCTTGATTAGCAGTCTACGTAAATAATCGGCCAGTTCTTGATGTGTCATAATTTGATTGCCGGCATTCAAGACACTGGAACGACTATCCTGTTCCGCGGCTTTGACGCGCGATAAATAAATCAGGCGTTTCAGAGATGCAGGGTCAAGTTTTAAAAATTGTCATCGCGTACTATTAACATAAATCATGACAGCATCAAGCCCATGTATCCGTTCAGGTTTATATAAATCCCGAAGATGCTGTCTATTTTTATCAGACAAGTCCCGTGCAATATTTTAATCGCTAAACATCCTAAATGATAATAGGGCATCTCTATAAATTCCCTTTCCTTTCGCAGGTCTTCTAGAATCCAAGTATCGTAATTTTCTCAATTTAGGGTTTGAACATGAGCCAAATGGGTTTCTTTGATTTAACCAATCGGTATGCAGGTTTGGACGCCAAGAATGATCCGTTGCTGACGCTGGACAACGGCATGGCGTCAACCAAACGTAAAGCGTAAGTCCCCAGCGGGTCGAAAGCCCTTAGATGCGGTGATGATGTTCAAAGCCATTGTGCTGTGCTCACTTTACAGCCTATCCGATGATCAGGTGGAGTATCAAATCCGGGATCGTCTTTCATTTATGCGATTTTCAAACCTTGGCCTTGAGGACAATGTTCCCGATGCCAAAACGGTTTGGCAATACCGTGACCAACTGGCTGATGCGGGTGTCGTTGAAGACTTGTTTGACGATTTTGACGGTTATCTCAAAGCCGAAGGTTATCTCGCCATGGGCGGTCAAATTATCGATGCATCTATCGTACCGGTTCCGACCCAGCATAATAACCGGGACGAAAACAGCAAAATTAAAACGGGTGAATTACCCGATAATTGGGCCGATAAACCCGCGAAACGGTGCCAAAAAAACACCGATGCCCGGTGGGTCAAAAAGCATGGTAAAAGCCATTTTGGTTATAAAAACCATATCAACATTGACCGACATCACAAATTAGTGCGGCGCTATAAAGTGACGGATGCTTCTGTTCATGACAGTCAGGTTATTGCCGATATTTTGGATGGGGATAATACCGCATCGAGCGTTTGGGCGGACAGTGCTTATCGTTCAGAAAACATTGAAGCGTTGCTAAAAAGCAAAGGCCTGACCAGCCGCATTCATCGTAAGGGTCGCCGCAATAAGCCCCTGACAAAACGCGAAATCAAAGGCAATAACACCCGTTTAAAAGTCCGCGTTCGTGTGGAGCATATCTTCGGATCACAAAGCAATGACATGGGCGGAACATTGGTTCGCAGCATTGGTTTGGTACGTGCCAAAGCAAACATCGGTCTCAAGAACCTGGCCTATAACATGCGCCGTCTTGTTCAGTTAGAGCGCATGGTAGCGGCACCGCCATAACAAAACCAAGGGCGAAATCCGTCCAGTGTGGTGATTTGCGAAGCAATCACACGACTGAGACGGGAAATAACTTGAGGATAAGGCAAAATGGCTTCCTATCAGTTCAGGATTGGTCTAATCTTTGCCAATGGGGCATTAATCGAGGTGCCCTTAAGTTTTTATAGTTAATTTTCGTCGTCACCGGAAAATCGAGTTTTCATCTTTGAATTTAAGAACGATCCTATTTGTGGTGCTTTTGTTTATCGGTGTTGTTCCGTTTGCAGTTTATGAGGCCGTTCCTAATATTAAAGCATTTGAAAAAGAAATCAAAGATGTCTCTGAACGACATTTGGTCTTGGCTCGGAATATCGGGTTAGCGTTAGAGCGATATAATCAAGATATCAAGGTTACATTCAAATCGTTGGTTTTGAATATGATCGAAGATAAAAATGTGTCAAATACCAAAGAATTACGAAGCATTTTGGGTTTACGCCACATTTGTGTTGCCAATGCTTCAAGCGGTTTAATTGTTAAAAAACTTGGCAATAATCAATTCCCGTGTCCTGTGAAGGTACCTGATAATCGTTTTCGTTTTTTCTTAAAATGGGCGGACACAAAACGGGTCATGTTTACACCAGTCAAGGCTGGTCCAGATGGAACACCTCTATTATATCTTGTTTGGCAGGTTGGCGGCAATTTGGCCATTGGTGCGGTTAATACAGATTACATTGTCGGCCTAGGAAAATCGATTAGTTTTGGAAAACGCGGCCATGCAGCGATAGTCGATAATATAGGCAACGTTATTGCCCATCCATTAGCCAGTTGGCGTCAAAAAATGAAGTCGCTAGCAAAAATCGATCCGGTAAAACGTATGTTGAACAAAGAAACCGGGGTGTCTACGTTTTACTCACCCGCATTAAAAGCCGATATGATCGCCGGTTTCACATGGGTTAAAGGCGCCAATTGGGGGGTTATGGTGCCACAGCCCGTGGTCGAATTAAAATTACGTGCACGGAAAAGTCAGGAACGGGCCATTGGTGTGTTGTTAAGCGCCGTGGCATTGGCCGTTTTTATAAGCTGGTTTTTGGCGGGTTATCTGGTAAAACCCATTTTGAATGTCGCTAATACCGCGAAAAAGTTTGTTGATGGTGACCATGCGGCCCGTGTGCCAATAACCGATGTTCGCATGCCAAAAGAATTAAAACAGCTCAGTGTGCGCTATAATTTTTTAGCAGACGATGTGGCGCAAGCTTATAACCGACTTTCTGAGATTGCGATTTCGGTTTCTTCGGGGGGTGGGCGTGAACTTTATTCGTCTTTAGTTCGGGGAATATCGCGCATATTAAAAAGCGATTATGTTTTTTATGCAGAATTTGAATGTGAAGATAAATTTCAACTTAAATCGTGTGCATTTTTTAAAGACGGAGTGTCTCAAGAAAATTTTGATTTCACAATTTCTGATTTACCGGATGTTATTGATGTAAAAGTAGACCCTTGTGTATTTGAGGCCGCCACGGGTGAGCTGTTTAAAAATGTATCACTCTTTAATAATTCGGGCGTTATACATTACATCAGCTTGCCAGTTATAGTGCCTATAAAAGGAACTGTTGGGTTAATCGTTTTGTTAAACAGGCGCCCGGTATCATCAATCCATGTAGTCATGAGCTCGCTTTATATTTTTGCAAACCGGTTTGCAACCGAATGGCAACGTCAAAGTTTGGAAAAAAACAATATGCAGGCGTTGGTCAGCGCTGAACAAGCCAACAAAGCTAAGTCAGAGTTTTTAACCAGCATGAGTCATGAGCTTAGAACGCCTTTGAATGCCATTCTGGGGTTTGCACAATTGTTGCAAATGGGGACGAAGCCAGCACTTTCAAAGGATCAATTTAATTATGTAGGGGATATTATAACGGGTGGTACGCACTTGCTAAAACTCGTCAATGATATACTTGATCTTGCTAAAATCGAATCCGATCAAGTCCTTCTCAAAAAGGACGATGTTAATATTAATGAATGTATTTCCGATTGCGTTTCGCTCGTTCGTCCTTTGGGTGACGTTCAAAACATAGTGATCAATAATTTATTTAGTGACCATGCTGCTATTCATCTTTACACAGACCCGCTGCGTCTCAAGCAGGTGCTGATAAACCTTTTATCCAATGCGGTTAAGTACAATAAAATCAATGGGAAGGTAACAATCGAAGGACATCAAACTGAAAATGGTTATTTCAAATTGACAATAGTAGATACGGGAATTGGTATTCCCGACGATGGAAAAACAGATGTTTTTGAAATCTTTCATCGATTTGGATCGGGGTGGGTAACGAACCCCGAAGGCACTGGGATTGGCTTGGCCGTATCAAAATTATTAATAGAACATATGGATGGTCGCATCGGTTATATCAGCGAGCCGGGTGTAGGCAGCCAATTTTGGATTGAACTTCCTTTGCCGACATAGTTTTCCGGGTGCCGGTTATTTTAATTCAGAATAAATTTTAGCGCTATAAGCCGATACTTGTATGGTTTCGTCCCGGATTAATTCAGCCTTTACAATGGATGCATATTCATCACTTGAAATAATACCTTTTGCAATAGCCGTTTCCGCCATTTTCAGTCTGCTTTGTTTGTCTAAAATTCCTTTGCGGGTGGCGGCCTCTATTTTTTCTTGAGCAGGTAGCGCTCGTTTAACGAGCATTAAAGCATAGTCCAACTTTCCTAAGCCCGGTTGATCAATTGAAGGGATAAAAATATCCGCGGTTATATGATTTCGAATACCATCGTTAGAAAATAGAATGTCGACAACGGCATCTGTTTGTTGATCACTTATAGGTTTGCAGCGCGCGCCAAATGGGAATGTTAAGACCTGTATTAACCGGGCTAAAAACCGGTTAGGGAAATTTTCAAGGATACCCAAAAGCGCGTCTTCGGTTTGTTTTAAGGCGTGTGTTGCTGTCCACTGCATCAGAGCTTTTTGATTGTGGGGGCAACCGTGATCATGGAAATATTTTAACGCAGTTGAACAGATGAACATCCAGCTTAAAGCATCAGAAAATCGCCCACTGATATATTCTTTGCGTTTAAGCGCGCCGCCTAACGTGCCCATGGCTATATCCGCAAGCAATGCAAAAACCGATGAAAAACGTGTTAATTCCCTGAAATACTTGGCTGTGTCGTCGGTCACGGGAACGGCTGTAAGCTTTGCACCGGATAGGCCCAATAAAAAGGACCGGGCGCAATTTTTGGTAATGTGGGCTAGGTGAGCAAAAAAAGCCCGATCAAATTTTTTTAAATCATTGTTGGCAATACCATCCATTTCGTCTTGCACATAGGGATGACAACGGATGGCGCCAAGACCAAAAATCATTAATGAACGGGTTAAAATATTAGCGCCCTCGACCGTGATGCCGATGGGAATAGCGTTATAGGGACTGTTGAAAATATTATCCTCCCCTCGGCAAATGGCTGATCCGGCATGAATGTCCATGGCGTCATTAATACATGTTCTGGAGGCTTCGGTAAGATACGCTTTAACGATGGCTGAAATCACCGACGGTTTTTCGCCCGCATCAACGGCACCAAATGCAAACCGTCTGGCGGCATTCATAAAATACGCTCGTCCCGCGATGCGCGCCAAACCTTCACGTACGCCTTCGAATTTTCCGATGGGCAACCCAAATTGTTCGCGAACTTGGGCATAGGAACTGGTTGCCCGGACACTCAACTGGGCGGCGGCTACAGCTTGGGCTGGTAATGATATGCTGCGTCCCGAAGACAGCTGTTCCATCAACATATGCCAACCGCGCCCGGCGCCGTCTTTGCCGCCGATGATGACATCAATTGGTACAACAACATTATTACCTTGAACTGGACCGTTTTGAAATGGAATGCCCATAGGGTCGTGCCGTTCACCGATGATGAGTCCGGGAGTAGAACGTGGTAATAGCGCACAGGTAATACCTAAATCTTGGGTATCGCCGATTAACCCATCCGGATCATATAAACGGAAAGCCAAACCAATCACAGTCGCCACCGGTGCCAGTGTGATATAGCGTTTATTGAATGACAGGCGAATAGCAAGGCCACCTTGGTCATTTTTGCAAACAATGCCCGCACTTTGACCGTTGGCGGCATCACTTCCAGCCGTAGGTTCGGTTAATGCAAAACACGGAATATCCAATCCTTTGGCTAATCGTGGCAGGTAATGTTTTTTTTGATCCTCGGTCCCGTAGTGATGTAATAATTCTCCGGGGCCTAATGAATTGGGGACCATAATGGTGACAGCGGCAGTGATGCTAACGCTTGAAATTTTGGTGACAACTTTTGCATGAGCGTGGGCTGAAAAACCAAGCCCGCCATATTTTTTATCAATAATCATGCCCAAAAAACCGTGGTCTTTGATAAATGCCCAAATTTCCGGCGACAGATCCCGGTCTTGAATGATTTTCCAATCATCTAACATGTTACATAATTCGTCCACGGGGCCGCCTAGGAAATCAAGCTCCTCACCCGTTAAGGGTTTGATTTTGAAATTTAATAATTTGTCCCAATCGGGGTTGCCTGAAAATAATTCACCATCCCAACCGACGGTTCCGGCTTGTAATGCGATGCGTTCCGTATCGCCCATTTTTGGCAGTGCCCGGGCCGCCAGTTTCATAATCGGCTTAGTAATCAAAACCCGTCTTAGAGGGCGAAAGATTAACAAGATAGATATCAGGGCGATAAAGCTAACGATGGAAATGGTTAATGTATCCATGATTTAATTCCTAAGAGGTTTGCCGGTTTTAAGCATGTGTTCGACCCGTGATAATGTTTTTTCCGTGCCCGCCAGTGTTAAAATTGCCGCCCGTTCAAGGTCCAGAATATCATCTTCGGAAACTGTATCTAATAAATCGGTTGCGCCGCCGCTTAGGACTCTTGCTAATTCTTTGCCGATCAGCCCGTCATGTTTTGAAGCCACGCCTTTTTGTATGAAATCATGGATGCCTAACGCCAATGCTGTGTGTCCGGTAGGGCCGGGCAGGTGCAACGCCTGAGGTTTTGGAGAGGTGTAATTATTCGCCAGTTCAAGGGCTAAGTTTTTAGCATCAAACAACACCCGATCCCGGTTCATAGTGATGCCATCATGGGGCCTTAAAAATAAATGCTCTTGGGCTTCCATGGCTGACTTTGAAACAAAAGCCATGGCAATATCTTGGAAGGTATTTATGATCGCAGGCATGGGCCCGCCAGCACGTTTTTTTGAGGATGCCCAGCGACACAGTAATTCTTTGCAGCCGCCCCAACCGGGGACGATACCAACGCCCACTTCGACTAGACCCATATAGGTTTCGCTGTGGGCTTGTAACGCGTCACAATGCAATAAAATTTCACACCCCCCCCCCAAAGCCATACCAGACGGCGCGCCGACAACGGGAAAGGGCGCGAATTTTAATTTTTTAAACGCACCTTGTCCGCGTTTTAATATCCACCTGACAAAGGGCCATAATTTAAGCTTTGCCGCATACAATAATAAGGCAATGTTGACGCCGACCGAGAAATTTGCACCTTCGTTATAAATGACCAAGGCTTTGAACCCGCGTTTTGGTAATTGTTTGACGGCTTTTTCCACCATCCATAAAATAAACGGGTTTAGGGAATTCATTTTAGATGTGAATTCCAAACACGCCACACCGTCACCAATATCCCACAGGCTAGACGACATGTTTCGGGCGATGGGTGGCTTTAAGCGTTTAATATCGGCCAATAATAATACACCGCCCGAGCGCGTGACGGGGTTATAATTATCGCCGGTGAATTGTTGTAACTGACCTTTATCGACATGGTAAAACGGCCCGTCATCAATAGCCGTTAATAACGGGGGAACCGGAATGCCATCTTTTTTTAAAGCGCGGGCGAACCATTCAGTCCCGATTTCATCGATCAATTCAAAAGGACCTTTTTTCCAGTTATAGCCTAACCGCATGGCTTCATCGACGGCAAAGGGATCATCGGCAATTTCCGGGATCAGGTGGGCGGCGTAGGCAAGCGTTGGCAACAATACGGCGCGGGCATATCGGCCTTCTTGACTGTCATGCTCTAAAGTGGCTTTTAATCCGCCTTTTTTGGCTACCTTTGCGGCACCGGGTATTATGCGCATAACCGGTGCATAGGTGCCGGTTTTTAAATCAATGACTTCCTTGATTTTTACAGGGGACTTTTTGTTCAGCCAGTAAAACCCACCTTTGCCTTTGCGCCCAGTGTAGCCGTCTTTGATCATGTTTCGTAAAAGTTCAGGCGCTTGGCCTAGTTCATGGAAGGCGTCATCAGGTTCAAGGGTTTCTTCGAAGCTTGATAAAATATGCGGCATTAAATCCAGCCCAACTAAATCAAGCAGGCCAAAAACGCCTGTTTTTGGAATACCTGCCGGGCGACCGAGGACAGCATCGGCGGCTTCGACATTGATGTTTTGTTGAACCGCTTTGGTGACTGCGGCATGTAACCAAAAAGTGCCGATACGGTTGGCGATAAAGCCGGGTGTGTCTTTGGCGATAACCACGGATTTTCCCATCTGATGATCACAAAATTGTTGGATAACACGGGTCATTTTTACATCCGTATCGGGACCCGTGACGATTTCCATCAGGCGCATATAACGCGGTGGATTAAAAAAGTGGGTGATCAAAAACCGGCGTTTTAAATCGTCATCCATATCGGCTGTTAATGTGGCAAGGGGCAAGGTTGACGTGTTGGAACTTAAGGCTGCACCGGGTTTTAAAAACCGATGAATGGACGTGTAAAGTTGTTGTTTGATGGTTGCTTTTTCAATGATGGCTTCAATGATCCAGTCACAGTCTTTGATTAAGTCAAGGTCGTCTGTGGTGGTTCCCGTGGTGATGTTTTTAACATACCGTGGATGCATAAATGCGGCGGGTTGAGATTTTTTTAATATGTTCACCGCGTTTTCAGCCGCACCTTCAGCGACATCCAACAAGACGACATGGGCCCCGGCATTGGCGGCGTGGGCGGCAATGCCGGCCCCCATAACACCAGCTCCGATGACAGCAATTTTTTCAATGACCGTTGTTTTTGTATCTGGCATCAAATGGCCTCCAGCACGGTGGCAATGCCTTGACCACCGCCAATACACTGGGTTGCCAGCGCGTACTTGCCGCCATCTCGTTTTAATATTTGCGCGGCTTTGGCTGTGATACGTGCGCCTGTGGCCCCCAATGGGTGGCCTAATGCCAATGCGCCGCCATCGATATTTATTTTTTCAATGTCTAAATTCAAATCACGGATAGATGCAATAGACTGGCTGGCAAAGGCTTCGTTTAATTCGATAACGTCCAGATCGGCGGTTGTTATTCCGGCTCTTTGCAATGCTTTTTTTGTGGCCCCCACAGGACCGATGCCCATGATGTCTGGACGGCAACCGGATACGGCGATAGATTTTATACGGGCTAGGGGCACTAGGTTTGCTTTTTCAGCAAAGTCTTCGCATGTGATTAATGTGGCTACAGCACCGTCCGTTAATGGTGATGCGGTGCCGGCGGTGACCGATCCTGTTTCATTAAAAGCTGGCTTTAATTGGGCTAACGTTTCAAGCGTTGTCGTGCTGCGAATGCAGCCATCGACTTGGATAGTTTGGCTGCCATTATCAATGATCACAATTTCATCATTAAATTTTCCCGACGCTTGGGCATTGGCTGCTTTTTCATGGCTTGAAACGGCAAATGCATCTTGTTCTTCGCGGTTGATTGAATATTGTTTTGCGATATTTTCCGCTGTTTCTCCCATACCCATATAAGCCGCTGGAAAGTCTTTATATAATTTTGGATTAGGCATGGGGTTAAACCCTGTCATGGGGATGCGTGACATTTGTTCAACACCGGCTGCGATGAATGCTTCTCCCGCGCCCATCATGATGGCACCTGCGGCCATATGGATGGCTTGCATGGATGATCCGCAAAATCGGTTGACAGTGACCCCGCCGGTGCTTATCGGCAGATCAGCTAAAAACCCGATCAGACGGGCGACGTTGAAACCTTGTTCGCCTTCGGGGAAAGCACAGCCGACAATTAAGTCTTCGATTTTTTCAGCATCGATTTTACTGCCCTTTATCAACCCTCGAACAACACATGCGGCCATATCGTCGGGGCGAACACGTGCTAGCTCACCTTTAAATGCCGGGGTGAAAGGTGATCTTTTATAGCCTGCAATAACTACAGATTTCATAATATATTCCTTGTGCTGGACTGGTTTTGTTTGGCGAGCAATTGCTTATGCTGTTCGATCAGTTCTTTTTTTGAAAGTTTACCGATCAAGGTTTTTGGCAGTTCTTTCCTGATTTCAACACGGGTCGGGCGTTCGATGGGATTGAGCGTTTTGTTGGCAAATGTTAAAAGTTCGGCTTCGCTGATGGTGCGACCAGATTTTAATTTAACGAAGGCTTTGGGCGCTTCGCCACGGTATTCATCTGGAATACCGATAACGATGGCCTCTTCAACGCTTGGGTGTTGATACAATACATCTTCGATGGCACGCGGATAGACTTTGAAACCGGAACAAATGATGATGTCTTTTAAGCGGTCAGTGATGAACAGATAACCATCCTTATCCCTAAACCCGATGTCGCCGGTTAATAACCAACCACTCTTAATCGTATCCGCAGTGGCTTGGGTATTGTTCCAATATCCCGCCATAACTTGTGGACCTTTGACGGCTAATTGACCACGTTCACCTATGCCTAGAATTTTTTCTGCATCATCGAGATCTAAAAATTGAACCTCGGTCCATGGAAACGGCAAACCAATAGACCCGGTTTTATTCTCACCGTCTGCGGGGTTGCAACTAACCACAGGGGATGCTTCCGACAACCCGTAGCCTTCGACGACGATGCACCCCGTTAAGTCTTCGAATTGGGTTTTCGTTTTCTCAGGCAGCGGCGCGCCACCCGATATGCAAAACCGGATCGATGATAAATTAAACCCTTCTGTTTCCGTTGACGTGTTGATGGCGGTCAATAATGTCGGCACAACCGGAAACAATGTGGGTTTGCGATCTGTAATTGTTTTCAGGACCGTTTTTAATTCAAACCGGGGCAATAGAATAAGTTCGGCTCCGGTCATGATGCCTAAATTCATGCCAACAGTCATGGCAAATGCATGAAAAAATGGAATGACGCAGAGTATGCGTTCGCCCTCCGGATTAATCGCTCCTGTCCAAATATAGGCTTGATGCACGTTGGCGACGACATTGGCGTGGGTTAACATGGCACCTTTTGGTACGCCCGTCGTGCCGCCGGTATATTGCAACACGGCCAAATCATTGAGTGGATCAATAGCCACGGGTTCGGGGGTGTCGCCATGATTTGTTAAATCATCAAAATCCAAGTATTTATTGTCATTGGGAATGCTGGCGATTTCGCTGCGTTTAAAAATATTAAACAATACGCCTTTGACTGCGGGCAATGCGTTGCTTAACGAGCAAACGACAATTTTTTCTAGCGGTGTAATATCGAGGGCAGCGTCGATTTTTGGAAAAATGGTTTTAACATCCAGCGTCACCATTAAACGAGTGCCGCTGTCAATAATCTGATGACTAATTTCTTGCATCGTATAAAGCGGATTAAAATTAACAACCACGGCTCCAATTTTCAGGGCGGCATAGTAACTAATCACGTAATAAGGACAATTGGGCAGGCATAATCCGATGCGGTCGCCTTTAATAATACCTAAATTTTGAAATCCTTTGGCCGAGCGTAAGACTAAATTTTCAATGTCGGCGTAATTTGTTGTGCGCCCCAGAAAATCTAAACAAGGCCGGTCTGGCGTACGCGAAGCGGTTTCCGATAATATGTGGTCAACCGGTTTTATCATGGCGCGCGGAGGTGGGTGCAGGCGCGGGGCGGATAAATGATCGACTTCAAAAAAAGCGTGTTCGAGGAAGCGGGTTAAAGCATCCCATGTTCCGTCGATGTTTTCAAAGAGTATGCCGTGCCGATCAGATTTAACCCATTTGATAGATTTATCGGCTGCTGTTAATTGTTCAAAAAGACGTTTAGCGCTGATGGGGTCAACGATTGGATCATCATCGCCTTGAATAATGAATGTGGGAGCGGTGATATGGGATAAGTGTTTTTCCAGATCATGGGTTAATGATTGTAGTTCGTACAGGCCCTGTAGCGGAATATGTCGGTAATTAATTTCCGGGTGTTCAGAAATATTTTCGCGAAACGGCATGATACCATCGATACTGGGCAACCAGTCTGTCAATTTATTCAAGCCGTGAACCAGCGGCACCAAAGCCAGTGTTTTATTTCGGTAAACAAGCGGTGCGGATACGGCGGCGACGCCTGTTAATTTAGTTGGATGTTCGGCCGCTATTATTAATGATAAAATACCGCCCATGGAAAATCCGATAATCACGATTTCATCAACAAACGCGCTTAGAATTTTATAGCCGCGGCGTACAGAATTGATCCAGTCTTTCCATGTTCTGGATTTTAAATCCCATGGCGATGTGCCATGCCCGGCTAACCGGACACCCATCACAGCCATCCCGGATTTGGATAATTGATGACCATAACGGCTAAGCTCGGCTGGGGACGCTAAAAAACCGTGCACGAGTAATACGCCTTTGCGGTTGTTTTTTTGGGGCCTTATAAAATAAGGTGCGGCGTCTTCAGTTGCGGTTTCTTGTGAATTAATTTCATCAAATAGCCCTCTGGAATAATGTTCCCGGTTCCATTCATAAGCTCTGAGTTCATCATCAAAAAGCAAATTAGCCAGTTCGCATTCGTTGATACGAGATGATTTATCCATCGCCCACTTGATGGTGTCGACCACCTGCGTGATCGGGCCAACTTCGTTGGCGTAAACGGATATGGGGTTTTCAAGTCGAACTTTGTGTTGGCTGTAATCACGCCTTAATTTGTAGCGTAGCCGATAAGACGTTCTTGTTTCCTCAACCAGCCCGGCTTCATTGCAAGTTCTAAGGAAGCGTTCAAGTTCGGTATTTTCTCCGTCCAATAATCGACGGTAACGATCAGGCCATTTCAGGCTGCGGTGCAAGTGAATAGCTGCAATGCCTTGCAATTTTTTAAGCGATAAATAGAGCACCAAATGGAATTCAGAGATGTTAATTTGTGTTTGATCTTCATCAATCAAGTTTGTGATAATCGATGATGCTAAATGACTTAAATTAACGGTAATCCCGGTATAAAGTTCCTGCATGTACTGATCACGAATACGCAGTGTTTCATTACTAATGCATTTGTCTAACATGCGTTCGGATAAACTGTTGGCTTGTTTATGCAGTCCAAAAAATTCATCTAAAGATGTGATGTTTGAAAAATAGCGGTTGAGTAATTTTTTTTCCCACCATCGCCATTTTTTATCCGTATTAATGGCTGGGTTAAGTCGAATATCCATATCGGTATCGCGAAAGATTAAATTGCCTTCAACCAACATTTCTTCGGCTATCCGGTCCGGCAGATCTTTGGTGAATAATCCAACAGCCCGACTTAAAATATTTTCACCGATACGGATCGGGAAAAATGTGATGGTTGCGGGGATGATCAATGTCGGTTCGCGAACTTTGATTAATAATTGTTCCACATCATCTAGCCCTAACGCATTGACCCAGCGTTGAATGCGTGCGTGGTCTTGTAAGGTTTCCAAATCAAGAATACGTTTTTTGAAAATATCCAACGTTAGTGCCAATACAGCGGCACCACGGTGATGTTTGCGGTGTTTGTCCGCCGTTACGGAAAAAATGCCATATTTGCCTTGATTATCGATCACTTTACGGTCTTTGACCATGCCGCCTTCGGGGAACATGACGACTTTGCGGCCACGTAAAATCTCGGCCGCTAAAAAAGCCAGCAGTCCTTCCTGGTTGTTGGGGATTGCCCCGGCACCAATTAGAAAACTCGCCAGTTTTGTATTGCCTTCGAAAAGCTTAAAGTCGGCTACGGACCGCGAATAGGCCCCCGTCGCACGATAAATAAGATAAGGCGGAATAACCGTTTCAAAACGGGCAAAATGATTGAATAAAAAAATATGCCCTTGTTTTAATAAATCATTGTTAGGATGAACTTTGACGTTTAAACCTAATCCTTTGCGGACGGTTTCATAAGTTCGTACGCACCAACTATAATAGCTGTCGTTGACGGCAAATTTTTTAGTTTTATCAACAGTCATTTGGCACCTTTTATCAGCTTTTCGGTACCCCCCACAATAAAAGTCAGTATAGCTTAATTTATACTATAGGTGAAGTTTTTAGCGCGCTTCGGATAAAATAATTTCTATTGATATATTCTTGTCACGTCTACAGGGTTGGATAAATAGAAACTCAAAGGTACTAAATGATGCGCAAATGACCTTTGTAAATGAAGTTTAATACGTTTATGGAACAATTTATTTCTAGCCTTGTCATATGGACAGGTGGATTAACAATACCGACATTTGGTGCGTTGGCCGCGGCTATTGGGGATTTTGCGGCTTTTTTTTTATCATTGGTTCCTTTAGACACTGAAAAACTGCTGTTGGCCCTGTTCGCAATTTTGGCTTTTGTTTTTGATCCGCCGATGACAGCACCCTTGGCGAAAGCGATGACATTTTAATGAATGTCTGGGGCGAAGGTGCGTGCCACAGTGTTGTGCCGTCGGCTGTGGCCACAGAAATCATTATGCGCCGTGGTATTGCCGAAGAAATCCAACTGCCCGCACCCGAAGAACTGTTCAAAGAAACCGAGTTGTTTAGCGGGTTGGATTTGATTAGTCGGCGACCGTCATGCGGCGACCGTGGTTGCGCATACGGATTGCCAACTGTTGGAACTTGATAAATTTGCTATGAAGCCGATTTTTGATAAACACCCGGAATTAATGGAAACCATGGCATTGGCTGTCAGTCAGCGTCAAATCGCCAATCAACAATGGGCTGAAACAGCATCAAAAGAAGACATCGCCGCACGCTTGCATGAATTTGCCAAAAGGCTGCTTGTTAAAATGAAATCGGTTTTTGGCTAAAGTCTACGCTCGCTTTGAACCGTTGTGCTATTTAAAATTGATCCCAATCTGGGGTGTTGCTGAAACGTTTGCTTAGAAAGTTGACAAAAACACGTATTTTTGTCGCCAGATGTCTGTTGTGAGGATAAACCGCATAAAGCCCTAGTTTTGGCGGTTCGAACTCAGTTAACACGGCGGTTAATTTTCCGGCTGAAATGTCCCGTCCAACAACGTAGGTCGGAGACAGGACAATTCCGGCACCGTTGATGGCTGCGTTGCGAGAGGCAAGCGCGCTGTTGACATGAAACGCCCCAGATACTTTAACAGAAAAAGGTTGATCGTTTTCTTGGAAAGGCCATTGCACACCGTCTCTCAAATTACTGTCGATGATGCAAGTATGATTAATCAACTGTTCTGGATGTTTCGGAATTCCAGATTTTTTTAGGTAACCCGGTGATGCACAAGCAACTAACCGGGCTGGGGCTAACCGTTTTGCAATCAGACTGGAATCATCAAGTTTTCCAACGCGAATGGCTAAATCAAAGCCTTCGTCAACAATGTCAACATAACGGTCTGATAGTTTGAGTTTGATGATAATTTCTGATTGGGTATTTAAAAAATCTGTTATGGCTGATGTCAGATACATTTCACCAAACGTTGTTGGTGCACTGATTAATAATGTGCCTTTGGGTGTTGTATGTTTGTCTTGGACGGCGGCTTCTAAATTATCAAATTCATCAAGAATAGACTGGCACCGTTCAAGATATGCCGCGCCGACTTCAGTTAAGCTGATACGCCTCGTTGTTCGGTTTAACAAACGCACACCAAGGCGGTCTTCGAGTTGGCCAACATATTTGCTAGCCAGTTTTACGGATAGGCCTAAGCGTTCCGCAGCCTTAGTAAATGACGAAGTTTTGGCAACGGCTGCAAATGTGCGCATGGCATCGATTGTATCCATATTATGAACGTTATATGGATAGTATTTGAATAACAAGGTCATTTATCTATGAAATGGAATATTCAATACTGTTTTCATACAAACACGGTGATCGCAATCTTGGCGTCACCTTAAACTTTAAAAAAGGGTAGAAAATGACGGATAAACAAATAACTGAATATGCCGCATTATTGTTACGTGTTTCATTGGGGGTACTGTTTCTGGCCCATGCGGGGCTTAAAATCTTTGTCTTCACACCGGCCGGGACGGCGGGATATTTCGGCTCATTAGGTCTGCCAGCGTTTTTGGCTTATTTGGCTATTTTTGCTGAAACAGCCGGTGGTTTTGCTCTAATTGCCGGATTGTTTACACGTTGGGTTTCACTGGCATTAATCTCAACCCCTTTGGGCGCCATTATTTATGTTCACGCCGACAAAGGGTGGCTGTTTACAAACGAAGGTGGCGGATGGGAATTCCCGGCGTTTTGGATTGCAACGCTTGTTGTATTGGCGCTAATCGGACGTGGTGCCTATAGTATTGAGCCCTATGTCTTGAAAATTTTCAAAAAGTCCTAAGCCCGTAAAATCAAGAATACATAAGGAGAAAGATGATGTTAATTGATGGGAAATGGGCGGGTGACTGGCACCCGGTTCAAAACAAAGACGATGATGGCCGGTTTGTTCGTCAAACATCCAGTTTTCGCAACTGGATTACAAAAGACGGTCAAGCCGGGCCGTTGGGAACGGCTGGCTTTAAAGCTGAAAAAGATCGCTATCATTTATATGTTGCCTTGATTTGCCCTTGGGCGTCACGGGCATTGATGGCCCGTAAATTAAAAGGCTTGGAAGACATCATTAGTGTGTCTGTTGTTGAGCCTGTGCTGACGGATCAGGGCTGGAGATTTGGCATCTTTCCGGGGGCCGATATAGACGACTTAAACGGTGCCACATATATGCATGAAATCTATACCAAGATTGATCACCGTTTTACAGGCCGGGCGACGGTGCCTGTGTTATGGGACAAACATCTGCAAACGATTGTCAACAACGAGTCGGCGGATATTTTGCGGATGTTTAATTCGGCTTTCGGTGAAGCTGATAACACGTTCGATCTGTATCCCGATGATTTGAGAACGGATATCGAAGCGCTCAACAAGACGTTATATGAACGGTTGAACAACGGTGTTTACAAAGCAGGTTTTGCATCCAGCCAAAGCGCCTATGACGAAGCCGTCCGGGGCGTGTTTGCAACATTGGATGGATTGGAAGAACAACTGTCTGATGGCCGTGATTATTTATTTGGCAAACGGTTAACAGAAACCGATATTAGGTTGTTTGTAACACTTATTCGCTTTGATGTGGCCTATCATGGGATATTTAAATGTAATTTCCGACGGATTGCGGATTATCCGGCATTGGCAAAATATACCGATCGGATTTTGAATTTACCGGGGATCGATACAACAGTTAATTTAGGTCATATTAAAAGTGGTTATTATTCGATCAAAGCCTTGAACCCATCAGGTATTGTCCCACTGGGTCCAATTTTAAAAGCGGCGTGATGCTGAAAAATCAGTGATGGAGATACGATTATGGTAAAAACCCAACCAAGTTTGTTTGTGCCCCACGGTGCGCCTGATTTAACGCTAACCGATCATGTGGCCAAACGGTTCATGCAAAAACTTGGCGATGTTCTTGAAAAATCATCGAGTAGTGCTGCCAAAGGTATCGTTGTTATTTCTGCCCATTGGCAAACGGAATTACCAATCATTACAACCGGACCTGATCTGGAAACAATTTATGATTTTTATGGTTTCCCAAAACAATTACATTCAATTGTTTATCCGGCCAAAACAAGTCCTTGGTTGATCAAAAACATTGAGGCGGTTTTTAATAAAGCAGATATCACGTTTTCTAAAAACAACATGCGCGGTTTGGATCACGGCGCATGGACGCCGCTCAGGTTGATGTATCCGGATGCGCAAATTCCAATTGTTCAATTGTCACTGGGTGCGGGGAAAAACGCAGATTATCATTTGCAATTGGGCAAAATTTTAGCACCGTTGCGTGAACAGGGAATTTTGATTATAGGGTCGGGGTCGATCACTCATAATCTTTCGGCACTCGGTGTGGAAAATAGCAATCCTCCCGGCTGGGCTAAACATTTTGATCAATGGATTAGCGATAAATTGTTAGCCCATGATATTTCGGCGTTACTAGAGTTTCATGAAAATGCTCCTGATGCCTATGCCGCCCATCCGACAGATGAACATTTGATGCCGTTGTTTGTGGCTTTGGGGGCGGGATTGGATGCCGGCGGTATCAAACAAATTCACAAAAGTTTCAGTTGTCATTCGATTAGCATGTCAGGTTTTGCTTTCGGTGAAGGGGATATTCTGGATAATATGACAGGCTAATAAAAGAGGCTAAATTTATGTCCCCCGTTATTCTAACTTGCGCTGTGACCGGCAATCAGACCACGCCGGAACAAAATGAAAATTTACCGGTAACGCCCAATGAAATTGCGAGTGAATGTTTGGCTGCAGCTGATGCCGGGGCCGCGATTGTTCATATCCATGTGCGTGACCCTGAAACAGGTTGGCCGTCCATGGACGTCAATTTGTATGAAGATGTTGTCGGGTTGATCAAAGCCCGCAATAAAGATGTGATCATCAATTTGACGACCGGGCCGGGCGGACGTTTCCATCCCAGTGATGATGACCCAAAAATTGCCGGGCCAAGGACCAATTTGATGCGACCTGAATTGCGGGTTGAACATATCAGCCGCATCAAACCGGACATCGCGACGATTGATCTAAATACTATGACGTTCGGGCGCGAGGTGGTGATCAATACTCCGGCTAATGTAACCGTCATGGCCGATGCTATTTACCAAGCCGGGGTCAAACCGGAAATTGAACTATTTGACAGCGGTGATTTGCATTTAGCCAACGATTTATTGAAAACAGGCGTATTTAAATCACCGTCCCTGTTTTCATTTGTATTGGGTGTCAGGTACGGCATGCCCGCGACCCCGGAATCGATGTTGTATTTACGTAATATGTTACCGGATCATGCCACGTGGACGGGGTTCGGTATTGGCCGGATGGCGTTTCCCATGGTTGCCCAATCGGTATTGTTGGGTGGGCATGTGCGTGTCGGTATGGAAGACAATGTTTACATCGAAAAAGGCAAATTAACATCTGGCAACCGTGAACTTGTTGAAAAAGCACGGACTATTGTCGACTCCCTTGGGGCTTCACTGGCAACGCCCAATGAAGCCCGCGAAATGTTATTGCTTGATTTACAATAGGCCTATGATCGTCATGCCAAATATCATCTGACAGGTAAACCCGATTAAAAATACAGGCGTCCGTAACCACGGAATGCCTAAAATATAAATCCCGTAGTGGGCGACACGGCTGAAGAAAAAAATCTCAGCCGCTAGGCCTGTGGCCGCTGTGCCTGCCGCGGTCATTTGTATAATTATTGCTAGCACGCCAAACACAACCAGATTTTCAATGGCATTGGTATGTGCACGAATAGCGCGTCCAGCCCAGTCAGCCTTGGTATCAACATCGTGAAGCGGATCACGAAGCGCACCATAGGGGCCCATTTCAAGGATGCGTTGAAGGATATGCGGCAGCCATAAAATTGATGTGAACAGGGCTGTAAGTGTTGTCCAGTAAAGTTCTGGGGATAATGTTGTTTGCATGATTTTGCTCCAAATTTGTTGATGGAGCGTAAGATGACGCATATAATCGTTTTTGTGAAGTACGCAGTAATATTGCTGATAGTAACAAATAATATCCTTAGTTACTTTATGTAATTATAAGAATTTGTTTCAATTCCTCAAAAGGTGTTCTTGATGACCCGCAAACAACGCCACGCCCAATATTTTGATTGCCCGGTCGAAGCCACGCTGGATGTTATTGGTGGTAAATGGAAAGGGGTGATTTTATTTCGGTTATTGGACGGCACCAAACGTTTTAACGAGTTACAAAAATTATTGACCAAAGTCACGCAGCGTACGCTGACCAATCAACTGCGTGAACTGGAATCGGACGGTTTGATTAACCGAAAAATTTATGCACAAATCCCGCCGAAAGTTGAATATAGTTTAACGGATAAAGGTCGATCCTTGGAGGTCGTGTTGGTTCATATGCGCGATTGGGGGCAACAGCATATCCTTGAGGGTCAACCGTAACAATGAGCATACGTCGACTTCGCACACTCATAGCCGTTCAGGAAACAGGCAGCTTTGCCAAAGCCGCAGATACGGTTTGTGTGTCACACGCCGCCGTTAGTCAGCAAATGAAAAGTTTAGAGGCGGATTATCAAGTGACGTTATTTGATCGTACTCGGCGGTCGCCTGAACTCAATCATGTGGGCCAAGCATTGGTCGCGAAAGCGCGACTTTTGGTAAACGATTACGACCAAATGACTTTGGGTTTATCCGGTGATAACCCGTTAGCTGGTGAAGTTTCAATCGGTGCACTACCGACAACCATGACCGGGTTGGTCCCGGCGGCAATGACCGCTTTGAAATCCAGTTATGACCAAGTACATGTGCGTATTGTACCGGGGCTGTCGGCAGATTTACTAACGCAAGTAGATAGACGGGCACTGGACGCGGCAATAATCAGCGAACCAACTTATTTAGCGGGACATTTATCGTGGCAAAAAATTGCAATTGAGCCGATGATCGTCATTGCGCCACAGGAAACCGTATCAACCGATCCAATAGAATTGCTGGAAACATTACCGTTTATTCGTTTTACACGCCAAGCTTGGGTCGGATTGCTGATTGATGAATGGCTGCTAAAAAATAAGATACAGGTTAATGAAAGCATGGAACTTGATACATTAGAAGCCATTTCAAGTATGGTTTTTCATGGCCTAGGCGTATCAATTGTGCCTAAACGGTGCGTGCCGTCACCGCATCCATTGCCGTTAAAACGCATTTTATTGAAATCAAATCCGTTGATGCGAACGTTGGGTTTATTGTCGCGCAACGATAGCCCGCAATTTAAACTCATTGAACGTGTTTTGTTGGAATTAAAACAGCAAATCAAAGGCAACGCATTGATGTCTTAATGTAAGTTTTTCTTAACTGTTAAATAAGAAATTTTGATTTTGCGAATGCAGGACTTACGTATTATGATGGCCTTTATTATGTATCGGAGCGGACACCATTGTCTTTATCGATTGAAAATTTAGCTAGGGCCCAGACTCATTAAATATCTTGGGCAATTTATGAAATTCTGTATGAAAAACAAGGGATTTAGCCAAATGTAGTTGACGAAGGATATGTATACCCTATTCAAAGATGCTTTATGCCGGATAAATCTCTTGTATTTCAAACCCGGAAGGGCGCAAATTGGATGAATTAAATGCGTATGGACCCTAAGAATTTAAAAGTATCGATTTGGCGTGGAACGCCAGACGAAGGTGCGTATACAGACTATGCGGTGCCTCGGAAAAAAAGCCAAACCATTCTGGATGTGGTTAGTTTTGTACAGCGTTATTTGGAACCCAGTTTAAGTTTCCGTTTTGCATGCCGGGTAGGGATGTGTGGATCATGTGCGATGATGGTCAACGGTAAACCCCGGTGGACTTGCCGAACCCATGTGGAAAAAGCCGTTGATGGTGACAAATTGGTCATTGCACCTTTACGAAATTTACCCATTATCAAAGATTTGGCCTGCGATATGGATGTTTTCTTCGATAAATGGACGCGTGCCGAAGCCCGGTTTTATCCGACAAAAAACCGAGACGATGATATCGAGCCCGTATTACCCGACAATCCGGCTCGCATTTATGCTAGCCAAGGCATTGAATGTATTAATTGCGCGGTGTGTTATGCGGCCTGTGATGTGGTTGAAAAAGATCCCCGTTATTTAGGACCCGCCGCCCTGAACCGGGCGTGGACATTGATGAATGATGAACGTGATGGGGCAGGCATTAAACGGTTGCGCGCCGTATCGGGGACGGGTGGTTGTCAATCGTGTCATTCGCAACAAGGCTGTATGACGTATTGCCCTAACGAATTAAACCCGACCTTATCCATTGCCGGCCTGAAACGCATGGCGGTCAAAGCGGCTCTAAAAGGTGAGTTATGACCGAAGTCAGATTATATGTGTTGCAGCGCATCAGCGCCATGGTCATGGCACCGTTGGTAATGGCTCATTTAGCACTGATGATTTATGCGATCCAAGGCGGATTATCGGCGGCTGAAATTTTATCCCGCACCCAAGGCAGTTTTTGGTGGGGGGGGTATTACGGTTTGTTCGTTGCTGCGGTTTCCATTCACGGCGCTTTGGGATTACGCGTCATTATTCGCGAAGAGCTGAAATGGCCAGACGCGGTACTGAATACATTTACGTTTGGCGCGGGGCTGGTTTTGTTAACTCTTGGCCTGCGCGCGGTGATGGCGGTGGTGTTATGATGATCCGGCCCCACCAAAAACATCCTTTGTGGCTGGCCTATAAACTGCACCGTTTGTCAGGGTTGGCGTTGGTCTTGTTTTTGCCCGCCCATTTTTATGTGCTGGGGTTGGCGTTAACCGATGCGTCCGCCTTGGACGGGTTTTTAAAGTGGACCAGCAATCCGTTGGTCAAAATCGCCGAAATCGGTTTGGTGTTTTTATTAGCTGTACATATTTTTGGTGGGCTTCGTGTATTAGCCTTGGAATTTTTGCCGTGGTCAGCGAAACAAAAAACCTATGCGGCGATGGCTTTGGCGACCTCTTTTTTTGTGGCGATTAGTTTTTTGATGAATGCGATATGAATAATGAATAATAAAAAACTTGAACGCCATGATACGGATATCCTGATTTTGGGCACGGGTGGGGCGGGCATGTTCGCAGCCCTTCATGCATTAAAATCCGCCCCTGATCAGAAAGTCACCATTGCCGCAAAAGGATTGATGGGGAAATGCGGCTGCACACGTATGGTTCAAGGTGGCTATAACGTTGCCTTGTCGCCGGGCGATAGTATCGAACGTCATTTTATGGACACCATCATTGGCGGCAAGTGGCTGCCTAATCAAGATATGGCGTGGAAACTCTGTGAAACGGCGGTTGTCCGGGTGCGCGAACTTGAAAACGAAATTGGCTGTTTTTTTGACCGTAATCAGGACGGCAGCCTGCATCACAAAGCCTTTGCCGGGCAAACATTTGACCGCACCGTGCACAAGGGCGATTTAACGGGCATTGAAATTATCAGCCGCCTGATGGAACAAGTCTTGGCCCGGCCTGTGGATCGCATGGAAGAACACCGGGCCATAGCTTTTATCAAAACCCCAACAGGTGATGCCTTGTCTGGTGTGCTGTTCATCGACATGCGCCGGGGGGTGTTCAGGTTCGTGCGGGCCAAAACAGTTTTGCTGGCAACAGGCGGCGGCCCCAGCATGTACCGCTATCATACGCCATCTGCCGATAAAACCATGGATGGTTTGGCTATGGCGTTGCGCGCTGGATTGCCACTACGGGATATGGAAATGGTACAGTTTCACCCCACCGGATTACTGGGCGGTGACGATACCTGGATGAATGGTACCGTACTGGAAGAAGGCTTGCGCGGGGCAGGTGGTTATTTATTGGGTGGGGACGGCAACCGTTTCATGTTCGATTATGACGCGAAAGGCGAACGCGCCACCCGCGATATTGTCAGCCGCGCCATTTATGATGAAATGCGCAAAGGCAACACATCACCCAACGGAGGGGTGTATATCGCCATGGATCATTTAGGGCCTGAAATGGTCGCTAAAAAATTTAAGGGTATGGTTAAACGTTGTGCCGATAGCGGATTTGATTTGGCTGGCGGTCGGGTTGAAGTGGTTCCGACGGCCCATTATTTCATGGGTGGGGTGGTCTGTGATACCGATACCCGGACACCATTACATGGATTATATGTGGCGGGCGAAGACGCAGGTGGTGCCCATGGGTCAAACCGATTGGGCGGTAATGGTGTTGCTAATTCAACGGTGTTCGGCGGCATTGCCGGAGACGTGATGGCGGGTGTTGCGAAAAAGCAAACGACTTTGCGGGATGCGGACGAAAATATGATCATGGCCGAAATTGAACGCGCCCGTCATCCATTCACCAAAAAACCGGGCGATATTCATGAAATTCGTGACCGATTGAAAGAAGTGATGTGGGCGGACGTCGGCATTATGCGTCGGGCGGACGGATTAAAACGTGGAATTTCCCGTATTCAAGGCTTGAAAAATGAACTGTTGGCAACAGGCATCCCTGAAAACGGTCTGGCTTTTAACATGACGTGGCATGAATGGCAGAATATTCAAAGTATAATGGATGCCAGCGAAGTCATTGCGCGTGCAGCATTAGTACGTGAAAATTCCAGAGGAGCTCATTACCGCGAAGATTATCAAGGCGCTGGCGACTTGCGGGCCTCGACTTATACGGTGTCCCGAAAAAACGGAGACAGCATTCATATTTCTCAGGAAAAGGTAAATTTTTCCATTGTTGCCCCTGGTCAATCGTTACTGGATGAAAGTGGACTGCAATGATTACAGAAAACATTCTTAGAAAAACCGCGATTACATTGATGGAAAAAGCCGCCATTGAAATCCCGGACGATTATCTGGACGGGTTAAAAAAAGCGGCCGTTGTCGAAGATGGCGATTTATCATCTTTTGTTTTATCGGCCATGTTGGAAAATTATCAAGCCGCCAAAGAAGACCGCCGGGCCATGTGCGGTGATACTGGCTGTCCTAGGTGGTACGTGAAAATGGGTAATGATACTGTCATCGAAGGCGGCCCTGTGGGATTAGAGAAAACCTTGCGTCAAGCCACAGCATCCGCCACTCATGATATTCCGCTACGTCCTAACCGGGTGCATCCGTTGTGGCGTACGGATCATAATAACAATGTGGGTATCATGGCGCCTGAAATCGAATTTGCGTTTGAACCCGACGCCGACTGGATCGATTTAATAGCAGTGCATAAAGGGGGCCTGTTTGGAACGGATTATCGTATGCTGTTTCCAAGTGATGGTATCCAAGGCATCAAGCGTTTTTTCTTAGATAGTCTGGTGGCGTTCGGTAAACGTGGTTTAGCCTGTCAGCCAGCGATCATTGGGATTGGTTTAGGGGGATCGAAAGACACTTGTATGGTGCACGGTAAACGTGCGGCCTGTTTGCGTATTGTTGGCGACCGAAACCCAGACCATAAAATAGCCGAACTGGAACAAGAACTCACAAACCTTGGTAATTCTATCGGTATGGGGGCGATGGGTTTTGTTGGTAAATCGATGGTCATTGATACCCATATCGAAGTGGGGTATTGCCACACTGGGGGCATGCAAATGAGTGTGCATGCTTTTTGTTTATCATCCAGGCGAGCCGTTGCGCGTATTTTTTCAGATGGCCGGGTTGAATACCGAACCGACCCTAATTGGTACACACCCTACATGCGGCGGGAGACGGTCTGATGAGCAGCAAAAAAGTATTTAAAAAAATTCACTTGAGCACAAAGCCCGATCAGGCGGATCTTAAAAAACTAAAAATCGGTGATATCGTTTATTTAGACGGTATTGTTTATACGGGCCGCGAAGAAGTCTATAAAAAAGTTGTTGAAGACAGGGCCGATCTACCTTGTGATTTAAACACTTTAAGCTGGACCAATTTTCATTGCTCGCCTGCGGCAACTCCGCTTGACGGTGGTGGTTACAAAGTCGGTGCGGTGACGGCAACCGCGTCTTTTAGGTTTGCAAAATGGCTGGAACGCTGGCTGGGTATTTCTGGCGCTAAACTGATCATTGGTAAAGGCGGCATGAACCCAAATGATTACCAAAAATATTTTGTCCCCAACGGGACCGTTTATTTAACCACCGTCGGCTATGGAACCGGCGCATTGCTGGGCCGCGGGGTTAAAAAAGTGATTGATGTGCACTGGCTTAAAGAATTAGGCATCGCCCAAGCCATGTGGGTGTTAGAGGTTGAAAAATTTGGTCCTTTTATTGTTGAATGTGATGTGGCGGGCAACAGTTTGTTTGAACGGGAAAACAAAAAAATCGCTGAAAATCTTGAAAAAGTGTATGAAGGCACCCGTCCAGCGGTTCTCAAACGATTTGGGGAAACCGACGACCGCAAAGACGAATTGATTTAGGGCCTAGACCCTATTTGATGGGAATACAGATTAACTGAGCCATTACTCAACAGCGATCCAACGCAAGTTCCAAAATATGGAAGTTTCTTGTTGTTCCAAAGAGTAAGGTGCGCTTTGAAATCTGTGACGGGAATTATCGACTGATTGTTGCGCTCAAGTTCAGTGCCAATATTGCTTTTGTAAAATTCGTAGGCACCCAAAAAAATTATGACCGTGTGGATGCAAAAATAGTCAGCCAGTTTTAAGAAGGAGAAAGTTATGAAAATCACAGCTACCCATAATGCCGAAGACTTTCGTGCCATGTTATTGAAAATCGAAACTCTATGGGATGCGGAACCAAATACTGCCGAAATTGACATCGGACGTGTAAACCACCTTTTTCATAGTTGAAAATTTCAGCCCTAATTGTTTCTTTTCAATCCTGTAATCATGGCGCGCACCAAATTTTCCCGGTGTATCAAACTTGTATAAATCACCCCGGCCACATGAAGTGTGATTAAAACCCACAATGTCCCGGCCAGAACTTCATGAGCATCTTTGATGATGTCGGCAAAAAATGCGTTTTGAACGACAAAGAAATAAAAAACTGACCCCGGTTTGGCATATATGGATAGTCCGCTGATTGTGGTCAACAAAAGCGTAATCATTAACACAATGATCATGGCCCCACCCGCCGGGCTATGCCCCAAATAGCGTGCTGAAATGTTATTTTTGAGATCACCAAGATAAGACATAACCGCCTTGGGCGAATAGATAAAATTTGAAAACCGAGCGTATTTGGGGCCGATAAGACCCCAGAGAATGCGGGCTATGATTAATATCCCCACGGCGTACCCGGCAACGATATGTAAATTCAAAAAATCGTCTTCGGTGACAAGAGCGATAAAAACCGTGGATACCAATGACCAGTGAAAGACCCGAACGAACAGATCCCAGACGCGAACATTGTCGGGCATGAAATTTCTCCATTATTTTAAACATAGCCCTATTGCATGTTGTTTTGCATGTGAGGGCATACGAAAAAAAGGAATGCAAAATTTTGGCATGAAAAGCAACATATGGCAGGGCAGGATAAGATTTACATAAAATGAACTACTCAAACCTTATAAAACAATGAAGATGAACCAGACATGAACGAGAATTCGTTGTTTAGAGAGCCTTTATTGATTTTTATTATCAAGCATTTGTTGCAGGGCTTGTTTGTCATCAACCCCGGCTTGGGCACGGACGGCTTTATCAATGATTTGTGACGCTTTATAGCCTGCGTCCATTGTGCTTTCTGGAACAATCAGGGTCGCCATGTTTTTACTGTTAGGTGTTTTTGTAAAGCGAACCATGATATCGACCATCGTCCATGACAACCCTCGGCCGGCTTTCGTGATGATGTTTTGGTTCTGATCGGCAAGGGTCACATACACATCCAATCCGCCTAAATGACCGTCGGACTCCTCATCTGCGTGGCCATCCCGTTCTGTTGTGCCCACCATAAAGCGTTTGAAAATTGTTTGACCGATGGGGCTATTCCAACCGGATGCAGGCGCGATTAAAGCCACATTAAAACGGTGAGCCTCTGCCGATGTTGCCACCAGAAAAAACACAAATAACAAGGGAATGAATAATAATTGTTTCATAATCAAACATCATAATGCTATTCCGTCATTTTTTGAAACCTTTAACCTGACATTATTACTATAAAGGCCAAATAAAGCGTTACCGTTAATCCCACCATCCAGATCGCGGTGCGCAGAATGGGAACGTTAAAATAATAAAGTGGTGCATAAGCCAAACGGGACCAGAAATAGATGGCGCTTGCTAACCCTGTCATTTCAGTGGCAGCACCCGTTAGTTGCAGGGCGATGACGACGGGTGCGAATAAAGTAAGCCCTTCGAATGCGTTCATGTGGGCGCGGTATGCCCGGTGTGCCCAGTCATCATCAAACGGACTGTCACCGGGAAGGGGGGTTAAAAAAACCTGCCATAAGCCACCTAATCTTGCGGTTCTGTAAGCGGCATAAGGGGCAACCATCAGGGCCGTTAAAACGGTGGTCATGGCTAGCCAGAACATTTCTGCAGAGAGTGAATTAATCATTGTTTTTCCTAAAGTGTTTATTTTTGAGTTGGAAATTTTTGCAAGGGACTGGGCCCTTACAGATTTGAAAGCGTGTTATAAGCGAAATAAAAAAGCCACATAATTGTTTGTTATTGCCAATTAGCTGTGCAATTTTGCATCAATGAACCATTGGGATGATTACAGATATGTATTGGCCGTCGCCCGGTATGCATCATTAAATAAGGCGGCGGGGTTCTTGGCTGTGAATCGCTCGACTGTGCTGCGCCGAATAACCGCCTTAGAAATACGTTTGGGGGTTAGGTTATTTGAGCGCTTACCCAACGGGTACTTCACCACCCCCGCCGGTGATGAGATGGTGGCGGCTGCGGATAAAATGGAAACGCTGAGCAATGATGTTGACCGTCATCTGGCTGGGCGGGATAAAACATTAAGCGGTACTATTCGTGTGTCTTTATCGGGGGTGCTGGCAACCACCATTTTGATGCCGGAATTTGCCCGGTTTTCGTCCTTGCACTCAGATATTAAGCTGGAAATCCTGACGACTTATGATATGCCGGATTTGACGAGGCGCGAGGCCGATGTGGCTATTCGTATTTCAAACGATCCACCAGAATATCTCGTCGGCCGTAAATTGCTGAAGGTGGCAAGGGCAACCTATATCGGGAAAGGTTTTCAAGATGCGGACATGTTACCGGCATTGAATTGGATCGGTTGGTCCGTTGGGGCAAACTCGTCGCAATGGGTGGAAGAAAGTGCTGATCCGGAGAAACCGATTGGCGTTGTGATTACGGACCCTTACGCAACAGTGGCCGCTTTGAAACACGGGATGGGGATGTCTGTTTTGCCTTGTTACTTTGCCGATCAGGATAAAGATTTATGCCGCGTTTCCCCTGATGAACTGTTGTGGTCAACCGATTTGTGGGTGTTGACCCACAAGGATTTGCGCGGGACGGCACGAATACGTATTTTTACACAATTTATAACCGAGGCTTTGCTAAAATACAGTGAGCTGTTTGAAGGGCAGGGTGTGAACAAATCCTAAAATGGTAATTGGTCTTTATTTTTATCAAGGTGATAGGTCAGGGCCAGCGCTATACAGTTTTTAAGAATGTGATCAGGTGGGGTTTGATCGATATGAAAACGAACCATTCGTTTACCGTCATAATCCAGTTTATCCGGGTATAGTTCTTTATAAGTTGCCACCAGCGATGTTTGGCAGTGGATAAATAAACCATAAGCGCTATCAGATGATTTGATCTGATCAATGCGGAGTGTTGTCCCGCTTTTGCTCATTGTCGTGAGATAGCTGGGTTGTCCTCATTTAAGCGCTTCTTCTATGGTGCCGACGGCTGGAATTTCTGCAGCGGTGTCAAAAATTAATTGCCGCAAATATAGCAGCTTATCCCGCAAGGTTTGAGGATAAGCGTCAAAGATGGCTTTGACTTCCGCGTTTTGAAAATTATTCATAATGCATTCCCGAAGTTGATACATCGCCAAAGGACTAATTTTATACATAGATTTGAGTGACAAATGTAAACCAATTCGTTAAATTCTAAAACAGTAATAATTGATATAATCTGAGGGAGCTTTCATGACATTTATTAAATCTATTGGCGCGGTTGTGCTTGGGCTTGCGGTTACCATGTCAACAAACGCCATGGCTGAAACGCGCGTGACTTATAAATCAGCAAAAACCACGTCATCCTATTTCCAAATGGCCGTGCAAATTGCCGAAGCCATGAAAAAAGGTTCAAACGGTGATATTATTGTCACCGTCGAAGAAAGCCAAGGGTCTGTTCAAAACGTCAAAGAAGCGTCCAAACGCAAAGGTAATTACGTTTTTACAACGCCTCCTGTGTTGGTCAAACTGGCACAAAAAGAATTAGCCATGTTCAAAGGCAAGGGTGATCCCAAATATAAAACCATCCGCGCATTGTTTCCGATCCCGTCATTAACCATGCACTTTGTCATGCGAAAAGATGCGAACGTTAAAACTTTTGCTGATTTAAAGGGTAAAAAAATCCTAATTGGTAAAGGCTCGTTTGGTGCTAAAGAAGGAGCTAAATATTTAAAATTGTTTGGCCTGGAAGGCCAAGTTGAATTGGCTAATGTTGAATTGGACGCCGCTGTTTCTGCCCTTAAAAACCGTCAAATTGATGGCTTTGTGACGGCTGGATCATATCCTGCACCGAACGTTATCGAAGCGGCCGCCGGAACCGGTGTTACTGTTCTGTCGCTAACCGATGAACAAATTAAAAAATCCAAACGCACACGCTTGGTTATTCCGGCCGGCACTTATAAAGGCGTTGATCAGGACACGGTAACAACATCCTTGCCCGTGATTGCCTACACAACGACATCTATGGATAATAATACGGCATATCAATTAACGAAAACCTATTGGGCTGGGAAAAAAGCCATGGGTGCCAATGCCAGTTGGTGGAATGCGGTCTCACCGAAAATGCTGGGAAATGTGTATGGTAAAATTCATGCCGGTGCTTTGAAATATTATGATGAAGTGGGTATCCAAGTGCCTGCGAATTTACGTTAATCATTTCAGCTAACGGATAGATATAATGGTGCCAAGGCGTTGGTTCTGGGGTGGTCTTGGCAGCCTTTCTATTGGTTTTCATTTAAGCCTAATTTTTAGCGGTTTGGTGCCGAATTTAATCAGCCGCCCCATCCATATGGCATTGGCTTTGCCGTGGGCATTGGTGTTTATTGCTCAAACCCGTCTGCAACAGATAACCGGGTCCGTGCTTGCCGGGGCCGGGGTGCTGGCAACCCTATATATCGCTGTCAATGAAAGTGATTTGTCGGATCAATATGGGTTTATAGAAGGTAGCCTTCAGTTTATTGTCGCTGGCGTATTGCTGATCGCCGTGCTTGAAATGGCGAGGCGTGCAATCAGTTGGCCATTACCGTTAATCGCGCTAATGGCTTTGTTCTATGGATTGTTTGGTGAATATATCCCCGGTGAATTTGGTCACCCCGGATTACCGTTGGGCAGTTTTTTAGGCACACTGACCATCGCCGAAGGCGGACTTTGGGGGAAATTAACCGGCGTCTCTGTTGAAATAGTCGCCATTTTTGTGATTTTCGGCGCTGTTTTGAATGCGGGTGAAGCCGGTGACGGTTTCATGAATGTGGCGACCGCCGTGGCTGGGCGCTTAAAAGCAGGGGCGGCAAAAGTATCCTTGTTATCATCGGCATTATTTGGATCGATTTCAGGCTCGGCATCAGCCAATGTTGCATCCACAGGTGCTATTACGTTGCCGACCATGTTGAAATTAGGGTATCCAAAACGCTTTGCTGCCGCCGTCGAAGCCGTGGCTTCATCGGGCGGGCAGATTATGCCGCCTTTGATGGGGGCCGGGGCCTTTGTCATGGTTGAATTAACGGGCGTTCCCTATACATCAATCATGGCAGCGGCGATCTTGCCAGCCATACTTTATTTCTGGACCGTTTGGGTGGGCATTAATGCCTATGCAAAAAGATATGATTTAAAAAAAATATCCGCAGATGATCAACCACCCATGAAAACGTTGCTGATCACCACAGCATTTTTTGCGGTGCCATTTTTTGTGCTGTTGGAACGTATGTTTATCAGTGATTACACACCACAATTTGCTGCGTCCGTTGCGATTTTGAGCGCATTTTTGCTGTTGTTTCTAGATGCACGTATGAAAATTTCTATATCTCGGTTGTTTCATCGCCTTGAAACGGTTGCTTTGAGCGCAGGTAAACAAATCGCCACTATTGCCGCGATTATTTTGTGTGCCAGTATTATCATTGGTGTTTTAGGGCAAACCGGTTTGGGGATTAAAATCACATCGTTGATTTTATCAGGATCAGGCGGCAATTTATGGCTGGCATTATTGCTGACGGCTTTTGCCTGTTTGATTTTGGGTATGGAATTGCCAACCACGGCGGCTTATATTATCAGCATATCAGTCGCCGGACCTGCACTACAGCAACTGGGTGTGCCGCTGTTAATGGCCCATCTGTTTGTTTTTTGGTTTGCATTGCTATCAACCATCACGCCCCCTGTGTGCGGGGCTGTTTTTATCGCCGCCGGCATGGTTCAAGAAAACTGGTTAAAAGTCGCAGTCACGGCGATGGCCTTGGGTGTGGGACTTTATCTGGTGCCGCTTAGCATGATAGCTAATCCTGAATTAATTTCCGTGGCAACGACGCCATTTTTATCGATGATGGTCTTTTTTAAAGTCGCGGTTGGTTTGGCGTTTGTTTCTTATGCGGTGATCGCGCCGCATGCTCTATTTTACCGCAGTAGCCTGCTGGTGTTGGGTTTGACGGTTTTGTTTGTGGGGATTTCAATTTAATAATTTTTAAAAAAGTACGAATATACTTGACAAGAATTGTGGATGGTCTATATGGACCTCGTTGCTGCGTTACAAAGTCTTATACTGTTTTCGGATCGGCTAGCTAAATTAAGTTTGCTTCCATGTTACATTCCTGACATTGTCAACGTTCGGACCGTGTGCAGACATGTAGTTTGCGCACGTAATATTGTATCTAAAAGGAAGTGAACAATGGTTAACGGTACCGTAAAATGGTTTAATGCTACTAAAGGTTATGGCTTTATCGAGCCTGAAGATGGCGGCAAAGATGCTTTCATCCATATCTCCGCTCT
>Ga0316209_1000743_pt1 | contig 47121 bp, 47 predicted proteins | sample 6monopyrite_MG_FD_204945 | JGI IMG/M metagenome (GOLD analysis project Ga0316209, IMG submission 204945) | Microbial mat bacterial communities from mineral coupon in-situ incubated in ocean water Damariscotta River, Maine, United States -... | ecosystem: Environmental > Aquatic > Marine >...
TTTCACCTAAGCCATAACTACGAGTTACATTTATGGGCGATTCGCCATCCAATACGCGTTGAACGGCGAGTCGTCTCAGCAAGGCTTGCTCATCTGTGGCTAATTTTATAGCATCATATTTCATGCCTGTGTTATCGCATAAAACTATACAGTATTCTTTATTTTCATCTCACTAGTATGTGGTGTCCTGATATCCTGTTGTTAACAATTGCACCAGAATGGGACTGACTATGTTCCTCTAAGTTGATTATTAAAACCGTACTTCTTGTGCAGAATTTAAGGTACCTCTGAATAATGATGACATATCTCCGGCTTACAGGTGTGTTCGCAATCAAGGATGAACTGGGTGGTAGTGGGCGAGTGTATCGTTATAAAAGGAGTCTTCAGCACCCGGTTGAATATCAAACATAAAGATAAAGATAAATATAATGCCAGAATTTCCTTTTCGGATTCCACGTGCTCTGTTGGTATTTTAGTTATCAATATAAGCAAAGTCGAATATAATAATAGCTAATATTGATGGAATGATGTGCGATATTGACATTTAAATTGTTTATCTGGAATAATGATTCTTATAAAGCTTACACGTATGTGGACAGTAAGTTTATTAATAGTAGTCATCAGTTCTATTGAATGCTTATTCAATGTAAAAGGATTTGCAAATGCCAAAACACCATCCTGCCAGACGGCCCAGTTTCTGGGTGCTCGTATTAATTTCTCAGTTTTTAATTCAAACACCTGTCATAGCCCAAGAATGTGGAAATTCAAGATCTCAAGGAACTGTTTATGGGTCGATGAAAGAAGCCGCAGAAGCTGCATGCGTTCATCAGAGCGGTAGTACTGGTGTTATGGAAATAAACTACCTGTCGGCATCTATCGCACTAGTGAGATGTGAGTCTTGCAATTCTGATGGTTCATGTGAACCATGGATGGGATGGACCGCCTCGTGTCGTGCCACTGAGTTCTATGCCGATTTTTCAGATCCAGACATTGAAGACCAGACCAATGGCAATAGCTGTCCCTCATCCGCTAATCCGATAAATCTGATTAGCGGTAATAAATATAAAATCCATACAGATATCTCCTCAAATATACAAAAAAGCCTGTTATCGAGACCTGGTTTTATACGTACCTATAATAGCCAGGTTTTCAAACGTGTGGGTAATCTGATAGGAGCTAACTGGCGACACAGTTACCAGCGGTCGTTGCAGAGACAGGATTCTTTCAATAGTGGTATCAATCTGGGTGAGTTCACGGATGGTGCAAGCTATAGGGTAACAGAATCCAGCGTTTATGGGTCAAAGTATGCGGCATGTATTGAAGGATTTGAGGAATATAAGACTCAATTATCGGATTTTGGATCAGCCAGAGATATATTACAGAATGGAACAGTTAGATGGGAAATGCAGTCGTGCAGAGTGTATCTAGGTGGGCGATATATTGCCACTATACCTATTCGTAGTCATGCCTCCGGATTTTCTGGTGAGTATCAGCCTCCCGTTGCGATCCATGCAATCAGGTTGAATCGAGAGGATGGGCGTGTTTATCATTTTGTTAAGGATTATGTCAATCAGGGATCTACTTTATGGAAATCGTCCGATCCAGATATGAACCACAAGCTTGAGCAGGTCATACTTGACGATTTAACTGAAGATGAGCTGGATTCTCCATACTTTCAGGCTATGCAGTTAAATAGCCAGTTTATATATACAGATGAGAATAATGTAGTTGAGACCTATAACAATGAAGGTGAGTTAATCTCAATCCAGTATCCGAACGGCATTATTGAAACACTGAGCTACCAGACAATAGAGGATGCTGGTACGGTGCTGCGATTGTTGACTAATGTTAATAATAATTTTGGAAAATTTATTAACCTATATTATGACAACGACTATAGAATCGAATCTGTTATGGATGATACAGATAGAAGCTGGAACTATTCTTACGGTTCTGCTGAAAATCTTGTAAGAGTTGATAATCCGGATAGTACATCCAAACAGTATCACTATGAAAATATTGAATATCCTAACCTATTGACAGGTGAGACTGACGAACGTGGTATCCGATATAGTACATTCATCTATCAGGATGATGGCAGAGCAGTTGTATCATATCTGGGGACACCCGGATCAATACTGGATAATCAGATTGAGCGAGTTGATGTTGATTATGGTGGAGGGCGGAATAATTCGGTAACGGATAGTCTGGGAAATACCACAAGATACCATTTCCCAAGAAACAGCATACATGGCCGCATAGTTAAAGTTGATGGACCAGAGTGTCATTTCTGTAGTGCGTCTGATGCCGAATATGAATATAGTGCTGATTATAAAGAGTGGGAATTTTACCCGTCCCCTGTCTATCTTCTATCAAAAACCGAATTTGATACAAGTACGGTGTATGCCGAGTATGATGAAAAGGGTAATCCTGGCTTAATTACAGAAGCAGCAGGTAGTGAGCAGGAAAGACAGAAGAGGTTTACGTATGATTCCGGGTATCAGCGCCGTATAGAGACTATAACAGAATCATCAGTATACCCAGCTGGAGAAAAAACAACGATCTATACTTATGACGAATTCGATAATATAACATCTGTTCGAATTGATGGTTTTAATCCACAGGGTGTTCCAGTCTATCGTGAGTATTTCATGCAATACGATGGTCCATTCAATCAGATTTCACAATTTGACGGTCAAAGAGAGAATGTCAGCGATATTACCTATTTTGACTATTATCCAGATGAAGCTGGGCTGGGTAACAATCGTGCCAGATTGCGTAGCGTGCGAACGCATAATGGATTATATCTTCGTGATAATATCCAGTATTCACAAACTGGCAATATAGTATCAGAAAATCGACCTGATGGTCTTCAGATTGGGTATAGTTACTACAGTGGCAGTGATCTCACGGATGCTGTTCAAATGACGGATGCTCTTACTGGAGAAGTCAGGTCAATTCGTTATAGATATCTTGCTACCGGCGATCTTGAAAGTATCACACATGCTTATAATAGTGATAATCCAGTTACGTTAACATTTGAATATGACAATGCCCGAAGGCTGACGCGTGTAATAGATGCTCATGATAATTATATTGAATATGTGCTTGATACAGAAGGTAATATTTTAGAAGAAAATACATATGATAATAGTGGTATTTTAAAAAAGTCACTTTCACAGACATTTGATAGTTACAATCGATTAGAAAGTTCTACGCAGTTAAATGAAAACAGAGTAATCGATTTTAATCCTGACGGTACTATTGCAAGTGTTACAGATGGAAAAGGTGTCGTAAACGAATATGATTATGATGGCTTAAAGCGTCTAGTGAAATACACACAGGATAAGGATGGTTCTAATCCACAAACAGCTAATGCCTTAACTGAATATGCTTATGATGTTCAGGATAACTTGATCAGCGTAAAAGTAGCTAACGACGCAGAAACCACTTATGTGTATGATGATTCAGGCAATTTGCTAAGCCGTACAAGTCCAGATACAGGCACTGTTAACTATAGCCATGATGCGGCAGGTAATATTGTTCAGTCTATTGACGCAAAGGGGCTAACGTTTTTTTATAGCTATGACTCAAACAATCGTCTGATATCGATTGATGCACCAGGTGAAGAAGATGATACTTACCTGGTCTATGACACCTGTGCACAGGGTGAAGGCAAGCTTTGTCAGATAACCCGCAATAAAAGCACACTTAATTATCGCTACAATGCCTTTTCTGATGTGGTTGGCATTGACCAGTCTTTAACCACTTGGCAAGGTTATAACACTGCCAATAATACGATTGGTTATGATTATGATGCTGTTGGTCGTGTCACTAGTATTAAATACCCAAGTGGTACGATAATCAATTATACCTATAATGCCACTGGTAAGGTAGATAACGTTCATATGGAACAAGATGGCATTATTACAAATCTATCACTCAATATATCTTATCTTCCTTTCGGTAAAGAAACTATTCAAACTTACGGTAATGGTATCTCTGTCATGGGGTTTTATGATCAGGCATATCGACCATTCATCGTTGGAGATTCAGCATTTTATTTTGAATATATTTCGGCTTATGATGAAAATGGAAATATCAAAAATTTAATGACTCTAGATGACTCATCATATATGAATAGCATCTTTGATTACGATGAGCATCAACGCCTGCTGAGCTCTGCCGGTTTTCATGGCCAATTTAATTACAGTTATGACAAGGCAGATAATAAACAGACTCAAGTAGATAATGGGCTAGAAACTGCATTTACTTATTTTGTCAATTCCAATCGCCTCGCTGAATTAAATAGTGAAGCAACTAATATGGATGAAAACGGCAATATTACTAGTCTCAGAGGTATGATATTTACTTATACAACAGATAACCGATTAAAGACAACTAATACAGGTGCAGCATATGAATATAATGGGCTAGGGCAAAGGTACATAAAGCATACTATTGCACCTGGTGTTGCAGGAGCCTATAACTATAGTCAAAGCAATAGTTTTATCTATGGCTTGAATGGTGAGTTGTTGGCAGAAATTGGCCCCAGTGGCAGTGTCAAAAAAGAGTATGTGTATTTGAATAACCAACTATTGGCCATGCTTGATCGGGTTCCTGTCAGTAATGAACCTATTTTAAACGCAGATATTGATAATGATGGTGAAATAAGCGTAGAAGATTTTCTTATCTGGTATTTTAACCATCAAACAGATGCAGCATATGAAGTAACCGGCGACGGAATCGCTGGTAGCGACGATATCAATGCAGTTATTACCTGTGCTTTAACTCAAGGTAGCTGTATTGCCTCAAGTTACTCTACTGAAATTTACTACGTTCATAATGATCACTTAGGCACACCGAAGTTGTTAACTAATAGCAACGGTCAACCTGTTTGGCGTGCTACAGCAACCCCGTTTGGTAAAGCCAGTGTTAATAATGATGTGGATGGTGATGGTGTTGTGGTTTGGTTTAATATCAGGCAGCCGGGGCAGTATTATGATCGTGAGACAGGGCTGTATTATAACTACTATCGGTACTATGATCCGGAGACGGGTAGGTATATTACTAGTGATCCTTTGGGTGTGTTGCCAGGTGTTTCGCCAACTCCAAGTTTGCCAAAGGCTATGACTAATCAATATACGTCTCAAAATACACAAGAAATTCTGATGCGTGGTCTAAACCATACCTATTCGTATGTTGATAATAATCCATTAGGTTTTATAGATCCTTTTGGGTTATATGGTCAAAACTGGTTAGGTATACCCTCGATTGCGTGGCCATATGTTTCAGAAGAAGCACCGCATGCTTGGAACGCTATTAAAGATGGCGCCAAGACGGGTATGATGATTAATCTTTCGTTGGCTGGCGGAGCTGGTCTGATAAAATTGGCACCGGAAGCTATGTGTGCAGCTAGTAATCCTGTCGTTCAACAAAGCGTCATTGATTTTACAACTAGTATGTTCCCAGGTAGTCCAGCCATGAGTTGGTTTGGGCTTGCTGGTTTCGGAGTCGGTGCAGCTACAAATCCACAAGAGCTCTTAAGGAAATAGAAGTAATGTCTACAGAAGAAAACAAGAATAGTATTCCTATGCTGATTGCTGGAGTGGCTATACTTTTCTTTGGCGTAAACTTGCTGTTTAGAGGAAATATTTGGACTATTGTGCTTGGTGATGAAAGATATTTTGTAAGTGTGCTTCCCATATGTTTAGGTGTGTACTTAGTTTATATTTCTATCAAAAGGTTGATTAAAGGTCATATTCAGTAAGATTTGGTGCTGGAGATAAAATTTATCTTGAGCATCTAAATAAACGCCTTTTGGATATATATCTCAGAGGCGTTTTTCATTCGGTCAAGTAGTTAAATAGGTAGGATTAGTTTATAGTAATGAATACTATTATTCCTGGCTACAAAAGATATAAATTTGTAGGGTATAAGACAAAGAGCAAAACCCGGGTCAGATACGAATGGCACTTACTTAAGCCTCTTAGGATGACCATTTTTTAAAATATCGGCTTGTGCCTCTGGCCGTGGCTTCATTAGTAAGGGAAATGGCTTAGGTCTTCGTTTAACGGCCCTTGGTTCAACTCTACCTGCTCGATTTCCCACATGGATTTGTGCAACCATTTTCAGCAATATAGCCACTTTTTTATAGCTTGTCGCAGGCTGTACGCTCCACATCAGCCATATCTGTAGCGTATGTTTAAAGCTAAGCTGTCGTGGTTTTATACGTGCGCTGGTAGCCGCTTCCGCCATTACTAAACGAATCAGATTATAAGCAAGAAAATAGACCCACATCTCTTTTACGTTCATTTCTGGTGTCTTGCAGCTTAGCATTTCCATGCCCAGTGTTGTTTTGATATTACGCAAATCAAGTTCCACATGCCAGCGCTGTTTATATAAGTCATTAAGCTCATTTTTTTGTGCTTCTTTGTCAGACAGTATCGTTGTAATAATTACTTTCTTTCCCACTTTTAATTCACGAATACATATCTCGTCTGGAAACGCATGGTACTGCTGATCGTCCATCCAGTCTGGAATGACTTTAGGTTTTTTCCATGTGGAAATATGATCACGACTGCTTAATTTCCGACCTTTTCTAAAATCTGTTTTTCTTACAGCATGTTGTTGGAACACGATATCTACATTTTTCTCTAATAGTGCCGAAATCAAGAAAAAACTTGCATAATACCGGTCTGCAAGCATTATATCACCAGGTTCAAAAGCATCCATTAACTCACGAAATAAGGCATGTTCGCTCGCGCCCTTTCCTTGAAATTTGCTCAGTGCTGCATTCAATATTACCCCAGTTGAAAAGCAAATAACCGCCACCATTCGCATAATAGGGGACAGACCACGGTTTCCTAGCGACCGCTTTAGGGTGATAATCGACTTATTTATTTAAAATGTGACCGTCCGCTAATGAGACATAGCTGCCGCTTTCATAAAATTGATCTAACTTCCGCTTCAGGGTGAAAGCAGACGATTTATAGTTTCAAGTAACTATAAACTGGCCAGCATGGCCAGCTTTACATTTCAGGTATAAACCCCAGGTTTATACCGTTTCACGACATGCCCTGCACACTATCCAGGCAACTCAACTGATGTGAGAATCCTCACATTTTATCGAAAATAAGGCTCCTTAAGCCTGCCTTAATAAAGCCTTAAGTCACCCTTAAGCTTCGGTCTTTAGACTTTGATTCACGTTAACAGTAACAGTGGATACAAAGCAGCTATGACCGATGTACATACAATAGCCCTGACATTAGACACAGTACGGAAGCCAGCCAACAGAATGCGTAAGGCGTCGCTGCTGCGACTGATGTTGCCCATACCCGGCTTTCGCTGGCATAGCAGCGTCTCGGCAGAGCGCACTGAAGTAGAGGACTACATTGCCAGTAAGTTCCGCCAGGAATATGCTGCCGAGCTGTCCAGCTTTGCCCCGCTGTTATTAAGTATGCATTGTAAAAATGAACTCAGCGCTGCGGTGGGGATACGGCCTGCCAGCAGTGGCCCGCTGTTTGTTGAGCAGTATCTGGACAAGCCGATTGAACACTGCATCAAAGCAACCGATAGCAGCGCAATCCAGCGCGATGAAATTGTAGAAATAGGCAACCTGGTGACGACTCGACGTGGTGCCAGTCAGTTGCTGTTTATCGTGCTGGGTAGCCTGATGTATGAAGCTGGCTATCGCTGGCTGGTGTTCAGTGCCTCGGATCCTGGCCGTCTGGGCGATCATGCCGGTGAGTGGGGCAGTTATTACGAAACCAGCCCGAAAGTCATCGTCGGTGATATCCGCGTGGCCTATGAAAAAGCCCAGAACAGTCGCCTGTTACGCATGGCACTGACATTCTATCGGCCGCTGCTACGCAGGTTATTGCATAACATGCCGGCAGCGGTTTGAGGTGAGTAGTATGAGTTCACTGCTCCAGCAGATTAGATTGCAGGCACGCCAGCAGCCTGAAAGCCCAGCGCTGATTGGCGAACATAATTGTTACAGCTATCAGCAGTTACTGCAGGCCAGTCAGCTACTGGCTGAACAGATTAAAGCACAGCATATCAATACCCTGGCACTGCTGGCTGATAATGGCCCTGAATGGGTGGTGGTGGATCTGGCATGCCAGATCGCCGAGTGCTGCTTTATTCCCTTGCCGCTGTTTTTCAGTACGGCACAGATTCAGCACAGCCTGAATCAGGCCGGTGTTGATACCTTAATGCTTGGTAATGACATTCCAGTCTCTGCTGAGCTTGCTCAACTTGAGGTGTTGAATGATTTCGCCGACGGGTTTCACACACTGCGACTACCTGTGAGCGAGGGGATTGCCAGACCTGAGCAAACCCACAAGATTACCTTTACCTCCGGTTCCACCGGTCAGCCCAAAGGTGTCTGCCTGAGCAATCAGCAGCAACTCAAGGTGGCCGAATCACTGGTGGCCAGTATTGCTATCGAACAGCCTCGTCATCTGTGCGTATTGCCACTGGCTACGCTGCTGGAAAATATTGCCGGTGTTTATGTGCCCCTGATGGCGGGTGGCTGTATTTGCTTGCCGTCATTAACGACACTGGGTTTTAGTGGCAGCTCATTAGTGGATGCACAAAAACTGCTGGCCAGTATCGATCAGTGCCAGCCACAGAGCCTGATTCTGATTCCGCAGTTACTCGACCTGCTGATTATGTCTGTGATGCAGGGTTGGCAAGCCCCCGCAAGTTTGCAGATGATTGCGGTGGGCGGAAGTCGCGTTGCTGCATCCGCCATTACGCAGGCGCGTCATCTGGGCCTGCCGGTGTATGAAGGTTATGGATTATCAGAGTGCGCTTCGGTGGTCAGTCTGAACACACCCCGTGATGATCGACCCGGCAGTGCCGGTCAGTTGTTGCCTCATCTTGATATTCAGATCATCGACGGTGAGATACATATCATCGGTAACAGCTTTCTGGGTTATCTCAATGATCCCGCCAGCTGGCATACAAAATCGGTTGCCACCGGTGACCTGGGTTATATCGATGATGATGGTTTTCTGCAGTTGCAGGGGCGCAAAAAACACCTGTTGATTTCCAGTTATGGTCGCAATATCAATCCGGAATGGGTGGAAAGCGAGATCCTGGCGCAGCCGCTGATCCAGCAATGCATCGTACTGGGCGATGCGCGGCCTTATTGCAGTGCGCTGATTTATGCTGATCAGCAGCATCTCAGCGATAAGCAGATTCAGCACTGGCTGGATCTGGCGAATCAGTCATTACCTGATTATGCGCAGATCAAAAACTGGTTGCGCTTGCAGCAGGCTTTAAGCAGTCACGCCCAATTACTCACTGCAAATGGCCGACCACGCCGTGAAGCTATCAATGAATATTATTCTTCCACCATCGAACAATTGTATTGTCCAGAAAAGGAGTATCACAGCATGAGTTTTTTTCAACGTTTACAGCAGGAAACTACCGCCCAAAGAGAACAGTTTTTTACGGCGCCGATTATTCAGCAAACCTTATCTGGTCAGGTCAGTCTGTCTGACTATGTGGCGTTTCTGACCGAGGCCTACCATCATGTCAAACACACCGTGCCATTACTGATGGCGGTCGGCGCACGAATCCCGGAAGATAAGGAATGGTTGCGTGAAGCAGTCGCAGAGTATATCGAAGAAGAACTGGGACATCAGGAATGGATTTTGAATGACATTGCTGCCTGCGGTTATGACAAGGAAAAAGTGCGTCATAGTCAGCCTTCGATGGCTACAGAGCTGATGGTGTCCTACGCCTATGACATGGTGAATCGGGTTAATCCACTTGGCTTCTTCGGCATGGTGCATGTGCTGGAAGGATCCAGTGTCAGCACCGCAGATCTTGCCGCAGATGCGATCAAGAAAACACTGAATTTACCGGATAAGGCATGCTCATATCTGCGTTCGCACGGTGCGCTGGATCAGGAACACGTGAAATTTTTTGAATCATTAATGGATCGCATCAAGGATCCGGCTGAGCAGGGCTGCATTATTCACAGTGCAAAAATGTTCTACCAACTGTATGGCGATATATTCCGCGGCCTTACCGCAGACAACATGAATCAGGCCGCCTGAGGAGAGTGCTATGGATTTACAAAACAAGACTGTACTGATTACCGGTGCCAGTGGTGGCATAGGTGAGTTTATCAGTCGCCAGCTGGTGGATGCCGGTGCAAGCCTGATCGCCGTGGGTCATCAAGCCGAACCATTACAGGCGATGCTTGACTCGTTAACTGGACAGCATTCCTGTGTCGCTGCCGATCTTACAACGACAGAAGGTATTCAATCGGTTCTAGATGAAGTCAACAAGCGGGGCGGGGTGGATATTTTAATTAACAATGCCGGCGTCGCGCAGTTCGGCATGCTGGAGCAGCAGTCAGTCAATGCGCTGAGTGCTCAGATCAATGTAAACCTGCTGGCACCTATGCTGCTTATCCAGGCGCTGTTGCCCTTGCTAAAACAGAGTAAAACCCCGGCGATTGTAAATATGGGCTCAACCTTTGGCAGCATTGGCTACAGTGGTTTTACTGCATACTGTGCGAGCAAGTTTGGCTTACGCGGTTTCACTGAAGCCCTACGTCGTGAACTGGCGGACACCTCGATTCGATTATTTTATCTTGCGCCCCGGGCCACGCGTACACCCATCAATAATGACCAGGTGGTGGCAATGAATCAGGAGCTGGGTAACAGGATGGATGAGCCTGAAGTTGTAGCGCGGCATTTAATCCAGTTATTACAGAAAGACAAGGCGCGCATTCGCTACATCGGCTGGCCGGAAAAATTGTTTGTCTTTATCAATAGCATATTACCGCAGATCGTTGACCGTGCACTGTTCAAACAGCTGTCGGTGATTCGACGTTTTGCTCAGCAATAATCAGGAGTAAACCCATGAAAAAACTGAACTTCATTAAATTATGTTCGATTCTACTGCTAGCTGCTGTAAGCGGGTTGACCAATGCTGGTGCCATGGATGATGTCAGCAAACTGCAAAAAGGCTGGGCAGAAGCGACCTATAACCTAAGTGGCGATGCGCAGGAAAAAGCCTTCGAAAAACTGGTCACGCAAGCGGATAATATTACCCACCAGTATCCTTCTTCTGCGGAAACCTGGATCTGGAATGGAATTATCAAGTCAAGCTTTGCCGGTGTAAAAGGCGGGCTGGAGGCGTTGGGACTGGTAAAAGATTCCCGCGCGGCACTGCAAAAAGCGATCAGTATTAATCCTGATGCTATGCAGGGCTCTGCCTACACCAGTCTGGGGACACTCTATTTCAAGGTGCCTGGCTGGCCAATCGCCTTTGGCGATGATGAGCAGGCCGAACTGTTATTAAAGAAAGCCTTAACCATTAACCCGGATGGCATCGACTCGAATTATTTTTATGCTGAATTCCTGATGGAAGATGGCAAGTATGCTGATGCGAAAAAATATTTGCAAAAAGCACAGCAGGCGGCACCACGTGCATCACGTCCACTGGCAGATAAGGGTCGTCAGCAACAGATCCGTGAATTACTGGCTTCGATTGATGAAAAGCTGCTATCATCGGCAACAAATGACATGGGTTTTTAGGCGCCCCAGTAACAAGATATGCATTTATTGTTAGTTGAAGATGATCCGGCATTAGCTCGTGGACTACAGCAGGCCCTTCATAATGAAGGGTTTGCTGTTAATCATGTGCTTACTGGCAGGCACGCCATTCAGGTTGTCAAAACCGAAACCCCGGATATCGTTATTCTTGATCTTGGCCTGCCAGATATTGATGGACTCGAAGTACTGAAACAGCTCCGCAAGATCAATCCTGTCCTGCCGGTTTTGCTGCTCACAGCACGTGATACTATTGACGACAAGGTGACAGGTCTGGATGCAGGTGCAGATGATTATCTGCCTAAACCGTTTGATATGCCTGAACTGCTGGCGCGTTTACGGGTGCTGGAACGTCGTCTTGGTACTGCGCAATCAAATGAAATCACAATTGGCGATGTCGTCTTATCTACTACTTCACATCAGGTTATATTCCAGGGCGAAGAACTGGAATTATCCAAACGTGAATATATGCTATTAAAAGCACTGATGGAAAGTGCCGGAAAGGTACAGACACGCAATAGCCTTGAGTCAAAACTCTACAGTTGGGATGACAGTGTAGCCAGTAATGCACTTGAAGTGCATGTGCATAATCTGAGAAAAAAACTCGGCACTGATTTTATAAAAACGGTTCGTGGTGTCGGTTATACGGTAAAGAAAACTTGAAATCCATACGTCGCTATCTGGTCATTATTCTACTGGCAGCGATCACGCTCATAAATTTTCTTGCCGCATTGCAGGGATACCGTGCTGGCATGAATCAGGCTGATGAATCACTGGATCAGCAGCTGGTTGATATTGCACATATCGTCGCAGTAGTCGATTCATTTGAGAATTCACAGATTCTGGAATACAGTTCAGATAACATAGCCTATCAGTTGTGGACTAGCTCGCAGCAACTGCTTGGGCGTTCCTCGAATACACCTGAAACTGCTATTACTCATTTCAAAGCTGGCTTTGACTATGCCAATTTCAGTAATTATCGCTGGCGTACTTTCTGTCTTTATCATCAGCAGCATCAGCGTTGGGTGATGGTGGCGCAACGCACCGATAGTCGTTATGCACTCGCTGAAAGTATTATTGTGGAATCTATTCTGCCGATTGCTATTGGCATACCTGTGGCCGGCCTGATTATATGGATATTTGTCGGCAGCGGTCTGGCACCTCTTAATCGCCTGGCTAAACAGTTGCAACATAAACAGGCTGATGATCTGAGTCCATTATCATTACATAATCCACCGCAGGAGTTGCAGCCTGTTCTGCAATCCATTAATCAGTTGCTACAACGTCTGTCTGATGTGGTAACTCGGGAAAAACGCTTTGCCTCTGATGCGGCGCATGAGCTACGCACGCCAATCAGTATTCTAAAAATTCATTTACATAATCTGTTGCATGATCATCCGCAGATTAAACAGCAGTCAGATGAGTTCCAGCAAAGCATTGAACGACTGGAGCACCTGGTTGACCAGATTCTGTCACTATATCGTTCAGCACCAGACCAGTATATTGCTCGTTTTGATATACTGAATCTGTATGATATAGCACAGGAGGTTATTGCCCAGCAATATCCTTCGCTGGAAGCTCGTCAGCAGTCGATTGAATTGGCGGGTAGCTCAGTGCAGATCAAAGGCAATATGTTTGCGATAAATACACTGATCCAGAATCTGTTAAGTAATGCCATTAAATATTCACCTGAAGGCAGTGAGATACGTATTACCACCGGCATCAAAAATGACAACCCTTATGTGTGTATTGAGGACTCAGGCCCTGGTATTAGTGAAGGCGAGTATGAAAAAGTCTATGATCGATTTTATCGTATATCAGACAATCATGAGACTCGTGATATAATCAGCAGCGGGCTGGGGCTAGCTATTGTAAAAAATATCGCTCAGCAACATCATGCCACAATTGAACTGGCTAAATCATCGTTCGTCAGTGGTCTTGCCGTGACTGCCTTTTTTCCTGGAATCAATAAAAGTGAATTTTAAATACATCCAGATGATATTTATGTTTGCGCTGTGGTTTTCGGTGTTAAATAGCGTACTCGCTGCACCTGAATTCAAAATAGAAATAAAAAACCACCTGTTCTTTCCTGCTGAGCTTACTATACCTGCGGATACAAAAGTAAAACTACGTATTTTTAATCGTGATGATACTAATGAAGAATTTGAAAGTTATGATCTAAATCGTGAAAAAGTGATAATGGGTAACAGTCAGACAGTGATTTTTGTTGGTCCATTGAAGCCAGGTTCCTATGAGTTCTTTGGTGAATTTTACCCTAAGACCGCACAGGGTAAAATCCATGTTGAATAGTATTTTCAGGATATCAGCATGCTACTAAGTTCAGTTGTAATAATTTTGCGCGAAGTGCTGGAAGGCGCTATTCTTTTAAGTGTATTGCTGGCATTGTCTTCACAACGTGATATTTCTTTACGTTGGTCACTGCCGGCTTTACTGCTGGGTTCTATTGGCGCAACAGGGTATGCTGCCAATTTTGAAACGATTGCCGCATGGTTTGACTATGTTGGTCAGGATATAGCTAATGCTACGTTGCATTTGCTGATTGTATTATCGTTAACGGCTTTCGCTATACTGCACCAGGTCTATGAGAGGTCCCATAATAACGCCATTATTGCCTGTATGATATTAGCTGTTGCCTTTACCGTGGTGCGTGAAGGTTCAGAAATTATTCTTTATTTATCAGGATACATGAACAACAGCGAAGTTTTTCCATCTGTGATGCTGGGTGGCATTATAGGTAGTGGTATTGGTGCGAGTATTGGGACATTGCTTTATTATGCATTGTCCTGCTTTCTAATAAACAGTGCCAGAAAAATTGCCTACCTTCTTCTGTCGCTGTTTGCTGCGGGTATGTCATTACATGTTGTCACCATGTTGACTCAAGCGGACTGGATGGCATCAGGCCACAGTCTGTGGGATACCTCTGGCTGGATTGATGAAAGCTCTCTTACCGGGCAGTTGCTTTATGCTGTAACCGGCTACGAATCCACACCCAATGCAAACCAGGTAATTGCTTATATTGCCGGAATTTTATTATTGCTGTTATTGCCTCGATTGTTGAAAAAAGGTTTTGAAGTCTATGAAGCCAAAAGTTAATCATTTACCGGGTGTTGTTAGTCTGGTTGCTCTTTGTAGTCTATCACTGTCATTAAATGCTCATGCGGATGGTCTGGCGATTAACAAGATCTATCACCCCTATGTGCAACCACTGGAAAGGGAACTCGAATTTCGCTGGTTACATTACGATGCCAGTAATTCTAATAGAAATCAGATTTATCGACTGGGTTATGGCCAGTCATTCAGTGAATACTGGTTTTTCGAGGCGTATATCATTGGCGGTAAAAAAGCCAATGATTTTCAGGCAGATGCTTATGAGCTGGAAGCCAAAGTTCAGCTTACCGAACAGGGCGAATATGCGTCTGACTGGGGTGCACTGTTTGAGCTGGAAAAGGAGACAGATCAGGATATCTGGGAAGCCAAAGCGACCTTACTGATCGAAAGTCAGTGGAATAAAACTGTACTGGCAACCAACCTGGGATTGTCACTGGAAGCAGGCAGAGATATTCGAAGTGAAATAGAAACATCGTTGGCAATGCAGCTTCGCTACCGTTATGCACGTGTATTCGAACCTGCACTGGAGCTTTACCTGGCACAGGATACCTTTGGCCTTGGGCCAATGATGATGGGTGATCAGAAGTTCGGCATTCGTAAAAAGCTTCACTGGGAACTTGGTGTGATTGCCGGTCTATCGGATGAGACACCGGATGTCACATTAAAAGCACTGGCAGAATTTGAGTTCTAGGATGCCCTGGTTGTTAAAGGCTTAAAACATACAACCTTACTCTACCGACCTTGCTTGCCTACTATGTTTTGCTTCTGGCTTCTTTAACTATCCAACACTGCCCTGTGCCATTCTGGCGCCTTGCCTGAACGCTGCGATGTTGCTGTTAAACTGGTGAACCGCAGCTGCCTGTGTGTCGTCTTCTCTAAATGACTCTTTTGCCAATTCTCGAAGTTCTTAATAAATATAATATAATCAATAAGATACGCTGAATAATCAGGTGTCATTTCGCGCCTCAATATTTTTGTAAAAAAGCTTGATTTTTGAGTTTTGAAGGCTAGAATTGCGGCCTTTATAGTAAACCCAGAGTATTTATGGCAAGCCATCTGTAGCGTTGTTTTCAGGCCTCAAGAAGCTTGGATGCAACGCGTAACCTTATAACGCTGAACCTATACAAGCTCTCTTAACCGATAGAGGATAACTGAATGCATATTGCTGCACCTGTTGAGGTGGAACTCGACACTCCTACAGCGGACGTGGGCCGTTGCAACGACAACACTGCTGACGTCACAACGGCCCTGAAAAATTCTGCTGCACAAGCACCTCAACTGGACGAAGCCAAAGACCATTTTATTCAGCGTAACGGCGTTGAGTTTGCGGGCACGCATCTGTTGCTGGATCTCTGGGGCGCAAGCCGTCTGGATGATATCGAGCATATGGAACAGGCGATGCGAGACATTGTTAAGGCCTGTGGCGCAACCTTGCTGCATATTCACCTGCATCATTTCAGCCCCAGCGGCGGTGTGTCCGGCGTAGCGGTGCTGGCAGAATCCCATATCAGTGTACACACCTGGCCGGAGCGTGATTATGCGGCCTTTGATGTATTCATGTGCGGTGATGCACAGCCTGAAAATGCCATGCCCATATTAAAGCGTGCCTTCCTGCCACACCGTCTTGAGGTGTGTGAACAGCTGCGTGGTCGGGTTCAGGAATGAAAACCTTTACCGAGACATTGTACGATGCCTATGGTCAGGAGTTTGCGGTTGATAAAATCTATTTTGAAAACAAAACCGCACACCAGCACCTGATTATTTTTGAAAATGCCAACTTCGGCCGCGTAATGGCGCTGGATGGCATTGTACAGACCACCGAAGCTGACGAATTCATTTACCATGAAATGCTCACCCATGTACCGTTAATGGCCCATGGTGCTGCGCGACGTGTGCTGATTATCGGTGGCGGGGATGGCGGTATTCTGCGCGAGGTGTGCAAGCACAGCTCGGTGGAGCAGATTACCCAGGTGGAGATCGACGCCCAGGTGATCGAGATGTGCAAGGAATACCTGCCACGTCACAGCGCCGGTGCCTATGATGACCCGCGAGTGAATATTGTGGTGGACGATGCGGCCAATTTTGTGCGCGAGTGCGGCGAGCAGTTTGATCTGATTATTTCTGACAGCACCGACCCGATCGGTCCCGGTGATGTGCTGTTTACCTCTGATTTTTATCAGAACTGCAAACGCTGCCTGAAAGAAGGTGGCGTGCTGGTTGCGCAGAACGGCGTGGCCTTTATGCAGCTCGACGAGGTCACCACGACTGCGCGACGCATGCAGAAACTGTTTACAGACCAGTCCTTTTATAGTGCGGCAGTGCCGACCTATATTGGCGGTATAATGACCTTTGCCTGGGCAACCGATAACTCGGCTTTGCGATGTGCAAATGTTGACAAAATTGCGGAACGATTTAGCCGTGCGGATATCAAATGCCGTTACTATAATCCAGCAATACACGTGGCCAGTTTTGCGCTGCCACAATATATTATCGATGCACTAAATGAGGTGTGCCAAAGCTAATGACACGTATTACCATTGAACGCGCTGAAAAAGCCCAACAGTATCAGGATCTGCTCCAGCAACACGGCGCGCCGCTGCTGCTGCTTGACTGCGCACAACTGGTTAAACAATATGAAGACCTGTCTTCAGCACTGCCCGGTGTAGAGCTGTTCTACGCCATTAAATCACTGCCCCATGCGGCGGTGATCCAGACCCTGAAAATGCTTGGTTCAGGCTTTGATATCGCCACCACCGGCGAAATCGAAATGTTGCGTGAAGAAGGGGTTAACCCGCGTCATACACTGCACACCCACCCGATTAAACGTGACAGGGATATCCGTGATGCACTGCGTTATGGTTGCACTACGTTTGTGGTGGACAATATCTGGGAAATGGAAAAGTTTGTGGAATACCGCCACCGCGTGGGTCTGCTGCTGCGTGTCAGTTTCCCTAATGCCAACACCAGGATCGACCTGTCGCGCAAGTTCGGCTGTGCGGAAAACGAAGTGATGTTGCTGATTCAGAAAGCACAGTCACTGGGTCTGCATGTTAAGGGCCTGTCATTCCATGCCGGTTCACAGTGCCCCGATGCGCGCAATCATGTGCGTGCGATTCAGCGCTGCGCCAGGCTGATTGAAGAAGTTTACGAGACCACTGGCAAGCTGTTGTCTGTGCTGGATATCGGTGGCGGCTTTCCTGCCAGGTATATGCAGTCGGTTGAAGATATTCACAGCTTCTGTGCACCGATTCGTGAAGAATTGCGCAAGCTGCCGGATCACGTGCGCGTGATTGCCGAGCCGGGTCGTTTCCTCAGTGCGCCGACCATGAAAGCAGTGTCCACAGTGATGGGCAAGGCGAAACGTGGCGACAGCACCTGGTACTACCTGGATGACGGTGTTTACGGTTCCTACTCGGGTCAGATTTTTGATCATGTGGAATACCCGCTGAGCATTTTCAGTGACCTGGAAGAAACCGAACGCGCAGTTCTGTCGGGTCCGACCTGTGACAGCATCGATGTGATTGCCGAAGGGGTGGAAATTCCGCCTTTATCCATTGGTGATATTGTGGTGGGTCATCAGATGGGCGCCTACACGGCGGCCAGTTCTACTCATTTCAATCTGTTTGATAAGGCGCAGATTGTTGCGATTAACGAACTGCCACAGGTCACCGATGAAAACGTGGTGTTCCTGGATCAGCCGTTACAGTCTGCAGAAGCGGATTTTAATCAGCAACATACTCTTTGAGTATTTTCTGGTAGCTGGCAAATCGCGGCTCGCTGATTTTGTTGTCCTGCAGGGCCTGGGTAATCGCACACCCGGGTTCCTGCTGATGACCACAGTTGGAAAATTTGCAGTGCCCCATTGCTTCGCGCAATTCAATAAAGCCATGCAGAATGTCATCGGCTGAAATATTCCATAAACCGAAATCGCGCACACCGGGCGAGTCAATTAAATTACCGCCACAGGGCAGGTGATACAGGGTTGAACTGGTGGTGGTATGGGTGCCTTCACCACTCGCCTGCGAGAGCTCGCCCACGCGTATATCCAGCTCCGGCATTAACTGGTTGATGACCGATGATTTGCCCACCCCCGAGAGGCCGACAAAAATACTGGTGTGGGTTTTAAGCGCCGCCATCAACTCGTCAAATCCCAGCTGGTTTATCTTGCTGGCACAAATCACCTGATAACCAATCTGTCGGTAACCGTTAATCAGTTGCTCAACTTCATCTCGGTTGCTGTTATCCAGCAGATCCATTTTATTTAACAGGATAATGGGTGTGGCGGGCAGGTTTTCCGCGGCCACCAGGTAACGGTCGATCAGGTAGGCATTGGGGGCGGGTTGCACTGCAGATACAATCACTATCTGGTCGATGTTCGCCGCCATGGGTTTGAGCTTGCCACCAAAGCCGGGCTTCTGCAGCAGTGATCGACGTTGTTCCAGCGCGACCACCACCCCTTCCTGCTCGCCGCTGGCCTGCCAGATCACCCGGTCGCCACAGACAATGGCCCCCAGATTCTGGCGGGCAACACAGCGATATATCTGTTGCTGATGATCTTCAATCAGCAGCGTCTGGCCGTAGTTGGTGATTACCCGCCCGCTTTGTTCAGGCCCCAGACCCTGCTGGCTGAGGGCATCGGTTTTTGCCTGTCGATGCTGGCCGGCTTTGATGCGGCGCTTTTGTTGCAGGTTTTCGATGCGCCTTTTCTGCTGATCACTGATCCGTCGTTTTGCCATTCCCTACAGACTATCCTTAACGGCGTGGTAACAGCGGCTCAGGCACACAGCTTATTAAAACTTGTAGTAGCGGTCATTAAGGTACTCAATCACTGAAGTGGTTTGCGGGCCGCTCCAGTCTGCCCTGGCCGCGCCTTTCATGCAGCGCTCGACCTGATGCTCCAGCTCCGGCTTGCTGTTGACCATGCGGTCTTCACGGGTGTACACCTTGTCGCCGTGGCAGGTGGTGCATTTGTCTTCATGCAGCAGTTTGCCGTTTGCATGGGGGTTGTCGGTGGCCTTGTCACTGGCCATGGTGCTCAGGCTGGTAGCGGCGATGATAAAGCCCAGTAGGTAATTTTTCATTTCAGGCTCACTTTATTGTTTGGCCAGATGCGCAATACGCACCGGCGCGGGAGGGTGACTATCGTAAAAGCTTGAATATAACGGATCCGGCGTCAGCGTGCTGGCATTTTCCTTGTATAAATTGACCAGCGCCTGAATCAGGTAACGGGCATCGGACTGTTGCGCAGCAAACTCGTCTGCCTCGAATTCGTTTTTACGCGAAAACAAACTCATCAGCGGGCTGAGTAAAAAGGTAAACACCGGCACCACCAGGGTAAACAGCAATAAGGCCATATAATGCGATGGCGTGCTTACGCCCAGCGACTGGTAAAACCAGTCGGCTTTTATTAACCAGGCGAGAATGCCCAGGCCAATCAGCGTGGTGATAATGGTAATCGCCATGCCCTTTACAATGTGTTTGCGTTTGAAGTGCCCCAGCTCATGCGCCAGCACCGCCTCCAGCTGATCGTCGTTGAGTGATTTTAACAGCGTGTCGTAAAACACAATGCGTTTGTTCTTGCCGAAGCCGGAGAAATAGGCATTGCCGTGGCTGGAACGGCGTGAACCGTCAATCACAAACACGCCGTCGCTGTTAAAGCCGCAACGTTGTAACAGGTCTTTAATGCGGCTCAGGGTAGGGCCTTCTTCCATGGGCGAGAATTTGTTAAACAGTGGCGCAATCCAGGTGGGGTAGGCCCAGGCAATAAACAGGCTGAAGCCGGTCCACACCGCCCAGGTGTAGATCCACCACAGATCGTCATACCGTTGCATCAGCCACAGCACCACCCAGATCAGCGGCAGACCCAGTGCCACGCCCAGCAGGGCGCCTTTCAGCATGTCAGTGAAAAAGGTTGTTAAGGTGGTGCGATTGAAACCGAATTTTTCTTCGATTACAAAGGTGCTGTAGAGCGAAAACGGCAGGTCCAGCAATGCGGAAATAAACATCATACTGAAGATCACCAGAATGCCGGTGACGATGGGGTCGAGCTGGTAGCTACGCGCGGTCTGGTCGAGCAGTTCCAGGCCGCCGCCAAAGGTCCAGATCAGCAGAATCAGCGCATCATACAGCAGTGGCCAGCGACCGAAATGCACTTTAGCAGAGGTGTAGTCTGCGGCTTTCTGATGTTCCTGTAGCGAAATCTTTTCGCTGAAGGCAGCGGGTACCGCGTCACGGTGCGCGCGAATATGTGCCAGATGGCGTTGTGCCAGCCACAGTTTGATGCCGATGGAGAGCGCCAGAAACAGCAGGAATAAAAGTGCAAAACTGTGCATGAAAACCTCATATCAATTGACCATGGCACTGATTATCGCTTTTCTGATAAAAATGTTCTACTGTGTATTTTTTGTAACCCGGCCAGCTAATAGCCACACTGGCTGTAATCCTGACAATAAAGCGGAGAAGAGAATGTCGCAGGTGGATAAAGAAAATTTAATCTGGATTGATCTGGAAATGACCGGTCTGCAGCCGCACCGTGATGTGATTATTGAAATTGCCACCATCGTAACCGACAAGCAGCTGAATATTCTGGCAGAAGGACCGATGCTGGCGATTCATCAGAGTGATGAAATTCTTAACGGCATGGATGAATGGTGCACCAGTCAGCACGGCAAGTCGGGTCTGACGCAGCGGGTGAAAGACAGCAAGCTGAACGAGGCGATGGCGGAAAAACAGACCATCGAGTTTTTACAGCAATATGTACCCGCCGGTGCCTCACCCATGTGCGGCAATACCATCTGTCAGGATCGACGTTTTCTGGCCAACTATATGCCGGCACTGGAAGAGTATTTTCACTACCGCAACCTGGACGTCAGCAGCATCAAGGAACTGGCACGCCGCTGGTCGCCCGAGGTGTATAACGGCTTTACCAAGGAGTCATCCCATCTGGCGATGGATGACATCAAGGACTCGATTAACGAGTTGCTGTATTACCGCGAGCACGCCTTGAAAATCTAGCCGGCATCTCTACTCCGGCATTTTTGCACACGGAAAGTGCCACCTTTTGTCTTAATTTCTGTTTATTTTTTCTAGCTTCCGCGGACAGCGGCTGTCCGTTTATATCGGATAGAGTGGTGTCTCATCGACTCCTGCTACAGCCGACGGGTCTGATCCAGCTGTAAATGTCCGGCGTCAGTCCGCTGCTGAAGTTTGGCGATATATAACATACAAAAATTAGGGTATTACCATAATATCGCCGTGATAGCGTATGGATATTGATTTGAAGGAGACGTTATGCCGCAGGGAAAAACCATTGTATGCGTTGACGACGATCAGACTGCGCGCTTTCTGCTGGAAAAATTTGTCGAGCATATCGGTGACTATGGTATCGTCAGTCTGGATAGTGGGCGTGCCTGTGTGGATTATCTAAGTCAGCACCCGGTGGATCTGCTGCTACTTGATTTTAACCTGGGCGATATGGATGGTGCCGAAGTCTGTGCAGCAATTACCGAAAAAAGCTGCAACGCAGAAATGCCGGTGATTGTGTTGTCGGTGATTGACAGTGTGGATATAGTGCATAAGCTCAACTACCCACACCTGTTCAAAGTGGTGCAGAAACCCTATGCCATGGAAGATATGCGCAGTGATATTGCCGAGCTACTTGGGCACTGAAACTTTCCCTAAGCGGCATACGTGCTGATTTTTCAACGTCAATGCCATGGCTGGTGACGCAGGTTAATAGCCAGCATTGTAACCGACCGATTCCCCCATTTCGACAGGCTGTCAGCTAGCCACTGGCGTATCCGTCCGATTTCCCCATTCCGACCACGACCCCGGATAACCCCGTACCTTGTCATAGCCCAGGTATTTCAGCATCAAATAGGATAGCGCCGAGCGGTGATGGCTCTGGCAATACACAATGATTTCGCGATCTCGGGTCAATCCCAGCTGATCCAGCATCGGTTGCAGTGTTTGCCTGTTCAGCAGGCGATAGTTGGCTTCGGCGTCCAGTGCGCGGGTCCATTCAAAGTGCTGTGCACCGGGGATGTGTCCGGCGCGTTGTGCGTAACGCGCCACACCATTGAATTCCTCGATACTGCGCGCGTCCAGCAGTCCCACCTGCGGGTCGTCCAGTTTGCCGAGAATATAGTCGGTATCGGCTACCACTGGCTGCTGGCTGAAGTCCACCGCGTAGTGTTCGTGCGCCGGGTTGGGGTGTTGAATCACCGGCTCATTGCTCAGTGGAAAGCTTTCCCGGTACCAGGCAATCAGGCCGCCATTCAGCAAACTGGCGCGTTGGTGCCCCATGGCGTGCAGGGTCCAGATAAACCGCGCTGCCTTGCCGCCGCCTTCTTCATCATAGGCAACAACCCGGGTTTGCGGCGTAAGGCCAATCGAATTGATGATGTGCTCAAAGGATTCCTCACTCGGCAACAGCCCGGTGTAGGGGCGATCCATGCCGACAATATGGCCGTAGTCGATAAACACCGCGCCGGGAATATGTGCCTGGCTGAACTGATGCGGTGTTGACAGATCAAGTAGCAGAATATCATCCTGTTCGGCGACGGATTGCAGGGCGAGTGGCTCGATCACCAGCGGCAGAGTATCGTGTGTCATAAATCTATCTTAGCGGTTAGTTTCGGGCGGTTAGTTTTCGCTCGCGTCCCGTGATGTTTTGCTGCTTGCTCGGCTCGGGGCTAAGCACGGTATTATGTGCCTGCTGTGGATCCTGCTCGGGGTAGTCCAGTGTGTAATGCAGGCCGCGGCTTTCCTTGCGTTGCATGGCGCAGCGGATAATCAGATCAGCCACCACAGCCAGATTACGCAGTTCCAGCAGGTCGCTGGTGACGCGGAAGTTGCTGTAATATTCGTCGATTTCCGAGAGCAGCATATTCACCCGGCGCCTGGCGCGTTGCAGGCGTTTGTCGGTGCGTACTATGCCTACATAGTCCCACATAAAGCGGCGCAGTTCATCCCAGTTATGGGATACCACCACTTCTTCATCCGAATTGGTGACGCGGCTCTCATCCCAGTCTCTGATTTTGTCCCACGACAGTTTTGATTTGCCCTGTTCGCGGATATGGCGTGCGGCGGAACGCGCAAATACCATGCATTCCAGCAGTGAATTGCTGGCCATGCGGTTGGCGCCGTGCAGGCCGGTAAAGGCGGTTTCACCAATCGCATACAGGTTTTCGATATTGGTCTGGCCGTTCAGGTCGGTCACCAGTCCACCGCAGGTGTAGTGTGCTGCGGGCACCACCGGTGCCGGTTCGCGGGTGATATCAATGCCGTATTCCATGCATTTGGCGTACACCGTGGGAAAGTGGGAGCGAATAAAGGCCGCCGGTTTATGGCTGATATCCAGATACAGGCAGTCGACCCCCAGGCGTTTCATTTCATGGTCGATAGCCCGCGCGACTATGTCACGGGGAGCCAGCTCGCCACGGCTGTCGAAGTTGTGCATAAAGCGGCTGCCATCGGGCAGCAGCAGGTGTCCGCCTTCACCGCGCAGTGCCTCGGTAAGCAGAAACGACTTGGCATTGGGGTGGTACAGGCAGGTGGGGTGAAACTGCATAAACTCCATATTGGCAACCTTGCAGCCGGCACGCCAGCCCATGGCAATGCCGTCGCCGGTCGAGCCGTCGGGGTTGGAGGTATACAGATAGACCTTGCTGGCGCCGCCGGATGCCAATACCACATGACGCGCCTGAAAGGTTTCCACATGCTGGGTTTTTTTATTCAGCACATAAGCGCCGACACAGCGCTGGTGATCCAGCCCCAGTTTTTGCCCGGTGATCAGGTCGATGGCAATGTGATGTTCCAGCAGTTCGATATTGCTGCTGTGCTTGATGTGGTTGATCAGGGTGGTTTCCAGCGCCTGACCGGTGGCATCGGCGGCATGGATGACGCGGCGATGGCTGTGACCGCCTTCCCGGGTCAGGTGCCAGCTTTTGCGGCCATCGGCGGTGGTGTCACGGGTGAAGGGCACACCCAGGTCGGTCAGCCAGTTAATTGACTCTGGCCCGTGTTCTACCGCAAAGCGCACCGCCTGTTCATCACACAGTCCGCCGCCGGCGCTGAGGGTGTCCTCAATGTGCGATTCGAAAGAATCCTCGTTGCGCAGTACCGCGGAAATGCCGCCCTGGGCGTAATAGGTGCTGCCTTCGGCTTCTGATTCCTTGGTAATCACCGCGACCCGGATATCGCCGGGTAAATTCAGCGCCAGCGTCAGGCCTGCGGCACCACCACCAATAATAAGAACTTCATGGCGGAATGATTGTCTACTACTCACTTTGTTCGGCATTATAATTTAATAAGGTTTGAGTCTTTATGTCAGTATGCGAATCGGGTATTGTTTCAGGGTTTGGTGGAGATATTACACCAATTCCGTCTGTTGCGCCTAAATCAAGCACGCGCCGGTCGAGTGACCAGTTACACGGGCAAAACCAGTTAACCAATAATCAAACGACACAGGATGTGTTGGCTAGGGGGCAGGCCCGAATGGGCGAGCGTGAAATCGATCAAGCGTTAGTAGAGCGTGTACAACAGGGCGACAAGAAAGCATTTGATGTGCTGGTACTGAAATACCAGCACCGCATCATTAAACTGGTAGCGCGTTTCGTTCGCAACTCGGATGAGGTGCAGGACGTCACCCAGGAAGCCTTTATCAAAGCCTATCGGGCGCTGAAAAATTTCCGTGGTGATAGTGCCTTCTATACCTGGCTGTATCGCATCGCCATTAATACGGCAAAAAATTATCTGGTGTCGGCAAGTCGCCGTGCCACCGAATCAGCGGTGGATGCACAGGATGCCGAGCAGTATGACAGTGGTGACTGGTTACGGGAATATGCCACACCGGAAAAGGAAATGCTGGCGGCAGAAATCAAGCAGGTGATCTATAAAACCATCTCGGCCTTACCTTCGGATCTCAGGGAAGCGGTAACTTTGCGGGAAATGGAAGGTCTGAGTTATGAAGAAATTGCGGATGTGATGGATTGCCCCATCGGCACCGTACGGTCAAGAATTTTTCGCGCACGTGAGGCCATAGACAAACAGTTGCGGCCACTGCTCGATTCACGTGATGACAGGTGAAGCCATGAAACAGTCAGATATTAAACGAGATGAACAACTTTCCGCCCTGATGGACAATGCGCTGGATGCACAGCAGCTGCAGGCCTTTATGCAGGATTTAAAACGTGACCCGGTGGCGGATGCAGAAACCGCACAGCGTTATCGCTTAATGGGCGATGCCATGCGTGATGAAATTGACCAGTCGTCTTTTATGGACATCAGCGCTTCGGTATCGCGGGCGATTGAGCGGGAAAGCGTCCATGGCATTGAAACTGTCGCAGCGAGAAAACCCTTTGACTTAAGTGCACTGCTCAGCGCCTGGTTCAAGCCTGTGGCCGGTGTGTCGGTGGCGGCGTCGGTGGCGGTGGTCACCCTGGTCACCTTTAATAGCATCAATCAGTCACCGGATGTTGCCGGCTCGGCACAGCAGCAGATGGCGCTGAATACAGCTAAAAGCGATGCCCCTGCAGTTCAGTTGCAACGGGTGAACCCGGAGATTGCGCGCAATGTGCGGCTGGCTTCTACGGTTGAGCCGGCACAGAAATCGCTGCAGCAGCAGAAGCAGTTAAATATTTATATGCTGCAGCACTCCAGCTATGCCAGTCAGGCGACCCTGCAGGGCATGATGCCTTACGTGCGCGCAGCAGATGTGAAGTCGCGGGAAACGGAGTAGGGATTGAAATCGCGGTGGCCTGCAAGCTGGATTAAGCGACTGCTGCTCGCGCTGTTCTGCCTGCCGGTATGGCCGCTGCAGGCAGACACTATTGACGACTGGCTGGACAAGATGAGCCAGGCCAGTTCGCAGCAGAATTATCAGGGCACCCTGATCATTCGTCAGCGCGACAAGATCCAGGCAATTCATGTAAAGCAGGGCACAGGCTCACTGGGTAGCTGGCAAACCCTGCAGACTCTCACCGGCGAAGAGCAGATCATTATTCGCCACAACAACCAGGTCACTACCGTCTTTCCCGCGAAAAAACTGATTACCGTATCGGAGAATATGGCAGGCAGTGTGGACAAGGGGCCATTGCATCCCGCGTTGCCGGAAAATCGAAATATTCTGCGTGAGTTTTATCAGTTGCGTTTGGGCGGCGAGTCACGGGTGGCTGACAAGGCAACGCAGATATTGCAGATGGTGCCTCAGGATAATCACCGTTACGGCTATGTGTTCTGGCTGGATCAGGACAGCGGCCTGTTGCTGAAAAGTGACCTGATTGATGAGCAGGGCCAGGTGATTGAGCAGATAATGTACAGTGATATCGAGTTGTTGCCAGCGGCGCCGCAAAAAATCCTTGATGCGGATAGCCTGAAAGATTACCGTAAAATTCGTCTGATTGGTCAGCAGGATGTGACCCGGCAACGCTGGCTGGCACGGCAGATGCCCGCCGGCTTTAAACTGATTCGCAGCGATCAGGTGAGTCACCACAGCCAGCAGGTGCCTGCTTATCATATGATTTACAGTGACGGCATGGCCTCGGTGTCGGTGTTTGTCGAGCAGCGGGTGGAAAATGACGGCGGCATGGCGGGCTTGTCCAATATGGGCGCGGTCAATGCCTACAGCGTGTATCTGGATGATGTGTATGTCACGGCTATCGGTGAGGTGCCGGCGGATACGGTGCGTATGATTGCCGAGTCGGTTGAAGCAATAGACAGCGAGCCACTGGATATTGAGTCGACAGTGAGTGGCTCATCCGACAGTGATTCGGCAAATGGCCGACAATAGCCCGCGGACAATAGACGGCATAAGGTAAAGCGCAATGATTGAAGAAACTGCCCGGGTAATTGATGTGCGGGATTCACAGGCGTTACTGGAAACAGAACGCAAGTCGACCTGCCAGAGTTGCTCGGTGAAGGCCGGTTGTGGCACTTCCACTCTGGCCAGGGTAGTGGGCAGGCGCAGTTCGCAGTTTGTGGTAGATAATACCCTGGGCGTACAGGTGGGGGATCAGGTCGTGGTGGCGGTTGAGGAGAGCGCCCTGGTACAGGGATCGCTACTGATGTACCTGTTGCCACTGCTTTTTATGTTCGCATTAGGCATAATAGGCGAATACCTGTTTGCCAGTGAATTGCTCACCGTGCTTGCCAGCTTGCTGGGCCTGTCACTGGGAATGCTGGTGGTGCGCTATGTGCTGATGCAAAGCCATTTAAAATCATCCATACAGCCCCATCTGATTCGTAGAGTCTAGTGCGTCGAGCGCTTCAGCTTCATCTGGCCGCTTCAGCAGGGCGGCCTGCTTAAGCTCGTTGCACATCAGGCGGGTGTTTTCTGAATTCAAACTTTAAATTATTAAGAGCTTGTATATGTTGCCATTCAAACGACTGTTGATTCTGTTTTCCCTGTTAATTATGAGCGTGCAGGCCTGTGCGGCCTCACTGCCCGATTTTGCCGAACTGGTGGAAAGCAATGGCAAGGCGGTGGTGAATATCAGCACACGGCAGAAAGTGACGGCCAGTCAGCAGCCCTGGGGTCAGCTCAGAGATGAGCTGGGTGAGCAGCTGCAGATTCCGGAAAACGCGCCCTTTGGTGAGCTGTTCCGGCATTTCTTTGGTGAGCCGGGCATGCCGCCACAGGCGGAAGACACCGAATCACTGGGTTCCGGTTTTATTATTTCCAGCGACGGCTTCATTATTACCAACCACCATGTAGTGGACGGTGCTGATGAAGTGCTGGTGCGTTTAAATGACAAGCGCGAGCTGGCGGCTGAGATTATCGGCAGCGATGAATTCAGTGACATTGCCCTGCTCAAGGTAGAGGCCAGCAATCTGCCGGTGGTGGAAATCGGCGATCCTTCAAAATTACGGGTAGGCGAATGGGTGCTGGCTATCGGTTCGCCGTTTGGCTTTGATCAGTCGGCAACCGCAGGCATTGTCAGTGCCAAGGAGCGCAGTCTGCCCCGCGCCAATTATGTGCCCTTTATCCAGACCGATGTGGCGATTAATCCCGGCAATTCCGGTGGCCCGTTGTTCAATATGCACGGTGAAGTGGTGGGTATCAATTCGCAGATTTACAGCCGCACCGGCGGCTTTATGGGGCTGTCCTTTGCCATTCCGGTGGATGTGGCGATGGATGTGGTGCAGCAGATAAAGGACAAGGGCTCTGTGAGCCGCGGCTGGCTGGGGGTGTATATACAGGAAGTAACCTATGAACTGGCGCAGAGCTTCCAGCTGGACAAGCCGGTGGGTGCGCTGGTGTCACAGGTGATTGATGGCAGCCCGGCGCAGAAATCGGGTATCCAGGCGGGCGATGTGATCCTCTCGTTCAATGGCCGTGAAATCAAGGATTCTTCCGATCTGCCGCCCATGGTGGGTCGGGTACCGGTCGACAGCAAGGCCCGGCTTAAACTGTTACGGGAGGGCAAGGTGAAGCAGCTGGAAGTGGTGATTGAAGAGCTGCCTAGCGAAGAAGCACCGCTGGCGCGCAGCGCACCATCACCCTCCTCACCGGTTAACCGCATGGGTGTGGATGTGGTCGATCTGGAGTCAGAAGCTGCGGCCGAGCTGGGGCGTGGTGTGTTGATCAAGCGGGTCACGCCGGACAGCGCTGCGGCGAAGGCCGGACTGCGTTCCGGTGATATACTGCTGCAACTTGACCGCAAAAACATAAAAAATGTGGCTGATTTTCGTAAAAAAGTTGCCAATTTGCCCACAGGCCGTATGATTCCGGTTCTGGTTCACCGCCAGGGGGCAGATCAGTTTATTGTGATGAGGATTTCAGATAGCGAGTGATCACCTTCACTGTCTATTCACGTCATGGATGTCACCTCTGTGAAGACCTGTTGCAGCAGCTGTATGCGCTGCAGCAGGCGCATGTATTCAATATCGAAGAAATCGATGTCGATTCCAGTCCCCAGCTAAGTGAGCGTTATGGCCAGCAGGTACCGGTGGTAACCTGTGGCAACCAACAACTGTGTCATTATTTTCTTGATCAGGCGGCAATACTGCAGCGCCTGTCAGGTGTGAGTTAACAAACAGGCAATGCAACAAAATATTCGTAACTTTTCCATCATCGCGCATATCGACCACGGCAAATCCACACTGGCGGACCGTTTTATTCAGGTCTGCGGTGGCCTGACCGAGCGTGAGATGGAGGCCCAGGTTCTGGATTCCATGGACCTTGAACGTGAGCGTGGTATTACCATCAAGGCGCAGTGTGTGTCGCTGGATTACAAGGCCAGAAACGGCGAGACCTATCATCTGAACTTTATCGACACCCCCGGACACGTTGACTTTTCCTATGAAGTGTCCCGTTCATTGCAGGCCTGTGAAGGCGCTCTGCTGGTGGTTGATGCCTCCCAGGGGGTGGAAGCGCAGAGTGTGGCCAACTGCTATACCGCGATTGATCTGGGACTCGAGGTGATGCCGGTTCTCAATAAAATCGATCTGCCCGCAGCCGATCCGTTGCGTGTGGCACAGGAAATCGAAGACATTATCGGCATAGAAGCCACCGATGCCTGTCAGGTCAGTGCCAAGTCCGGTATTGGTGTCGATGAGCTACTGGAACGGCTGGTGGCAACTATTCCTGCGCCTGCGGGTGATCCGGCGGCGCCGTTAAAAGCGCTGATTGTCGACTCCTGGTTTGACCCCTATGTTGGTGTGGTTATTCTTGTGCGGGTGATTGACGGCTCATTGCGCAAAGGTAATAAAATCAAGATCATGTCTACCGGCCGTAGCTATGGTGTTGATTTTGTGGGTATATTTACACCCAAGCGGCATGATATGCCGTCGCTGGAAGTCGGTCAGGTGGGTTATATTATTGCCGGGATGAAAGAAATCGATTCGGCCAAGGTGGGTGATACTATTACCCTGACAGATAATCCTGCCGCAGAAATGCTGCCCGGTTTCAAGGAAGTGCAGCCGCGGGTGTTTGCCGGCATGTTCCCGGTGGATGCAGATGACTACGACAGCTTTCGCGAAGCGCTGGATAAGCTGACCCTGAATGATTCGGCACTGCGTTATGAACCGGAAAACTCGTCGGCGCTGGGTTTTGGCTTCCGTATCGGCTTTCTCGGTATGCTGCATATGGAAATCGTGCAGGAGCGGCTGGAGCGTGAGTATGACCTAAACCTGATAACCACCGCGCCTACGGTAGTATACGAAGTTCTGAAAACCGATGGTGAGGTGGTTCGCATTCATAATCCGTCGGATCTTCCCGAGGTTAATTACATTGAAGAAATTCGCGAGCCGATTATTCGCGCGAACATTCTGGTGCCGCAGGATTATGTGGGCAATGTGATCAGCCTGTGTGTGGAAAAACGCGGTATACAGATTAATATGCAGTATATGGGCAAACAGGTGGCACTCACCTATGATATGCCCATGTCGGAAGTGGTGCTGGACTTCTTTGACCGCCTCAAATCAGTGAGTCGGGGTTATGCATCGTTTGATTATGAGTTCAGGCATTTTCAGCCAGCCAAACTGGTGAGGGTGGATATTCTGATTAATAGCGAAAAAGTTGATGCACTGGCGGTGATTGCCCATGCGGAAACATCACAGCGCCGCGGCCGTGAAGTCACGGAGAAAATGCGCGAGCTGATTCCACGGCAGATGTTTGATATCGCGATCCAGGCAGCCATCGGTCGGCATATTATTGCACGCAGCACGGTTAAGGCCTTACGCAAAAATGTAACAGCCAAATGTTATGGTGGTGATGTCAGTCGTAAGAAAAAACTGCTGGAGAAACAGAAAGCGGGTAAGAAGCGCATGAAGCAGTTCGGCAAGGTGGAAATTCCACAGGATGCGTTCCTCGCTGTACTTAAGGTCGACAGTTAAGCTTAGTGTACATAAGCAGTGCTGTAAGATGATACAAGGCAGTCTGTATATTAAGTAGCCATTGACTTCTACAAAATAAAAACGACACTGAATTAATTTGAGTTAAGCTGATGAATATAACCTACGATTTTGCATTCTTTTTACTTGCAGGCACCTTGCTGACCGGGCTGATCTGGTTATTTGATAGCCTGGTGCTTGCGTCCCGCAGACAGCACACCAATCCCCATGAATACAGCGGCGATGCAATCAATAGCGGAAAGAGCAGCAAAGAACCGGTACTTGTTGAGTATGCAAAATCTTTTTTTCCGGTATTGCTGATTGTATTCCTGCTGCGCGGCTTTATTGTTGAACCGTTTCGCATTCCGTCGGGTTCAATGTTACCCAGCCTGTTTATCGGTGATTTTATTCTGGTTAACAAGTTTGCCTATGGCGTGAAGATGCCGGTTTTTAATCAGGTGCTGTTTGAAGTAGATAAACCCCAGCGGGGTGATGTGGCGGTTTTTAAATACCCCCGTGACCCATCCATCGATTACATTAAACGGGTGGTCGGTGTGCCGGGCGACCATATTGCATATTACAATAAAGTGCTCTATGTAAATGGTACCAAGGTTGAACGTAAACGCATTGGTGAATACAGTGGGCCCGGTGAGCCTAATTCGGCAGAAGAATATGTCGCCAATCTGCTTGGGCTTGAACATAATGTCCTGGTGATACCGGGTCGACCCGGTCTGGACGCCGAATATATTGTGCCGGATGGTCATTACTTTATGATGGGGGATAACCGTGATAACAGTAATGACAGTCGTTACTGGGGCGTGGTGCCGGAAAAATACCTGGTGGGCAAGGCGTTTATGATCTGGATGCACTGGAATGGTGGTGTAAGCTTTGACCGCATTGGTAAAATTATAAAATAGGGGAATGACTGTGATAAAGAAACAAGCCGGTTTAACCATGATTTCCTGGGTTGTAATTCTCGGCCTGGTGGGTATTCAGGCAGTACTGGCCTTGCGTATTATCCCTGTGTACCTGAACTACAGTGCAGTACGAACCGTAATGAATGAGTTGCCACAGGCAGCAGAAGTGCGCAACGCCAGTGTGAAAAACCTGGATGAGCTGTTACGCAAGCGTCTGAAAATTAATAACCTGTATGATCTCGCCAAAGATAAAGAAGCCTTTAAATTTAAAAAGTCTTCAGGCGGTTACACCTTAACTGCGGACTATGAAGAAAGAGGGCCTATTGTGGGGAACCTGGAGTTTGTCGCAACCTTCAAGCATCAGGTGGAAATCCGCACTCGATAAACTCAATGGCCAGACAACCCGACTACCGCAAACTCGAACAACAGCTTAACTACCAGTTTCAAGACGCTGCACTACTCAAAGAAGCGCTGACCCATCGAAGTGCCCATTCCAGAAATAATGAACGACTGGAGTTTCTGGGCGACAGCATTCTGAATTTTGTGATTGCGGCGGAACTGTTTCATCTGTATCCGTCATCAGCAGAAGGTGATCTGAGCCGGCTGCGCGCCAGCCTGGTCAGCAAAACCGGTCTTTATCAGGTATCAACTCAGTTACGGCTGGGTGACTATCTGATACTCGGCAGTGGGGAATTAAAAAGCGGCGGCTTTCGGCGTAATTCGATTCTGGCAGATACGGTCGAAGCGATTATTGGTGCGGTATACCTGGACAGTGGTTTTGAGGCCAGTCGCCAGCTGATTCTGCAGCTTTACACAGATCAGATCAAAAATATTCCCGATGTGAATGAGCTAAAAGATGCAAAAACCCGTTTGCAGGAATTGTTGCAGTCTCGCAAACTGGCATTGCCCGAGTACAGCGTGGTTGAAGTCAGTGGTCAGGCACATAACCAGCAATTTACGGTTGACTGTGCAATTAACGAACTCGATTTACAGTCTCGTGGCAAAGCCAGTAGTCGTCGTAAAGCCGAACAGTTGTCTGCGGAAAAAATTATTACGCTGCTTAACGAACAACTAAACAAGAAGTCCAGCTAATGTCTGAAGACAATTTTAAATGTGGTTATATTGCCATTATCGGCCGCCCCAATGTGGGTAAATCCACCCTGCTCAACCATATACTGGGTTTGAAACTGAGTATTACCTCACGTAAACCGCAAACCACACGCCATCAGATACTGGGTGTAAAAAATGTAGATGCGGGACAGTTTATTTTTGTCGATACGCCGGGCATTCACAGTGGTGGTGGCCGGGCGATAAACCGTTATATGAACCGTGCCGCCAGTTCGGTGATTCATGATGTGGATGTGATTCTGTTTCTGGTGCAGGCGTTGAAATGGACCGACGAGGATCAACTGGTGCTGAACAAATTGCAGCAGGTTGAAGCCCCGGTGGTGTTGCTGGTTAACAAGGTCGATAAGGTGGCCGAAAAGGACCAGCTTCTGCCATTTCTTGCGCAGATGAGTGAGAAATACGATTTCAGAAACATTCTGCCAATTTCGGCCAAACAGGGTGATAACCTGCAGGAGTTGCAGGATTATATACTCAGCCTGTTGCCGGTGAATCCGCCGTATTTTCAGGGTGATGAATACACCGATCGCAGTGTGCGCTTTCTGGTAGCGGAAATTATCCGTGAAAAACTGGTGCGCGAACTGGGCAAGGAATTGCCCTATCAAACCACAGTGGAAATCGAGCAGTACAAGGATGAGGAAAAACTCACGCGAATCAATGCACTGATTCTGGTGGAAACCAAGGGTCAGAAAGTGATTGTTATCGGTGACAAGGGTGCTCGCCTGAAAAGCATCGGCACTAAGGCACGCAAAGACATTGAGGCGCTGATTGGTCGCAAGGTGTTTCTACAGTTATGGGTCAAGGTCAAGGCGGGCTGGTCCGACAGTGAAGCCTCGTTACGCAGCCTGGGCTATGATGCGGATTGACTCTTTCCTTCCTTAAACGTGTTAACTTTGCATGATGCGTGTTCAGCAGCAACCCGCCTATATACTTCATCACCGGCCGTTTCGTGACAGCAGTCAGATTATTGATGTACTGACCCGTGACCACGGTCGTTTGTCTTTAATGAGTCGCGGCAGTCGCAGCGCCAGATCACACACCAAAGCCAGTCTGCAGGTGTTTACCCCGCTGCTGCTGGGCTGGGCCGGGCGCGGTGAGTTACCCACAGTTACTTCGGTGGAACTACAGCAGAACAGTGAGTCTGGTAAGCCCCTGCGTCTCACCGGTAAAGCTCTGCCCAGCGCCTTTTATGTGAATGAGCTACTGGTTCGTCTGCTGCATCAGCATGATGTGCACGAAGGCATTTATCACCTGTATGCTTCGGTGATTGGTTTGCTGGGGCAGGGTGAGGAAATAGAACCGGTGCTGCGGCTGTTTGAAAAACAGTTGCTGGAAGCGCTGGGGTTTGGTCTGAATTTGAATAGCAATGCCGACACCGGTGAACCGCTGCAGGCAGATGAAGAGTACGCTTATTATCTGGAGCACGGGCCGGTGAGTTTTGCCACGGTTAAGGATGAGCTGTTTATTACGCGGCTGCGGGGTGAAAGTTTATTGAATCTGCAGCAGAATCGCCTGCAGACAGAACAATCACTTAAGGATGCCAAGCGCCTGATGCGCAGCATACTCAATTATTACCTGCAGGGAAAACCGCTTAAAAGTCGCGAACTGTTTCGTTAGTCTACTGATGCAGGGCAGCTGAAAATGCCTGCCCTTGCTCAATGTGGCTCAGGCCTGAATATCATTCAGAATTGAATTGCCGCTGTCCTGGCTGCCCCTGGCATTATAGGTCTGGCCATGTTCCTGCTGAGGTGATTTGCCGGTAAGAATAGATAGCGTGGCCTGGTTGATCTGGCTGCTGCGTTGAATCAGCAGACCGTTGACGTCATTCTGTTGCTGGCAGTTTTTAACCAGCTTCTGTGTGTTATTCCATAATTGAATCAGCGAGTGCTCTGCTGCCTGCATAATGCGGCCATGAATACTCTGCGAACCACACAGTTGTTTGCAGTTCTGTTCCAGTTGCTGCAGGGTTTCAACCTGTTGCTGTTTGCGCGGTGCAATCTCCAGCAGTTGTGAATAATCCTGCTGTTCAAGCGCCTGATTTTCCTGCAACAGATAGTCGTGCAATAACTGGCTTTGCTCGAAGAGTGCCTGAACCTGTGACTGTAATTGAGAGAGTGGAGCAGTCATAATGGTAATTTTCCCGGTTGGGTGTGCGTTGTGCTTTACTCGATCAGAGACTGTTCGATTTTAAGCATGTTTTCGGCAATTTTTTCTGCATCCAGCGGGTAGTTTCCCTCGGCAATCTGTTGCTTGATGGCATCTACGCGCGCACGGTCAATGCCGGTGGAGCTGTCGAGGTGCTGCTGTAATTCAATCACCTGCTGAGACCGGCTAGACAGACTTACCGTGTCTTCGGACTCCGCGTTATTGCCGTTTTTTGCAAGCACATCTGCGTTGCTGTCAGTGGCTCGCGAACTGGCGGTTGAATGGTTATTAACCGAGTTGGCCGCGCCTCTGTTGATTGGATTGATTGGGTTAGTCATGTCTTGCTCCAGGCACCGTGTGCTCCATATTCTTTCTCTCACAGCCTGTATCGGCCGCAGTGCAGATAACTTTAGAATTAATTAATACTGACGACGCCGAATTCCTCTACCACGCCTTCAACAATGCGCTTTGAGGAGTTGTTGCGCACCTGTACGCGCTCGCCCCTGCTGCCGTTACTCATGGCTGTTCCAGACATTTTGACCGAATATCCACGATTTTCGGCCACAATCGATACCAGTTCGCCTCTTTTAACCAGGGTGGGGGGCTCTACATAGTTGGCCTTGATCAGCCGGTTCTGTGGCAGGCGGCGTTTGAGTTGCTGGCCAATCAGTTGTTCCATTTCGGTGAAATAGCCATAACGGGTCTGGCTCAGATTAACTTCGATATACTCCAGATCCGCTCTGGTAAGTACATCGCCCTGATTCAGCGGGCCAGCGCTGTGTAGTGCCTCGGCATACAGGTTAATGTCTGCATTGAGATAAACCGTCCAGGGTCTGGTGGAGTTACACTTTATATGTACCGTGGTTTTACCGGAAAAACGGCTACCGGGGGCCAGTTGTGCGGACAGTGGCTGGTCGCAGCGGGACAGGCGCAGGCGACTGTCGAGATTGCCCATGATAATTTCACTGCGACTGTAGTCTTCTCTGTCAATGTTTTGACTAAGGTAATCGCGGGCAGTCTGGATAATCTGTTGGTGGCTGTGGAGGGATGGGTTCTGTTCTGAGTTGGTCAGGCTGGCTTGCTGACTGCTGGCCTGCAGTGGATAAAGGTAAAGCAGGCCGCCGAGGGCGCAGGTGCTGACGAAAATTCGGGTGAATTTACTCAGTTGTACAGAACCGTGTGTCATGACGAATTAGCCTCGTGTAGCAGTTGATCTATGAGTTCAAACAGCTGCTGACTGTACCCGTCCATTTCAACGAGTTTTTGACAGGCAGCGTCGGTTTGGCCTTGTAAGGCTAGTTCTGCAATTTCTTTGCCAATTTCATGCACACGGGCATGAGGCGCTTCCATCCGCTGGAAATAATCACTGGCACCAAATGCCTCTGCACCCTGGCTGTAGTACCACTTGCCCAGTCGACACTGAGTGTGATCTTTCAGCTCATCTTCGGGAATAATCTCCCCACCCATAGCCATGGTGGTCAGGCGTATTTTCCAGGTGATGTGATCCGCTTTGGCCGTTTGCAGCAGGGTCTGATCGTGTCCCAGTTCAGCCAGTTGTGAGAACTGGCTCAGAATCGCCGCATTGAGTGAGCGTGTATAGCTGGAAACATCGCTGACCTGCTGGTTTTCATGCTGTACTGCAAGGGTGATTTCATTCAGTTTGGAGGCCATTTCAGCAGATACCGACTGCTGCTCATTGGCAGAGGTGGAGATGGTCTGTACCTGGGCGGTCACGTCGTTGACTACGGCGGTGACGTCGCCCAGTGCAATCGCAACGGTTTCCAGGCTGTCCAGACTAGTACCCAGGCTGTCTTTGCTGGCGCTCATTGAGTTGCCCACTTCATCCATCAGGGTGTTCATGGTGGTGGTGACATTTTCAATTTCTACCGTGGCTTTTTCGGTTTTTGATGCCAGCTGTTTTACTTCATCTGCAACCACCGCAAAACCACGACCGGCTTCACCGGCGCGTGCTGCTTCAATGGCGGCGTTGAGTGCCAGCAGGTTGGTCTGGTTGGCAATATCGCGCACAATCGCAGTCAGGTTATTGATTTCTTCAGTAAAGCCAGCGAATTTCTGCACCTCGTTAAACATTGAGCCGAGCGCGGTTTCGAGTGAATCCATGTCTCCCATCATCGAGGCAATGGCCTGATTACCGGATTCGGTTTTGGCATAGCTTTCATTGGCGCGATTCGCCGTGGCATTGGCAGACTGCGAAATTTCGGACGCGGAGGCGGCCATTTCTTCAGTGGCAGTGGCCACGCTGTTAATTGCATCACTAATGGTGGCGGCTTCCTGCTGCAGCTGCAGGTTCTTGTTGATAATTTCGTAGGTGGCCGTCAGCGAATCCACACCGGCTGCAGCAACATTAGCAATGCTGCTGTTTTGCCGGTTAATCAGGTCGGTAATGCTGCTTAGTGCGGCAGCAGAGCCTGAATTCTCGGTGGAGAGCCTGGTAAGCTGTTTGATATCGGCCTGGAGTGCTGCTTGAAGAATGGGTAGAGCTAGCTTGGTCAGAATAAATGGGCTGGGCATGGTGTTCCCGTCTCTCTATGTTCTTGGCAATTATATGGTCGTGGTTTAAACAGGTTCAATTCCTGTATCAAGTCGTCGCTAATCAGTAATACAAATCTGTCTGTGATTGTAGTAAACCAGGGTACCTCTGAACAATGCTGATATGTCTCTGCGAGCCCTGAAGCGTGCAGCTACAAGGCGTGCTTCGCAGTGAATGGCTTAATTTATACATTGCCTTTACAAGCAGCACAACACCGTAGATGTACGCTTCAGGCCTCGCCCTGCGCGGCTTGCAGGTGTGTCCGCACTCTGCGTTAGCGTTTATCACCAGACCCATGTCTATTAAACACGGGCCTGCTGGCAAAACACTGCCTTGATTGCAAACACACCTGTAAGCCAGAGATATGTCATCATTGTTCAGAGCCACCCTGGAACTAGCGATTAACTCAGTTTAAGACTAGTATATTTATATGATTATACTGGCCCTGGAGTGAACGATGTGCTCACATACATCGGAAGTATAGTGGAAAAACTGTAAAACATAAGACTGATCTTCATCAAAAAATTTCATTGCGCGTTGAATAGACTCAATGAGACTTAAAAACTGACTGATCCGGAGTAAATAATGGCAGGTGTATTAGACAGTGTAGATAGCCGTACCCGGCTGGCAGGGCATAACCGCCTGGAGTTATTGCTGTTCCGTTTGCAGGGCAAGCAGCGTTATGGCATCAATGTGTTCAAGGTGCAGGAAGTGATCCGCTGTCCAAAACTCACTCATATGCCGAATGCTAACAGCAAGGTGGTGGGGGTCGCGCACCTGCGCAATAAAACCATACCGATTATGGATCTGGGGCTGGCGATCAGTCACCAGCCCATTACTGATCGTGAAAACAGCTATGTGATTGTGACCGAATACAATCGCTATACCCAGGGCTTTCTGGTAGCCGGCGTCGACCGCATCACCAATATGAACTGGAAGGACATTCTGCCACCGCCCAAAGGCAGCGGTTCGTCGAACTATCTGACAGCGGTTACCCATGTGGATGGCGAGATGATTGAAATCATCGATGTGGAGCGGGTATTTGCCGACATTATGGGCTTCAGCGAAGAAGTTTCCGATAATGTGCTGCAGGGTGCCAGCGATATGAACAGTGAAAAACCCGGACATGTGCTGGTGGTGGATGACTCCTCGGTGGCGAGAAATCAGGTGAAGCGTGTGCTGGAAAAAGTCGGCATTAGCTGTACACTGGCGAATGACGGCCAGGAAGGTTATGAGGCGCTTGAACAGATGGTGGCAGATGGCAGCAGGCTGGCAGATAAAGTCGCGCTGGTGATCTCGGATATTGAGATGCCGCGTATGGATGGCTACACCTTGACCACAAAAATTCGCCAGCATCCGCAGATGAAAGATGTTTACGTGATGCTGCATACCTCTCTCAGTGGTGTGTTTAATAACAGCATGGTAGAGCAGGTGGGGGCCAATCATTTCGTGCCCAAGTTCAAACCTAACGAGCTGGCCCACTCGGTGATTAATATCGTAAACAACAAAGATCCCAGAGATGGTATAGATCAAATTGCCGACACCTAGTCCTGTAGGGCATAATAGCGGCGTTTAAATCTGATTCGACTATCCGAATACAACCAACCAACCATGCCCGCTGTTGACAGGGGCGTGGCTAACAGGCGGCACAGTACAAATATATGAGCGTTAACTTTTCGCCAGATGAATACAGGAATTTCCAGCAGTTTCTGGAAAAAGCCTGCGGTATTGTGCTGGGCGACAACAAGCATTATCTGGTGTCCAGCCGCCTTAACCGCCTGATGAAGGAAAACAATATTCCGACATTGCAGGTGCTGGTGGATAATCTGAACAAAAGCAGCACATCGGCACTGCGCACCAAAGTCATTGAAGCCATGACAACTAATGAAACTCTTTGGTTTCGTGATACCTATCCGTTTCAGATTCTCAGCCAGACCATCTTTGAAGAATTCAAACAGCAGCGTAAACCCTCGCTGCGAATCTGGTCGGCGGCGTGTTCCAGTGGCCAGGAGCCCTATTCAATTAGCATGATTGCTGATGAGTTTTCCAGACGCAGTGGCGGGCTCAAGGTTGAGGTGGTGGCCACGGATATTTCCCAGGCCATTCTAAACGAGGCCAAACAGGCGAAATACGATGCGCTGGCACTGGCCCGTGGTCTGTCAGAAGAACGCAAGTTGCAGTATTTTTCACCCCTCGGTGATCAATGGCAGGTGAATGCCAGTATCCGTTCGCGGGTGACGTTTCGCGAAGCCAATCTGCTGCAAAGCTATAGTGCCCTGGGCAAATTCGATGTCATTTACTGCCGTAATGTACTGATTTACTTTTCTGCAGAATCCAAGAAAGACATACTGGCACGCATGGCGCAGTCATTAAACCCCAGAGGCTTTCTGCTGCTCGGTGCATCCGAGTCGATTGCGCAATACTCCGACAAGTTTGAAATGGTGCGTGCCAGCAGTGGCGTAGTGTACCGTTTGAAAGCCGTCTAGCTCGTCATCACTGTATTGTTAAAATGCTAATCGCCGCTCCGGTTGCATTTCTGCCGCCGTCTATTTCCCTGTAAATCATCATCACGTTAATCGCGCATCCTGTTTTTGGCATCACGCCGTATTTGCCGCTCGCTACCACATACGACAACTAAGGGTGGCAATGTCGGGCGGCAAGTGGCACTGGCAAGTCTTGCCGCTCTGCCGTCTATTCCCCTCAAGTAACTATCTAACTTGTTGAAAAATAACACTTAATAAAACTGGCATCGGCTTTGCAACACATCCTGCAAGAGGATCATTATGGCAATTAATTTTGATAAGGCATTTGGAATACACGATAAGGCGCTGTTGCTGTTTGAACGCCGCACCCAGCTATTGTCGGAAAATATTGCCAATGCCGATACGCCCGGTTACAAGGCGCGCGATATTGATTTTGACAAGGTGCTACAGAATGCCCAGGGGGGAGCTCAGGGGCAAAGCTTGAAATTGCAGGCCACCCACAAGGGGCATATTGATTCGTCACTGCAGGCCTTTGCCGATGAGGTGCAGTACCGCAAAGTAGAGCAGAGTGCCGCCGATGGCAATACGGTGGATGTGCAGAAAGAGAAAGCCGCATTTGCGGAAAATTCAATGCGCTACCAGACCACCATGCAGATTCTGTCACGCCGTATCAGCGGTCTGAAAAATGCGTTTAGAGGTGAATAAACATGTCCGTTTTTAAAGTATTCGATGTCGCCGGTTCAGGCATGAGTGCACAGATGTTACGCCTGAATACCGTGGCTTCCAATCTGGCCAATGCAGAAACCGTCGCCGGTAGTGAGCAGGCGGTGTACAAGGCGCGCCACCCGGTGTTCGAGTCGGTGCTGAATGAAGTGGGGCAGCAGGACGAAATGGCCACGGTTAAGGTGAGTGGCATTATTGAGCAGCAAACCGCGGCGATTCCACATTATCGTCCATCCCATCCACTGGCCAATGCTGAAGGTTATGTGTACAGCCCGGATATAGACGCGGTCACTGAAATGGCCAATATGATTTCCGCTTCACGCAGTTATCAGAATAATGTTGAAGTGTTATCCACCGTCAAAGAGCTGATGCTGCGAACTCTGCAGCTGGGTCAGGGCTAATGCCGGGCACACGACACGAGGATTAGGTAATGGAAATAAATAACTTTGAAAACATTCCCGGTCTACGCACCGCGCTGGAGGAATCGCAAGACGCGAAAGATCCGAGCAAGCTGGGGCAGAATGAATTTCTTAAATTAATGACTACACAGTTATCCAATCAGGATCCGCTCAAGCCCATGGAAAACGGTGAGTTTATGGGACAGATCGCGCAGTTCGGTACGGTAAACGGTATCAATGAGCTGCTCGTGTCGTTTCAGGATCTGGCCAGCAATCTGCAGTCATCACAGGCACTGCAGGCATCCAATTTAATTGGTCGTCAGGTGCTGGTGAATCACAATCAGGGGTATTTACCTGCAGAAGGCAATTTGCTGGGCGCAGTGGAATTATCCTCAAGCTCGGATGATGTGGCGGTTAATGTATTCGATGCCAGCGGCGAACTGTTAGGCCGTGAAGAACTGGGGGCGCAGCCTGCAGGTTTACTGCAGTTTAACTGGGATGGCACAACTCTGTCGGGGCAGCGCGCGCCCAGTGGCCGTTACCGCATTGAAGTGGAAGCCAGTTATGGCGGTAACACAGAGGCGCTGATGCCACAGGTGGTTGATCAGGTACAAAGCCTGACCCTGGGCGGTGCCGGACGGGAAATGCTGGTTGAATTGCAAAATCTTGGAACGGTAAGTTTTAATCAGGTGAATCAGATTCAATAGCGATGGCTGATGATTAACAACATCGGCGCAGTTGAATAACTGGTTGAATGATTTAGGAAGCTCTGAATAATTCATCCATGAATTATCAGAGCAAAAACAAATCAAAATGTGATTTTTATTTGTTTTTCATTTTTAATAACTTAGCAGTTATTAAAAATGGCGGCACTCCCTGTGCCACGGAGCCTCTGAAAAATTCAGAGGTTCCTTCAGATGTAAAGGCGAGGATATAACAATGTCATTTAGTATTTCACTCAGTGGACTGAATGCCGCATCGGCAGATCTGGAAGTTACCAGTAACAATGTCGCCAATGTGTCAACCACCGGTTTTAAAGGTTCCCGTGCAGAGTTTGCCGATATATTCGCAGCCTCGCCACTGGGCACCACATCCAATGCCATCGGTGCCGGTGTGCAGCTGGCTTCCGTGTCACAACAGTTTGGTCAGGGTAATCTGGAGTTCACCGAAAACATACTGGATATGTCGATCAGTGGTGAAGGCTTTTTCGTGATGCGCGCCAATCAGACTAACAGTGATCTGATCTACACCCGTGCCGGTGCGTTTCAGGTAGATAGAAACGGCATGGTCGCCAACAGCGCCGGTCAGGTGTTACAGGTGTTTCCGGTGAACGCGACCACTGGTGATGTGTCCACCACCAGTTTAACCGGCACCGTGCCATTGCAGGTGCCGAATACCGTGGGCAGTCCCAGCGGCACCACCGAAGTGAATCTGAACCTTAACCTGCCATCGGATGCGACACAGATTAACATTGCAGGTATCGACGCCGAGTTTAACGCGGCACTGGCCACCCCCGGTTCCACCGTGACACCTTCTGTTTCTAATTATAACAACTCTACCTCAGCTACCGTGTTCGACTCACAGGGTAATGCACATATCCTCACCATGTACTTTGTGATGACCGATGATATTAACAATACCTGGGAAGTGCGCTCGACCATGGATGGCGTGCCCATGACCACAAACACAGGTTTACTCGCACCTGCCAGTCTGGACTTTGACGGTGCCGGTCAGCTGGATACCACCAACTCCACCACCGGCGGCATTCTTGATTTCGATGCCTATGACCCGGGTAATGGTGCTTTCCCGATTGATCTGGCGATTAACTTTACCAACCAGGGCAATACACTGACGCAACAGACCCAGGGTGGCTTCAGTGTGCAGTCATTGAGTCAGAACGGTTTCTCCACAGGTAATCTCAGTGGTATCGAAATTGACGACAGTGGCCTGGTGCGTGCCAACTTTACCAATGGACAAACCACTGCACTGGGCAAGGTTGCGCTGGCACGTTTTGATAATGCGCAGGGCTTACGCCAGATTGGTAATACCTCCTGGGTTGAAACCGTTGAGTCCGGCCCGGTGCTGGGGGGAGAAGCCGGAACAGGTAACTTCGGTCTGATAGAAACCGGCGCACTGGAAACCTCGAATGTAGATTTAACCAGTGAACTGGTGAATCTGATTACCGCACAGCGTAATTTCCAGGCCAATTCAAAAGCCATTGAAACCGCCAACACCATCACCCAGACCATTATCAATATTCGCTAAGATTTGAGATGAACAGGCGTATGGCAATCACAGCAGGTAAAGATAATGGATAAAATGCTCTACACAGCCACTAACGGCGCGCGCCAGGCGATGCAGGCACAGACCACGATTTCGCATAATCTGGCCAATGTCAGTACGGTTGGTTTTAAATCGCATTTTAATACCTTTACCAGCTGGCATGTTGAAGGCCCCGGTTTAAACACGCGGGTGATGAATCAACAGTCCGCCGATGACATAGATTTAAGTTACGGCTCGATTGTAAAAACTGAACGGGAACTGGATGTGGCGATTAACGGTGAAGGCTTTATTGCCGTGCAAACCGCCAATGGTGGAGAGGCCTATACCCGCGCCGGTGATTTGCGTCTGGACAGTGCAGGGCGACTCACCACCGGTCAGGGTCACGTGGTGATCGGCAATGCCGGCCCCATTGCACTGCCGCCAGCAGAAAAAATTGATATCGGTTTTGATGGCACTATCAGCATTCGCCCGGTGGGGCAGGAAGCCAGTGCGATGGTGATTGCCGAGCGCATCAAACTGGTCAAACCCGATGCTGCTCAGTTAACTAAAACCGATGATGGGCTGTTTCAGTTGCGCAGTGGTTTAATCGAACCGGCAGCCCCTGATGTACATCTGGAGTCCGGCATGCTGGAACAGAGTAATGTGAATGCGGTGGGACAGATGATCGAGCTGATTTCAAATGCACGGCAATTTGAAACCAATATCAAATTAATGCAAGAAGCCAAGTCGAACGATGAAGTCTCGGCAAGATTATTACGAAATAGTTAAGCGTCAGATTACTAAGCGCCAGACAAAGAGTAACCCGGAGAAGCAAATATGAATCCCGCATTATGGATTTCCAAAACAGGTTTAGACGCACAGCAAACTCGGCTGTCGGTCATTTCCAATAACCTGGCCAATGTGAACACCACCGGCTTTAAACGTGACCAGGCTATCTTTCAGGATTTAATTTATCAGAACAAGCGTCAAGTTGGTGGGCAGACCACCGAAAACACTCGTTTACCTTCGGGCCTGTCACTGGGTACCGGTGTGCGCGTGGTGGCCACCGAAAAACTGCACACTCAGGGCAATATTACCCAGACCGGTAAACCACTGGATATGGCTATTCTGGGTCGTGGCTTTTTCCAGATTCAGCAGGCGGATGGTTCGGTTTCCTATACACGGGATGGCACCTTCCAGCTGGATGTCAATGGCCAGGTGGTAACATCTCAGGGGCAGTTGCTGCAGCCGTCACTGATCATTCCATCGGATACACAGAGTATCACCATCGGTCAGGATGGCGTGGTCTCGGTGATTACCGGCAACGATACCTCGCCGACTCAAATTGGCAATATACAGCTTGCGGATTTTGTTAATCCATCGGGGCTGCAGCCGGAAGGTAACAACCTGTTTACCGAAACCGCTTCCAGTGGTTCCCCGCTGATAGGAACGCCAGGGCTGAATGGTATTGGCAATCTGGAAAGCGGCTCGGTTGAAACCTCTAATGTTAATGTAGTGGAAGAGCTGGTGAATATGATCGAAACCCAGCGTGCTTATGAAATGAATTCCAAGGTTATTTCTACAACCGACCAGATGCTGCAATACGTTGGCAACAACCTATAAGGTATGACACTCACAGGTGGCTTATGAAAATGTTTAAGTTATTTAAACTGCTGTTACTGCTGGTACTGTCCAGCCTGTATGGCTGTGCTACCACACCACAGGAGCTGACGGAGTTCGAGCCGATTGTAAGACCGCTTGCCCCCGAACCGCCCACTTACAATAAAGGCTCATTGTTCCAGGCCAATAGCCTGTCGATGTTTCAGGATCCGAAGCCCTATCGCATCGGTGATGTGTTAACCATTAAATTGCAGGAAAGCACCAGCGCCAGCAAGTCTGCTGGTACCAGCACCATCAAGGAAGAGGACATCAGCATGGGCACGCCAACCATCTTCGGCAGAAACCCGACGTATAACGGAAATGATGTGATGGCAATGAATATTGCGCCGGAGCGCGAATTTAATGGCGAAGCCGATAGTTCGCAAAGCAACAGCCTGAGTGGTGAAATCACTGTCACCGTGGTGGATATATTGCCCAATAACAATCTGGTAGTGCAGGGTGAAAAATGGTTTACCCTGAATCAGGGCAAGGAATATATCCGCATTGCCGGCGTCATTCGCCCACAGGATGTGTCACCCGATAATACGCTGCCATCCTCCAAGCTGGCGGACGCACAAATCGCTTACAGTGGTGAAGGATTTCTTGCCGATGCCAATAGCCAGGGCTGGTTCGGCCAGTTTCTTAACAGCAAATGGTGGCCATTCTAGCAACCAACATTGTTAATACACTGCACCGGTTAAGCGGTGCGCGGCATGAAGCCATGTGTTTTCAGTTTGTAGCAGCAGTTATTGGTCAGGGAAGACTTTTTTTAATTCGACAGCTAATGTTGCTTGACTGAAAATACATTGGCTTCTTTGCCGTTTTGTAGGGTGGCATCAAGCGCAGCGGATCCACCATTGTAAAAATGTCACTTGTCGTTAGACCTTCGTCATTGGTCAAAAGCATGAACCAACTAACAACCTACGACACTTACCTGCACGATAAAATTGTCTGTGCTGTTTCGCCTTTCTGGCGACTCACTTCTTTTTCTACAGCAAAAAAGAAGTAAGCAAGAAAATGCCGTTCCCGGTCACTTGCCCGCAAAAGGCAGCGGGTTCCCGAAAATGCTATGAGAAGATTCTTGGTTTTCGATTAGTTTATTGATGGTATTAGCTTCGTTTCCGGGTCGTGCTGGAGTGCCGTCCAGGCACATCAGCACTCAAAATCACGTCCTGTGATTTTGCCCCTGCTCAGAAAGCATTTTCGGCAAGTGACAGGGAAGTTTGTCGCAAGCCCGTACATTAGAAAAGTATTTTGATCGTTCGGCGCAGGGCTTTTCCCCCTTCACACAAGCTGATGAGCGAGTGATTTTTGTGG
>Ga0316209_1000745_pt1 | contig 46973 bp, 44 predicted proteins | sample 6monopyrite_MG_FD_204945 | JGI IMG/M metagenome (GOLD analysis project Ga0316209, IMG submission 204945) | Microbial mat bacterial communities from mineral coupon in-situ incubated in ocean water Damariscotta River, Maine, United States -... | ecosystem: Environmental > Aquatic > Marine >...
TTCTACCGGGGACGGGTCGACGTGTTGGTCGATGGCGGGCCGATGTGGCCGGAGCCCACGACGATTCTGCAGGCCCAGGACAACGAGCTCGAAGTGACGCGCGTGGGAAAGGGGCCAGTCCCCGAGAACTGAGCCGCGATCAGCACGCTATGCGCATGTGTGCACTTTCGCCTCTAAGAAAGGCCTGGCCGAGCGCTAACCCTTGACCCCTACGCCGGATCTATGGGACCGTTAGGGCTCCCCGAACCGAGGCCCCCCGATGGAACAGCTCAGTGGACTGGACGCGACCTTCATCAACATGGAGACGCGCAACGCGCCGACGCATATCAGCTCATTGATGGTCTACGACCAGGCGACGGCGCCGGGTGGCGCGGTCACGTTCAAGGGCATCCTGGCGAACATCGAATCGCGACTCCATCTGGCGCGATGCTTTCGCCAGAAGGTCGTTCGCGTCCCCTTCGGTCTCGATCACCCCTATTGGATCGAGGATCCCGACTTCGATCTCGAGTTCCACATCCGACATATCGCGCTTCCGAAGCCCGGCGATTGGCGCCAGCTCTGCATTCAAGCGGCGCGCCTTCATGCGCGTCCGCTCGATCTCGGAAAGCCACTCTGGGAGATGTACGTGATCGAGGGGCTCGATCATGTCGAGGGACTTCCGCCGGGATGCTTCGCGATCCTGACGAAGATTCATCACGCCGCGATCGATGGCGTTTCGGGCATGGAAATGACCGCTGCCACCCACGACCTCGAACCGACGGGGAAGCCCGCGCCGCCCGAGTCGCCGTGGATCGCGGAGTCCGAGCCGAGCATCCTCGAGCTCGCCGTGCGCAGTACGGTGAATAACATTCAGCAGCCGATCCGATTTGCGCAGATTCTGGGTGAGGCCGCGCCGCCGGCGATTCGTGCCTACCTAGAGAACGCAGCGTCCGGTCCCGAAGACGACGAGGATGTGCCGGCAGAAGTGCCGCGGACCCGATTCAACGGAAAGGTCTCCCCCCATCGTGTCTTCGAGGCTTCCTCGTTTCAGCTGAGCGATGTCAAGCAGATCCGAAAATGCGTCGAGGGAGCGACGGTCAACGACGTGATCCTCGCGGTCGTGGGTGGGGCACTTAGGCGCTACCTCGAACATCACCTGGAACTCCCGATCGAATCGCTTTCGGCCTTCGCGCCGATTTCGACGCGGACCGCCGATCAGAAGGGGGCCGCTGGAAATCAGGTCTCCGGCATGTTTGTCGCCATGCATAGCGATGAGCCCGATCCGGTGCGCCGCCTTGAGAAGGTCTACCGGACGACGACGAGTTCGAAGGAGATGACGGAGGCGATGGGCGCGCGATCGATGACCGACGTGACCCAGACGATGCCCGGTGCCCTCGCGGGTATTGCGGGGCGACTGGTTGCTCGAACGGGCCTGATGAGTCGGATGAAGCCGATCGCCCATTGCGTCGTGACGAACGTGCCCGGGCCGCAGGTGCCGCTATACTTCACGGGGGCCAAGCTAGTGGGCTCTTTTGCACTCGGACTCCCCATGGAAGGCATCGGACTCTTCCACGGCATCCTGAGCTACAACGGCGCGATCACGATTTCGGTCACCGCCTGTCGCCAGCAGATGCCGGACCCAAGCTTCTATGCGGAATGCATCGAAGCGTCCTTCAAGGAACTCCGAGAGGCCGCGGTCTCCTAGAGACGGCCCTGCTTCAGGTCAGCGCGCCTGCCTCTCGCAGGCGCGCGCGTTCATCGGCGGACATCCCCAGCTCGTCGAGAATCTCGTCCGAGTGCTCGGCGTAGAGGGCTGAAGCGCGGGTCGTCGGCTCCTTCGTTTCCGAGAAACGGGCGGAAGGGCGAACCCGGCGATAGCGCCCATAGACCGGATGCTCCGCCTCGACGATGGCCCCGTTATGCACGATCTGCGGATCCACGAGGACGTCGGCGAGGCTTAATACCGGCGCGGCGGGAACTTCGGCGGTCACCATCTCACGATAGGCGTCTTCGGTCGTCATTTGCGTGAGCCCCTTCGCGACGGCTTCCGCCCGGATCGACGCGTTTTCATCCGAGATCATCGCGACCCCCCGCTGTTCCGGACTCTCGGCGAGTTCAATCTCGCCGACGGCCCGAAGGCTCGCGCGCATCTGATCCGCAGTGCTCGCCCAGATAATGATCTGCCCGTCCTTTGTGGGCATGAGCTGATAGCGCTCGCCGGGCACAACGAAGTTCTCCACGTCGTCACCGATCAGGGAATGGCGCAGCATGCCGTCGGGCCAGAAGAAGGAGAGTCCGGCATCGAGCATCGACACACGAACGTGTTGGCCCGGTGCCCCGCGCTCCCGCGCAAAGAGGGCGGCGGTGATTCCCTGAGCGAGGGAATAGGACGTGGCCTTATCGACAACGGCGTTCCGAACGAGATCCGGGATCGGCACATCCGGGTTCAGCTGTGCTCCGACATAGCCGGTGAGGGATTGAAAGATCGGGTCGTAGCCTCGCCGATCCGCGTAAGGGCCATCGTCGCCGAAGCCGGTGATCGAGGCGTAGATGATGTCGGGGTTGATCTTGCGCAGGTCGTCTTCGGCGACCTTGAGGCGCTCGGCTGCTCCGGGCCGCCAATTCTGCACGAAGACGTCCGCGCCTTTGACCAGGTCGTAGAGGACGGCGAGACCTTCTTCACTCTTCAGGTTCAGCCCGATCGAGCGCTTGCCCTGATTGCAGTTCATGTAGAGCGAGGCCATGCCGTCGCGATAGTTGGCGAGCTGGCGGCTCTCTTCGCCGTGCCGTGGGGGTTCGACTTTGACAACGTCGGCCCCCTGATCCGCGAGGACCATAACGGCGAGGGGGCCTGAGATCACTTCGCTGACCTCGATGATACGAACGCCATGGAGGGGGCCGGGCATGGGAGTACTCCTGATCGCAAGCGGAGGGAAAACGTGCCCGCGCATTCTAGAGCAGTGCGGCGACGGCGCCGTACTCGGGTTCGGTTGCGTGCGGCCCGGAGGGGGCCGTCTATGCTGTCCCCATGACGATCTCAACTCGACGATTCGAATTCGGCTGCGCGGGCTCCCTCTTTCTCATGGCGATCCTGTCGCTGGCCGGCTGTGCCGCCGAACAAGGGCCGGGCTTCGATCCCGTCGCCCAGGACCCCGCGTTTGATGCGGCGCATCCGCCGATCATCTGGGACGGCGCCTTCGAGGTGGAAGGGTCGAGCCTGAACGCGATTGTCTACGAAGCTCAGGGAGCGGGCCCCCATCCAACCCTTCTCTTGCTCCACGGATTTCCAGGCAACGAGAAGAACCTCGATCTTGCACAGGCCGCGCGGCGCGCTGGCTGGAACGTGGTCTTTTTTCATTATCGCGGAAGTTGGGGGAGTGGCGGGACATTTTCGTTCGTGAACGTCGTCGAAGACGTGTTGGCAGTCGTCGACGCGGTCTCGGAGCCCGCGTTCGCCGACGCTCACCGCATCGATGCCTCTCGTCTCGCGCTCGTCGGACATAGCATGGGAGGCTTCGCGGCACTGGTCGCCGGCGCGGAAAGCCCCGCAGTGGATTGCATCGCTTCTCTCGCCGGCGCGAACCTCGGGGGCTTTGCGATGGCGGCGGCTTCTGGGGATCAGCGCGGTCAGATGGCGGCTCGACTAGATGGCTGGGCGGGCCCGATCCGCGGCGCTTCTGGCGATGTGTTAGTCGCCGAGGTGCTCGAAAACAGCACGCGCTTCAACACGATGATGCGGGCTGAGGAGCTCGCTCCGAAACGACTGCTGCTCATCGGCGGAAATCTCGACGACGTGACAGAGGTCACGCTTCATCACGATCCACTTGTCGAAGCATTGCAGACCGCAGGGGCTGCGAGCCTCGAGTCCTACGTCTTCGAGGAGGGCGATCATTCCTTCTCGGGACAGCGGATTGAGCTCGCGCGTCGGCTCGTCGACTGGCTCGAGAACGATTGCCGGCCCGCGCCCTAACACGGCACCCGCAGGACATAGCCGCATAGCGTGTGCGCGCGCGAGGTCGCACCTCGGCAGTGCATGCGCAGCAATTGCGCAACGTGGGGTGAAACCCCGATATTCCGTTTAGGCTGAAGTCTGGATCACCGAAAGCGCTTCTTGACCTGTTGCGTCAGGAGTGAAGCCATGAAGATGATCCGCGGATTGAAGACCCTTGCCCTTGTGCTGGGAATCGTGTGCCCAGCAACCTCTGCTCAGGCAATCGGGACTGTGACGGACGGCGGCGTCACCTTCGGGTATACCAACGACTTCACCACGACCAGTGGGAATACCGTCAACACGGACTTCACCGGCGCCGCTGCGGGCGATCAGCTCTACGAATCCTGGTGGTTCTTCCGCGTCACGGGCGATACGAGCGAGACGGCTTTCGCTGCCCCTGATGCCGAGGACTACACACTCAATGGCGGAACGACCGGCCGACTCGATTGGCTGGACCCCACCAGTTCGGGCGACTTCAGCGCGAGCCTCTTCTTCGAGGCGATTGAAACCGGCGCGAACGAAGGCGTCGTCTTTCAGAATCTGCAAATTACGAACACGTCGTTGAGTGCGCTCACGATCGACATCTTCCATTACACCGACCTCGATCTCGGGGGCAGTTTCGGCAACGACTCGGCGACCCTGGTCGCGAATCCCGATGACATCGAAATCATGGTGTCGGATCCGGGCAGTTTCGCGCCGTTCATCGGCTACGACGCCGACCAGTTCCAGGTCACGACCTGGCGCTCGCTGCTGCTCAGTCTGACCGATGGCAGCCAGACGGATCTGGACGGCACGGGGCTGGACTTCGGCGGCGGAACCGGTGCGGACTTCACGGGCGGTTTCCAGTGGACCCGAACGATCGGTGTCGGCGAGAGCGAGAGCTTTCTCACGCAGTTCGGCAGCGACGTGACGCTCGTGGACCCCGTCATCAGCGCGATCCCGGAACCTGGAACCGGTCTTCTGGCCGGGCTCGGGTTGGTGGGCCTGGCGCTCGTTGGACGTCGCGACGCACCGCGTCCGTAACCCTGAGGCCCGTGCTCGGGCCGCCTGAAACTCCGGGCTCGGATTCATTGAAGGATTTCGCGGCGGGCCCTCACGGCCAGCAAAAGCCGCGCTAATGTGCCCGCCGAAAGGCGGTCCAGTCCGATGAACATGCAGACCCAGGGAAAGATTCACACCACCAAGGAAGCCGAGCAGGTAACCCAGCGCTTCCGGAAACGCGAGTTCGTGCTCGAGCTGGAAGGCGGATCCAAATATCCGCAATACGTCATGTTCCAGCTGACGGGCGACCGCTGTGAATCCCTCGACGGTTTCTCCAAGGGAGATGAAGTCAAGGTTGAGTTCAGCCTTCGCGGCCGCGAATGGACGAGCCCCAAGGGCGAGGTCCGCTACTTCAACAGCCTCGAGACGTGGTCGATCGATCGCGTCGGCGACGCGGCCCCGGCGGGCTTCAACCAGGATGCCGGTGGTGCGACCTTCGGTGATGAGCCGCCGCCGCCGAGCGACGACGACGACATTCCGTTCTAGCCGTTCTAGGGCCCGGCCGGTTCTCCGAGCAGGTTGAGTTGGTCTAGTAGTTGGTCTAGTAGTCCGGCGCGACGTAGATTTCGCAGGCGGCCTTGTCGCCGCCGGCGATCACGAGCATGCGCCCGAGGGCCATGTATTGGCCGATCATGAGCCCGAGCTCTGAGATCTCCGCATCGTTGAAATGCTCGCGGAGTTCGGCCATGAACACCTTGTCGACCGTCCGGAAATCCGTCGCGAGTTTCTCCGCATAACGAACCGCCAGGCCTTCTTGGGGTGCGAGCTTTCGCTCCGCTTCAGGCAGGTGGATCTGAGCAATCGTTTCTTCGTCGAGTCCTTGACGCGTCGCCGACGCGTAGCGTGCGAACAGTCAAGTATCGCAGCCGTTGAGCGAGGCGATCTTCAGCCGCGCCAACTCCTTCACACGCGGAGACGCGACGCCCTCGGTATGGCCCGGTCGGAAGAACGCGAAGAAGCGTTCGAAGAAATCGGGCAGCAGCTCCATCATGTTGAGCCCGCTGCCGCTCGATTCGGGGCTGATCTCTTCTGCGCTCATGGCGTCTCCTTTTCGCTGTTTCGGGTGATCGTGACCCTCTTCGCAGAAGGTCTGAGAACCCGAAAAGTGTAGCCCAGCGACGCCAGATGGGGGCTCGCTCCGGGCAAGCGCTGGTCTAGACTCATCCTTCACTTCGGCGACCCCGTCGCGGTGCGAGGAGGCCGAATGACGAGCGAAGTGAGCGACACGTCCCTGGTTGGCACGCCGAGTGGGCGTCGGTTCCTCGGCTGGCAAATCCTTGCGGTCGGCTGTGCGGCACAGTTCATCGCCTCCGGTGTTTCCCTTTCGATCGTGGGGAACGTGATCGGACCGATCAGTGAGAGCTTCGACGTTTCTCCATCGCTAATTGGGATCGCACCGGGAATCGCGATCCTCGTGATCGGCTTCTTCGGCATCTTCGTGGGGAGGATGCTCGATCGGGGTTGGGCGCGTCGATTGATGACCGCGGGCTCGATGCTGACGGGCATTGGTCTGATTCTGATCTCGAAGTCGACGGAGTTGTGGGAACTCGCAGCGGCGTGGACGTTGTTCGTCTGCCCGGGTGTGGCGATGTTTGGCATGTTGCCTTCGATGACCCTCGCCTCGAACTGGTTCGAGCGCCGGCGCGGTCTCGCGTTAGGCATCGTTGTCGGCGGGGCGACCCTCGCGAGTTGGATCGCGCCCGCGTCGCTTCAAGCGATCATCGACAGCGCGGATTGGCGAACCGCCGTGCTCTACTTTGGTGTTTTTACCTGTGTAGTCAGCGTGCCCCTCTTTGGGACACTCGTCGTCGGTCGCCCCGAAGACATCGGGCAGCTTCCCGACGGGGACGTCGCGATGCCCCCCTCAGCAGAGGACGCAGAGGCAACGGACGAGCAAGCGGAGGAGATCGGCTCAGAAATCAAGCTGCCCGCGGAGATCGTCCGTGATCCCCGTCTCTGGCTCGCGTCGATCGGGTTCGGACTCGTTCTGACCTCGCCCGTCGTCTTGATCGCATTGCTCGTTCCGTTTGGCGTTTCGCTCGGGTTTACCGGTCAGGAGGCGACGGCCTTCTTTCTGGCGATGGTCCCCTTCTCACTCGCCGGAAAGGTCGTGATCGGCGGACTCGCCGATGTTGCGCCGCTTAAGCCTTCGATCATCATGATCGTCGTGGTGAATATCCTGGTTTGGCTGATCCTGCTCACCGAACCCAGCTATACGGTGTTCCTTGCGACGGGAGCGCTCTACGGAATCGGGATCGGGGGCGCGTCGCCTGTGCACGGAGTGTTGGTTGCACGACTCTTCGGTCGCGTGAACTTCGGAACGGCGAGTGGGCTCGGTGGAATCGCCTCGATTCCCCTTCTCGCCAGCGCCAATTTTTTAAGCATGGCCATGCTCAAAGCGACGGGCTCCTATGCGGCGCCCTTTACGCTCCAGATCGGACTTCTGGTCCTCGGCGGAATCCTGTTGGCGATCCTCAGGATCCCCGCGCCCCCCGACTCCGCGCGTTAGGCCCTCGACCTATTCTGCCGTCGCCACTTCCGAAGGGGTTGCTGCGGGCTCGTACCAGATTGGTGAACTCCAGGCGCGTTCCTGGATCGTCTTCGCGATTTCATCTCCGCAGCAGTACTCGTAGCCCTCAGGAATGCTGCTCGACGCGTCGCAGGAGACGCCTTGGTCGATACATGCCCATTGGGTCCATCGGCAGCTCGGCGTTTCGCGAAGCCGCGCATAATAGAAGGCACGCTGGGTCGCATCGAAGTTAGGATCGGTCCAGACGGTGCAGAGACTCGCATAACCCGCGCCGGCGGGTTCGCAGGTGGCCAGGTCGACGCTGGCTTCGGTGTCGCCACCGACCACGGTCAGGACCTGCTCCAGGGCTTCGCCGTCTTCGACCCAGCCCTTCACGATTTCGATGCGATCGAGGTCGCCCCCGTTTGCGTGGGGATCGCGTGAGGCTGCAACGAGAAATCGCGGTGCGCTCGCGCCTTCCGGTGGCGCGGGGAGGACGCTTCCCATCGGCACGCCTCCGGCATAACCCGCGGCGGCGACCCCAGCGGACTCGCACGTTGCCGCGTCGTAACCCCAGCCTCCGAAGAGCCTGAGTTCCGGCCGTGTGCCGCTCGTCGCGTAGGTTTCCCGGCGCTGCATCGCAGCGAAGATCGCGTCGCGCGAATTCTCCTCCGCCCAGACGACGGCGAGCCCGCCAGGATTCAGCGTTGCGATGTCCGGGAGCCCGGGTTCATCGAAGACCGTGTTGCCCGGCTTTCCTGCGCCGCCGTGGCCGGGATGACCGCGCTCGGCGACGAGTCCCGGTGTGCCGAGATGGGTGTCGGTGCTGCCGATCTGGCCGAAGGCGAGGGGGTTCGTGCTGTAGTTCTCTGCGTAGACGAGGCCCCGCTTGAGGGCGCCGCGGGTGTAGTCGATCTCGGCGAGGGTTTCGCCGGTGAGCGCCAGGTCGTTCGGCGCCTTTTCAAATCCGCAGCCCTCGTCGTTGACGCCGGGATAGAGCGCGCACTCGGATTCGCCCTTGTGCTGGATCATTTCAACAAGGCGGTCGTAGCGCGCGCGCAGGGGCGCTTCTTCCTCGGAGATGTCGGCCTCGAGTTCCTCGCCGCTCGTGAAGGCGATTCCCGCACTCCAGTTCGTGTTATGCGGAACGGTGATCGCTTCGCAGCCAGGCGTGCCGTCACGGCAGTCCTGATCGAGACCGCGCCACAGGTTCATCGCGTAGGGACCGGTCTCCATTACGCTGATCGGGAGGTGGGGCACGTTTTCGTTTCGGAAGAAGACGTTGCGATGAAGATGGGCGCCGGACTTGGGGCCGGCGGTCCATTCGTAAGCGACGATGCTCGTGAACGCGCAGGCAGCACTTCGATCGTAGGCTTCCTCCGCTGCGGTCTGATGTTCGGTCCAGACGATGCGCGCCGCATCGAAACAATTCGCGTAGTCGTCGCCGCAGAAACCCCAGCGCGATCCCAGCATTGAATAACGCCCATTAAAGAGGAAGAACGCGACGCGGGGGAAGTTTCGGTAGATCCCACAGGCAAGGGAGTCGTACCCTTCGTAGCCCTCGGTGTTGCAGATGTGGACTTCGCCGAGCTGTTCGGAATGATCCGTGACCGCCGCAAAGTCGAGGGGACGATCGATCTGGACCCGGCGCAGGGGCTTTCCGTTTTCGGCCCAGGGTTGGAGCCCAAGGGAAACGCCCTGGGCGAAGCGATAAGCGTCGCGGGGCGTCGTTCGGGTGCCCTGGGTCGAAGCGTCCTGGGATCGCGCGGTATGCACATGGAGATCGCCGAAGAGCGCCCGCCTCTCGGGCACGTAGTCTCGACAGGGCTCGCGCGTTTCGGTTACGGCGTAGGGGCGAGCAGGCAAGGCGGCGGCTTCCGCTTCAGACTGCGCATCCGCAGCGCCGGCGAGCAGCAGTCCGATCAACGGAACCAAAGTGCAGAGTCGGGCGAAGAGTCGGTGGTTGCTCATGCGGGTGTCTCGTTCTCTTTCGGGCGAGGAGTTTGCTGGACGGCTTCCATCTGGCTGTTGGACGTGGAGGAAGGCGCTTCGTACCAGATCGGCGAGGTCCAGAGGCGTTCCTGGATCGTCTTCGGAACACTGGGATCGTCGCACACGGCGCTGCGCGCGTCTGCCTCCTGTTCGAGGCATTGGCGGGCGCTCCATCGGCAGCTCGGGTTCTCGAGCACGCGAACGTAGTAGACTGCATTCGTTTCCGAGTCGAAATCGGGATCCGTCCATACGCTGCAGAGGCTGTTATGCCCGACGCCTCTCGGCTGGCACGTCGCCGCGTCGACCGATGCGTCATTCGCTCCACCGGCGACGTCGTAGATCGCCTGATTGAAGTCGCCGTTCTCGTCGACCCAGCCCTTCACGATCTGCGCGCGCTGCAGAAGGCCTCCGGGATGGTCGGGGATTCCGACATCGCGCAGCGCGGAGACCACGAAGCGGGGGGCACCGGCCTCCGCCGGTCGCGACGGTAGATCTCCACCCATCGGCACGCCCTCGGCATAGCCCTTTGAAACCAGCTCGGGATCCCCACAGAGGTCCTCGGGATAGTCCCAGCCGCCGAAGAAGCGGGCGGTGATCCGCGGACCGCTCGTGCCGAAGGTCTCGCGTCGTTTCATGGCGTCGAAGATCGAATCCCGGGAATTCTCTTCGGCCCAAACGCCGGCGAGTCCGCCGGGGTTCGAGGCGACGGAGTTCGTCGCATTGATCGGGCTATTGCCCGGATCGAGTCGCGCCTCCCGGGTCGAGTCCGGCGTCCCACCCCAGCCCTGATAGGAGTACTCCTCGACGTCGCCCGGGTTGGCGTTATGCGCATCGGTCGCGGCGACGATCCCGATCTTGAAGGGGTTCACCCCGATTCGTTTCTGCTCACGGAATCCCTCAAGCAGCGCATAACGGATGTAGTCCTTGCGAGAGACGCAGCCCTGATCCATCAGTGCGCCGAAGCTCTTTCCATCGGGACCGCAGTCCTCAACCTCGGGGCCGCGCCATTCCTCGTAGTCGCAGAATTCGTCGGTTCCGCCCAACACGCCCCCGAAGCCGTTGCGGCATTCCGAGTCGCCCTTGATCTGACTGATCTCGGCGAGGCGCTCGATGTTGCCGCGAAGCCGGGCGCGGGCTTGTTGGGTCGCCATCGGGAGGTCGACGCCGGTGATCGCAAACATGTTGCCGTTTGAGAGATTCGAGTTGTGGGGCAGGGTGACAACGTCACAGCCGGTGCCGGCAGAGAGACATTGACGATCGAGTTCGGCGAATAGGTCGTAGACGTCCGGGGTATCGACCCAGGCGATGGGCGACGCCGGGACGTTGGCGTTTCGGAAGATGACGTTGTGATGAACCTTCGCAAGATTGGGCGTCGCCGTGTACTCGTAGCCGTGAAGGGTCGTGAAGGAACAGTTCTCACTGCGGTCGTAGTGGCGTTCGGCGGCCGCTTGTTGTTCCTCCCAGACGGTGGTCATCGATGCGATGCAGAGTTCGCCGGTCGGCCCGACCTCTTCGCCCTCGCGAGCGGCGCAGATCTCGCTTGAGCGACTCTGCGGGACGGGGTCGTTGCCGCGGGTCTCCGCGAGGGCGGACATACGCCCCGCGACACCGGCGCCCGGAAACGCGCTGCTCTCGACTTCGCCGCGAAACTGACGACACGCACGACTGTCGTAGCGGGGGGACCCGGGACGCGTGCAAAGGGCGACTTCGCCCTGGAAAGTCGCGTGATCCGTAAGCGAGGCGAAGTCGAGGGGACGCTCGAGGCGAGCGGGTCGCGTCGGGTCGCCGCCGTCGTCGAGGGGAGGCAGTCGCGTCTCTATGCCCTTCGCGAAGCGGAACGTTTCGTCGGGCCCGTTTCGGACGTCCCAAAGCCAGGCGTCCATCGAGAGCGAAGAGTGAACGTGAAGCTCGCCCCAGAGTGCCTGGCGTTCCGGCTGCCGATCAAGGCACGGCACGCGGTCCTCGCTGTAGGGTTCGCCCGAGGGCGAGAGGGCACGTTCGGGCTGCACGACGCTCGCGGTCGCTTCCTTTGATTCATCCACGGTCTGGGGCCCGCAGGCGGTGAGCGCGAGCGCGGCGATCGCGATTGCGAGGACGGGGAAGATGCGGGGCGGATGGAGCGAAACGGCGATGGCCATGGGAGTCCCTCGAACGATTGGATTCGCAGGGACGCTAGCCCAGCGGTGTGGCTGAACTAGATTGAGGGCCGACCTATGGAGGCTCCATGAACGATCACGATCTGCAGACCTTGCTCGCCCGACAAGAAATTCGAGACGTGCACTCCCGCTATTGCCGCGGGCTCGACCGGATGGATAAGCCCATGGCGTACAGCGTCTGGCACGAGGGCGGGACGGCGCACTACGAGGGGATGTTCGAGGGGACCGGGCATGGCTTCGTCGACTGGGTCTGGGAGGCGCATGCGCATATGGAGCGTCACTCGCATCAGATCACGAACGTGCTCACCGAAGTCGACGGAGATCGGGCGACGAGTGAGGCCTACGTGACGGTCGTGCTCTGGACGCTGCCGGATGCCGACGGCAATCAGACCGAGCATGTTGGCCGCGGGCGCTACCTCGATCGTTGGGAACGACGAGACGGACGCTTCGCGATCGTCGAGCGCTTTTTCATGCAGGACATGGGAACCGTGACGCCGCTTTCCCGCGCGGACATCAGCCCGAGCAGCGCCCGGGACATGAGCGATCCATCGTTCAAGTTCATTCCCGCCTACGACCCGAAGGCGTGAGTTATTTCACCTGGACCTTGACCGGGAACTTGTCGAAGTAGAAGTCGAAGGCCTGGCGGAGCTCCGCCGGATCGGCGCCGAAGTCCTTGCGGATGTCGTAGACGACCTGGCCGTCCTTGCCGCGCGGATGGGCCTCCATATAGGCATCGATCTGCGCCCGTGCTTCGTTCGTCATGGGAAGCCCCGCGACCTCGTAGATCTTCTCGACCATGCCGACGTCGTCCGCCATGAACTCATGAAAGGGCACGTCGATCGTACGGTCGGAGGGGAGCAGATGTCGGTCCCGAATTGATGCGGTCAGCAGCTTGTGGATTCGGTCGTGCCAATACTCGAGATACCACTGGGGATCCGTATGGCGATAGTTCTGGCGTGAGCTGTAGGCCATCATGGTCGCCGCGGATTGCAGCACCGAAATCGGATCGCGATGGGTCACGACGATCGTTGCGTCGGGGAATGTCGACATGAGCGGCCCGATCTGTTCGAGATGCTGCGGGCATTTCAGAACCCATCGTTCCCGCGGATTCGCCCATTGCAAGATCTTGAGGCCGGTCAGCAAGGCTCCTTGATAGTGGGGCGTCTGATCGTGGGCAAGATAGTAGTCGCGCCATTTCGGGGCGCGGGCGATCCACTCGAGGTTGTAGCTCGTGAAGTCGGGGAGCATGAACTCGAGTTCTTCGTGGATATGATCCGGCTCCATGGGATGCATCGCGGCGATGAGCGGAGAGCCTTCGCGCATGCGATTCCAGATGGCGTTGCAGCGATGCCAGCGCGGATCGACGCCATCGTTGCCGGGCTTTTCCTGCGGATCCGGGACGGGCTCCTGGCCTTCCCAGAGTGGCATCGAGCGAAGCCGCTGGTCCGCGGCGATCAGGTTCACGAGATGGGTCGTGCCCGAGCGCGGGAGGCCGATCACGATGATCGGTTTGTTGATCTTGACGTCGTGGATCTCGGGATGGCGCGCGAGGAGTTCGTTCGTGCGCAGCCGCGTGGTCGCATAACGGACGCAGTCGCCGTAGAGGATCATCCGACCGAGGTTCGTGCGGTTGTCGTCCGCGTTCATCTCATCGAACCAAACGCCGAGCCGTTCCTTCCAGTCGTCGGGACCGAAGCAATCGAGGCCCGTCGCCTCGGAAGCAGCATTGGCGACGGCATCGACCGAGAGATCGATGTCGAGGCCATCGGCATAGTCGAGCGCGGCCTGTTGGCCGGGCGTCAGTACGGGGTTTGCGAGGTCTTCAATTCGGATGGTTTCGCCGGCCACGAGCGGCCTCCTCAAACTCCCCCGCATCGATTTGCGGGGCGGAACGAGGAACGAAGCTAGCCTGTTCGGCATCCCACGCGCAGCGGATGTGCAGAAGGCGCGAGCTTTTCGCGGGAATCGCGTCTCAGAGCCCATAGATAGACCCAAATAGGGGCCGATTGGGTACACAATCTCAAGGGCCGGGCATTCCCGGACGGGAGATTCCGACGTTGGTCGAGACGCGAGATGCAGTGGAGGTGGCGCACGCCGAGCGGATGCTCGAGGCGGGGATGCCCGACGTTGCGATCCGCTCCTTCCTGCGTTCCCTGCGCTTCGTTCGAGACGGGGGACCAACGACCGTCCCCGAGGCGTCGATTTCCCCGGTCGATGCACTCCCGCGCGCTGAGGGGCTCACCGACTTCGAGGCCGCGGGCCGGGAAGCCCTGCACAAGGCAGTCGTCATCAAACTCAATGGTGGCCTCGGCACTTCAATGGGGCTTGAAGGCGCGAAAAGCCTACTCCCCGTCCGCTCCGGGTTGAGCTTTCTGGACTTGATCGCCCGGCAGATTCTTTGGATGCGTGAGCGCGAGGGTTGCGAGCTCCCGCTGATTCTGATGAACAGCTTCCGGACGCGCGAGGAGAGTCTGGCCGCACTCGATCGTTATCCAGCGCTTGCGAACGAGACCAGCCGGGATTTTCTTCAGCATCGCGTTCCGCGGGTGGACCTAGACTCAGCACTCCCGATCAAGTGGTCGAAGAATCCTGCGCTCGAATGGTGTCCGCCGGGTCATGGCGATCTTTACGCTGCGCTCGTGTCTTCGGGATTGATCGACGGGTTGCGCGAGCGTGGGGTTCGTTATGCGTTCGTTTCGAACGCTGACAATCTTGGCGGGACCCTCGACCTTTCGATTCTCGGCTGGTTTGCGACGGGGAAGATCCCCTTCGCAATGGAAGTGGCCGAGCGGACGAGCGCCGACAAGAAGGGGGGCCATCTCGCGCGTCGCGATGGCAACTTGATTCTTCGTGAGTCCGCGCAATGCGCTGCGGAGGATCGCGAGTCCTTCCAGGACATTCGGCGCCACCACTATTTCAACACGAATAACCTTTGGCTCGACCTCGACGCGGTCGCGACAATGCTCGTCTCTTCCGTTGACGGGCTGCCGCTCCCGGTGATCAAGAACGAGAAGCCGGTGGACCCCTACGATCCGATGGGGCCGCGATGTCTCCAGCTGGAGACCGCGATGGGGGCCGCGATCGAATGTTTCGAAGGCGCCGAAGCGATCTGCGTGTCGCGCGATCGGTTCGCGCCGGTCAAGACGACCAATGACTTGCTCGCGCTCTGGTCGGATGCGTTTGAGATGACTGACGATGCGCGCTTGATCGCCGTTCATCCCGAGGATCATCGAAAGCGGGAGATCGATTTGGATCCGCGCTTCTATCAAACCGTTCAAGATTTCGGCGCGCGATTCCCCGACGGTGTTCCCAGCCTGGCGAAATGTCGGCGCTTTTCCGTCCGAGGAGACTACCGGTTTGGTGGGGGCGTCACGATCGTGGGCGACGTCACGTTGATCAACGAGACGGACGCGCCGATCGAGATTCCCGCCGGCACCGTCCTTGAAGGCAAGCGCTAAGGCGCACTCGCTTCGAGGCCGCGGATCAGGATTTCGGCGACGCGATTCGCGGTCGTCTCGACGGATCCATCCAGCACGCCCGCGCGCTTGATTCCGGCGAAGTCGTTGCCGAGGCGCCCTAGTACATGGGCGATCGCGGGGGCATGAACGGGTTCGATCTCCCCGGTCTCGATCGCTTCTTCGAGCAGGTTGCGCGCGATCGCGACGATGTAGTCCGTGTGCGCCTCATTCAGTGCGGGCGCTCCCGGGGCTGCCGCGAAATCCCGCGCGAAGGCCGCGGTCGTCGGCTGGACGGCGAGGTTCGTCGCTCGCAGGTAGGCGCGCAGCCTCACGAGCGGCGTGTCGTTCGACTCGAGCACCTGCATCGCATCGCGACCAATCCGATGGAGCCTCCGGTCGAGCACGATCAGGACGAGTTCGTCCTTGCTCGGGGCGATGCCGTAGAGGGTGCGCAGCGAGCATCCCATCCGGCGCGCGATCTCCGCCATCGTGACGTCGGCGAATCCACCGCGCAGAACCCAGTCCTCGAGCGCATCGAGAATTTCGAGTTGGCGCGGCGTCAAAGCCTGTTCGGCCTCGCGCGAGAGCTTTCGCTTCGGTGCACGAGCGCGCGCCGGAGGGATCAGCGCTCTGCGTGCGCTACCCGCGCTAGCGGATCGCGGGCTCATCGAAGCAGCGCTTCCGGGATATCCACGACCCGCGCGCGAAGCCATTCGCCCAGACTCTTGGCCTGACCGTCCTGCCGGGTCGCGGCTGCAACACCTTCTTCGAGCAAGCCATGAACGACGAAGTTGAGACTGCGCAGATTCGCGAAGCGATGACGATCGACCTTGAAATTGGCGACCTCGGGAAGGAGTGACTGAAGGCGTTCCGTCGTCAGGTAGGCATCGAGCCATGCCCAGGCTTCGTCGTCACGGGTGAAGACGCCGAGGTTTGCATTGCCGCCCTTATCGCCGGACCGCGCACCCACGATCGTGCCGATCGGCTTCTTCACCGTCGGTCCGGAGGGAGCCGTCGCCGTCGGGCCCGGTCGGGGCTCGACCGAGACCTCTGCGTGCGGGATCACGGAATCGATCTGGCGCTTGTCTCCGCCCAGGAAGACGACTTCTTGTGGCACGGCGTTCGCGGGGATGCGTGCCGGTTCATAGATGCCGAAGGACCGGCCGGGGGCGGGGCCGCCGCCGATTCCGAAATATCCCGGGATCGAGCAGAGGGCGAGCTCGGCAACGGCGTTCGAGAAAGCGCGGCCGACCTTCTTCTCATCGGCATCCTTGACGGAGATATGCCAGATCGCGGTCGCCTCTTCGTTCGAAGCGGGGTCTTCTTTCTCCGTTCGCAAGACGCGCGTCGTGACCTGTTCGTAGTCGGAGGGCTCATACGGGCACGCGCGCCAGAAAGCCTTCTCGACGACCTCGGCCTTCGCCTCGACATCGAGCCCTGTTAGGCTGACGCGCATGTCGTTGCGGAACCCGCCGTTTCGGTTCATGCAGACCTTGAGCGTGTCCGGGGGCGGTTCGCCCTGAACTCCGGAGACGCGCACCCGGTTCTCAGCGACTTCTTCGAGCTGGATCGTGTCGAATCGCGTTGTGACATCCGGCCCGTAATAGTGCGGTCCGCCGATTTCGTAGAGCGCTTGCGAAGTGACCGTGCCGATCGAGACGAGGCCGCCTGTTCCGTCGTCGTGTTTGCCGATGACGCAAGATCCGTCCTCGGCGATTTCGGCCCAGGGAAAGCCAATGTGTTCGATTCGAGGGACTTCCTCGAAGAAGGAATAGTTGCCGCCGGTGACCTGGCTACTGCATTCGATCAAGTGGCCTGCCAGCACGCCTCCGGCGAGCTTGTCCCAATCCGTGCGCGTCCAGCCGTGGTGCCAGGCTGCCGGGCCGCAGACGATCGCCGCGTCGGTGGCCCGGCCGGTGATCACGATGTCCGCGTCGCGGGAAAGGGCATCGACGATGCCCCAGCAGCCGAGGTAGGCATTCGCCGTCATAAAGCGGCTCGCGTCCTTGATGGGCTCGCCGGTCTCGAAGTGATGGAGCAGATCCCCTGAGATGATCTCATCGATGTTGGGCATGAGGTCATCACCGCGGACGAAAGCGATCTTCGGATTCAGCCCGAGCTTCTGGGCGATCTCATGAACGGCTTCAGCGCAGCCCTCGGGATCGAGGCCGCCGGCGTTCGAGACGACCTTGATCCCTTTGTCGAGGCAATTGCCCATGACGTCTTCCATCTGGCTGACGAAAGTCCGGGCGTAGCCGCCTCCGGGGCGTTTGGCCTGGGTCTTGGCAAGGATCAGCATCGTGAGTTCCGCGAGCCAGTCGCCGGTCAGGACGTCGATCGGGCCGCCTTCGACCATCTCTTTGGCGCCGGTCGTGCGATCCCCAAAGAAGCCAGAGCAATTGGCAATTCGAATCGGGTCGGCCATGGGAGTTCTCCTCTTCGTGAGCGTGACGAAGGGCCCGGATTCGTTGGGTCCGCGTCAGTTGACAGTTTCGTAACAGCTCTGGTAACAACATTCAACCAATATTACCGACTCCCCAGATGCGCCTCGATCGGCGGTCTGCGGCTGAATCGGCGCGTGACGGTGATGATCGACATGATCGAACGGTCCCGCGTCGTCTTGATGAGGTGGGACCGAATGCCAGACGCGAGTACGGAGCAGGGGGCCTCGGCGGTTCGCGTCGACGTAGCGGGCCCGGTCATGACGATCACCCTCGCTGATCTCGACAATCGCAATGCGCTGGGCAGCGCGCTCGTCGCCGCGGTGAGCGATGCCCTCACACGAGCGAACGCAGAGGAGGCCATTCGCGCAATCGTACTGACGAACGATGGGACGACTTTCTGTGCGGGCGCGAACTTGAAGGAACAATCCGCACGCAACGAGAGTGGCGGGTCGACGACGCTGGGAGACTTCCCGGTTCTGCTCACGCAGATCCAGAACTCGCCGACGCCAGTGATCGGCCGGATCGACGGTCACGTCGTGGGCGGCGGGAATGGCCTCGCCGCAGTCTGCGACATCGCGGTGGCCCGGGAAGACGTGAAGTTCGGCTTCACGGAGGTTCGGCTCGGTGTGACGCCGGCGATCATCTCCGTTGTGTGTCTCCCGAAGATGCGCCCGGGAGAGGCGATGGAAGCGTTTCTGCGGGGCAATCGATTTTCGGCGGCGAAAGCAGCAGACTACGGCTTGATCAGTCGCGCCGTTCCCGGCGATGAACTCGATGCGGCGGTCGCCGAAATTGTTTCGGATCTGCTTCGGGGTGGGCCGAACGCGTTGGGCATCGCCAAACGTCTCGTCCAAGAAGTACCGCTGATGCCTCAGGCCGAAGCACTCGAATGGGCGACGAAGCTGTCTGCAGAATGTTTCGCGAGCGATGAGGCACGCGAGGGAATGCGCGCCTTCATCGAAAAGCGCGATGCCGCTTGGATTCAGAAACCATCTTGAGGACCGCGACCCGCGGCGAGGAGTGAGCAAATGAAGATCGATTCAGGACTGATGGGCATCGCGGACCTTTCGAAGATCCCGGAGCGCGTAAGAGAACTCGAAGCCCAGGGCTACGACGGCATGGTGACTGCCGAAATCGCGAACGATCCCTTTCTGCCTCTCGTGCTCGCCGCGGAACACAGCGAGCGGATCGAACTCATGACGTCGATTGCGGTCGCCTTCGCGCGGAATCCGATGACGCTGGCGAATATCGGGAATGACTTGCAGGCCTTTTCGAACGGTCGCTTCATCCTGGGTCTCGGGTCACAGATCAAGCCACATATCACGAAGCGCTTCAGTCAGGAGTGGTCGAAGCCCGCAGCGCGGATGCGTGAGTTCGTGTTGGCGATGCGCGCGATCTGGGATTGCTGGTATGAAGGCGAGAAGCTGAATTTTCGCGGCGACTTCTATTCGCACACGCTGATGACGCCGATGTTTACGCCGACGAATAACCCGCATGGCGCGCCGCGCGTCGTGATCGCGGCGGTGGGGCCGCTGATGACAGAGACGGCGGGGGAGGTTGCGGACGGCATGCTCGTGCATGCGTTCACGACGGAGAAGTACCTGCGCGAGGTGACGCTGCCTTCGATCGAGAAGGGCCTCGCCAAGTCGGGCCGGACGCGTGATGCGCTCGAGCTTTGCTTGCCTTCCTTTATCGTGACCGGAAATGACGAGCGCGAGTGGGAAGAGATGCGCGCCGCAACGTCGAAGCAGCTCGCGTTCTACGGATCGACGCCGGCCTACAAGCCCGTGCTCGACGTGCACGGTTGGGGCGAACTTCAGGAAGAGCTCAATCGGCTCTCGAAGCGCGGCGAATGGGATGAGATGGGACGGCTGATCGAGGATGACGTGCTCGAAGCCTTCGCGGTTGTGGCAGAGCCGGCCAAGATGGCCGGGGCGCTCAAGGCACGATGGGGTGGTCTCGTCGACCGCATGCTCTGCAGCTTTGATTTCGTCGCCGAGGAAGAGCGCGCGTCCTATATGGAAGAACTTCGCGGGATCTGATCCGCGCATTGAACGTATAAGCGTAAAGGAGGGCGCCCGTGACCCTGCCCGTCAGTATCGATTTTCGAGACGAAGCCGCCGAGCTCTACACGTTCCTGAAGACGCTTACGCCCGAGGACTGGGAGACCCAGACACTCTTCATGGACTGGACGCCCTGGGATGTTGTGGCTCATCTGCACTACTTCGATGAGGTCTCGATCCATGCGGCGAAGGGGGCGGAGGCGTTTGCGGAACGTCGCAAGGAGCTGCTTGGACAAATGGGTTCCGGGGTTCCGACGAAGGTGCTCGCGCGAGATGGGCTCGGGCATCTCTCGGCGCAGGAGCTGCTCGAGGCCTGGAAAACGACCTGCGACGCGCTGTCGGCGCAACTTGGGGAGCTTGATCCGAAGGCAAGGCTGCCCTGGTTCGGTCCCGACATGGGCGCATCGATGTTTACGACCGCGCGGTACATGGAGACCTGGGCGCATTCCCAGGAGATCTACGACCTCAAGAAGGTCGAGCGAACGCATTCCGATCGCATCAAGAATATCGTCGCGATCGGCGTGAAGACCTTCGGTTGGACCTTCGTGAATCGAAAACTCGAAATTCCCGGCCCGCCGCCGGCGATTCGCCTGACGGCTCCTTCCGGAGCGCTCTGGGAGTACAACATTCCCGAAGGCGGAGACGCGGGGAATGAAGCGGAACGGATCGAGGGGGCGGCGGTCGACTTCTGTCTGACCGTGACCCAGGTGCGGAACGTGAAAGACACGCAGCTCGAAGTCGTGGGCGAAGTGGCGAATGCGTGGATGAAGATCGCGCAGTGCTTTGCGGGAGCTCCGACGGATCCGCCCGCGCCGGGCTATCGCCTCGGCCGCCTCGGAGCCTAACAAGGCGGAGAACTGAGAAAAATACGAATGCGGAGTCTCTAGATGGATCTCGAATACGGTGAACGCTACGAAGACTTCCGCCAGGAGGTGCGCGCGTTTCTCGCGGAGCACGCGGAAAACCGGCCGCGTGGAAACGCGCTTGAGTCAGATAAGGAAGCCACGGTGGCTTGGCTCTCAAAGCAGATCGAGCACGGTTATTGGGCGCGAACGATCCCGCGTGAATACGGGGGCTATGGCGCGGCACCCGATCTGCTCGAAACCGTGATCATGGATGAAGAGTTCAATCGCGCGCATGTTGCGCGGGGATCGAAGGCGCAGGGGCCATCGATGCTCGTGCCGACCCTGCTCGCCCACGGCACGGAGGAGCAGAAGCAAAAGTATGTCGCGCCGACGCTGCGCGGGGAGATCGTCTGGTGTCAGGGCTATTCCGAGCCGGGGGCCGGCAGTGATCTGGCGAGTCTCCAAACGTCAGCGGTCGAGGACGGCGATGATTTCTTGATCAACGGACAGAAGATCTGGACCAGCACGGCGGATACCTCCGACATGATGTTCGTCCTCGTACGAACCGAGCCGGACGCAAAGAAGCACGCCGGAATTTCGTACATCCTTCTGCCGATGGACACGGAGGGGCTCGACGTTCAGCCGCTGCGCACCATGTCGGGTGATCTTGGCGAGAACTCCTTCAACCAGGTTTTCTTCACGGATGTGCGCGTGCCGCAGTCGAATGTGGTGGGCCAGCGTGGGGAAGGCTGGAAGATCGCGAACACGACGCTCAAGCACGAACGCAGTTCGCTCAGCTCGAACGCCGAGGGCATGTTCTTGCGCCTCGTGCGATTGATGAAGCGCGAAGAAGTGAATGGTGCCTCGCCGATCGATAGCCCCGTGTTTCGCGACCGATTGATGCGATTACAGGCACGGGTCTGGGCCATGAAGTACCACGGCATGCGTATGCTGACGTGCAATCTGAAGGGCGAGTCTCCGGGAGTCGCTGGCCTGATCGTCAAGCTTCAGAATTGCCAGCTCTCCTATGACATGTGTTCGCTGGCCATCGACGTGATGGGAGAACTCGGCGTGCTTTACGACCACACGAAATATGAGCGCGAGCGTGGCTATTGGCAATCACAGTCGTTCTTCGCCCTCGGTCTGATCATTGGCGGCGGAACGGCGCAGATCCAGAAGAACATCATCTCCGAGCGGGGGCTCGGGCTGCCGCGCGAACCGAAGCCGGCGAAGGCTTAATACGCGGAATAGCTCCCCCGCAATTCTCGAAGAGGAACCCGACCATGGACTTCGGACTCTCGGACGACCAGAAACTGCTCGAAGACACGCTCCGCAGCTTTCTGGCGGATCAGGTGCCGATCGCGCGCATTCGCGTGCTGCGTGAAGAGGCCTGCCCCGTGGATCGAACGATCTGGCAGGGGCTCGCGGAACTCGGTGCGACCGGCGTGCTCATTCCGGAAGCGCAAGGGGGCAGCGAGCTCGGCCTCCTCGACGCCGTCGTTGTCGCGCAGGCGTTAGGCTTCGCCGTGACACCGGCCGCGTTCATCTCCTCCGCCGTGATGGCCCCGGTTGCACTGACGACCCTCGCCGATGCGCGAACGGAGAGCTGGCTCGCCGCGATCGCGAGTGGCGAAGGAATCATGGGCATCGCGATGACTGAACTCTTCGCGGTGCGCGAAGGGGCGGGGGTGTCCCTTGAGAAGGGGGCTCTGACGGGGAAGTCCATGATGGCGATGGATGCGTGTATGGCGGACTGGATTCTCGTGCCGCTGGGTGAAGACCGCTTGGCGGTCATTGAGCGGGGCGCCGCAGGTGTCACGACTGAGCGACTCGTGACGACGGACCAGACGCGCTGCACGGCGGAGGTCGTCTTCGATGCCGCGGAGCCGCTCGCTGTTTTCGACAGAGCGGGGGAGGCTATCGCGCGTGCGCTCACCGCCGGAAGAATCGCGCTGGCGGCAGATACTTTTGGCGCTGCGGAGTCCATGGTCGCGCAAGCGGTCAGTTATGCCGGGGAGCGGAAGCAGTTCGAGCGGGTGATCGGCTCCTTTCAAGCGGTGAAGCACATGTGCGCTGAGATGATCGCGGATCTCGAGCCGACGCGATCGCTGCTTTGGTACGCCGCGCATGCTTTCGACGCGCTGCCGGAGGAGGCGCCGGTGCTCTCGTGTCACGTGCTCGCTCATGTGTCGGAGATCGGGCGTGAGATCGCCAGTGTCTCGACCCAGGTTCATGGCGGCATCGGCTGGACCGACGAGCAGAACCTGCATTTCTGGTATAAGCGAATCGCGAGCGCACGTCATCTGCTCGGAGGCCCCGAAAGCCTGCGCGAAATGGCCGCGAGTCTGCAATCCTTCGAACTCGCTTCGTAGCAGCTCGTTCTGATCGTCTCTCTCTTTCTCTCACTGGGACGGGGCGACGCTGCGAAGTCACCCTCCGTCTTCCGTGCGGCGGAGGAATGGCGCGCGAGTTTAAGTACGGATGAGGAGTGCGAAGGATGGCCCTGAAATTTTCGCTGCAGCTGCCGACCGATCGGGTGACGGATCTCGCTGAGTTCGGAACGGCTGAGGCGATCGCCGAGATCGCGAGCGCGACGGAAGCTGCGGGCTTCGATGCCTCATTTGTGACAGAACATCCCTTTCCAACCGATGAATGGCTGGGGACCGGTGGGCATCATGCGCTTGATCCCTTTGTGTCACTCGCCGTCGCGGCCTCCGCCACATCAACGCTCCTCCTTCACACGAACATTCTCGTGCTCGCCTATCGCAATCCCTTCCTGACAGCGAAGGCGATTGCGAGCCTCGATGCGGTTTCCGGTGGTCGCGCGATTGTGGGTGTGGGGGCCGGCTATCTCGAGGGTGAGTTCAAGGCGCTGGGCGCGGATTTTGAGAATCGCAACGATGTGTCGGACGATGCGCTGATCGCCATGAAGGCTGCGTGGACAGGGGAGTCGGTCTCGCTTTCGAAGGCGGGCTTCGAAGCGGCGGGGAATACGATGCTCCCACCGCCGGTTCAGCAGCCTCACCCGCCGATCTGGGTGGGTGGCAATAGTCCGCGAGCTCGACGACGGAGTGTTGATTTCGCTCAGGGCTGGAGTCCTTTTCCGCTTCCTGCGGCGGGGGCGGGGCGAACACGGACCGCGGCGATTGAGAACGTGGATGACCTGGCCGCGGGAATCCGGCTGATGAAGGAATACGCGGAGAAGCAGGGACGCAGTGAGCCTCTGGACGTGAACTTCGTGCCCTTCGGATTGCACATGAATACTCGACGCGTCCCCGAGGTGAGCGAGCTGCGCGATCAGTTTGGTGCGCTCGAGGAGGCTGGTGTGACGTGGGTGACGATGGGGCTGCCGACGAAGAGTCGTGCCGAGTATCTGGATCTGTTGGCGGGTTTCGCGGAGACCTTCGTCGCAAGCCGCTGATGCCTGTCTTGCGATGCCCGCGGGCGCTCGTCGTTGACGGGAAAGGCCCGCGTCAACAGAAACGCGGATGCGAGGATAGGTGAAGCCTGTACACCTCCGTCCACGGATCGCACTGTCTGTTTCCAGATCGCACGTTTCGCCACCCATCGCGCAATTGCGATTTGGAAGCATTCCATATTCAAGTGCTCAGTGGGTTCAGCGGGCCACTTGAATCGCCGAATGGGAGTTCCGTCCCCGCTGTCTCGTGTTAGTGTTGAATCGCGATCTGTGAGGGAAAATCGGCATTGGTACTCGCCCGGTCTGGGCGATTGGATTGATGAATCGGCGAACGGCGTCGGCCTATCGGCGCCAGAATGAGATGGGAAGGGGGAACGGATCGATGAAGCGCGCGCTGATTCTATTCGTCGCCCTCTACGCGGTTTGGCTTCTCCTCTCAGGTCACTACACGTCCACGCTGATGACCTATGGCGCGCTTTCCTGCGCAGCCGTCGTCGCGATCGTGAAGCATCTCGGGATCCTCGATGAAGAGGCTCTTCCGGTTCATCTCGGTCTGGGGCACGTCGTTTACCTCCCTTGGCTCTTCAAGGAAATCGTCGTTTCTAACCTCGCGGTCGCGAAGGTAATCCTCACGCCGGGACTCCCGATTCATCCCCGGATCGTACGCGTGACAGGCAAACAGAAGACGGCGACCGCGAAAGTCATTTACGCGAATTCGATCACACTAACACCGGGAACCGTGACCCTTGATGTGCGCGGAGACCAGTTTCTCGTCCATGCGTTGACCTCGGATTCAGCCGAGGGCTTGCTTTCAGGCGAGATGGATGAGCGCGTGGCCCGGCTCGAGGGCACATCATGAACGTCTTCGTTGTCGCCATGCTAGGCGTCCTCGCGACGATGGTTCTTGCCCTCGTACGCGCCTTTCTCGGACCGACGGTCTATGACCGTGTGCTGGCGGCCAACATGTTCGGCACGAAAACCGTTCTCTTGATCGCAGTGGGCGGCTTCTTGACGGGGCGTCCCGAATGGCTCGACCTCGCCATTCTCTACGCGCTGATGAACTTCACCGGGATGATCGCGCTCCTTCGCTTTAGCAAGTTCGCGAACCTCGCGAGCGATGAGCGACTCAAGTAATGGATGCCGCACGCGAAATCGCCGTCTGGCTCTGTCTGCTTGCCGGGAGTGGCTTCAGCATCATCGGCGGCATCGGCATGATCCGCATGCCTGACTTCTATACGCGCAGCCACGCGGCGAGTATTACGGACACGATGGGCGCGACGCTGATCCTCTTGGGATTGGGGCTGCATAGCGGTCTGAACCTGGTGACGGTGAAGCTCTTCATGATCTTCCTCTTCTTGTATCTGACGAGCCCGACGGCGGCGCATGCCCTCGTGAAGGCAGCGTACTCGAAGGGGCTCGATGCGCCGGACGTGCAGGAAGCGACGGGGGCCGCACAAGCGATCCGGAATGAGGCGCTCGAAGCGGCGCGTCGTGGGGATGGCGCCTGATGGGTGAACAAGCAATCGGAGCCGCCGTCGAGGCGATCCTCTTCGTTTTCCTGATCGTGCTCGCGCTTTATATTGCGCGGCTTCGCAGTCTCTTCGCAGCGGCGATGCTCTTCGGAATCTTCAGTCTGCTCGCCGCGGGCATGCAGACAATGATGGATGCCGTCGATGTCGCCTTTACAGAAGCGGCCGTCGGCGCCGGGATTTCGACGGTGCTCTTTCTGGGCGCGCTCGGCCTGACGACCTCCGAAGAGACGCGACCGCTTCATCACCGCATAACAGGTCTGCTGGTCGTGACGGCGACAGGCTGCCTGCTCGCATACGGCACCCTCGACATGCCCGCCTACGGTGACCCGAACGCGCCGATCCATCAGCATGTCGCGCCGCACTACCTCGAAGACTCGACGGCGGAGATCGGCATTCCCAACGTCGTGACGTCTGTCCTGGCGAGCTATCGCGGATACGACACCTTCGGCGAGACAACGGTCGTTCTGACCGCCGCTGTCGGGGCCATTCTCCTCCTCGGCGGAAGCGTTGCGACGCGAAGCCGGGAAGAGGAAGACGAGACAAGTGGGTCGGACGGGGAGGGCGCCTCGTGAGCGACGCGACTGAATCGATCGAAACGCCGCCTTCTACACCGATCAAGATGCGGGTTCGCGAGACGCTCGTGCTGCGCGTCGTGGGCAAGGCCCTCGTGCCCTTCATCCTGCTCTTCGCGCTCTACGTGCAGTTCCATGGCGACTACGGACCAGGCGGCGGCTTTCAGGCCGGCGTGATTTTCGCCGCAGGGCTGATTCTGCACGCATTGATCTTTGGCCTCGACGCCCTTCGAGATGCCGTGAAGCCGGTCGTTGTCGAGATCGGAATCGCCTTTGGTGCGCTCCTGTATGGCGGCGTCGGACTCGTATCGATGCTGCAGGGAGGAGAGTTCCTTCACTACGGCGTCCTCGATAGCCACGATCCGGCGCATGGTCAGCATCTCGGAATCCTGCTCGTCGAGTTGGGCGTCGGGATCACGGTGACCTTCGTGATGATCGCGATCTTCTACGCCTTCGCGGGGAGGTCGCGTCAGTAGTCATGGACTTCGTGAACCACTTCCTAACCCATTGGAACTATCTCGGCTGTATCACGCTGATGATGATCGGGCTCTACATAGCGATCTCGCGCGGGAACCTCGTCAAGAAGATCATGGGCGTGAATATCTTTCAGGCCAGCGTGATCTTGCTCTACGTGTCGATGGGGAAGGTCTCGGGCGGGACCGCGCCGATCCTGATGGATGGTCGGTCGGACGTGATCTACTCGAATCCGGTTCCTCATGTGTTGATGCTGACCGCGATCGTGGTTGGCGTCGCAAGCACGGCACTTGGGCTCGCGCTCGTCGTGCGGGTCAACGAGGCCTACGGAACCGTTGAAGAGGATGAGATTGTCGCGCTCGACCGGGCGGAAGACGAGCGAGCCCTCGCGGCGGAAGCACGAGAAGAAGCGTCGGGAGGTGCCGCGTGAGCGATGCTGCCTCGACCCATCACGTCGCGACCGAAGCGCTGGTGCTGCTTGACCATCTTCCGGCCCTCCAGGTATTGCTGCCTTTGATGGGCGCTCCGATCTGCTTCCTGCTTCGCAAGGAAGCGCTGGTGAGCGCGTTTACCGTCGCGATCAGCTTCGCTTGTCTGGGTATTTCGATGTCGCTGCTCGGCGACGCGATGCACGGTGATGTGATCGTCTACGAATTCGGGGGTTGGTCACGGCCCTTCGGGATCGAGTATCGAATCGACATAACGAACGCGTTCGTTCTCGTCGTCGTCTCACTTGTTGCGGCAGTGGTCTTCGCAGCGGGGCCGGGACAAGCGCGGCGAGCCATTCCCGTCGGCCGCGAATACCTCTTTTATTCAGCGGCGTTGCTCTGCCTGACCGGGCTACTGGGTGTCACGATCACAGGCGACGTCTTTAACGTCTTCGTCTTCATGGAGATCTCTTCGCTCTCCTCGTACATCCTGATCGCGCTGGGTCGCGAGCGGCGCGCCCTGATGGCGGCGTTCACGTACCTGATCATGGGCACGATCGGCGCGACGTTCCTGCTGATCGGCATCGGTCTCATGTACCAGATGACCGGCACCCTCAACATGGTCGACATGGCGGAGCGCCTCGTCGCCGTGAACGACACGCGAACGATCCTCGTCGCCGTCTCCTTCGTGGTCGTCGGCATCAGCACGAAGCTCGCGGTCTTTCCACTGCATCAGTGGCTCCCGAACGCGTACAGCGAAGCGCCGCCGATCGTCTCCGCCTTTCTGGCCGCAACAGCGACCAAGGTCGCCTACTACCTGTTGATCCGATTCACCCTCGGCCTCTTCGGTGCGGCGCTTGTCTTCGATCGGATCGGCATCGATACGCTGCTCATGCCGCTTTCCGTGGTCGCCATGTTTGTCGGTTCGATCGCGGCGATCTATCAGACCGACTTCAAGCGCGTCCTCGCCTACTCGAGCATCGCGCAGATCGGATACATGACTCTGGGCCTCTCGCTTGCGAGCGAGGCAGGCGTTGCGGCGGGTCTGATCCACGTCTTTAATCACGCGCTCATGAAGGGTGCGCTCTTCCTCGTTGCCGCCTGCATCATGTGGCGCATGGGTTCGACAAAGATCGTGAATATGCGCGGCCTGGGTCAGCGGATGCCGATCACGATGGCGGCCTTCGTGCTCGCGGGTCTGGCCCTGGTAGGCGTCCCCGGAACCGCGGGCTTTGTTAGCAAGTGGGCGCTCGTGACCGCGGCGCTCGAACAGGATGCGCTCTTCCTGGCCTTCCTGATCATGGCGAGTTCGATCCTGGCCGTCGTGTATATCTGGCGCCTCGTCGAAGTCATCTACTTCCAGGAGCCCGATGGCGAAGTGGAGAAGAAGGAAGCGCCGCTTCGCCTGCTGATCCCGACCTGGATCCTGGCCGGCATGACTCTCTATTTCGGCCTCTTCTCGGGCTTCTCCGTCGAGGTCGCGGAAGCGGCAGCGACCCAGCTCTTTGCGGGCCTGGGCACGGTGGGGCACTGAGCGATGTCGGCAGATACCCAGACGACCGTGATTCTCACCGCGCTCTTGCTCCCCCTCGTGGGCGCAATCGGCGTTCAGTTGCTTGGCCGCTTCGTGAACGACAATGCGCGGGATGGCTGGACCGTCCTGATCGGGATCGCAACCTTCTCCCAGGTCACGCGTCTGATCGAGCCCGTGATGAGCGGCGCGCGCCCGTCACTCGCGCTGCCCGAATGGATGCCCGGCCTCGGACTTGGCTTCGAAGTCGAGCCGCTCGGTTTGCTCTTTGCGCTCGTCGCATCAGGGCTCTGGATCTTGACCTCGCTTTACGGTTTTGGCTACATGCGCGGCCATCACGAGAAGAATCAGACGCGCTTCTTCACGTGCTTCGCCCTCGCAATCTCCGCGGCGTTAGGCATCGCCTTCGCCGGCGATCTCGTCACGCTCTTCCTCTTCTACGAGATCCTGACCTTCTCGACCTTCCCGCTCGTGACCCACGCGGGAACTGAAGCGGCGGTGAAAGCGGGGCGTCTCTATCTCGGCATCCTCGTTTCGACGTCGGTGCTCTTCCTGCTCCTCGCGATCATCTGGACGTCGACCCTCGCGGACGACCTGGCCTTCAAGCCGGGCGGAATCCTCGACGGCCGAATCGAAGGGCATGCTGCGGGTCTGCTCCTCATGCTCTTCGCGTACGGTGTCGGCAAGGCAGCTCTGATGCCCTTCCACCGCTGGTTGCCCGCCGCGATGGTCGCGCCCACGCCGGTCTCCGCCTTGCTTCACGCCGTCGCGGTCGTGAAGGCGGGGGTCTTCTCCGTCCTCAAAATCGCGGTCTACGTCTTCGGCCTCGACATGCTCTCGCGGGATGGCCTCTCCGACGTGCTGATGTGGGTCGCCGCGATTACGATCCTCGCGGCTTCGATCCGAGCGCTCTCTCTCGACAACTTCAAGGCGCGGCTCGCCTACTCAACCATCAGCCAACTCTCCTACATCGTTCTTGGCGCTGCCCTCGCGACCTCCGCCGCGGCGATGGGCGCGGGTCTTCACATCCTCATGCACGCGATCGGGAAGATCACGCTCTTCTTCGTCGCGGGCGCCGTCTACGTCGTCGCTCACAAGACCGAAGTCAGCCAGCTCGACGGGATCGGCCGCAAGATGCCCTTCACGTTCGGGGCCTTCTGCATCGCGTCCTTCAGCATCATCGGCCTCCCGCCTATGGGCGGCGCCTGGAGCAAGTGGTTCCTCGTGAGCGGTGCGTTTGAGGCGGGCGAGTTCCTGATGGGCGCAGTCTTCATGGTGAGCTCGCTGCTCTCGATCGGATATCTCATGCCCATCGTGGTGCGCGCCTTCTTCCGGCCACTGCCCGAGGGCGAGGATGATTCGGTCGCGGATGCGCCGCTCTTGATGCTCATCCCGATTTGCACGACGGCGCTGCTCTGCTTCGTCAGCTTCTTTTACACCGACGCCGTCTACCGACTGCTCGCACCTGCCTTTTTTCCTTCACTAGGCCTGGACTGATCGGGAGGAATCGGAATGTCTGAAGACTCGCATCCGCCCGTCGATTCACCTCAGGTGAACGAACCGGATTACTGGCTCGACCAGCCGAAGAATATCGATCTGTTGATCAAGATTCTGATCGCGGCATGCGTGATCGTGGTCTGCGCGGATTTCTTCTATCACAAGCACGGCCATTTCGGATTCCAGGAATGGTTCGCGTTTGACGCGGTCTTTGGATTCGCCGCGTACGTCGGCCTCGTGAATTCCGCCAAGCTGCTTCGCAAGATCGTGATGCGCGACGAGGACTACTACCTCCCGGCAAACGAGACGGAAGGTGAAGGAGGGCAGCATGACTGAATCCATTGCTGCGCTCTTCGGTGGAATGCCGCCCGGGCTCTTGCTCGTCATCGCGGCCGTTCCGGCTGCTCTGCTTCCCCATAAGATCAGCCAGGCGGCGATGCTCGCGCTTCCCGTGATCGGACTCGCCCACCTGCTCGGCATGCCCGAAGAGTTCCACCACACGATCCAAGTCTTCGACCTGACCCTCGAGCTGACCCGGATCGACCGCCTTTCCTACGTCTTCGGGATCGTCTTCCACATCGCCGCGTTCATCGGCGTCCTCTACGCCGCGCATCAGCGCGACAAATTGCAGGCCGCTTCATCGCTCATCTACGCGGGCGCGGCGATTGCGGCGGTCTTCGCAGGTGACCTGCTGACCCTCTTTGTCTGGTGGGAGCTGACGGCGCTTTCTTCCGTCTTCTTGATCTGGGCGAGCCGAACCGAGTCCGCCCTCGCCGCAGGCCAGCGCTACCTCGTGATTCAAGTGCTCTCCGGCCTGCTCCTGCTCGCCGGCGCGATTCAGCTCTACAGCACGTCGGGATCGCTTGCCTTCGAACATATCGGTCTCGAGTCACTCGGTGGGGTCCTCGTCTTCCTGGCCTTCGGCATCAAGGCGTGCTTCCCCTTGCTGCACGGCTGGATGAAGGACGCCTATCCGGAAGCGACGGTGACCGGCACGGTCTTTCTGTCGGGCTTCACCACGAAGCTCGCGATCTATGCACTCGCTCGGGGTTATGCGGGAACCGACATCCTGATTCCGATCGGCTTCACCATGACGGCGTTCCCGATCTTCTTCGCCGTGATCGAGAACGATCTTCGCCGGGTGCTTTCCTACAGCCTGAACAACCAGCTCGGCTTCATGGTCGTGGGCATCGGGATCGGAACCGAACTCGCGCTGAACGGAACCGTCGCGCACGTCTTCGCGCACGTGATCTACAAGGCGCTGCTCTTCATGTCGATGGGTGCTGTGCTTTACCGGGTCGGGACGATCAAGGCTTCGGAGCTGGGCGGCCTTTACAAGTCGATGCCCTGGACGGCCTTCTTCTGCATCATCGGATCGATTTCCATCTCGGGCTTCCCCTTGACCTCGGGCTTCATCTCGAAGTCGATGGTGATCTCGGCGGCGAATGCGGAGCACCTCCTGCTCGCCTCGATCGTGCTGCTCTTCGCCTCCGCCGGCGTGCTCGACCATTCGGGGATCAAGATCCCGTTCTTCTCGTTCTTTGCCCACGACTCGGGCAAGCGCGTCGAAGAGGCGCCGCTCAACATGCGACTCGCGATGGCGATCGCGGCAGCGCTTTGTATTGGCGTCGGGGTCTACCCTGCGGCGCTCTACTCGATCCTGCCTTACCCGGTCGACTACGCGCCTTACACGATGACCCATGTGTTCACCGTGCTGCAGTTGCTGCTCTTTGCGGCGCTCGGCTTCGTCTTCCTTTGGAAGATGGGCTGGTACCCGCCGGAGCTGCGCAGCGTCGTGCTCGACGTCGATTGGACCTGGCGACGCTTCTTGCCGCAGGCCTGGTCCGGGGTGGCTGAGGGCTGGCTGATCGGGCAGCGCGCCTTCCTGCGCACCGCTGATGCGATGCGGCTGCGGGTGCTCGGCTTTACGTCCGCCCACTTGAGCCCATGGTCGCGTCTCGGTGAGCCCTGGCCGACGGGGCAGACGGCGATGTGGGCGGCGGCGCTGCTGCTCGCTTACCTCTATCTGTCTTATTAGGTCGCGCTGCGGGTTAGACGAACGCGCCGAAGAGTTGGCCTACCGCGCTGGTGATCGCCATCGCCAGGGCGCCCCAGATCGTGACGCGCATCGCCGCCATTGGCACATTCGCCCCGCCTGCTTGCGCGCCCAGACCGCCGAGCAGCGCGAGCGCGGCGAGTGAGACGAGCGCGACACTGATCATCAGCTGGGCCGCGGGAACGAGCATCAATACGATGAGGGGAATCGCCGCGCCGACGGCGAAGGTCGCGGCTGAGGCGAGCGCAGCCTGAACCGGATTCGCCGTCGTCGCATCGAAGATGCCCAGCTCGTCTCGTGCATGGGCTTCGAGCGCGTCGTGCGCGGTCAGCTGCTCTGCCACACGCTGGGCCGTCGGCTCATCGACACCCCGCGCGACATAGATCTGGGTCAATTCTTCGAGTTCGAACTCCGGGTCCTGCGCGAGTTCTTCTCGCTCCTTCGCGAGATCCGCTTCTTCGGCGTCCTTTTGTGAATGGACCGAGACGTATTCGCCCGCCGCCATCGACATTGCGCCGGCCACCAAACCCGCGACCCCCGCAGTCAAGATGCCCGTATGCCCGGCATCTGCGGCGGCAACACCCAACACGAGGCTCGCGGTCGAGACCAGACCGTCGTTTGCGCCGAGGACGGCGGCGCGGAGCCAACCGACGCGGTGACTGCGATGGACTTCGTCTCGATGCATCGGCTTCCCAGGCATGTTTTTCGCGGGGGGCGCGGTGAAGAGCCTAGCTCGACTCGCGCGGTCTGCGCTCGCGACCCCCTAGCGAGAAGGACCGCGATCCTGTGTCATGGGGCAGCGTGACACATGAGAACGGGCGTTGATCGACGCCGAGGAGAAGAATCTTTCGCATGCCGGATTTGCTCTACGAAAAACAGGATGGAATCGCGACGATTACGCTGAACCGACCGGAGCGCCGAAATGCGTTCAGTCCGGAGTCGATCGTTCGGCTTGCGGAAGCCTGGATCGACTATCGCGATGACGAGTCGTTGCGGGTGGCCATTCTGACCGGCGCGGGAGACAAGGCGTTCTGCGCGGGCGGAGATCTCGGCACACTGTTGCCGCTCTTTACGGGAGCGAAAAAACCTGACGACGAGTGGGGCGAGCGTCTCATGGCGCAGTTGCCCCATTACATGTCGACGGCGCTCTTGCGTCCGTTTGAGCTCTACAAGCCGATCATCTCGGCGATCAATGGCTTCGCGCTTGCGGGCGGTTCGGAGCTCTTACAGGCGACGGATATTCGGATCGCTTCGACGAACGCGTCCTTCGGACTGACTGAGACCCAGCGTGGGCTCGTGCCCGGCGCGGGGTCAATGGTTCGCTTACCGCGGCAGGTGCCCTATTGCAAAGCGATGGAGATCCTGATGACGGGAGATGCGATCTCGGCAGAGGAGGCGCTTCAAATCGGATTCGTGAATGATGTGGTCGAACCGGATGCGTTGATGCCCCGCGCGTTGGAATTCGCCGCGCGGCTGAAGAAGAACGGACCCGTCGCGGTCGCGGCGGTCAAGGAGGCCGTATTGCGTACGAGCGGTATTCCCCTCGAAGAGGCGTTTGGGATCGAGGCGGAGATTTCCGCGCGGGTGACGAGTACGGAAGATGCCCGCGAAGGACCGCGGGCCTTCATGGAAAAGCGAGAACCGGTCTTCAAGGGCCGTTAGGCCCATGCAATCCCATCGGGATTGAGGAGTTGTTGATGTTGAGTCCCATCGATTGTGTTCGACAGGTCGTCGCTTGCGACAACGGCCGGGATGGCGCGGGATACCGCGCCATTCTGCATGATGACTACGTTTCGTATGTGCACGGCAAAGAGCAAACCGTCGGCGCCGAAGCCGAGGTCGCTGCCCTTGAGTCGTGGTGGCAGGCGACGAGTGACGTGCATCTCGAGATCCTCGAGATGGGCGAGACCGATGGGCTCGTGACACTCCGGTATACGCTCACGGGCACAAACGATGGCGATCTCTTCGGGAGGCCCGCCTCCGGCAAGAATTTTCATGTCGAAAACTGCACGCTACTCCGCGTCGTCGAGGGGAAGGTGCAGAACGCCTACCGCTATTCAGACACGCTCGGCTTGATGACGCAGTTGGGTGTGATGTCGCGAGGCGGCTAGCCGCCGAGGGCGATGCCCTGGGCAATGAACGGGGCGATCGGGAGGTCGCCCAGCTCGGCATTCATCTCCTGCTGCTGCATGACGACGAGGACGATTCCCGTAGACGGACTGATCCAGAGATGGGTCCCGTACACGCCGCTCCACCAGAAGTCGCCACTGCGCGTGCTCATCTGGGTTGCGTCGGGATCCGTCACCACGCTGACGCCGAGGCCGAAGGAGAGCCCATTCCGACCCATCGATTTAAGGACGCCATCGATCTGCGGCTCGCGCATTTTGTGCACGGTCTCGGCGCGCAGGATCCGAGTGCCGTCATACTCGCCGTCGTTCCAGAGCATCAGCGCGAAGCGCATATAGTCGGGCGCGGTTGAAACAAGACCGGTCCCGCCCGGTGTCCAGTCGTCCGGACGAAATTCCTGTTCCGCCGGTTCGAGGTCTCCATCCTCACCCTTCTTGTACATCACGGCGAGGGGCGCATCCGCCGGCTTGTCCTTCAGGTAGTGCGTCGCTTTCATTCCGAGCGGTACAAAAATGCGCCGGGCGAGAAAGAGGTCGAGGGGTTCTTCGGCAGCGACTTCGATGACGCGTGCGAGCACATCGAAGGCGTTCCCGTAGCGCCATTTCGTGCCAGGCTCCTCGAAAAGGGGGAGATCGCGAATCCGCTCGACGCGGTTCGCAAGGGAACCCGTTCCAGTGTAGGAACCCTCTTCGCGCCATCGCGTCATCAGCGGGCCCGGTTCCATCCCGGGACCCATCCCCGACGCGAAAGACATCAGATGCCGAACGCGCATCGTTGTCTCAGCCGGTCGCGTTGAGATGACTTCGCCGGCCTCGTCGTAGACCGCCACCTGCATGCCGGCGACCCCGGGGACATAACGCGAGACCGGGTCGTCGAGGCCGATCTTTCCTTCTTCCACGAGGATCATCGCTGCGACGCCGATCACCGGCTTCGTCATCGACGCGATCTGGAAGCGCGTGTCCATCGCCATTGGGATTTCGCGTTCGAGATCGCGATGCCCCGTTAGGCTCGCGTGCACGAGTCGGCCGTTCTTTGCGACGAGGGCAACGTAGCCCGAGCGTGCGCCCATGAAGACACGCCCATCAAAGACGAGATCGATCGCGGTCCCGCGCAGAGCGGAGAAGTCGTCGGCCGGAGGAAGGTCGGCGCGCGCGGGAGGAAGTTCAGGGATTTCGACATCGCTCCCGCAGCCCGCCGTCAAACCGAGCAGGAGCGTGCTGACGAGCATCTGTGCGAGACGAGAAAGAATCGAGGATCGTCGGGGCATGCAGACTCCTAGTTTGGGGCAACGCCCTATAGTCGCGAGGTTCCTACCGTCTGCGCAACCGGAGAAAATCGTGAAGCCGATCCATCGCCGCCCCCTCGATCTCGCCCTTCTGCTCTTCTTCAGCGTATCTGTGCTCTATGGCTTCCTCTTCAATGTGCCGCAGGTGCTCGGTGCGGAGATCGCACCCGATAGCGCCTGGCCTCCGCTTCGCGCGCTCTACGATTGGGCGATCGCTGAAGAACCCGGCCTACTGGATCCCGGCCCGGCACTCGTGGCCGCGACCCTCTTCGACGGCTTCTTTCAAGCACCGGCGCTGCTCTTCGTAATGATTGGACTCGTCCGTCAGAGCCCGTGGCTACGTCCGCTCGGGATTCTTTATGCGGGGGCCGGTGTCACGAATATGTTCTTCTACTTCGTGCAGACGTTCTTGGGGCCGCACCCGCCGCCCAATCTCGCCTACTATCTCGCGTTCAATCTGCCCTGGCTGATCGCACCCGCGGTGCTCGGCCTGCGTGCCTGGCTCGGCCGCGATCTCGATCCTCGTCATTCATGACAGGGCGCCTGCCGCGGCGATGTCCGAGATCTCGTCGTCGCTATAGCCGAGGATGTCTTTCAAGACGTCGAAAGTGTGCTCGCCGATGATCGGGCCGGCGTGGGTCGGGGCCTGGGGCGTTTTGGAGAAGGTCGTAACCGCGCCATCAAAGAGGCTGCGCCCGAACCCCGCATGATCGAGCTCGACGTAGTAGTTGCGGTCCTTGAGCTGGGGATCGTCCAGGAAGTCGAGTGCGCGGAGTGGCACGTAGGCGGGGACACCAGCTTCCCGGAGCTGTTCCGCCGTTTCGAAGCAGGGCCGATCCGCCATCCATGCGCTCACGGCGTCATCGATTTCCTTGCGACGGGCCAGCCGCGCGTCGACCCCATCGAGTTCCTCGCCCCCGAGCGCCGCAAGCGCCGGCACTTCAGCGCAGAGCGCACGCCATTGCTCCGTCGTTCGTGTTTCAAGAGCGACGAATCGCTCGGTCTCACTCGTGCGGTACACGCCGTGAGGACAACCCCACTCGGAGTCGTGCCCGGGCTGTTCCAGGACGCGCCCCGTCGCTTGATAGTCGAGGATCGACGGCGCAAGGTGATGAATCGCCGCTTCGATCTGGGAGACATCGATCAACTGGCCTTCGCCGGTCTTGTCCCGATGGTGAAGCGCCGCGCAAAGGGCCGCCTGCGCATAGCGGGGTGAAATGAAGTCCGTATACGCACCCCATGGAGACGTTGGCGTGCGGTCGGCCCAGCCCGTGATCCCGGTGAACCCGCCGAGGGCTGCGCCATGAATCCCGAAGCCCGTATGCTTTCGCTCGGGACCGGTCTGTCCGCGCATGCAGGAATAGAGCATGACGATGCTTGGATTGATCTCGCGGAGCTGCTCGTAGCCAAGGCCGATTCGCTCGGCGGTCTCCGGCGTGAAGTTTTCGACGACGACATCCGCCCACTCGACCATCTTATGCGCGACGGCGATGCCTTCGGGTTTCGTGAAGTCGATCGCGACACCGAGCTTGCTCTGATTCATGTTCGCGTGGGTATGGCCCGTCGTGGTTCCGGGATCCCCAATCCACGGCGGCAGGAACCGGAGCGTGTCGACTCGGGATTCGGACTCGACGCGCAGGACGGTGGCACCGAGATTCGCGAAGTCCTTCGAGATCAGCGGACCCGCCGCGATCCAGGAGAAGTCCGCGACCTTGAGGCCTTCAAAGGCTTTCGTGCGGGGCGTGGGGCTGGTCACGGTCGGAGCGGAGGGCTTCCGCGTGGTCGATTCGACGAGGGCCTGGTCCTGTCCGAGGGTCGGCGCGCCGCGGTCGTATTCGATCGGCGTCTTTGAGAGACGGGCGAAGGGGCCGGGCTGCTTGAGTCCCTCGAGTTCGGTCCAGAAGCCGCGATCGAGCAGCTGCGGATCCGAGAGCAGGTCGGGAGCTAGATTGACCGGCGCGATAAGCCACTTCTGAAGGACGGCCTGTTCCTGAATCTCGGCCTTCGTCTTCGTGCGGAGGAACGCCTTGAACTGATCGACGCCGCGGTTGGCGGTTTCGAGATCGAGTGTGCCTTCCTGGAGTTGCTGGATCCAGGTCATCCAGTCGATCTCCATTAGGTCCGCGTCGAGGCCGCCTTGTTCGCCGATATAGTTCATGGCGGCGTTGAAGCCGAAGGCACCCTGGGCGCCTAGCACGAGAACGATGACGACGTAGCCGTCCTTGCAGGGCTCGAGCACGGGGAGCGAGAGGCCGGGGACGACTTCCATGCTGCCGGTTCGCGATGCTCGGGTGTCTTCGAAGCCGGGGACGTCTTGACCGGTCGCGCCGTAGTCGCTCACATACATGAGGCTCCAGAGCACGGCGGCCTGGATCGAGGAGTCGAGGTGCTGACCTTCGCCCGAGCGATTGCGCGAGTAGAGCGCCATCAGAACATCGGCCGCGGCCTGGGTTCCGCCGAGATGCGCCGTCTCCGGGAGGCCCACCGGAAGCGGCGGTCGGTCGCCGTCGCCGGTCATGTTGAGATAGCCGCCCGCGGCTGACATGGTCAGGTCGGTTGCGGGATGTTTGGCGTAGGGGCCCGTCTGACCAAAGGGCGTGACCGACACATACAGGAGCATCGGGTTCAGTGCTGCGAGGGCGTCATAGCCAAGTCCCTGCGCTTCCATCTCTCCGGGTGTCGAGGATTCGAGCAGGATGTCCGCGGTCTTGACCAGGGCCAGGAAGCGATCACGGTCGCCGTCGGAGGACGTGTCGTCGAGGTCGAGGACCACACTGCGCTTACCGAGGCCGAAGGCCTTCCAGAAAAGCGATTGTTCCGGGTCACCGCTTCCGGCTTCTGGCCGGGGGGACGCCGCGCTCGGCGTGGTCGCGAAGGGCGGGGCAAAGCGCGCTTCACAGCCGCCCGGGGGCTCGACCTTGATCACCTCGGCGCCGAGGTCGGCCAGGATGCGGCCGGTGGCTTCGCCAGTGGGCGTGGTGAGGTCGAGGACACGGATTCCGTCGAGGGCGCGACTCATGGGGGCTATTCCTTCAGGGCAGCTTGCTGCTGGGCAAAGGGGCTCAAGGCCTTGGACGAACGAATGTCTAGGCCTGTTTGATCATACGCGAGCGTAGCGGGATCTGGAAAAGAAGACGCCCACATGGCGCTCGAATTTGAGCGTCCATGTGGGCGATTTCCAAGCGGTGAAGCAGCTGATAGCCGCCACGGTGCTAGGCCGGGCGAAGCTCGTTCAGCTCGCGGGTGTTGTCCCGCAGGATTCGAAGCTTCTGGTCATCGCTGAACTTGTCGAGTTCCTTGACGTAGTCGAGCGGCGTCGGCATGCCTTCGATGTGGGGCCAGTCGGATCCGAAGATCACGCGATCGGCGCCCATATGGCCTTCGACTTCGTAGACATCGTCTTCCCAGAAGGGATTGATCCAGACGTGCTCCTTGAAGAGGAGGCCGGGATCTTCCTTGTAGTAGTTCGCCACCGAGAGACGATCGCGGGACTGCTTGAGCTTCCGGAAGAGGTCTTCCAGGAACTCAGCTCCGTTCTCGATCGAGGCGATGCGAACCCCGGGATGTCGTTCGAAGAGCTTCTCGAAGGCACAGGTGATCAGGAAGTCGTAGGCGGCGCGCTCGATGTTGAAGTGTTTGATGTTAGGCGCCATGGCGGAGCTCGCGGCGTCCGCGGTGAACCCATCCTGGACGTAGCCGTGAGTCGTGTAGCCGGAATCACCGGCATGGACCACGACCGTGATGCCCGCTTCCGAGACGCGCGCCCAGAAGGGATCGTGTCGGGGATGCGCCGGCGAGAACGTGCCTTCGCGGGTGTGGATCGCCGAGGGGCGCATGCAAACCACGCGCGCGCCTTGCGCGAGGGCCCACTCGAGTTCGCTGCACGCGAAGTCGACGTCGGTCAAGGTGATGTAGGGCGCGGCGAAGATGCGGTTCTGGTGGGCGACGCCCCAGTCTTCATCGAGCCAGCGATTGAAACCGTGAAAGAGGGTCTTCACGGCTTCCGTGTCGTGCTTGAGCAGCTCTTCGTAGAGAACACCGAGCGTCGGGAAGAGCCACATGGCTTCGATGCCCTGCTCATCCATCTTGGCGATGCGCGCATCGTTGTTCATGTAGTAGTCGGGAAGCGGCTCGCGTTCGCGCAGCGCCGCCATCATGTTCGTGCCGTCCGGGTTGCCGCGCAGGAAGTCGGAGATCGCGCCGGGCATAGCGATCGGATCCCAGGTCGGGTTCTTGACCGCGTGGGCGAGCTTGCCACCGACGACGTGATGCTTGCGACCGTTGATCTCCGCCCATTCGACGCAGCGCGCCTGCATGTTCTGGGGGACGTGGCGCGTGAAGGCGTCGAGTGCTTCGTAATAATGGTTGTCGGCGTCGAAGGGGAGGTAGCCGAGATCCTCGGCCGTGGGATTATCAGTCTTCATGACATGGGCTCCTGAATGGGCGCCTCTCCGAGGGGCTCGGCAAGGCGAGATCTCGATCGTTTTCGGTCGCGCGCTCCATCAATTGCGTCGATGAAATCGATCCGGAGGCACAGGCGAACGATCGTTCGGGCCGCGCAAGCTTAGCCCGTTTCACCAGATTGGGGACCATCACGAGCCGGCAAGAAGCCCGGACCGGCGGGGGCTGCTGATGGGGGCTGATGGGGGCCGATGGAGGCTGAAAGGGGCTGAGGGAGTGTATCGGGCGATGAGCCTGAGACGGATCGCCTCGCCGTCTCCCGCGCAACGAGCCATCTTCAGCTCAATTGTGGTGCAACCGCGGATCGAGAGAGCCGCGCAAAGGGACTGCCTGAATGGAAAAGCTGATCATCGACGCGCGGCTCAACGAGTACACCCCCCGCACGCCCAATCCGAATATCCCGTTCTCACCGACGGAGATCGCGCTCGATGCCGAGGCCTGCGCCGCGGCCGGTGCCTCGATCATTCATTACCACGCTCGCGACCCGGAGACGGGGGCGCCTTCGAGCGAACTCGATCTCTACGCCGAAGCCGCCCGTCAGATTCGGGCGCGAACCGACGCGATGATCATGCCGACCCTGGGGGCCAACACGGTCACGGATCTCGATGAGCGGATCGGCCATATCGAATCGATGGGCGAGAAGGAGGAAACCCGCGCGGACCTCGTGCCCCTCGATCTCGCAAGTCTTTCCTTGGGGATCTGGCGCGAGGGGATGGAGAGTGTCGGCGGGGACGAACTCGTCTACTACAACTCCGTCGGCGCGCTGAAGGCGCTCGCGGGACGGGCGCAGGCGGCGGGGGCCTTGCCCATGGCGGCGATCTGGAACGTCGGTTCCCTGCGCCTCCTCGAAGCCTTCTGTCAGACCGGTGTCCTCCCCAACACGCTCTTCGCTGAGCTGTTCACCACCGAAGGGGGGCTTCTTCCGGGGCATCCCGGAACCGAGCGTGGGCTCCAGGCGTTGATCGATTTCGTACCTGAGAGTGTCGACTGTGTGTGGGCCGCGGCGTGTTACGGCGCGAATGCGCTGCCCCTCGCGGAGGTCGCGATCGCGCAGGGTGGGCATGTTGCGATCGGGCTAGGGGACTACCCCTATCCAGAACTCGCCGACGGCCAGCCGACGAATTCAGAAGTTGTCAGCGCCGTCGTTGAGATTGCGAAACGCTACGGTCGCGAGATCTCGACGCCGGCGGAAACCCGCGCACGATTGGCGGGCTAGCGCTCGACTTGTACCGCGAAGCGCGGGCCGGGTAACGTCGACTTCGAACGAGAACCAGGGAGAGGGTGGTCGATGGCGAGAGCGATACTGAGGGGCATCGACTTCTACTATGAGCTCTCCGGGGACGCGCCCGCGGACGGTGAGCGTCCACGCCTTCTCTTTATCAATGGGACCGGGGGCGATCTGCGGCAGCGGCCGCGTTTGATCGACGGCCCGCTCACTGACGCTTGCCAACTCCTGGCCCACGATCAGCGCGGCCTGGGACAATCCGGAAAGCCCGATCAGGCGTATACGATGGCCGACTATGCGGACGATGCAGCGGCGCTCCTCGACCATCTCGGCTGGCCCTCAGCGCACGTGCTCGGAGTGTCCTTCGGCGGGATGGTCGCTCAGGAACTGGCCCTCCGGCATCCGGGTCGAATCGACCGGCTGGTACTCGCGTGTACTTCGAGTGGGGGCGGGGGCGGCGCTTCGTATCCGCTGCATGAACTCGCGGCGCTCGGACCGGACGAGTACATGACTCGGGTCATCTCGATCGGCGATACGCGATGGGCGCAGGGCGGCGAGGGGCGCGACGAGAAGCGCTTCGCGCAGATCGCTGCGTTCGTGAAGAAGCGGCAGGCGATTCCGGGCGACGATGAAGATCCGGAACGAAAGGCGCGGGGCGCGCAGCGGCAGCTCGAAGCGCGCCTGGGCCACGATACGTGGGATCGCCTCTCCGAGATCTCGATGCCGACGCTTCTGATCGGCGGGCGCTACGACGGAATCGCCCCACCCGAGAACATGGAGAATCTCGCCGCGCGCATCCCCGATAGTCGGCTCGAGTTCTTCGAGGGTGGGCATGGATTCCTACTCGAAGATCGCCGGGCATTCCCGCGAATCATCGAGTTCCTCAGCGATGCCCTCTGAACGGGAACCTCAGCGAGTCGTGTTAGGCCGCGGTGGCGCCGACGCCACGAGGCTCGTTGACTCGGCTGAAGGTGCGGGTCGCGTCCTTCGAGAGGGCCAGAAAATCGTTCACCAGGTACTCCCAGGGTGAGCGGAAGCGGGGCTGCGCTTCAGCTGCGTCGTAGTCTGCGTAGGCCGCGACTTCCTTCGGCGCTGGGAAAGCCTCGATTCCAGCCCGCGCCAGTAGAGCTTCACAGCGTCCGTAATGATGCAGATGCGCGACGACGATCACGCAGCGGTTCTGAGCAAAGGCATACCGCGGAAGATTCTCGACATAGTAGTCGAGCACCTGGGCGGTATTCCAATCTCGAGCCGGAGTGATCAGCTCGGGCTTCGTTCCCTGATTCGCGGCGAGGGCGAGGCCCACTTCGTACTGGGCACCGAGCCACGCCTCGGGAAAGAGCGCATGGCATCGCTCGGTCATCTCGGCAATCGCGATGTTATTCGGTCCGGGGGTACGGTCTTCCGGGTAGCGTGCGAAGGGCGCATCCATGCGGTAGCCGAAGCCCATCGCGAGAATCGCCGCGGGGGCGGGATGCAGAATCGCCGGGCGGGGCGTCTGCTCGACGGGCTGAAAGATATCGAGGAGGAGCTCGATCGGAACGCGGAAGCCCCGTGCGATCTCGAGACCCTCGGGATGCGCGCGACGTTCGATCTCGTCGCAGAGCTGAGTGACGAGCCGGGGCGAGAACGCGCGGCCTTCGTAGTGTGCGCGCACGCGCTTGATCAGCTTGGGGATATCCATGGCTCGTTTGTCTCGATGAACCTCGTCGCTTCTAAAGCGGGAGGCATGGAAGGACGGGATCGACCGTTGAGTAAGTGCCTGGGCCCGGAGTCAGGTGACGGCGCGGATCGGTCGCGCCGGTGTTCCCGCGAGAGTTGCCGTCGCACTGCGGGCGGGGCGCGCCCGTCCCGCGGCTGCCCCCGGAGTCTTCCGAGAGACGGCAACGATATTTTTCGCGACGGCGATGTGGCGATTTCGTGCGGTCCCGCATTCATGCAAACGGAGGACCTCTGATTCGCCTGCAAGAAAAGCGTATCCACGAAGTGAATCGTGGTGCGCGGCAATCGGATCGGATTCCCCGCACCCCGGTGCATCGTTCTGGAAAACTTGCTGCGGAATTGCGTAGAAAGCTCCCAGTTGCCGACCGTACCGCTAGTGTTCGTGCCCCGAGCCACGGCCGGGAAGTCGTTGAAACGACCCAGAGGAGTATCCGAAGATGAAGAGCAACCCCGTTCGAATGTCGCTTCGCCTTGCTGGCGCATTCGCGACCACCATTCTCGCCGGCGCCTGCGCCACCGCACCCATTCCCTACAAGGCACCGGTCCAGGTGACCCCGCCGAGCGGCCGCGTCGCCGTGACGCAGTCCTTGATGATCTTTGATGCCTCGGGTTCGCAGTCGGCGCAGTTCGCCGACGGCAAGTCGACCCTCGAATCCGTCGTCGCCGCGATGCCGAACGGCTCCTACGACGCCGGTCACGTTCACTTCGGTGGCGGTCAGCGCGAAGCGTCCGGTATCTCCGCATTCGACCGAAACGGCCTTGCGTCGGTCGCGCGGGATGCCGAGTTCCTCGAAGGTTCTTCGCCGCTCTACTCGATCTTCGAGAATGAAGCCGCGGAAGCGCTTTCGGGCGGCTCCGGTCGCGCCGCGGTGCTGATCATCAGTGACGGCCTCGCGACGGACTATGCGGGTCGCGCCGACGAAGATCAGCGCACTCTCGAAGCCGCCCGCACGCTCGCGAGCGAGCGGGGCGATGTCTGCTTCCACACGATCCAGTCGGGTGACGCGGCCGCGGGAGCCACGCTCCTTCGCTCGATCGCCGACATCACGAGCTGCGGAAGCTTCCGCAACGCTTCGAGTCTCGGCACGGCGTCGGCGCTTCAGCAGTTCTCCTCGTCGGTTTACCTCGGTGGCGCGCCTGCACCGAGTCGACCGGCTCCCCGCGCGACGCCCGTTGCGGCGGCGCTTCCCGACACGGACGGTGACGGCGTGGTTGATCCGCGCGATGACTGCCCGAACACGCTGAAGGCCGCTCGCGTCGACGCACGCGGCTGCTGGACGCTGCACGATCTTCGCTTCGCGGTGAACGGTGCCGGAATCGAGATGGGCTTCACGTCCAGTCTCCGAGAGGACATCGAAGTGCTCAAGGCCAACCCCGACGTGCGTATTCGCGTCGATGGCCACACGGACTCCGATGGCTCGGCTGCCTACAACCAGGGCCTGTCCGAGCGACGCGCCTCGAGCGTTCGCGACTACCTCGTGTCCGAGGGCCTCGAAGCCGACCGTTTCACGGTCAAGGGCTTCGGTGAGTCGGCGCCGATCGTTCCGAACGACTCGGCGGACAACAAGCGCCGCAATCGACGCGTCGAGCTCACGATCATCAACTGATCCGAATCGAAGCACGCTGAAATGAGAAGGGCCCGGGAGTGAATCTCCCGGGCCCTTTTTTGCTCGGCTGAACGCTGCTGCGCCGTCGTGCTCTCACACGTGGTATGCGCAGCTCAGCATCTACACGTGATAGAGAAACTCTTCCTGGACGATCTTCCCGTTCGCGACGGTATAGAGCCCGACCTCGATCAGTTGCTGCTTCTCGCCCGTCGGCTTGAAGGTCACGTTCATTTCGAAGTGGACGGCGAACTGGTCTTCGCGATGGCCGCAGTAGGGGCCGGATGCGGTCGAATCGTGGATCTCGTGGTTGTCATACCACCAGCTGTTCTTGCCGCGGATGGCCTCGATGCCCTCCATGCGGGCGGGGAGCTCCGGGCTGTCCTGTGCTTCGATGCTCACGACTTTTTCGTCGTAGAGGGCGTCCACGGCTTCGAGGCCTTTTCCTTCCTGGCAGAGGGCAACGAGCTTTGCTCCGATTTCGGCGACCGACATGATGTGACTCCTTTGGATGGGTTCCGCGAGATGGGTTTCGCGGGTTCGATTTCTTCGACGAGGATGATTCTATGTCCGAATAGGTCACATCCTGTCCTATTTGTGAGGCATCATGAGGCATGGCCGAGTCGGGGCAGGGCGAGCGACCCAAGAGAAGCGCGGGGACGCGCACGAGCGAACTCGCGCGGGGGGATCGCCTCGACGCGTTGGTGGCCGCAATTCGCGCACGGGAAGGGATCTCGATGGCCGATCTGGCCGAGGAACTCGAGGTCAGCGTGCGCACCATTCGCCGCGACGTCGCCCTGCTGCGCACGCGAGGGATGGACATCGAAGGAGATCGCGGGCGGGGCGGTGGGATTCGCTTCGCGCGACACGCTCCGCTGCCTGCGCTCCATCTCGATCCCCAGCAGGCGGTCGGGCTATGGCTCTCCGTGCAGATCGCGCGGCGTGTATCGGGGCTGCCCTTCAATCGGGGCAACACGGCGGCGATGAACAAGGTGCTCGCGTCCCTTCCCCCCGAGCGGCGCGCGCAGCTCCGCCAGCTTTGCCAGCGCATCGTGATCGGTCGCCGCGCGTCGACGGCGATGCGCGAATCCGTCGGCGAGATGACACCGAGCCTGCTCGACGCCTTCGAGCGCTGTTTTCGTGAAGGCGTCTGCATGGCGTTTCGGTACACCGATCGCCACGGCGCCCGTAGCCAGCGCCGGGTCGAGCCCCACGGCATCTTCATTCGCTCGCCGTTCTGGTACATCCTGGCGGTCGACATCGACCTCGTTGCCGACGCGACCTCGAGCGCTGATGCGCAACGCATGTTCCGGATGGACCGGATCGCGAACCCACGCGTCGTCTCCCGGGCCTTTGTTCCCTCTCTCGAATTGGTTGCGGAGATGCTCGAGGACGAGCCCTACGCCGCGGTCGGGTCAGAAGAAGGCATCGACTAGCACCGGCACACACGAGCTGCCGACGCTTTGCGCATGGATCGGGCCACCGTCTGCCGAGAAGAAATCTGCCGCGCAATTCGTCGATGGAAGTGCACTTGGCCTATCGACGAGGGGGTCTCGTCGTTAAGATCCGGCCCGCGCCCACTCAACCCCTGAGCCCGCCCATCTGCGCGCGCCCAAGGAGGCGAAATGTTGACCGCTCGCCCCAAAAAATTCTTTCGCCTCGCGATGGGAATGGGCGCGTGTGCAGCGGTTCTGGCGGCGATCGTCTTGCCCGGGGCTGCGCGGGCGGAGGAGCCTGAGCGCCCGCGGATCGAGATTGGATGGACCCTCGATGCCCCTGTGCTTGACGGCGTGATCGACCCGAAGGAGTGGGAGAACGCGGCCTACGTGGGCAGCCTGACCCAGGCGCTTCCGGATCCGGGTGAGCCGGCGACCGAGCGGACCGAGGTCTACATCATGACCGATGAGGACCATCTCTATATCGCAGCGCGGATGTGGGATTCGGCGCCGGAAGAGATCGTGGCCTCGGCGATGCAGCGCGACGGAAATACCCGGGCGGACGACCGATTCGGATTCACGATCGATCCCTTTCTCGATCGCCAGAACGGATATTTCTTCCAGGTAAACCCGAACGGCGTGCGGCGCGACCTGCTGCTCGAAGGCGGCCGGGCGGAGGGAAGTTGGGACGGGCGTTGGTACGTGAAGACCTCTGTCGATGCCGAGGGCTGGACGATGGAACTCGCCTTGCCCTACGCGACGATCAACTTCGATCCCGACACCGACGTATGGGGTTTCAACATGGCGCGCGGGATTCGACGACGTGATGAGATCGATCGCTGGTCTGATCCGGTCCGTGAACGTTTTTTGACGGCGATGGGACGGGCGGGGGATCTCGTCGGCATGCAAGGCATCCGGCAGACCGTCGGCCTTCAGGTGATTCCCGCGCTGACCGTTCGACGAGTCGATGACGCGAATCCGCCCCCGAATGATCAGGATCTTGAGGAGCGACATTACACGCGTCTCGATCCGAGCTTTGACGCGTTCTACAAAATCACTCCAAGCGTGACCACGGCGCTGACGGTGAACACGGACTTTGGGGAGACCGAGGTCGACGAACGCCAGGT
>Ga0316209_1000746_pt1 | contig 46957 bp, 40 predicted proteins | sample 6monopyrite_MG_FD_204945 | JGI IMG/M metagenome (GOLD analysis project Ga0316209, IMG submission 204945) | Microbial mat bacterial communities from mineral coupon in-situ incubated in ocean water Damariscotta River, Maine, United States -... | ecosystem: Environmental > Aquatic > Marine >...
AATATTCACTGGTTGATGGCACTGTTCGCATCAAGCCGTTAATGAAAACGGCTGTCGAACAGAACATGCCAGCCATTGCACTCACTGATCAATCCAACTTATTTGCCATGGTTAAATTTTATCGTGCTGCAATGGCCGCAGGAATTAAGCCTATTGTTGGTGTGGATATTTGGGTGCGTCCTGCCGTGGAAACAGAGCAACCCTCGCGCATGGTTTTGTTGTGTCAAAATAACGAGGGTTACCAAAATATTACCCAGCTAATTTCCAAGGGATACCTTGAAGGTCAGCATGGTGGATTTCCGATGATCGAGGTCGACTGGCTTCGTGACCACAATGAAGGAATCATTGCTTTATCCGGTGGCCGCGAAGGCGATGTTGGGCGAGCTTTATTGTCGGGTAATCCAATGCAGGCGGCTGAGTTATTAAAAGCATGGCAACGCATTTTTCCCAACCGCTATTATCTCGAATTACAACGTACTGGCCGTGAAGGTGAAGAAGAGTATTTGCATGCCGCGGTGAGTTTGTCGCTCACTACCAATATACCGGTAGTGGCAACTAATGATGTGCGTTTTTTGAAGACAGAGGACTTTAACAGCCATGAAGTTCGAGTCTGTATTCATGACAGCCGAACACTGGATGATCCGCGTAGACAAAAATCTTACAGTGAGCAACAATACTTACGCACAGAAGAAGAGATGTGTGAGCTGTTTGCTGATATTCCTGAGGCTCTAGAAAACTCAGTTGAAATTGCACGCCGCTGTAGCCTGAATGTTCGACTGGGTGAAAGCTTTTTACCGAACTTCCCTATACCTGAAGGAGATACGATTGAAAGCTACTTCATCCGTGTATCGAAAGAGGGGCTAGATAAGCGTTTAGACTTTATTGTTCCGCAAGGAACTGAAAACGCCGAGGAGCTGCGTAAGCCATACTATGAGCGTCTGGACATTGAGCTAGGTGTTATCAACACTATGGGCTTCCCGGGTTACTTTTTGATCGTTGCCGACTTTATACAATGGTCTAAAGATAACGGTATTCCTGTAGGGCCAGGTCGTGGATCGGGTGCTGGTTCATTGGTTGCTTACGCCTTATTAATCACTGATCTCGACCCGCTGGAATACGACCTGCTATTCGAACGTTTCCTTAATCCGGAACGTGTATCCCTACCGGATTTCGACGTCGACTTCTGCATGGATGGCCGTGACCGAGTAATTGACTACGTAGCGCGTACTTATGGTCGTGACGCGGTATCGCAAATCATCACTTACGGCTCAATGGCCGCGAAAGCTGTTATACGCGACGTTGGCCGCGTAATGAGCCTGTCCTATGGCTTTGTCGATAGAATCGCCAAGATGATTCCGTTTGAAATTGGTATGACCCTCACTAAGGCGCTGGATGAGGCGGAAGATCTGGCCAATGCTTACAAGAATGAAGAGGAAGTCACCGAGCTGATTGATATGGCGCTGTCGCTGGAAGGCTGCGCGCGAAATGCGGGTAAGCATGCTGGGGGCGTGGTTATTTCACCCACCGTACTCACTGACTTTACTCCATTGTATTGTGAGCAAGGTGGCGCGAGTATTGTTACGCAATTCGATAAAGACGATGTTGAAGCCATCGGTCTGGTTAAGTTCGATTTCCTGGGTTTGCGTACACTGACTATTATCGACTGGGCTGTTAAAAATATAAAAGAGCGGCATCCAGATCAGCATGAGCTGGATGTAAATAAATTGCCACTGGATGACCCTGAGGCCTTCCGCCTGCTAATGGCAGCAGAAACCACCGCGGTATTCCAGCTGGAATCCAGTGGTATGAAAGACTTAATCAAACGGCTGCAGCCGGATTGTTTTGAAGACATTATCGCACTGGTGGCTCTGTTCCGCCCGGGGCCATTGCAATCTGGCATGGTAGATAACTTCATCAATCGTAAGCATGGCCGTGAAGCGGTTTCTTACCCGGATGCACAGTACCAGCACGAATCACTTAAGGAAATATTAGAACCCACCTACGGCATTATTTTGTACCAGGAACAGGTCATGCAAATTGCCCAGGTGCTTTCAGGTTATACACTCGGTGGCGCAGATATGTTGCGTCGTGCCATGGGTAAAAAGAAAGCCGAGGTAATGGCTGAACAGCGGGCGGTATTTGCTGAAGGTGCAAAGCAAAATGGTATAGACGCAGATCTAGCAACGAAAATTTTCGATCTGGTAGAAAAATTCGCCGGTTATGGTTTCAATAAATCGCACTCTGCTGCTTACGCATTACTGTCATATCAAACTTGCTGGTTAAAATCACATTATCCGGCAGAATTTATGGCGGCGGTATTATCAGCCGATATGGATAACACCGATAAAGTCGTCACGCTGATTGAAGATTGCCATCGCATGAAGCTGGATGTGTTAACACCTAATGTTAATAGCTCGGTTATTAAATTTTCTGTCCCTGAAGCAGGGCAGGTGTTGTATGGCCTGGGTGCAATAAAAGGTGTTGGCTCCGCAGCGCTTGAAGGCATTATTGCAGAGCGTGTTAACAACGGACCGTACAAAAATTTATATGATTTATGCTGCCGTGCCGAGGGCAGAAAGGTAAATAAGCGTGTGCTTGAGGCATTAGTAAAAGCCGGCGCACTTGATCAACTTGGGCCAAACCGTGCAAGCCTTATGGCGAGTTTGCAAGATGCCATGCAAGCCGCTGAGCAATATCAAAAAAATGCCAGCGTAGGGCAGGACGATTTATTTGGCAGCTCAACTTCAGATGATTCTTTTGCACCAGTAGACACTATAAATATAGAAGAGTGGGAAGAAGAAAAGCGCTTAACGCTAGAAAAAGAAACGCTTGGATTATATTTAACTGGTCATCCTATAGAGCGTTACGAAAAAGAGCTTAAGCAATTTACAGATTGCAGCTTAGGTAAGCTGGCGGATCAAAGTGACTTGGCTTCTGGTGCAAGTGGCGGCGGCTACATGTCGCAAAAAAATGCACGCTCTTATAAATTAGCCGGTTTAATGATTGGTATGCGAGTACGCAGAACTAAAACTGGCGGAAAAATTGTATCTGCAGTACTAGATGATAGAACTGCACGGGTAGAGGTACGAATTTATGAAGAAAAATTTGATCAATACAATTACCTGTTAAATAAAGATAAATTAATAGTGGTAGAAGGTAAGGTTGTATACGACGACTACTTCGGTGGTTATAGAATAACCGCAGATGTGATTTACGATATTACTGAAGCAAGACAAAAATTTGCGCGGCGTTTGGAAATAGATTTAAAACAGGTAAATGGTGATCACGCAATCATCCAACAGCTAAACCAGGTACTAAATCCTTTTCGCGAAGGTAATGTCCCTGTATGGATAAATTATCAGCGAGATGACATCGCAGCAAAATTATCACTGGGTGACGATTGGCGTGTGCAGCCGAGTGATGAACTGCTTAGTCGAATAGATAAGTTGACCGGGGAAGATAGCGTAAACGTTATTTATTAGTATTGATAGAAACGTCATCAATATTTTTATTTTAAGAGATGTAAGAATTAACACGGGATTGCAACATGAGTGAACAGCACAAAATGAGCCTGACAAGTAAAGTACTGATCGGCTTGCTGCTTGGTACTATTGTAGGCTTGGCAATTAATGTTTTGGCATTAAATCCCGCCGGCGGATTTATCGATACGTATGTTGTTAATGGTGTTTTTTATCTTGTTGGCAAGATGTTTGTAAATGCTTTGAAGATGCTGGTTGTGCCGCTCGTACTGTTTTCACTCATCTGCGGTGTTTGCGGTATTGGCAATATTAATACCTTAGGCCGTGTGGGCACAAAATCATTTTTCCTTTATATATTAACAACTGCAATTGCAATTAGTGTTGCCATTGGCATCGCCGCTGCTTCTGGAATTGGCAAAGGAATGAATCAGGTATCAGATGTGATATTCGCCGGTGCAGATGCTCCGCCACTCACAGATGTATTGATTGGTATTATCCCAACCAACCCAGTTCAATCAATGGCAAATGGTGACATGTTGCCTCTCATCTTTTTCTCAATCCTGCTTGGTATTAGTATGCTGATGGTGGGAAGAAAAGCTAAAAGTTTTATCGAGGGCGCCGAAATAGCCAATGAGATCATGATGAAAATGGTCAATATCGTTATGGCTGTTGCTCCTTACGCGGTATTTGCTCTAATTGCCAAGTCCATGGCTGAATTAGGGATTGATTTATTAGCTCACTTAGCTGGATATGTAGGCGTGCTAGTAGGAGCATTATTACTCCACCTGTTTATTAGTTTAATGATTGTGCTGAAAGTTTTTTCAGGATTAAGCCCCGCTATTTTTCTGAAAAAAATACGTAATGCACAAGTATTTGCATTTAGTACTGCCAGCTCAAATGCGACAATTCCGGTAACTTTAAGAACGGTTACCAAACGTATGGGTGTAAATAACTCTGTTGCGTCGTTCACGGTTCCATTTGGTGCCACCATTAATATGGATGGCACCGCTATTATGCAAGGTGTCGCCACGGTATTCATTGCCAATGTATACAATGTTGATTTGGGTTTGCTTGGTTATTTGACAGTTATACTTATGTCGGTGCTGGCGTCTATTGGTACCGCTGGTGTGCCTGGTGTGGGCCTTATTATGCTCTCTATGGTGTTTGCACAGGTTGGACTTCCCGTCGAAGGAATTGGTTTGATTTTAGGTGTTGATCGACTGATGGATATGATTAGAACATCCGTTAATGTGTCTGGTGATGCTGTAGTTTCTACTATAGTGGCAAAAGCCGAAGGCAAACTCGATACATCAGTTTATCAGGATCCACAGGCCGGTATTATTGATATCGAAGAAGCAATTCATATTGATGAGGAAGTGGAAAGAGAGCTGGCTGATGTTGTACATAAAACCGAAGTTGTAAAATAAATTGATGCTAACGGTGTACATGACTGGCCAGCAAGATAGATAAAAATAAGTTCTAAGTGAATTAATAATTATTGGTTCACTATTCAATATCAAACATATATATTTCTCGACGGTAGCTGTAATTAAAATGAATATACCTTATATAAATTACGGTACTAATGAGGATGGGAATTTATATGTAGCAGTGAAAAGTACAGAGTTATTTGATTATGTTGATGATTATTTAACAGAAGAATGCAGTATTGAATATGAGCAGGTTATTGAATCTGAAAATAATGACGTAGCTGTATATACAATGATTTTCTCAAGAGAAGTTAATAGTGTGGTTCTGCAGACAGTGCTGAATAATTTATCTATTGTTGAAATAGAGAAAATATATAACTTAACTAACAGAAAGTAGATTATTTTAACTAAGCTTATTGAATCAGCTATTTTTGTTAACTATCTTCGTATAGAATCCGCCATAAATTCGTGCTTATCAAATGGTTTCAAAACATTAAATTTTGACTAGCGGTACTTTAATTACTCTTTCCTCACATGACACAAAACTAATGAATGAAAAAACGATAGCAACTCACAACGGTAATTTTCATGCAGATGATGTATTCAGTATCGCTGCATTTAAGATCATATTTCCTTCTTTTAAACTTATTCGTACGCGTGATTTAGAACTTATCGCTAAGGCAGACATTGTGGTTGATGTAGGCGGTGAATATGACCCGGATACAAATCGTTTTGATCATCATCAGCGTGGTGGGGCAGGTGAACGCGAAAATGGCATTCCATATTCTTCGTTCGGCTTAATTTGGCAGAAATATGGCTTAGAAATATGTCAGGGTAAGCAGGACGTAGTAAATGCTGTTGATGCAGGTCTTGTTTCAACGATTGATGCCATCGATTGTGGGCATGTCAAAGGTGTTTCTGAAGGCATTAGTCTTAGCCAGACAATTGGAATGTTTAACCCAACCTGGCAAGAAGATAGTCACTTTGATACTTGTTTTGACGAAGCAGTTGATTTTGCATCACGTGTTTTAACAAGATTCATTGCCTCGGCCAATGGTGGCATTAGTGCAAAAGCAATTGTGGCTAAAGCGATAGAAGATGCAGAGGATCCAAGAGTCATAGTATTAGAAAAATATACGCCATGGAAAAGAACAGTACACGCCTTATCTGAAGAGGCTTTATATGTGATTTATCCATCACAAACTGGCCAATGGAGAATTCAAACCGTACCTGTTGAATTAGGTTCATTCGAAGACAGAAAATCACTACCTAAGCCATGGGCTGGTTTATCTGATAAAGAGCTTAAAGAAGTAACCGGTATTGATGATGCTATGTTTTGTCATAATGGTTTATTTATTGCAGGTGCTGAATCATTAGAAAGCACGATGAAAATGGCATCTATCGCGTTGGAAGCATAATAAAAGCTCTATTAAAATCATAATAATACACTTACTTTAATGCTACTGAGCAATGCAAAAAATGCGCTGTCAAATTAAGCTCAAACCTTATGATATATAAGGTTTGAACGGCTGATAAATATCACAAGGAGCAAGGCCAGGTCTATGCTTTCATGAGCTGTTTTAATATCAGTATGTGTACTGATATTTTTAATAGTCAGCAAAAGTTAGAAGCTGTTTATTCAGGCGTTCCCTGCCATAGCATCTTGTATCCAATTTCATGCGTTTCAGAACAATAGTCAGAAACCTGATCAAATTTTTCTTTAAAAATGCTATCGGCATGCGACTTTTCATGCTGATCAAACGATGCCCAGTACGTTATGATCACAAGATCATGCTTTGCTTCCTTGTTTGCATCAAAAGAACCTTGTTCAGAAATGAAGCCGGAGTTCTCAAAAACCTGTCCACCGATAAATCCGCCTTTATCATCGCCATAGGTATTTTTAACGACGTTACACATCTCACCAAGTGCAAGTTCAACATCTTCTACAGTCACACCTTCTTTTAGCTTAATTAAGTTGTATAGCATTACAGAGCCGAATGGAATAGTGATTGGTTCAAACATCGTAAGTTCTCCTAAGGTTTATAACGAATAGTAAGTTTTCTTAACTAAAGTTGAGCTAATAATGTTCAATAATAATTCGTAAGCTATGCAGGCACGAAGCTTATTAGATTATTGATACGATATACATGGGGATTAAATAAAATTAATCAACGTTAAAATAGCGTAATAGGTGCAAGAATATGTTTTTTACTAAAATTATTGGATCTTATGCAGGCTTAACAACTAAGATATTTACATACCCATATATTTATTAATGTTAAATTTGTATATTTCAGATGCTAAAGATCAGTCGATATTTGCTGTTTTTTATTCCAGGGAATAGTCTGTATATGTTTTCCCTGTATGTTTTTTTCTGTTTTACAGTGGAAAAATATCAGCTCTAAAATTATCATGGGAATTTTTTATTATGCGGAATGTAGTAAACTAATGCAGCTTTGAAAAAATTATTGTTTTAATAGCTTATAAATTAAAAATCATCTTCTAACAAAACTTTATCAATAATAAATGTTTTGCGATTATTTGTTAAAGGATCAGTAAAACGTAGCTCTTTTGCTAATAGTTGAAGAGGGGAGTTGTAATCATCTTTAGATTCTTTTTGTAAATCAGGGTAATACTTATCATGTAATATCGGCCAGCCTAAGGTTTGCATATGTAAACGGAGTTGGTGTGTTTTTCCAGTGATGGGTTTTAGTTCAAATAAAGCTTTATCTTTTGAGTTTTTAGAGCATCTAATAATTGAATGACTATTCTCCTTACCTTTCGATATTTCCATTAAGAATTTTGGGTTTGATTTCACAATGCGATTTTTAACTATCCACTCTTCTCCAACTATTGGAGTAGTCGAGTCGCCTTTTATATGAACGATTGCATGATATGTCTTTTCAATTTTTCGTTCTGCGAATAAATTATGATATAAATTTCGCGTCGTCGGATTAATGGAAAAGAGTACAAGTCCTGCGGTGACTCTATCTAGCCGATGTAAAGCCTGTATGTTTTCTAAATCTGTTTTTCTTCGTAGCCGATTTTGTAGGCACTCATTAATATACATGCCGCCGGGTGTTACGGGTAAAAAATGCGGTTTATATGCTACAAGTATATTATCGTCCTGATAAATTATTTCTTCTTCAAACGGAATGATTACTTCGTTTTCAACTTCTCGATAATAATAAACACGTTGCTGTGCTTTAAAAGGTGAGCTTTCCGTAATTAGTGAGCCATCATGCCAGTGAATTTTTCCATCGGCTATACGTTGTTGCCAAATTTCAGGTTTAATATTGGGAAATTGAATAATTAGATATTCCAATACACTGTTAACGCCGGGATTTTTTTCTGGCAGACTGAATTTTGATGGATGTTTTGCAATACTCATGCCGTACATTATAAGTTAAATTGAATTGATAATCTTGCGGGCACAAAAAAGGCCCAGTAAAAACTATTGTAAGTTTCTATCGGGCCTTTAATTGAACTTTTTACAGCTATAAGCGCTGTTATGTTATTTACTTAATAAATAACATTTCTTGATACTTAGGCAGAGGCCATAGTTCATCGGCTACTAAGCCTTCTAATGTATCAGCATGAGACCTAACAGCTAGCATTAGAACGCATAGTACATCCGCACAATATTTCATATGTTCATCAACTGAATCGAAATCATGCTCTGCTAGAGCAGCGCTTAATTTGTTAACTGCTGCCATCATGCCATTAGCTTCAGCGACTACATTTGCAGTGCCTGAATTTTCTAATTCAATACCCATGCCGCTTAAGCTAGAAGCAGTAGAGGTAAGCGTAGATATATAGTTAATTGCAGCGGGGTACAACTTGGTTGTCGCAATGTCGATAACCAGATTTGCTTCAACTTCAATTGATAGAATGTATTGCTCCGCATAAACTTCGTAGCGGCTTGCTAATTCAACTGGTGATAAAACACCGGTGCTTTCGAAAAGCTTAATAACAGATGGATCATTAAATGCAGGTAGTGCATCTGCAGTTGTAGGAATGTTTTTCAAACCGCGCTCTTCAACAGCAGCTGTATGCCAGTCAGATGAATAGCCGTCACCACCGAAGATAACGTTACCGTGCTCTTCCATTAATTCTTTCAGTACAATAATAACGGCTGCTGTCTGATCTGTTCCATTTGCTAGTGCGGCTTCTAACTTCTCTGCGATCCAGTTTAATGAATCTGCTAGCATAGTGTTCATAGCCACTAAAGGACCAGAAACGGATTGTGATGAACCCACTGCGCGGAACTCAAAGCGGTTGCCCGTAAATGCAAATGGTGAAGTTCTGTTACGGTCACCTGGATCACGCTCAAAGCGTAGAATTTGTGACAGGCCTAAATCCATTAAACCACCCACGGCTTTTTCGAGTAGTTTGCCTTCTTTAATATCATTAAATACGCTTTCTAACTGATCACCCAGGTAAACAGATAAAATTGCTGGTGGTGCTTCGTTTGCACCTAAACGATGATCGTTTGATGCAGAAGCAATAACCGCTCGAAGGAGAGGGCCATGCAAGTGAACACCACGAATAACTGCGCCACAGAATAACAGGAAGTTTAAGTTATCGTGTGGTGTAGTACCCGGGTCTAATAAGTTACCCTGTGTAGAGTTACCTACAGACCAGTTAACGTGTTTGCCTGAGCCGTTGATGCCCGCGAATGGCTTTTCATGTAGCAGGCATAAGAAACCGTGTGCCTTAGCTGTGCTCTTCATAACAGTCATCATTAACTGCTGATGATCGGCTGCAACATTGGCTGCTTCAAAATAAGGTGCAATTTCAAACTGACCCGGTGCAACTTCGTTGTGGTGAGTTTTTGCAGGTATACCTAAACGGTATAGCTTATCTTCGAAGTCCTGCATGAATACTTGTACACGTGCAGGAATTGCACCGAAATAGTGATCATCAAACTGTTGCCCTTTCGCCGGCGATGCACCAAAAAGTGTGCGTCCAGCTAATAGCAGATCAGGGCGTGTATTCGCGAAATTTTCATCAACCAGGAAATACTCTTGTTCAGCACCACAGCTTGAATTTAATGGGGCTATTTCTGCTTCACCCATTAATGAAAGAACTTTGTTTGCTGCTTTATCCATTGCGGCATTTGAGCGAAGTAATGGTATTTTTTTATCTAGTGCTTCGCCTGTCCAGGACATGAATACACTCGGAATCATTAAGGTTGCGCCATTCGCTGTGTGCATAATGTATACAGGGCTGGTTGGATCCCATGCAGTGTAACCACGTGCAGCATTGGTCATGCGCAGGCTACCGTTAGGGAATGAAGAGCCATCTGGTTCGCCCTTAATTAGCAGGCTGCCGGTAAATTCTGTAATGGCTGCACCATCAGAGTTTGTGATGATGAATCCATCATGCTTTTCTGCAGTGATATTAGTCATTGGGTAGAATATATGAGAGAAGAACTTAGCGCCTTTTTTCATCGCCCAGTCTTTCATTGCAGCAGCCACTACATCAGCTGTCGCGGGATCAAGTGGAGCGCCTGTTTGTACCGTATTTTTTATAGCTTTGAATGCATTTTTAGACAGTGCTTCTTCCATAGTGGCAAGGTTAAAAACATCGCATGCCCAGATTTCGCTCAGTGGAGCAGTTGCTTTGCTCTCTTTTGGTGCACGATTAGTGATTTGTGCAATAGCTTGCATTCGTGATTGATTTCCACTCATTAGATGTCCTCAGCCTATAAATAAAGGGTTTAGTTTGTATTAATTAAGGGCAATATATCATTTTAAGCCCATTGTTTATTAAGCTATAAGCAACATTCAGGCCATAGAATAAATCAACGGGGCTGATTCTACATTTGGAGCGATATTTTGGGAAGAGCATATAAAGACTAATGGCAAATTTTGCTGATTATTCATTGGCTTAGAGATTTGTCTGGGGTAAATACTTGTATTTCACAATTCCTTACAAGACACAAAACACTGGCATATTTAAGTATCAGTGTATTGACTGAGTAGATAGCTTATACATCTCGCTTATGTTGTCGGAGCATTGAAATTGGATAGGTCATTATTTATAGGCACCTTATTTTATTTGCTACCTTACTTGTAGCGCTTCTTAAGCTTGAGTTTATAAATGCTTAACTTTGCATAGCAGCGTATAATTTACCGAAAATACGCTACTTGCTGTATACAACAATAATGGATGTTATAGATGAGAGAAGTTGAAGTTACCGAGGAGCCAGTTGAGCTCTATAAAATCCTTAAATTTGAAGGTATGGTGCCGAGCGGTGGTGAGGCGAAGTTAGTCGTTAGTGAGGGCATGGTTAAGGTGAATGGGGTAGTTGAAACACGCAAACGAAAGAAGATTATGTCTGGTGATACCATCGAATTTTCAGGTGAAATAGTAAAGATTAAACTCGTAGAATAATAATTGGTAAGAATTGACTGGTTTTTACCAGTGGGAATATAAATGAGTCAGGAAAAAAGTAAAATCCAGTGTCCCGGGTGCGGTATTGAAATTGATGTAAATGATATTTTATATCATCAGGTTGATGAGCAGCTTAAAAAAGAATATAGAGATGAGCTTAAAAAAGAAAAAGAAAAATTTGATAGTCAGTCTATAGCCCTGGAAAAAGAGAAAGTGGCTTTACTGGAAGAGAAAGCCAGGCAGAAGGAAGAGATAGCACAGAAAGTTAGTGATGAAGTTAAAGAGAAGGTTAGAGAAAAAGAACTAGCTTTAAAGAAAAAAATAAAAGCAGAAGCTGAAGAAGAACAATCAAGTGCACTTAATGCGTTGCGTGAAGAGCTAAATGATAAATCATCTAAAATTAAAGAATTAAATAAAACAACTATTGAGTTTGAAAAACTTAAAAGAGAAAAGGACGAACTAGAAGAATCATTAAAAGCTGAATCTGAAAAAGCGTTAAACAAAAAATTGCAGGAAGAAAAAGAACGAATTAAGAAAGAAGAAAGCGATAAGAATGAATTGAAACTTAAAGAGTTGGAAAAAAAGCTCGCGGATCAGAAATCACTCACAGAAGAAATGCAGCGTAAGCATGAACAGGGATCAATGCAAACGCAAGGTGAAGTGCAGGAGCTCGCCATTGAGGAATGGTTAGCAGAAAAATTTCCATTAGATACAGTACAAGAAATAAAAAAAGGTGAACGTGGCGCCGATTGTCTGCAAATAGTAAATACACGTACACATCAAAACTGTGGAACCATATACTATGAAAGTAAGCGATCTAAATCATTTCAGATAGGTTGGATTGAAAAATTTAAGGCAGATATTCGAGAAAAAAATGCCAATATAGGAGTGCTAGTAACAGAGGTGATGCCAGCTGATATGCAGCGCCTTGGTTTAAGGGATGGTATTTGGATTTGTTCATACGATGAATTCAAAGGACTCTGTACTGTATTACGTGAGTCTATTGTGAATATTAGTAATGCGATTGTTACGCAGGAAAACAAAGGCGATAAGATGGGTATGCTTTATGATTTTCTTACGAGTAATGAATTTAAATTACAAATAGAAGCCATTGTCGAAGGCTTTACACAAATGCAGACAGACTTGATATCTGAACAACGTGCTATGCGTAACATCTGGAAAAAACGCGAGAAGCAGCTTGATAAAGTATTGTTAAATACGACAGATATGTATGGATCAATTAGGGGGATTGCGGGTAATGCGGTGCAGACAATTTCTCTTTTAGAATTATCATCAGATGATGAAGTAGATGTGTAATATTTGTACTAGGTGGAAGTAGTGTAATTGCATTAAAAAAGGCCACAGACTAATTTGTGGCCTTTTATTGTAGGTAAAAAATATAGTTATTTAGTGATAGGTATTAGAGAAAGTTCAACACGACGGTTTAATGCGCGACCTTCTGCTGTGCTGTTATCAGCGATTGGGCTATGTTCACCAAATCCTACGGTGTCAAAACGTGCCTTGTTAATTTTTCTAGTCATTAAATAGGCGGCAACTGCATTAGCACGATTTTCAGATAGTTTTTGGTTGTAAGATTCAGAACCTTTACTATCGGTATATCCAGCAACAACAATTGTTGTTTTTTCAAATTCTTCTAGTACAAGTGCAACAGAATCCAGTACATCATAAAAACCAGACATTAGTTGGCTGCCATTGCTAGGGAAGGTGATATTGCCGGGCATTATCAGGTTAATATTATCACCATCGCGTACAACGCTAACTCCGCTATTGCGTAATTGCTTTCTTAGTTTGGCTTCCTGAGTGTCCATATAGTAGCCGGTGCCACCACCTACAATAGCACCTATGCCGGCATCACGAAGTAAGCGTTTTTTACGTTCACTGGAGCTTTTGTCTTTATTAGCCAGGTATGAAAGAACCATTGCTGCACTAGCACCTATTCCAGCACCTTTGGCCGTATTGGTTGTTTTTTCTTCGCCTGTATAGGGGTCAAAGGTTGTGCAGCCGCTGAGTGTTGCTACGCTGACGATGCCTAGCGCTATGATGAGCTTTTTCATAGTATGTTACCTAATTAAGTGATTAATAGATGGTCAGTGATTTTACCTTGAAATTAACTAACTATGCCTGGTTAAATTTAGTTGATTAACATTTGAAATATAGTTTACAGGATAAACGACTGAGAAGTCAGCTAATGAAGTGTTAAAGAATGTTAAATCAGTTGGCATTTATCAAGTATGTATTACGAACTTCCTGTTATGTCTATATATAAGCCAGCTATTGATTGCTTACTGGCCAAATAAGCTGTTTATATTAAAGCTATTTTTATATGGTATGCGCTGTGGGTTTCTTATTTTCAGTGAAAGTGACTTTATGTACAGTGACATATAATGTTGCTGCAAATGTTTTTCACTAATCATTTCATTTAAAAAATCGGTTGCTCTCATCATACTATCGATACCACTTAGTAGAGAGTATGTATTAGATTTTTGTAATAAAACTTCTGTACCTGAATGCCAGTAAATATCCATACTTGTTATATCCATCGGGTCAAGAGGTGGAACAAGTGGCACCATATCTTTTGGCATTACTACACGTGTTACGTCTAAGTGATTATATTTTCTACTACCGGTGATATTGGTTACTTTGGGTTGCCCAAAGGTAACTACCTTACCTGAACGCAAACCGTCTGTATCAATATACATGGCAAGAATAAGTGCAGTTGCACCACCGAGGCTATGCCCGGTAGTATTAATTTTATAGTTTTTAATTAAATCGTTTTTAATGCTGTTGTAAATGAGATCTGCTGCCAAAGCAAAACCTTGATGTAATTTAATACCCGTGTGCTTGTTTGGTAATAGGTTAAAAGCTACATCTACCATGGCATTTTCAATATTTGACGTACCACGTATTGCAATAATCTGCTGTTTTAGTTTGTCGTTCGTAGCCAAATAATAACCCACGCCATAACCCGGCAGCATGCCATGTTTTGTTAATTTATACCCCGAAGAACGCAGTGTTTTTTCTATTTCAGACTTGCTCATATAGGCGGCATTTGCAAACAAAGCATATCTATACAGATTTTTAAACCATTGAGATTCTTTGGTTGCGAAATTATTAGCAGAAACATTTCCTGCGAGAATTAATAGTGATATTAATATTGAAAGTCTTATGGCGAGGCTGTTTGTTACGGTCATATTCGATTTTAGTATGTATAAATTATCTGAAAATTCAACATATATTAGATTGTTTTATTTGTCTTGTTTGTTTTATCTTTAAGGTGATCAAGTATTTAGATAACCAAATTATAAAAATTAGATTTATATTGAAATATCACAAATTACAGGGCTTAGTTTGTTGCATTTGGATATATTTATACCCATACTCATACTCATACTCATATCCCGTTAACTTGTCATACCTGCCTTCGCAGCTATGACGGAGTCAATTTTTTTGATTTCATGTCTATTGCAAGATGGAATCAATATATAGATTTCTATATAAGCGTATCAGCAGTTATTCCATTTTGTTAACGAGACAGCAGTGATATATTTATTATAATACGATAAGCAATCTAAAATCGAAATATGTCAAATAACCGACAGGACTGATGGCCTGTTATTTAGCTTTTGTAAACGAATGTTTTAATTGATTAATTACACCTACAAACTTCTCATCTAGATTAATGTTATCACTTAAACTTTCAGTCATTGTCTCGCGTTTAGAGTCAATAAATTTAAGTAAATTAACTTTATCTTCAGATTCAAGTTCAATGTTATTTAAGTAAGTTCCTAGCTCATTACCCATGGTATTAAATAAGCTGTGAATGTTATCTGCCTGTTCTTCAGATGCTTTTTTAATTTGAGTGATGGAAGTGTGAGTGCCATCAACCAGCGATTTAAGATTTTTATGTTGACTATTTAAATGTTTCTTTGTGTCTAGTGATTGTACTCTGTTATTGCTGGCGCTAACCACGTGCTTTATATAATCGATATAACGTTCAGATGTTTCAGTATCATCAGGTAAGCCACAAATAAGTAAAGTTACGTAAGGTTTGTTAAAGACATAACAATCTTTATGTTGATGTACTTCGCCTGAAGATTTGGAATTATTTATAACAGAAATATACTCTTCTTTTTTCTCTTCATCTGTCGATTCATTCATTACACTAAATTTGGATCTAATCTGTATTGCGCCGTTTAATTCATACTCATTTAATGCATAGAGTAGGTATTGCATTAAGTCTTCATGAGAATTGGCCTCGGCAGTTTCTATTAAGTTATCGATGAGTAAGTTATATTCATTTGTGATAGCGAGCGAGAGTAGAATTAAATCTTTGGCCTGTTCGAGGTCATCATTGCTAAGCGCTAGTTCATCATCGTCGGATGGAATGCATACAATCGCCTGGTGAGTTGTGTCTGTGTTTTCAGATGACCCGTCAAGAGTATTGTCATCAAAATAACCGTCTTCCAGTTTTTCGAAAACAGAGTCTTCAACTGTTTGTCCTAAACGCTGCTGATTAACTATGTTTTTAAGTAGCTTATTTTTTTCTTTTTCTTTTATTAGTTCATCCTGTATTGAGAAAAAGAGGCCTTTAAATGTATTAAGACTTGTGACTCGCTTATTTAATGTATCAATTTCATCTTTAAGCAGACCCATTAGTGTCGGGCTTCCCTGATTTTCCCTTTTACTTGTTCCCTGAGTTCTTTGTGTAAGCCATTCGTCTTTGATGAATTTCATGTTAATTATGTAATAGTATTTATAATTAACTGATTCTAGCAGAGTTTTTAGGTGTTTATATTTGTCTTGATATGATGCGATGGACAGACAAGTTCTTTAGTCTGGCGGTCATGGAATGGAATGAGTAATGACTTTAAAAGTTTTTAAGTGATGTTTTTTACGCGTTTTTTTAGCAAAACATATACTGCACCAATGCCACCATCTCTGGGCGTTGCGCTGACAAAAGCCAATACTTCGGGGATATTTTGCAGCCACTTATTAACCATTGCCTTAAGAACTGGCTTATTATCATTCGAATTGTAACCCTTGCCGTGTACAATTTTAACCAGCCTGTATTCGTGCTGTTGTGCATGGTCTAGAAAGGATAATAGCGTTTGACGCGCATCATCTCGACGGTAACCATGCAGGTCTATTTCATCTTCTATGGGAATTTTCCCATTGCGAATTTGCTTTAAATACGATTTTTGTACACCGGGGCGCATGAACTCCAGGTAGTCGTCGCATGATGGAATGAAGTCATCACTGAGTGTATCTGCAATATTTGCTTGGCTGTGTTGAGGTCGTTTTTTTATAGGCGACGGTTTAGTCTTAAGGTTTACCCTATCGGACTGTATGCGCTTAACACCTTGCATGGCCTTGCTAAATAAGGAGTCGTCATCGTCTATATCATTAGTCATCGGTTTAAGTCGTTTTATTTGTTGTAATGTCTCGCAGGCGTTTTCAGCAGCTAGTTAATTCACTGTGATTACGAAATTATATTTTATATGATGTGTATATTATTAGATGGGTGATCAAACGTGCAAATTTTATTAAGTAATGATGATGGTTTTCAAGCACCGGGCTTGGCTATTTTGGCTAACAGCTTGAGTCGTTTTGGAGAGGTTACAGTAGTCGCCCCAGACCGTAACCGCAGTGCAGCAAGTAATTCACTCACTTTAAACCGACCTATAATGGCACAGCTAGCCGATAACGGTTTTTACAAAGTCGATGGAACACCTACGGATTGTGTGCATTTAGCGATTACAGGTATTCTGAAAAATGAACCAGATATAGTAATTTCTGGCCCCAATGACGGACCTAATATGGGTGATGATGTGTTGTACTCCGGCACGGTGGCAGCAGCAACGGAAGGGCGTTTTTTGGGTTTACCTGCGATTGCAGTTTCTATGGGGTGCTTTGAACCAAAGCATTATGCAACGGCGTGTTGGGCGATTGAAAAAATTATAGACAAGTTACAAATTACGCCACTTACAGATGACACGATACTGAATGTAAATGTGCCTGATTTACCTAAGGAACAAATTAAAGGTTTTCAAAGTACCCGGCTCGGCAATCGACATAAATCCGAAGGCGTCATTAAACAGCAAAATCCCAGAGGTGATGACATTTATTGGGTAGGGCCACCGGGAGAAGAGCAGGATGCTGGCGAAGGCACGGATTTTTATGCCGTAAAACAAGGATTTATTTCAGTTACCCCTTTGCAGATCGATTTAACACGGTATGATAGCCTGCAAAATCTAAATCAGTGGCTTGCGGAATTATAACCCGGCCTTATTCATCATCAGGTTGTAAATAATTGAACTTATCAGACCCCCGTGTACAGGGTATAGGCATGACGTCACAACGCACCCGTGACCGTCTAATTGAACGATTGCGCACTAAAGGCATCCAAAACGAGAACGTATTGGATGCAATGCGCATTATGCCCCGACATTTGTTTGTCGATGAAGCGATGAGTTCACGAGCTTATGAAGATTCTTCTCTACCCATTGGCCATGGCCAAACTATTTCTCAACCGTTTATCGTTGCGCGTATGACAGAGATTTTATTAAGTCGTGGTACACCGGATGCTGTTTTAGAAGTGGGTACCGGCTCGGGTTATCAGGCGGCTATTTTGTCGCAACTTGTGCCTAAAGTGTATTCAGTAGAACGAATTGTTGCATTACAAACTCAGGCGCGTGAACGCTATCATATGCTGGGTATTAACAATATTGCGTTGAAGCATTCAGATGGTTCCTGGGGCTGGCCACAATTTGGCCCGTATAAAGCAATTATAGTCACAGCAGCACCGGAGGAAGTACCGCCGGGTTTACTAGAGCAACTTGATATTGGCGGAATTATGGTTATTCCCGTCGGTAGTCAGCAAGGTGTACAAAAGCTATTGCTAATTACCCGTGAAGCCAATCAATACGTTGAAGAAGAACTTGATGCGGTAAAATTTGTACCTATGCTAAATGGAGCTGTAAGTTGATATTTGCTGGAATATATAAACGTTGTATGGAATGGGCCGATCATCCAAAGCGCGAGCGCTATTTGGTGGGCGTGAGTGTTTTTGAGTCATTTGTGTTCCCTGTGCCAACTGCTTTATTGATGATTCCTATGGTGATAGCTACGCCCGACAAAGCCGTGCGTCTGGCAACTATTACTACGCTAATGTCAGTGTTTGGTGCTGTGGTTGGTTATTTGCTTGGTTGGGGGGCGATGGAAGTAATAGAGCCCTGGATAGCAAAAATGGGCTGGTTGCCAAAATTGGAACTCGCCCGCGCTGAGTTTGTTACATATGGTGTATTGGCCGTGGGTATTGGTGCATTTACACCAGCACCGTTTAAAATATTTACGCTTACCGCCGGCATGCTATCCATGTCATTTATACCCTTTTTGATTGTGTCACTTATCGGTCGCGGGGCGCATTTCTTTATGATTGCACTTTTGATGGCGTGGGCAGGTCCAAAAATGGAACCGGTGGTGCGTAAATACATTGAGTGGTTGGGCTGGTCAGTTATTGCGTTAGCAGTAGCAGGCCTGGTGATTCACAAGTATCTATAAGTTACTTCACAATTTAGTTTATGAAATGCCAGCTCGATTGCAGAAAAATGCTTTTCGTTTTATAGCTTCACTAGTATTTATTAGTTTGCTATCAGCTTGTGCTGGCCTACCTAAAAGCTGGGATCCGCAGGCTTATACGGTAAGTAAGGGCGATACCCTGTACTCTATTGCCTGGAAATACGAAAAAGATTTTAGTCAAATAGCAGAGTGGAATAACATTCCTCCACCCTATGATATTTTCCCCGGGCAGCGTTTAATTATGCAACCTGCCAGTAAAGACGGGACTTTATCCAGTCAAGATCGTCCTCAGGTATTGGTTGATTCCGATACCGGAGAATCCATAGGCGATGCGCCGGCTAAGTCGAGTCGGCCACTCAGTGCTATAGGTAAAACTCCGCGACGCTCTAAAAATGTTACGGTACAAAAAAATGATACACTGTATGGCATTGCACGACGCGAAGGTTTTACTCACCATCAGATAGCGCGTTGGAATCATTTGAGGTCGCCATACGCTTTAAAGCCAGGGCAAAAGCTGCGCCTAACTCCGCCTCAACATAGCTATACAAGTACGACTGAAGCTAAAAAATCAACGGTTAGCGTGAAGCCCCTGGTAGAAAATAAAGTTGTAGTTAAGTCCATTGTTCAGAAAGCTAATCTACCTAATAAAGTGGATAAGTGGCGCTGGCCGTCAAAAGGGCGCGTGATTAAAACATTTAAGTCTAATGATACTGCCCGGAAAGGTATTGGTATTCGTGGGCGCTTAGGTCAGCCTATAAAAGCCGCGGCAGCCGGTACGGTGGTGTACAGCGGTAATGGTTTAATTAACTATGGTAATTTGATCATTATTAAGCATAGCCATTCTTTCTTAAGTGCCTATGCGCACAATAAAAAACTCCTCGTTAAAGAAGGTGACAGTGTTAAGCCAGGGCAGACTATTGCTAAAATGGGTAGTCCTGATTCCAGTAAGGCTCAACTGCATTTTGAAATTCGTCGAAATGGCAAACCTGTTAACCCGCTTCACTATTTACCTAAGTCTTGATCTATCTCAAAGGCACTTCTGGCGGTATTTGCTGGATTTTGCAATAAAAATACGTTTGTCGGCACGGACGTACCTTACATCTATATTTGTGCCATATTTGTCAACCAACAAATAGTATTTTCTGACGAAATGTAGAAAAAAGCACATATTCTTCTTGTGTTTCCTTTGTAGATGCTTTAAAAAGGATCTATAAGTGTGTGATTTAAATGGATTTATTATTCTTTTCTAATATACGAGAGCGCTTATAAAGACTCTGTAAATTATAAAAATAATACTTAGCTCACGTGGGGAGGGCTACATAATGAATGCTGTATGTGCAAAAAAATTACCACAGGAAGAAATTAAAGCTATCGGAGACATCGAAGAAAATCATGAGGAAATGTTCCTTGATGATGTTGCTAAAGATGACGAGTTAGAGCTGGAAGAAAATAAGGTAGAGGCTGAACCGAAGATTAGTGCAGCCGCTAAAGCTAAAGCAAAATACACCGCAGGCAGCGTTAACCGAAAAGAAATGGATGCAACTCGTTTGTATCTTCGTGAAATTGAATTTTCACCATTACTGGTCGCTCAGGAAGAAGTTTATTACTCTCGCCTGGCGCGTAAAGGCATAGTGTCTGCACGTAAAAAGATGATTGAGTGTAACTTGCGCCTGGTTGTTAAAATTGCTCGTCGTTATATGAATCGTGGTCTGGCATTACTTGATTTAATTGAAGAAGGTAATCTGGGTTTAATCAGAGCAGTAGAAAAGTTTGATCCTGAAAAAGGCTTTAGATTTTCAACTTATGCAACCTGGTGGATTCGTCAGACTATTGAACGCGCCCTAATGAATCAGACGCGTACCATTCGTTTACCTATTCATGTGATAAAAGAGCTGAATGTTTACCTGCGCGCTGCGCGTAAGCTAGAACAGACAAATGAGCATGAGCCAACGCCAGAGCAAATTGCTGAGTTAGTTGATAAGCCAGTAGCCAATGTTGAAAAAATGCTGGGCTTACGTGATCGTGTATCTTCTGTAGATGTTCCTGTAGGCAAAGATAATGATCGTCCATTACTGGAAATTATTCCTGATCTAGCTAATCCAGAACCGTCCGCTATTTTACAAAATGCAGATGTTATGGCAAATCTTGAAATGTGGTTGAATCAGTTAGAAAGCAAACAGCGTCAAGTTGTTGTGCGTCGCTTTGGTTTACATGGCTATGAGCGTACAACGCTTGAAGAAGTGGGTCGCGAATTGGGTGTTACACGTGAGCGTGTTCGTCAAATTCAAATGGATGCACTGCGGCATTTACGCAAAATTCTGGAAAGCCATGGTTTCTCAGAAGAGTTATTGCTTAACGATTAACTATAATAATAAATGTTGTAACCATTAAAGGGAGGCATTGCCTCCCTTTATTTTGCCTGAAATATTACTGTTTGGGTCTGATCGTATAAGTACATTAAAGAATAATGCCAGCAATAATAAAGCGGTCTTCAGAGAGTAAAATATTATATGTACGGCAGGCGGCGCGTGAGTCCATAAATTCAACTCCAATGCCTTTTTCTATTGCGGGGGCATAAGTCGATGGATGTGGAAATACTAGTTTCTTGCCAGTACCCATTAATATTACTTCCGGTTGTAATTTGATGATGTCATGCCAGTGTTCATGAGTCATCTGCCCTATATCATCGATTCCCCAGTTTTCATTGAGGGAAGTGTTGCTCACCAGAAAGCTTTTGCTGAAGCACTTACTGTTTACCACAATATTATCGTCTTCATAGGACTGGATAATATGGCTGCCCGCGGTGTAGTCTTCACTGAGTTTCATTGTGTCCGCCGTGTTTTCTTTAACATCTGGCTTTTTATTATACACAAAGTAGATAGGTGGCAGCTTCTGTTAAATGAAGTGCGGTAGAGTGTTTAAATTAGCATCATTTCACTATATTATCTCCAGCTGAAATTAAAGTTGGTGACAGCTACAAATATAAGCCAGATTTCTGGCATACGGAGTATAAAACATGCAACCCGTCAAAATCGGTTTAATGGGCCTGGGTACTGTTGGTGGTGGCACCGCGACAGTTCTATTACGAAACTGTGATGAAATTGCACGTCGTGTAGGGCGTAAGTTAGAAGTTGTTCATGCGGCAGCGCGTGATATTGCAGATCAGACCATTCTTGATCCAGCTAAAGTTAAGTTATCAGATGATGCGAGCAGTGTTGTTAATGATCCCGATGTAGACATAGTTGTTGAGCTTATTGGTGGCTATTCGCCAGCAAAAGAACTTGTTCTTAAAGCTATTGAAAACGGTAAGCATGTTGTTACGGCCAATAAAGCCTTAATTGCGTTACACGGTGCTGAAATTTTTAAAGCCGCGGAAGAAAAGGGCGTTATTGTTGCCTATGAAGCAGCTGTTGCGGGTGGTATTCCAATTATCAAGGCTGTGCGTGAAGGGCTGTCTGCAAATCAGATTGAATGGGTTGCGGGTATCATTAATGGCACGGGCAACTTCATACTTACTGAAATGCGTGACAAGGGCCGTGACTTTGCAGATGTATTGAAAGAAGCACAGGAGCTGGGTTATGCAGAGGCAGATCCAACCTTTGATGTGGAAGGAATAGATGCGGCACATAAGCTAACTATTTTAGCGTCTTTATCTTTTGGTATTCCACTGCAATTTGATAAAACGTTTACTGAAGGCATCAGCAAAATAACGCGAGAAGACGTGACCTTTGCAGAAGAGTTAGGTTACCGTATTAAGCATTTAGGTATTGCGCGTAAATCTGCAAATGGTATAGAGATGCGGGTACACCCAACTCTTATTCCAGAGCGCCGTTTAATTGCCAATGTTGATGGTGTAATGAATGCTGTTTTAATTAAGGCGGATGCCGTTGGGCCAACCTTATATTATGGTGCGGGTGCAGGTGCGGAGCCTACCGCGTCTGCAGTCGTTGCAGATTTGGTTGATGTGGCACGAGTGATGGATTCAAATCCTGAACAACGCGTACCTATGCTAGGTTTCAAGTCGGATGCAATTCAAGATACAGCCGTTGTCGCTCATGATGAGTTTGAAACTTCATACTATGTACGTATGCATGCAGATGACCGTCCAGGTGTATTAGCTGACGTGACGAGTATTTTTTCGGCAAATGGTATTTCAATTGAAGCGGTTATTCAGAAGGAGCCTAAAGATGGGCAAACGCGAGTTTGTTTAATCATGCTGACATCGTTAATTGTTGAGAAAAATATGACTAAGGCATTGTCTGAAATTGAAGCACTAGATTCAATTGAGGGTGATGTAACAAAAATTCGTCTTGAGCACTTAGATTAATTTTACTTAAATATTTCTTTATTTAAGAACGCTTCAAATAACTCGCTCCAGTTAATCGGCATATTTATATCAGTCGGTTGCTGGAGCGTTTCTATATAGTCACTTCTGGGAATCATTCTTGCGCCCAGGCTCTCCAGATGAGGTGTGTGTATCTGGGAGTCAATTAGTTTAAATCCATGATGTTGTATAAAATGGCAAAACTGAACCAGTGATACCTTGGACGCATTACTTTGTAAGCTAAACATCGATTCACCACAGAAAACCTGCCCACTACTTACACCATATAAGCCACCAACGAGTTGTGTGCCATTCCAGCATTCAACACTATGAGCGTGGCCATGTGTATGCAAGTCTATATAGGCCTGCTGCATTTCATCCGTTATCCACGTGCCATCTTGCCCATCGCGAGGCTGAGTAGAACAGTTGTGAATAACCTCTTCGAATGCAGTGTCTATACTAATGTGAAAAGGGCCGTTGCGAATATTTTTCGCAAGACTGCGGGAAACTTTTATTTTATCAGGCGGGAGTACAAAGCGTGGATCAGGTGACCACCATAAAATAGGTTCACCTTCACTGTACCAGGGAAAAATACCATTTTTGTATGCGTTAATCAGTCTGTCTAACGATAAATCGCCGCCAGCTGCAAGTAATCCATCAGGTTCCTGCAGGGATGTTTCTATGGGCGGGAAACTGGTTTTTGGATTGGGGTCTAGCCACTGTAGTGAGATCATTAACTAAGTGTATGAGAACTGCTACAATCTAACAATAATAATTATTAATGTTGATGCTTTCGAGTTGAAACAAGCGAGTCGAAATACATGTTTCAAAAACAGATGTCGGATTTATTTGTGTTGCTGGTTGAGCCTTCTAAATCTCAAGCTAAATTCATTCACAAGGAATTGAAGGAAGTGGGTATTACTCGTTTCAATGTTGCACTAGATGGTGATTCAGCATTAACAAGTATGATAACTAATACGCCAGACCTGGTTATTAGCTCTATGTATTTACCTGATATGACGGCATCCGACTTAGTACACCAAATGCGAGATGATGAAGATCTCCGTGATGTTGCCTTTATGTTAATTTCTAGTGAAACGGGTTTTGATGCGATAGATCCTATACGTCAGGCCGGTGTAACGGCTATTTTGCCTAAGCCATTTGAATCTGATCAGCTAAAGCGTGGATTGTTTAACACATTAGATATCATCAACCCTAAAGCCGTTGAGCTCGATGAATACAGTGCTGAAGACTTGCGAGTATTAATTGTCGATGACAGTAAGATGGCAAGAAACCATATTAAACGCGTATTGAAAGGCTTAGGTATTGAAAATATTACTGAAGCAGATGATGGCGCTAGCGCAGTGCCAGTCCTTGATGCGCAGTTTTTTGATTTTGTAGTAACAGACTATAATATGCCGAAGATGGATGGTAAGGCATTGCTTGAACATATTCGAAATAAAAGTAATCAGCGTTCAATTCCCGTTTTAATGGTTACATCTGAAGGTAATCAGGGTAATTTAGCGGCTGTTGAGCAAGCCGGTGTTTCGGGTATTTGTGATAAGCCATTTGAACTTGATACCGTGCGGGAAATGGTGCATAAAATGATGACAGATATCTAAATTTATTTTCTGTTATTGTATCTAGCCATAAATTCATCTGTTTTATTCAAAAATATATAAATTAAAAAATTATAAGTAAATATCCTATAAATGTATAAACACATCAAACACTCAGGTCGTTGGTTAATTTCACATAAAGACTGGAAAGCCAATCTGGTTTTTATGCTGGGTGGTGCAGTTGTTGGTCTGGTTGCGGTATTTATGGCGGTGACCAGCGAATGGGCCAATGAAACTTTTTTTCACATGGTGGAAAAAAATTCATATCTACCCTTTATAATTGCACCCTCTGGTTTGATTCTAATCGTTTTTTTAACACGTAAATTTTTTCCGGGAGCGGAAGGTAGTGGTATTCCACAGGTGGTTGCAACGCTAGAGCTTGGTCATGAGAAAGAGCGTAGTGTGTTGCTTACTTTGCGCATCGCTTTTGGTAAAGTTTTTTTATGTATTTTAGGTTTATTGAGTGGTGCCTCAATTGGTCGTGAAGGGCCCACAGTTCATGTTGGTGCGGCCATTATGTTTTCATTACGTCGATTTATTCGCTTTAGATTATACGATATGGAACGCGTATTAATTATTGCCGGTGGTGCAGCGGGTGTTGCCGCTGCTTTTAATACCCCCCTGGCTGGAATTGTATTTGCCATAGAAGAGTTGAGCCGATCGTTTGAGGTGCGTACCCGTGGATTGATGCTGGCAGGAGTGGTTGTTGCCGCGATTATTGCCATTGCTATTTTGGGTGACTATACCTATTTTGGAACAACCAGTGCATCAATAGATTTAAAAGATGCCGTTGTACCGGTGTTGGTTTGCGGAATTTTATGTGGCTTTTGGGGCGGCATCTTCAGTTTAACCTTAATACAGGGAAGTCGTTGGATAGCGCCATTCCGGGGTAGAAACCCATACGTGGTTGCCGGATTATGTGGCTTAGGTATTGCGATTATTGGCTATTATTCTGGTCACCTAACTTACGGTAGTGGTTATGCTGAGGCCAAAGCAATTATGGATAATACGGGTGAAATACCAAGCGATTATGGTTATTTAAAATTACTCGCAACCGTGGTTTCATATTTAAGTGGCATACCCGGTGGTATTTTTGCCCCATCGCTAGCAACGGGTGCAGGGATTGGTGCGCATATTGCTGAGTGGTTATCCGCTTATCCTTATGGTGCAATTATTTTGTTTGCGATGGTAGGTTATTTTGCGGGAGTAGTGCAGGCACCGATTACCGCATTTGTTATTGTGACGGAGATGACCGATCAACATGAATTGATTTTGCCACTCATGGTAGTGGCGTTTTTGGCCACAGGAATTTCAAAATCGATTTGTAAAACCCCTATTTATAGCACCCTGGCAGATAATTTTTTACCGGATGATAAAAAAATATTTTCTAATAAAAAAGACTGAGTCTACTCAGCTGCGTTCAATACTCTGTTTATATCATTCATCGCATGAAACTCTTCAATACTAATGCCGGCTTTTTTAAAATCCATGGCATCAGGGTATCCACTGGCGTCTTCGGCTAGTTGTTTTGCTTCTTTTACCCAGTTTTCCGACCAGATCATTAATAGACGAATATCATCATCCGTTAACTTTGATATTGCTATCTGTAATATTTGATAAAATCCATTTCTTGATAACGGCGTGTGAATATTGGTTAATGAAGCCACATTACATTGCTGTAATGATTTTACTAAATCTTGAGTGTTTTTTTCTAGAAGGAGGTTTCTGCTTTTTTCTGTTATTTTTTTAATGGTTGATTCAATGAGTTGATACTCATTCGTAGCATGACTGTCTTGTGAAAATATTGATATAAATGATTCCAGTGTTACTAATGCATCATGTGTTTTGGTAATGTCGCGTGAGCGCTTTAATAGCTGGTTACAAAAAATATCTAAATCTGTGGAGCTTATAGATAATTTAATTGGCTGCAGGTCATTCATTGTTTTTATTCACGGTGTTGTTGTTTATGTTATGTGCCTGAGAGAGAGGAGATTTTTTATATATAGTATCACTGCTGTCCTGTTAACTTGTCATTCCTGCGAAGGCAGGAATCTAGTGACGTTGAAGGCCTGCAGACACTGGATACCTGCCTTCGCAGGTATGACGGAGTCAAGTTTTTTGATTTCATGTCTATGGCAACATGAAATCAATATATAGATTACTATATAAGCGTATCAGCAGTCATTTCATTTTGTTAACGGGACAGCAGTAATATAGTATATATGCTATTTTTGGATCAGTCTTTATAAGGTGAGGCATTCATTAGTTCTACGCCGTATTCTTCCAACGCATGATTTTCACGCTGTAGGTGATCGACCAGTATGCGATGAAATTCAGGGTGTGCAACAGAGTGAGCAGAAACTGTTTTAACCGGTAAAAAGCCACGGGCTATCTTGTGCTCACCCTGAGCGCCGGGCTCAAAAGTTTTTAAGTCATGTTGAATGCAGTATTCAATGCCGGTGTAATAGCATACTTCAAAGTGAAGTCCGTCGTATTCTTCCAGGCATCCCCAATGTCTGCCATATAAGGTTTCTTTGCCGATAATGCAGATGGCACCGGCGACGATTTCATTGTTTTTATAAGCAAAAATAATGAGCAATTTATTGGCGATAGCTTTGAAAAAATTAAGGCTTAAAGTCGGTGAGCCAGATTTTTTTAAGAATGTGATTTGATAAAAGTGATAAATTTTATTCCACTCTTCATCGCTTAACTCTGAGCCATTAAAGGTTTTAACTTGAATGTTTTTCTCAGATACTTTACGTCGTTCCTGCTTAATGTTTTTGCGTTTCTTGGATGTTAATCTAGAAAGAAAATCATCGAAGTCAGTATAGTTGTGATTTTTCCAGTGAAATTGGTAGTCGAAACGTTGTAGTTCCGTGTGTTGCTTCAGAACTTTAAAATCATCGGCTAAGTTAAATAACCAGTGTGTGCTGGAATAATTGTTTTTATTGGAAAACTCGAGTGCGAATTTAATGAGCAGAGATTTAGTTTCTTTGTCATGAGCTAGAATACGTGGCCCCTGGCAAGGCGAGTAGGGAATTGAAATAACCAGTTTTGGATAGTAGTTGATACCCGCGCGTTGGTATGCATCTGCCCAGGCCCAGTCAAAAACAAATTCGCCATATGAATTATCTTTTTCATAGGCGGGCATTGCACCAATTAACTCATTGTTATCATCATGAATTAAAAAGTATTTAGGCTTCCAGCCGTAACCATCTAAGCACTGGCCTGTTTCAAGAGCAGATAAAAAATCATGTTGAATGAATGGGTTGATATCACCCGCTAGTGCATTCCATTGCTCAGCGGGTATATCAATGATGCTTTCGCAGATACTAAGTTGTGTCATAAGCCGTTTCTAAAGTGGGGGACCGGTAAGGGACTTATGTAAATTTTAAATGCTTAGTCTTCCTGTTCGTCGAGAAATTTTTCAGCATCAAGTGCTGCCATGCAACCTGCACCAGCTGATGTAACCGCTTGCTTGTATATTTGGTCTGCTACATCACCCGCGGCAAATATGCCAGGTATGCTAGTTGCTGTCGCGTTACCTTGTGTACCGGCCTGAACACTAACATAGCCATTACTCATTTCTAACTGGTCTGCAAAAATACTAGTGTTAGGTGAGTGGCCTATCGCAATAAATACGCCTGCCAAATCGATATCTTTAGTACTGCCATCTATGGTGCTCTTAATGCGCATACCGGTAACACCAGTATTATCACCTAGAACTTCATCTAAGGTGCTGTTCCATTCAATTGTAACATTGCCATTTTCAGCGCGATCTTTCAGGCGATCGGCCAGGATTTTTTCTGAGCGGAACTGGTCGCGGCGATGAACGATGGTCACATGGTCTGCAATGTTAGCCAGGTATAGCGCTTCTTCAACTGCGGTGTTACCACCGCCAATTACGGCAACATTTTGTCCACGGTAGAAGAATCCATCACAGGTTGCACAGGCAGAAACGCCCTTGCCTTTGAATGCCTCTTCTGAATCAAGGCCTAAATACATAGCGCTAGCACCGGTTGCGATAATGAGCGCATCACATGTGTACTCGTGTGAGTCACCGCTTAATTTAAATGGGCGTTCGCTCAAATCTGTTGTGTGAATGTGATCGAAAATAATCTCAGTACCAAAACGTTCAGCGTGTGCTTTCATGCGCTCCATTAATTCAGGGCCCTGGACACCTTCATTGTCACCCGGCCAGTTATCTACATCTGTCGTTGTAGTTAATTGGCCACCCATTTCCATTCCAGTCACGATAACGGGGTTTAAATTGGCACGTGCTGCATATACAGCTGCTGAGTAGCCGGCAGGGCCTGAGCCCAAAATTAGTAGTCGGCAGTGTTTCGTTTCGCTCATTATTCTTTATCTCCAAATACATCGGCCAGGTACATTGGTGATCTACCAATGGCCAAATCGTAGCAGCGTGAAAAATTTTATCTATTCTAGCAAATCTGCATCAATTAAATACACAATCTAGCTATGATATTTAATGATTTACTTATTTAGTAGTTATCAGGCAAGCAGTACAGATGTGATCTTATGGCTTACACTTACTAATAAGGTTTAGTAAATGGTTTGGTGAAAAATGTGAAAATCGGTATCCCTAAAGAAACAAAAGTTTTAGAAGGCCGTGTGTCGCTTATTCCTATAAGCTGCGCCGCTTTGATAAGGCAGGGTAATGAAGTTTTTATTGAAACTGGGGCGGGCTTGTTAAGTGGCTACAGCGATGCGGAGTATCGTGCGCAAGGCGTAGTTATCTGTGAGAATACTAGCTCGTTATACGCTTCGGCTTGCCTAATTGTAAAAGTTAAAGAGCCGATTGAGCAGGATCTGCAATATTTACGTAAGCAACATATCCTGTTTTGTTATTTACATCTCGCAGCCAATTTAGAGCTAACACAGCGCCTGTGTGATATCGGGTTGACAGCTATTGCTTTTGAAACAGTCACGGATAAAGCAGGTTTTTTGCCCCTGTTAAGTCCAATGAGTGAAATAGCAGGTACATTGGCGACACAAATTGGCACACATCTGCTGCATCAGCCGCAAGGTGGTAAAGGCTTAATGCTAGGCGGGTTGTCGATGACCGACCCTGGACATGTCGTAGTATTGGGTGCCGGTGTTGCAGGTAGCGCGGCTGCAAAACAGGCCGCAGCAACAGGTGCTCATGTAACCTTAATTGATCGAGATATGGCTCGATATCAGGCGTTGGCTGATCAGTATCCGAGTATTCATGGCGAGTTATCATCTGAAATTAGTATTGCGAAAGCAGTAAACGAGGCCGACTTGTTAATAGGCGCTGTTCTCCTGCCGGGTTTGCATGCGCCTCGGCTGGTCACCGAATCACGGGTGAAGTGCATGCAGCCAGGTAGTGTGATTATTGATATTTCGGTGGATCAGGGTGGCTGTATTGAAACCATTCATCCCACAGACTATCAGAATCCAACCTATAAGCAGCATGGGGTGTTGCATTTTGGCGTTACTAATATGCCAGGTGCGGTGCCAAGAACCGCATCACAGGCCTTGTCAGCGGTAATTTTGCCCTACGTTCAATGCTTGTGTGACGATAATTGGCAACGCCACGAAAGTTTACAAAGTGGCATAAATGTACGTGAAGGGCGTATCGATAACCCATTAATAGAGCGGGCCGTTAATAGTTAACGAATCTGTGTTTTGCCTGATTTTGAGCGCGTATGGGAAGTGGTTCACTTGTATACAAATCACTTTAGGTCATCTTTGTAGCTTCATGTATAATCAATAAAATCATATAAAATATACTGTCTAATCAAATAATTGCGCAAACTATAGCGCAAGGCTGAAATGAACTAACGAGGGTTGAAAACTTGCCTCAGGCACGCCGCAAAAAAGAAGATAATCAATTGTCCGGGCTCACGATTCACATCAGTCGTGGATTACGCGAAGCTGCTTTAGTTATTTTATTGGCTATATCCTTATTTTTGCTAACCGCACTTATTACCCATGATATTCAAGACCCGGGCTGGTCTTATACGGGGCCTGCTACTCAGATTAATAATATGGCTGGTGCAGTTGGTTCATGGTTTTCTGATGTTTTATATTTTCTCTTTGGCCTGTTAAGTTATCTATTTCCTGTAATGATTGCCTATAGCGGTTGGTTAGTACTGCGTGGCCGTAAAGATGATGGCGAAATTGATTTTCGCGTGCTGGGTATTCGTTGGGTAGGTTTCTTTATGACGCTTACCACGGGTTGCGCACTAGCCAGTTTACACTTTGTGATTCCGGAAGGTACTTTACCGCTTGATGCTGGCGGCATTTTAGGTCGTTGGATTGGTGATGGTATTGCAGAAAGTCTGGGAGTATTAGGTTCAACGCTTATATTGCTGGCGGTTTTTCTAGCAGGCATTACCTTGTTCAGTGGCCTGTCATGGATAGGTGTAATGGATTTTATTGGTGATGTCATTCTGCGTGCTTTCGAGTGGGCTCAGGCAAAAATATCAGCATTTAAAGAACTCCGTGAAGAAAAGAAAGAGGGTGAGGTTGCCCGTCAGACACGTGAAATTGCTGTAAAAGCAGACACGAAAAAGCAGAAAGAACGTAAGACGCCTGTTCGTATAGAGCCGGTGATAAATAAGGTTGAAATCAGCGAGCGACATAATCGGGAAAGCCAGATTGCTTTATTTGATAATGAAGATGTAGGCGATACTGAGTTGCCACCTTTGCGACTGCTAGATGAAGCGATTCGTTCAGGTAAAGGCTTATCAAATGATGCGCTGGAAGCGTTATCTCGTTTAGTAGAAATAAAGCTTAAAGATTTCAAAATTGACGTTGAAGTAGTGGCTGTTCATCCCGGCCCGGTTATTACTCGATTTGAAATACAACCCGCACCCGGTATTAAGGCGAGTAAAATTACCGGCCTGTCAAAAGATTTGGCGCGTTCATTATCAATTGTTTCAGTGCGTGTGGTTGAAGTTATTCCGGGTAAAACTTGTGTTGGTTTAGAAATTCCAAACGAGCATCGTGAAATGGTTTCACTCGGCGAAATTCTAATGTCGAAAGCCTATGACAAATCATCATCACCACTAACTATCGCACTCGGCAAAGATATTTCAGGTCAGCCTGTGGTTGCCGACCTGGCAAAAATGCCGCACTTGTTAGTGGCGGGAACTACCGGTTCGGGTAAGTCGGTGGGTATTAATTCCATGCTGGTAAGCCTGCTTTATAAAAGCACACCAGAGCATGTGCGCTTAATTCTTATCGATCCAAAAATGCTGGAATTAAATGTATACGATGATATTCCACATTTATTGACGCCTGTTGTTACCGATATGAGTGAAGCAGCAAATGCTTTACGCTGGGCCGTGGGTGAAATGGAAAATCGCTATAAACTTATGGCGGCCTTAGGTGTCAGAAACATTACGGGCTATAACCGTAAAGTATCTGAAGCGATAGAGGCGGGTATGCCAATTAAAGATCCGTTATTTACAAGAGATGAGCTGATGCCGGATGCAGAAGCACAGGATTTAAAACCCATGCCATTTATTGTAGTGGTGGTGGATGAATTTGCTGATTTGATAATGGTCGTGGGTAAAAAAATAGAAGAGTTAATTGCGCGACTGGCGCAAAAGGCACGAGCATCGGGTGTGCATCTTATTCTTGCTACGCAACGCCCGTCAGTAGATGTTATTACGGGTTTAATTAAGGCAAATATTCCGAGTCGAATTGCATTTCAGGTTTCATCAAGGACTGATTCAAGAACCATCTTAGATCAAATGGGTGCAGAGCAGCTATTAGGTCATGGTGATATGTTGTATTTACATGGTGGAAGCAGCGTACCAGAGCGTGTGCATGGTGCCTTTGTAGATGATCACGAAGTGCATGCAGTTGTAGATCATATTAAAAAGCAGGCTAAGCCAAGTTATATTCCTAACTTAATAGCCGATAACAGCGATGTTATTAAGTTGCCTGGCGAAGGCCCAGTTGGTGGAGGCTCAGGAGAAGAGCTTGATGTGTTATATGACGAAGCTGTGAAAATTGTTACGGAGTCAGGTAAAGCATCTATTTCATATGTACAGAGACGATTAAAAATTGGTTACAACCGTGCAGCACGCATGATCGAAGAAATGGAAGCATCGGGCGTAGTTAGTTCAATGCAATCTAATGGCCAGCGTGAAGTGCTAGCTCCACCTCCGCCAGAAATGTAAAACGACTGGCTTTATTTCTATTTTGTGATGATTAATCAATGATTAAAAAAACTACTCTACTTTTATTATGTCTGCTCAGTTTCAATGTTGTTGCAGACGATATAATAGCCATTCAGCAATTAAAAAATTTTTTAGATAACACCCAAAGCCTATCTGCGCGTTTTCAACAAAAACTGGTGGATGAATACGGCGGTTTAATGCAGCAATCTGCTGGAACCTTAAATATGCAAAAACCAGGTAAATTTCGTTGGGATTATATATTGCCATATTCGCAAAATATAATTTCGAATGGTAAAAAAATCTGGATGTATGACTCTGAGTTAGAGCAGGTAAATATTCGTCCATATGATCAAGTGCAATCTTCGCCAATTAATTTGCTTGATAATCAAAAACTGGATGATCAATTTGTTCTTGAATCATTGCCTTTTGCAGAAAATCAATACTGGGTACGTCTTACGCCAAAGAATTCAGAAAGTGATTTTAAAAAAATGCTGCTTGGTTTGCAAAATGGAAAAATAAAATCGATGCGCTTTCGAGATAATTTTAATCAGCAAACCGATATAGAGTTTGAGCAGCTGATTGTTAATCCAAAATTTAAAAAAGATAACTTCGAATTTGTAGCACCTGAGGGTACAGATGTTATGGGTGATTTTTAGTGATTAAAAATAATAAGTAAAACTCAATGCCAGACAATGATTACCGTCCACTAGCAGATCGCGTACGACCTGATAGCCTGCAGGGCTACTTAGGGCAAAGTCATATTCTGGGCGAAAACAAGCCACTGCGTACGGCTATAGAATCTGGAAAATTGCACTCGATGATTTTCTGGGGGCCGCCAGGTACGGGGAAAACAACCCTTGCACGATTAATTTCAAATTATTCTCAAGCGCAATTTATCGCTATCTCTGCTGTTTTATCCGGAGTTAAGGATATTCGTGCGGCTATCGATAAGGCGCATCAGTATTATGATGTGTACCAAAAACCAAGTATCTTATTTGTCGATGAGGTGCATCGCTTTAATAAATCACAGCAAGATGCATTTTTACCCTTTGTAGAAGATGGTACGGTTTACTTTATTGGTGCGACCACAGAGAACCCATCGTTTGAATTAAATAATGCATTACTTTCGCGCTGTAAGACCTATGTTCTAAAATCTATACAGCCGGAGGATATGATTGCATTATTAAATAATGCTCTGCATGACAAAGAATCAGGTTTGGGTGACAGGCGTATTTCTATTGATGATGATGCATTGGAGTTAATCGCTTTAAATGCAGACGGAGATGCAAGGCGAGCACTCAATTTTTTAGAAATCTCTGCTGATTTAGCACATGAAGAAGATGATCAGTTAGTTGTAAACAAAGCGATTATTCAAGAAGTAACTTCACAAACATTGCGTCGCTTCGATAAAGGTGGAGATTTATTTTATGAGCAAATTTCCGCCATGCATAAATCCGTAAGAGGAAGTAATCCCGATGCAGCGCTTTACTGGATGTGTCGCATGTTAGATGGCGGTTGTGATCCTGTTTATATCGCGCGACGTGTTGTACGTATGGCATCTGAGGATATTGGTAATGCCGATCCACGCGGTTTAGAGTTGTCATTAAATGCATGGCAAACTTATGAGCGATTGGGTAGCCCGGAAGGTGAGCTAGCCATTGCGCAAGCCGTCACTTATTTAGCATGTGCTGCTAAATCTAATGCTGTTTATAGTGCGTATAAATCTGCAATGGAGTTGGCCAAAAATAGTGGTTCTATGGAAGTACCTATGCATATTCGAAATGCGCCGACTAGTTTAATGAAAGATATGGGTTATGGTAAAGATTACCGTTATGCGCATGATGAAGATGATGGTTTTGCTAGCGGTGAAACTTACTTCCCAGATGAGTTAGGCGAATTTGAGCTTTACCATCCAGTGAGTAGAGGCCTGGAAATAAAAATTAAAGAAAAACTCGATTATTTGCGACAGCTTAATAAAGACAGGAATTGATGCAAAATAAAATAGTACAAATCCTGACTGTAGCATCTAGTATAGGAAGTCCATCAGATAGCTCTGCAAAGGGCCCTCTGATATTAAAAAAATCGACTTATGCTGCAAACTTATCTACTGCTGATAATAGTGTTTCTTTTAACTGGCACGAGTCATTAGTCGTAGCAAATAACGATAAAAATTCTCTTAAAATTCTTAAGAAACAAAGTTCATACATTACACAGTTTGTTCAACAGCAGATCGAAGATGAATATCCATTTTTAATACTCAGCGGAGATCATAGTAGTGCAATTGGTACATGGTCAGGTGTATTAAATAGCCTGCCTGTTGAATCAAGTTTTGCATTAATATGGATTGATGCACATATGGATGCGCATACACTGAGTACATCTCTCACAGGTAACCTGCACGGTATGCCTGTTTCGGTGTTGCTAGGCGAAGCAGAGCATGATCTGCAAGAAAGCTGTCCAGCACGTCATAGTCTGCAGGGTAAAAATCTGTATATGTTCGGTATGCGCAGTTATGAGGCTGATGAACTGGTTTTGCTCAGTAAAAATGCAGTTAATGTGTTTGATTGTAAGCGTATAGAGCAGGAGGGCGGTACAGCAAATGTATTAAAGGAACTTATACAAACGGTATCACGCTGTTACGATAAGTTTGCTATAAGTTTAGATATGGATGCGATTGATCCAAAAGATGCTCCAGGCGTCACTGTAAGAGAAGCGACTGGCTTACTGGCCGCTGATGTAATAACGGCCTTAGATGAAACTGCATTTGGTGATAATTTTATTGGACTGGAAATATCAGAGTTTGACCCTGCTCTGGATATAGCTGGCAAAACAGAAAAACTTGTATTCGAATTAGTAAAATCTATTTATTTGTAATTTCAAAAGTAGTAAATATTTGTCACGGTTAAAAAAACGAGCATTTAAGTATTTATAATATATGGCTCAATCTAATTGAAATTAATAGTATCTTTAAATATGCATATGGATTTATGAAGATCGTAGTTCTATTGTTTATATTTTAAGGTGATTTAATGAGTTTTGATGTTGCAACTAATGTTTTAATCTATTCATTTTTGTTTGCATTTTTATTTGGTGCAATAAGCCAGAAAACCAATTTTTGTACAATGGGTGCTGTTGCAGACTGGGTCAATATGGGTAATACCGCTCGTTTGGGGGCGTGGTTTTTAGCTATATCAGTTGCCATAATCGGCGTTGTTATACTTGAAAATATATTCTTAGTATCTTTTTCTACAACAATACCACCGTATAGAACTGAAAATTTTTCCTGGCTTAGATATATTTTAGGTGGCCTTATGTTTGGCGTCGGTATGACAATGGCTGGAGGCTGTGGTAACAAAACACTCGTTAATCTTGGTGCAGGAAGTATAAGATCTCTGTTTGTTTTATTTGTAGCATCTATCATGGTGTTTATAATGAATAAAACTTCATTTTATGAAGTGGTTTTTCATGGTTGGATAAATTATACCAGTATCGATTTGAATCAGTTCAATATTAAAAGCCAGTCAATTGTTGAGGTTTTTGCTGAAGTATTTGGCCTGGAAGTAACAAAGTTTTTTAAAGTGTCGCTGTCTTTATTGTTCGCTACCCCTTTTTTGTTATATGCATTATGCTGCAAAGCACTTCGCAAGAATAAACAATTATTATTTGCAGGGATAAGCATTGGTTTTATTATTACAATGGGTTGGTATATAACGGGTGGAAATATGGGGCGGGCGGCTATTGATTCGGTTGAATGGCTAGATCATAAACCATTAGGTGTTGGCGTTCAGTCCTATACCTTTATCAACCCCATGGGTGAGCTGCTTGTTTACTTAGATTCACCATCTAATACATTGCTTATTACATTTGGTTTAGTTGCCTTATTTGGAGTTGTCTTAGGCTCATTTTCTTTATCTATTTATATGCGAAGATTTTCTATTACAGGGTTTAGCAGTAAAGAAGATTTTGTGAAGCATTTAATTGGCGCTGTACTTATGGGTATTGGCGGTGTGCTGGCTATGGGATGTACTATTGGTCAGGGTATTACCGGGGTGTCGACATTAGCTATGGGATCTTTTATCGCGTTATTCTCAATTATACTGGGTGGCGCAGTAAATCTTAAAGTTAGTTATTACAAAATGATTTATGAAGAAGCGAGTTTTATGTCAAGCTTTATTAGCACGCTGGTAGACTTTAAAGTGTTACCAGAGTCGTTGCGTAAATTGGAACAAGCATAATTTTTTTATCTGATGAGTAGTGCTATGGTAAAAAAATTAAACTACACAATATGTAGTTCTATTGAAAATATTATTTATCAATTTCATATATAAAACTAACTTTAGAATCAACAAAATTTATTAAGTAATACGCAGTACTGTCCAATTAACTTATTAAACATATTCTTCCTGCGAAAATATATTGTTATATCTATAATATTTAACTGTTGGTGGCCGTACGCTATTACACGCTAGAAACGTTTCATTTAAAAATTAACGGGATAGCAGTGATAATATTTAGAATGAATTAATAATTATTTTTTTGAGAATATTGACTACAAGTCATTTTTTACTATATGGGTAGGAGTGGAGAGACTGTCACTTAAGTATTAATTCGACTATTTGTAGGTTTTAGTTGTGTGACTAAAATTTATCTACTGAAAAGAGAATCAAACCCGGGTCTATTAACATGGTTTAATTTTTTGTTAGTAGAGGGCTTGATTACTGATAAAAGAAGCCTGGCTTATAAGTGCCAGGCTTCTTTGTTTTTTTATGGTGTAATTCGAAGGAATGACATCATACCATTTTCACCATGCTGGAAAATATGGCAATGGAATACCCAGTCACCGGTTGTGCCGCCACCACTAGTGCTGCCAACAGCTGAACCGAATACTGGACGATCATCTACTTCAAATAGATAAAATACAGAGGTATGTGGAGGAACATTCACTGTATCGACATACTCATTTTCAGTATTTACATTCCACATATCCATATAGCCTTCTTCATGGTGCATAGTCATGAACATAGTAGGCTGGAATGAAAATCCATGTAGATGGAATGGATGATGCATTTCTGTGTGGTTGTGAGTTTCCCACTTCAGGGTTTCGCCCACAGAGGCTGTGCGATAATTAGTACGGCCATCCACACCAGAGTAATCGTCAATCTTGAACCACTTCTCTTTAGGCATGCCCATCATCATCGCCATCATGTCTTCCTGTAACTTGATCTGGCTGTCCTGGCGTTCCGGCATTAAACGCCCCGGGTTGGCTACCAGGCCATCACCTTCCGCGATGCTGTAATCCGACTGCCACCAGCGCATCGTACCCATCATGCGGCTTGATTTAAGTTTGATGTTAAACAGATCAATGCTGGGACGTAGGCCATCATCATCGGCTTCTTCCATCATCATGCCCATAGGTGTCATCACCATCTGGTGACGGCCACGGGCAAAGTCTTTCCATTGTACAGTGAGCACATCGCCACTTGACCCCTGGGGTACGATCACCACATCAGCACGCTGCGACGGCGCCAGCAGAATTTCACCCTTGTCATAGCCCTGATCAATACTGATCATGCCGGTATAACCTGTGTAGTCCTCATTCATCGGCATACGCATACCCATAACCGGGCCACCTTCCACGCGCACATTGGAAATTAAACCGCCTTCACCCCCGACACGGTAAATCGTATGACCGGGCAGAGAAAGACGATAGTATCGGCTGATTGAGGTGTTGATGAGTTTCAGGCGAATGCCGTCACCGGGTTTAACCTCAATTGTAGGCATGACCTGACCGTTAACCAGTAAATGATCACCTTCGGTGCCATTCATGGTTTCCAGCATAGGCGCCGCTTCAACGTCTTTTACTGCTCCGTTTTCAAAAGAAATATCGCTTAATACCAGTGTTTTTTCATTTCTTGGCAAAACGCCTGCCATTTTAAGCTGACTTTCTTCAGGCTGTTGCACAATCAGTGGGCCATACAAACCGGCCATGACTTCCTGGCCACCACGAATGTGGGGGTGATACCAGAATACGCCACCACGGGGCACAATAAAGTCGTATGTGTAGCTTTCACCCGGCGCTACTTCTGCCTGGGTAACCGGCGTGCCGTCACTCTTATTATTGAGTTCTATGCCGTGCCAGTGAATGGTAGAGCCAAAACCTTCTGGAAGTTCATTGGTGAAATGAACAATGACCCGATCGCCTTCTTTGGCGTTGATCTGTGGGCCGGGAACCTGACCATTATAGGCGAATACCGTTGCGGTTTCGCCAGTGGATAAAGTCATCTGGTGGGGAGCGGCTGTAATATAGGTCTCAAAGATCTGCGGGTGGGAATTGTAATCACGGGCCGCTTTAACGTCGACATCGCTGCCGCCCATGCCACCGCCGTGCATCATTGAATGTGCCGAGACACTTGAGAGTAATAAAAGCAAGGTACTGATACATCGAAGTAAACTACTGATTTTCATTTGTTATCTCCTGTTAGAGGTTTGTGTATACAATTACTTACTGCTAAACAAAAAAATGGCATCAAATTCTAGATGCTATTAATTTGAATTTTAAATAGGGATTATTTGTGAGAATGATCGACGCGTTAACGCTGTAACGCGTCGATCGTTTCACGTTTATGCCACGGTTATAGTCGTGGAAGCCGTACCCAGTACTCTACCTAGACGTATGTCGTAGTAGTCAACTGTGGCGGTTCTCTGACCGGATGAAGGCATGGTCACCAACAGGTCATACCGTTCACCGGGGGCCATTAACCACTCGGTGGCGCTGATGGCAGAAGGCAAGGGACGACCGTCGGATGCAATCACATCAAACACCAGTCCACCCATTTTGACCATGGCGGGCTGATAGCCGGAATGCACACCACGCACCAGAACTTTCTGACCGGCACCGGCTGAAATGGCCACGGTAGAGTCCGAGTTGAGGTTGTTGCCATCACGACCATTGATCATGAAATAGTTCGGGCTATGTCGAGTGGTATTTGAGCCACTGCTGCCGCCCATGCCACCACCGCCCATGCCACCACCACCGGAGTGCCAGCTGCTATCAAAGGTGTGCAATTGCCATACATATTCCTTGTTAAAAGCAGGGCCACCAGCCCAGGCTTCCGTGGTGCTGCCATTGGGTGGGCGAATGATGACCGTGCCATACATACCCATTTCATAATGCAGCACGGTATCCACGTGACAGTGGTAGTGATAAGTACCGGCATGGGGTGCAAGGAAAGTGTAGGTATAGGAATTGGGATTGCCCATTCCACCTACAGCAAATGAAGTCGTCGGTACACCATCGTTTTGCTGGTCTACATCAAGACCGTGGAAATGAATCGTGTGTTCCATCATGGAGCTCAGGGTAACCTGAACAGTTTCTCCCTGATTGGCCTCGATTACCGGGCTAGGCACAGTGCGATCACCATTAAAGCCTCCGCCATTGCTGAAATACCAGGTGCTGATGGTGCTGCCATTCGCCATAGTGGTGCTGCCGTTCATCTGGGCTGACACGCTGGTGGGCGAGCTGATGTAGCTGAAGGTACGTCCGCCGCTTGGTGGTGTGGTTCCACCACCGCCACCACCGCCGCCGCGACGACGACCGCCCATGCCCATCATATATACTGGTTTTTGTAATGCTTTAAACATCTGTATTCTCCTCAGAATTTATTGAATCAGGCTGCGCTCATGATAATGAGTGCGCCATTGGCATAGGTTCCGTTGGCGGTTACGCCGGGAACATAGTGTGTATGCAGAGGATATACACCTGGCTGAATAACAGGCAGGATAACGTCCACACACTCGTCGAGATTGACCAGTACCGTGTCTTTCTCACCCATGGCTGTTTCCGGGGTGCGATTGCGGCTGGCAACATTGACGTGATAGCCATGGAAGTGCTGAGGATTGGTAATACAACCGATATTGATAAAGCGAATCGCCACATCTTCGCCGGTGTTCATGGCCACTACGGTGTCCGCATCATTGCTGGTGTCGGGGTAGCTCATGCCATTAACGAAGAAATAGTTAGGCTCGTAATTAGCCATGTCATAGCTTTGGCCATTGTAAATTGCGCTGTTCAGGCGATCGTCCAGTTCATTCAGGGCCAGGGTGTACTGGCGATCAAAACTGGGGCCGCCACTATAAAGCCGATTGCCACTGGCGTTGACTACTAATGGCCCTGCCAGCCCCATGGCTTTGCCAATTTCTCCGTTGACGGTATCGGTATAAAAATAGCTGCCTGCAGAAGAAGCGGTGAAACTATAAGTGCGGTTACTGCCAGGTGATACGGAAGGGGTGGTGCCGGTGATGCCGGGCACCACAAAGTTAATGGCGCGATCCAGATTGTTAGTGACAGTGACATTAACCGTATCGCCTTCGTTGACGACTAGCCCGGAAGTGAGAGTGCCCGGACCCGAGCCGCCACTCTGGTTGAATTGCCATACATATACTGATGTTCCGTTTACCAGTGTTTTAAAAGTGCCTTCGGCAGTCATATTGATATTAACTGTGGCTGCGTGTGCTGTTTTTGGTGTCATAGCCGTCAGACCGGATACTGCGAATGCAGCAGACCCCATTAGACCTGACTTAAGAAATTCACGTCTTTGCATGATGTGCCCTCTATTTATATTTTTATCAATTAGTGACCAAACAGATTTTAATCTTATAAAATCTAGATCATTTATTTCTTTCAATGGGTAGTATTCCGGGTGAGTCGTCTTTCATATGACCTGTTTAGAATAAACAGGCCATTACTTTAATTTCTGCTAAGCACAGAAAAGGTTTCAGTTTGCTAAGAAGACAATCCGGATAGACAGACAATAAATAGTCAGGCAGGGGGCGTTCGGTAAGGATCAGGAATGCGGTTGTTAGAATCAGGATCAAGGCTTTCTACAGCCAGCAGTGGAATGGTTTTGGTTACGTCTATATCGGCAGCAAGCAGGTAGCTGAACAGAGCTTCATAGAAATCCTGGCATCCACTGCAGTCGCATACATCAGAATCCATATCATTCATGGATATGTGAGTATCTGTTTGGGTCGTCTCATGAGACATATTGGCATGGTGGTGATCGCTACTATGGTGACCGCCTGTTGCAGATGCGCTCCCAGATTCACAATTAGGTGTACTGGGTAGTGCATTCCATGAATAGCCGACATTGGTTGTGAGAAAGCCCAGGCTTACAATCATCAAAGTAAATTGTTTAAAATGTATATTTTTTAGCACGAATAGTAACTTCTAGTTATTAGCCCAGTATAAATACAACCTGGCGGATCAGGATCCTGTATTAACAATATTTTATTTATACATTATATGTATGTGACTATTGTCACTATTATAAAGTGCTATAAACTGGTGCTGTAGAAAAGGCGAATGATCAGGTTTTTTATAGGAAATATTAGGGTATTTTAATCAATGAGTTAGAGTGGCTAACTTATGTAATTTATAAGAAAGTGGATAGTAGGAAGCTTTTGGATAAATATCAACTAACTTGTTTTGTATCATACAGTAACGAATTAAAGATGATTTAAATGTATAAAAACAGTAATTTTAAACATTGGAGTCAATTTATTTATAATAGACGCTTCTAATATGGTGTCTTTCTGCCGAAAATGTGATTTTTATGAATCATGTTCATAATCGATGTTTCAGTGTAAAACAGTCTCTGTAAGGTTGAGTATTTTGAATATTGAGATAATCCCTGCAGGCCGAAGCTATATACCGGTGATGCACCAGCTGGCCTGTTTATATCGTTATGATTTGTCAGAGTTTGCTAACTGGCCAGTGCCGACTGATGGGCGCTATGTCTACCATGGGCTGGATGCGTACTGGGAAGAGGGGTATATCCCTTTGCTGCTGAAGGTGGATGATGGGCTGGCAGGTTTTGTGATACTGGCTCATGATAAAAAATCGGGCGAGGCAGACTTTGAGTACGTTGAGTTTTTTGTGATGCGCAAGTACCGCGGTAGAGGCGTAGGAAAGACTGTTGCGACGGCCTTATTTAATCAGTATCGAGGCCAGTGGGTGGTCAGGCAGCTATTGGCCAATAAACCTGCCATAGCTTTCTGGGAAAAACTGCTGTCTGAATATATGAATAATGCCTATAAAGCCAGTACAGAGCAGGACCCGGTGTTTGGTGAAGTTCATGTGTTGCGCTTCTGTAATCAATAGTTCGATATGTGGCTAAGTGCTCTGCATTAATTGACAAATAGCCTGCATGCATTACATTTAATCGTAGGAAAATTAATTTGTAATAATTGAGATGCGAATACATTTTAATTAAAAATAATTTAATCACTCGTTTGAGTCATCAGACTAGTCAGAGCAGGATAATCCAGCTGAAAATCGAATAAAGCCCTGGCTATTTATTTTATTTCGGCTCACTTATAATTCTAAGAGTATTTGTTATGAAGCAGTTTTTAATTCTTTCAAAAAAATCGGTTTGCCTGTTCTTATCTATAGTATTGGTTTATCCCATTACCGCACTGGCTGAAGATAAAGATGAAAAAAGTGAGGTTATTACCGGGGCCGGGGCGCATTTTGCCTGGGTAATTTTTGATTCATTAAAGAAAGAGCTTGAAAATACAACGGGGAAAAAACTTCAGTTGTTCGGGAAAAATTCAAATTTGGGTATGGGTTGTAATGCCGGTATAAAGTTGGCTAAACAGAGTACTCATGATCATGAAACCTTTGGCTTTGTTTGCTGCCCATTAAGTCAGCAGGAGTTAGATAAAGAAAAAATTAAAATTTATCCATTGGCAGAAGAGCCTATACTAATTCTGGTTAATAAGAACAACCCTATAGAAAATTTATCGAAGGAGCAGGTACGTTCTATTTTTCGTGGCGACATAACCAACTGGAAAACAGTGGGTGGATGGGACAAACCCATTGTTGTAGTAACCAGGTTGCATTGTAAGAAACGCCCGGGGCATTGGAAAACTATTTTACCGACTGCAGGTGATTTTGTTAAAAAACGCCTGAATGTGTCGAGTGCTAAAGAAATGGTGAAACTGGTTACTGATTTCGATACTTCGATTGGTCATACAGGATCTACCTGGGAGTTTGGTGAAGAAAGTAATGTGAAAGCGATTAAAGTCGGTGGTGTTGAAGCCCTGGCTGAAAATCTGAAAAATAAAACCTATCCTTTCCATAGGCAGCTTTCGGCTGTTACCAATATGGACCCTACAGAAAACGTGTTAACAACCATTCGCCAGGTTCAACAAGGTCAGTCATTTAAAAGCATAGCTGAGCGGTTTAACCTGCTGCCGCTGAACGAACCCACTGTAAAATAATGTACATTATTCAGGATAATCAATAAATCTGCTATGGCTTTTTATGCCTGCTACTCTGGCTGGATGTGAAGCATAAGTACAGAATCAGCAGCGAGACTGTAGCCATGAGCAGTTGAATGGTTTTGAACCAGGGTGTTATTAACAGATATATATCCTGCCAGTAAACGGAATTTAACACTGGGTTATAAATACGGGATAACAATATCACATCCAGTAGCCACGCCGGGTTTACAGTGCAGCATACCTGAGCTCTCAAATAGAAAACCGAAGCAGATAATAAAATGGAAGCCAGAAATAACCAGGCCCATAGGCGTGGTGATGAGGATGAATGTTTCATCCATGTAATAAAAAGGGCGAGGATGAGCAGTGTTATCGTGCTGATTGGCATCACATATATGCCCCATGCCTGACTATTGCTCAGAGGATCTATTCTTTGAATAATGAGCACAGGCTTGTAAATAAATAAAAGGTCGATCGCTGCAGAGGGGTTTGAGCTGAACAGTTCAAAGAAAAATTTCAGGTTATGAAGGAGTGCAAATTCAATCTGGTTGGGGAGGCTCCAGGTGGCGAGGGAAATGATGCCTGTTTCTATTAATAGTATGCTGGCAAATATTACGAGTGAATGAGTTAAATACTTCATTTGAATCCATATTGTGTGGGACTTATTGCGTGGTTATTAATAAATTTCTCCCATGTCTTAATTGAATGAACTAGACTAAATATATTACAGGTATGATGTTTCATCCAGTAAGCAAGAGTGAAAACCTGATTTCAGGTGTATTAGAATTTAGTAATGTATTGGTAGAGTGAATGTTATGGTTAAAAATGTAGGTCGATTTGATCAGATATTACGTTTGGGTATAAGTCTGGGTCTAGTGTATATAGGACTTATTGATAAGCAATTTATTCAGGATCCACTGAGTTCCTATATTATTGGAGCGATAGGTGTAGTGAATGTAATCATTGCTCTGGTTCGGTATTGTCCTTTATATGTAGTTACAGGAATCAGCACCTGTTCCCATAAAGATACATAGTTTTCGCATTGATTCAAAATTATTGAGTGCCAATCCATTTTTAATAAAGTGAGCTTGATCAGGGACGAGCTAATGACTTTATTATTATTTTGATGAGTAAGTATTATAAGTGGTTTGTCGTTAATGTATTTCTAAGAGCAGATCAGAAATAACTTAGAGCAGACTGATAACATATTATTGTATGAAATTAAAAACACAGATTTTATTATCTATCCTTGGAATTACAATTTTCGCTCAGGCTGTATTCGGCTTTCTGGCGTATCGGCAAATTACTGAAAGTCGTGGCGATCAGTTAACGATATTCTTACAGTATTTGAATCGTGAAATTGCTGAACGTATCACCTTGCCAGGTAACGCTTATGTTTCAGAAATTTATCTTGAAGAATTACGGCAGAAATTCTCTACACCTAAATCGATATTAATCATTCAGAAAGATGGGGGCATCCTATACATTGCGGGTAATCCCGATCAGGATGTTGATGTTATTGCGCATTATTTAAATGAAGCCTATGCAGATTCAGACAAGCATGGCCTGATAGAAATGAATGGGGTTCAGTATTACTGGGCAGTGAGTGAATTGCCTAATGATGAATATCAGCTCGTTATGCTGGAACCGGCGAATAATGAAGAGATCGAAATTGCATCCACATTAAGGCTACGCCTGTTTAGTTCGGGGATTATTATTCTCTGGATGGCGGTGTGGATTAGCCTGATTCTAAGTACAAAAATTTCCCGGGAGCTGGATAAGAAAAATGATCAGCTTGAGCACATGGCGCTACACGATAATTTAACCGGGCTGCCTAATCGTACTTTGTTGGCAGATCGCATGGAGCAAGTATTATTACAGTCCATGAGAAGTGCACAGCCCTTTGCTCTGTTCATGATGGATCTTGATCGTTTCAAAGAAATTAATGACACTCTGGGGCATCAGTTTGGAGACGAGCTATTAAAAATGGTTAGCTCGCGTCTTTTAGATTCAATTCGTGAAAATGATTCCATCGCGCGTCTGGGTGGTGATGAATTTGCAGTACTGTTACCACAAACTGATTTAAATGGAGCAGAACTTTGTGTTAATCGCATTTTGCAGTCTATGGAAGCCGCCTATTGTATAAATGATGTGAGTACAGAAAGTAAGGCCAGTATTGGTATAGCACTGTACCCAGATCATGGCGACAGTGCAGAAACACTCATGCAGTTTGCCGATGTGGCTATGTATCAGGCAAAAAAATCTCAGTCTGGTTACGCCCTTTATGACCCTTCGCAAAATACACACAGCGTACGTCGTTTACGGCTTATGAATGATTTACGTGATGCGATTGATCGAAATGAAATAGAGGCTCATTACCAGCCTATCGTGAATTACACACATAATAAAGTGACGAGTGTGGAGGCGCTTGCTCGTTGGCAACACCCCGAGCTGGGTAATATTTCTCCCGATGAATTTATACCCATGGCGGAACAAATGGGCTTGATTCGTGTGCTGACGATTCAGATGATTAAACATGCGTTGAAGGGCTGCAGTAGCTGGCAAAAACAAGGGCATGATCTGGGTATTAATGTAAACCTCTCTGTTTATTGCTTACAGGATTTTTTACTGCCGCAGGAAATTACAGATC
>Ga0316209_1000748_pt1 | contig 46912 bp, 43 predicted proteins | sample 6monopyrite_MG_FD_204945 | JGI IMG/M metagenome (GOLD analysis project Ga0316209, IMG submission 204945) | Microbial mat bacterial communities from mineral coupon in-situ incubated in ocean water Damariscotta River, Maine, United States -... | ecosystem: Environmental > Aquatic > Marine >...
CAAAAACAGAAATTGGGCTGAAGCCTTCATATGTTTCTGATGCTATATCTCAGCCCTAAAGGACGGAATTATTGCTCAATAAAAATTGAGTGAAAACTAAATTACCCACAGTAATCCACATAGACCCAATAATTTTTTCCAAAGTTCCTAAATGTTCCAATAACCCGAGCAGCCAACCTAAAACGATCAGAAGACTTCAGTGCATGTGCCCTAAAATTATATGTGTAAGTGCTTGCCAGCAATGAGGAGTTCGGCACACCAAAATTCTTAATAAATTACACCTATGCACCGTCTCAAATACCTCCTCGTTTATCTCCTTCCTCTGAGTGTCTATTATTCATTCAACACCACAGGGATCGTGACCTTCTTCCCCGTTTTTCTAAATTTTGGAATAGTACCCTTTCTCGAACTGTTCTTGAAACCGGACAAAGCAAACATGGATAAAAAAATCGCTCAGGATGAAAAGAACAAATCATTCTATGATTGGATCCTCTATCTGGCCATCCCCATCCAACTCGTCTTGCTCGTCTATTTTCTTTTTGTCATTAAAGACACCCAAGCCTGGACTATAGAATTTTTTGGAAGAATATCGGCGATGGGAATGATCTGCGGCACAGTAGGGATAAACGTAGGACATGAATTAGGCCATCGGGGTAGCAGAGCCGAACAGTTTCTTGGTGAAATTCTTCTGCTTACCTCCTTGGACACACACTTTCTCCCCTACCACAACGGCGGCCATCATCGAAACGTAGCTACCGAAAAAGACTCGGCTACTGCCTCTAAAAATCAATTGCTCTTCACCTTCTGGATTACGTCCCACTTTGGGAGCTACATAGAGGCTTGGAGGCTGGAAGACAATCGAATGAAAAAGCTAGGCAAATCAATCTTCTCACTGAACAACCGAATGGTGAGCTATTCCATTGCCAATGTCTTGCTAATTGGATCTATTTATTACTTCTTCGGATGGATAGTTCTGCTAGCTTTTGTAGTAGCGGCAGTGATTGGGATTTTATTGCTGGAAACCGTGAACTACATCGAACATTACGGTCTGATGCGGAAGAAAAGCGAAACGGGGATTTACGAACAAGTACGCCACCAACATTCGTGGAATTCAGATCATCCCATAGGCCGATTGCTGCTGTTTAATCTCTCTCGTCATTCTGATCACCATTACAACGGCAGTAAGAAATACCAAATCCTGGAGTCACTTCCCGAGAGTCCGCAGATGCCAACAGGCTACCCCGGCATGATGCTGATGGCACTGATCCAGCCGCTGTGGTTTTTGGTGATGAATAAGAAATTGAGCAAGTTGAATTTGTAATTACCATTCTGGATTAGCGTGTATTGGATAGGGTTCAATAAGGGAAAAATTGAAATTGCTCTAATTTAAATTTCAATATAGCGGTTCTATTTCTAATGGAGTAAGTTGATCGTTGCTTGCCTCAATGTGAGAAAGTTTTCTGCTAATTCGGGTCTGCTGAAAAACTCTGATCACGTACTTTATTCATTTTATTTGCCCTCAAGCCGGGCGGGCTCATACTTTCTGTCTTGATACAGAAAGTATGCAAACCTGCCTGCGGCAGGCAGGGAAATCAAGGCTGCATGAAAAAGTCTAAAAATCCGTTCCAATGCCTAAAATCCACCAAACTTCCAGCCGCACCAGCCTGCTCGGGCAATGGTGTATTTTTGTCGGCATTATAGCGGATTTTCTTAACGCCATTTTCATGAGGCCGATCCAGACCACTAACGTGCACGGGTTTTTAATACAATTGCCATTTTTGTTTGCACCTAAAATTCGCAATACGCCTCAAAATCTACCCTTGGTAATATGGAGTTATAGATTTCGCCTTGGTTTTAGTTTCTCAGCAGACCCTAATTCTCGATTTTAAGCAGTGGCATTATTACACTCAACTCTCATTACCGGAGGACTTGAAAAATTTGATAATGTACTAACCAAGAGCTTATTTCATTGATGAGTCAATTCGTAAGTTTCCAACCATAAGGCGCATTCCTCAATATTCTTAAATAAATATTTTTCAGGTAAAATATCCGGCACTAAATGGTTTTTTCTTAACAACGATAAAGGCTGTGATTGTGTCATTGTCAAGACCACAACAATCCCCTTTCCCTGCATTTCCTTAATTATTTCTTCAAGTGCATACAGACCAGATTGGTCAATGTACGGGACTCGTTTCATCCTGAAAATAATCACTCTTGCCTCAGATGGGATCTTATTTACCTGCTCTAACATTTTTGATGCAACGCCAAAAAACATTGGGCCATCAAATCGTTCAATATAAACACTACTGAGCCCTAAGGACAAATGAGATTCGTCAGTCCAGGCAATTTCTTTGTCATTGATATCCACTTTGGCCAACGAAGCATTTTGTTCAATCATGTCACTTGCCTTTCGCATAAAACTAAAGGAAGCAAGAACCATCCCTATTCCGACAGCTGATAATAAATCAACAAAAACCGTTAGGAGTAGTACAGTTATCAAAATGAGCGCATCGGACTTTGATATATTTAAAATATTTTTCAATCCCTTTCTGTCAACTATACTTATTCCTACTGTGATGAGAATGCCAGCAAGCACTGATAGCGGAATATAGGCCACATATTTGCCCAACCCTAAAAGGATAAGCATTAAAAGAATAGCATGAATCACTCCGGACAATTTTGTTTTTCCTCCAGATTTTACGTTGACTACAGTTCGCATCGTTGCGCCAGCACCCGGAATTCCCCCAAAAAGTGACGAAACAACATTGCCAATTCCCTGACCTATTAATTCTTTATTGCTTTGGTGTTTTGTACGCGTTATATTATCCGCAACGACTGAAGTCAATAATGAGTCTATGGTTCCAAGTCCCGCCAGTGTAATGGCCGGAAGAAGCACCAAACCAATATCAGTAATACTTAATCCGGAAAATAATGATAGTTTCAAAGAAGGAAAGCCCGTTGGCATTTCACCAATTAATGGTGTATTAAGAGCAAAGAAGAAACTTACAAATGAAAGTATGATCAGGGCCACCAGGGTGCTTGGAATGACATTAGTAAGTTTAGGAAAAGTATAAATTATTGAAATAGTTGCTAAAGCTAATAGTATTGAAATGTAATTGCCAGTGCTTAGTGCATTCGGCAATTGACTAAATACTCCAGTTATTTTCTCTGGAGATGCTAAGCCCAAAACTGGGAAAATCTGAAAAATGATTATAATAATTCCTATGCCTGACATGAAACCGGACAAGACTGGATAGGGTATGAATTTTATGTATTTCCCAATCTTTAACAGGCCAAATAAAATCTGAAATAATCCTGCCAAAAGGAATGTTAGAATAATAATACTCATAGCATTATCAATATTCCCATATTTGGAGATCGCCATAGAAACAATCGATGCAGATACGACTGTCATCGGACCCGTAGGCCCACTAATCTGAGTTCTGGTACCGCCAAATACGGCCGCAAACAAACCTAAGATCATAGCTCCATATAAGCCCGCACTTGCTCCCAATCCAGATTGCACACCAAACGCCAAAGCCAGTGGCAATGCGACAATTCCAGCCGTTAATCCGCCGAAAATATCGCCCTTTAAATTGCTGTTGTTCATTCTTTATTGCCTTTTTTTAGTCTAATTATTTCACTCATGACCAGTCACATACTAGGAAAAGAACATCCCTATTAAGCAGGCTAAAATGGACAAAAAAATATCCCAGTTATATGATGAATATCTCCTTTTTAAAGACATTTATCAGGAATTCGGTTTGTATCTGGTCAGGGAAAGCACGCGGCTTTTACTCCCTACGTTTTTATCAAGTCGTTAGTCCGCTCTGGTTAATCTCACTATTTTCAAGTTCCTGACTATCTTGTGATCCGTTTACAATGAAACCCCACTACGACTACATCATCATCGGTTCAGGCTTTGGAGGATCGGTATCCGCTTTGCGTCTGGCTGAAAAAGGGTATTCTGTTTTGGTCATCGAAAAAGGAAAATGGTATCAAGGAAAAGAATTTCCCAAAACCAATTGGAACCTCAGACGATGGATGTGGCTGCCTTCCTTAAAATTATTTGGCATCCTGAAACTTACCTTTTTTAGACACATTTCAATTCTCTCTGGTGTGGGCGTGGGGGGTGGTTCGCTCGTATATGCCAACACCCTCCCCAAACCCAAAAGTCAATTCTTCAATCACGGATCTTGGTCAGGGCTGGCGGATTGGGAGAAGGAGCTGACCCCACACTACGAAACCGCCTGGAAAATGCTTGGAGCAACCCAAAACGAAATGATGGGTGAAGCCGAAGATGCCATGAAAGAATTAGCCCTAGAAATAGGGAAAGAAGATAAATTTCATGCACCTAAGGTGGCTGTCTATTTCGGAGATAAGGGACGAGAAGTGGACGATCCCTACTTCAGCGGAAAAGGGCCAACCCGTACGGGCTGCATCGCCTGTGGTGCGTGTATGACAGGCTGTCGATACAATGCAAAAAACACCTTGGACAAAAACTACCTGCATCTAGCGCAGCAATTGGGCGTGGAGATTCTGGCCGAAAATGAAGTTCAAGACATCATCCCAACCAGAGCAAACGATGGTTCAGAAGGCTATGAAGTCACTTTCAAAAAATCCACCAAAATGTTTTCTCGCACCCAATCGGTTTCTGGAGATGGCGTGATCTTTTCTGGCGGTGTGCTTGGAACCATCCCCCTACTACTCAAACTAAAGGCCTCCTCACTTCCCAACCTCAGCCACAAGGTAGGCGATGATGTTCGCTCCAATAACGAGTCGCTCATGCTCAATGTGACGTTGGACAAGGATAGGGATTTCTCAAAAGGTATCTCCATTGGCTCCATGATTGAGCTAGATGAAAACAGTCATTTGGAACCCGTCAAGTACGGCGCGGGATCAGGTTTCTGGCGAGTGATGATGATGCCGGCTATTGACGAAAAGAACTTCTTCATACGAATCATCAAACTAATTATAAAGCCTTTTTCTGATCCCATCAGATGGTTGAGAGTCCTGTTTGTAAATGATTTCGCTAAGCGATCTTCTGTCCTGCTTTTCATGCAACATCTGGATAGCAAACTGAGATTTAAGAAAGGTCTGTTTGGAATGAAATCCACTTTGTCGTCTGGAGTGGGGCCTTCAGCATTCATTCCCGAAGCTCACGAAATGGCAAACAAACACGCCAAAATTACCAACTCAAAATCAGTAGCCATGTGGACAGAAACGGTCACGGGCATTCCATCCACCGCTCATATTCTGGGCGGAGCAGTGATGGGTAAAAATTCTGAAGAAGGAGTGATCAACAAAGACAATAAAGTATTCGGCTATGAAAACATGTATGTCTGCGATGGGTCCATGATTTCAGCAAATCCAGGCGTAAATCCTTCGCTCAGCATCACGGCTATTTCCGAACGAGCAATGAGTAAAATAGTGGTTAGTAAACAGTCGTCAGTAATCAGCAAGCAGAACTAATCGGAATACCATTTGGCAATCACCTTGGCTGCCGGCTTCCCCTGCGGGGTGTACCGCCGATTTTCCAAACCTCCAAATTTCGGATCATCCCGCAGGTGCCATTTCCAGAGAAAGCCCCCTGCCATCCAGTCCCTCTGCCACACCGATTGAAAAAGTGCCTCATAAGCAATCACTTGATTGGCCATGCTCGTCTTTAGCGTATCCTCTTTGTAATTCCAATGACCGGTATTCGCATGTTCAATGCTTTTGTAGCCATACTCTGTGAACAGGACAGGGCGCTTGTACACATCAGATTGCGCCTTCAGTTTCGTCTCCCACTTCTTCCAGTTCGTTTTCAATTCAGCAACAGAAGGTCGAGGTTTTTTAGAAAGCGGAAAATATGCATCCACTCCGATGTAGTCCAGCTCTCCCCAAAATTTTACCTTTTCGTAATTATCCCAATTCGCCGCATAGGTCACTTTCCCGCTATAGACCGCCCGCACTTTCTTAATCAGCCCCTTCCAAAACTCCGGGCGTTGCTCGGCCGCTTTCCGATATTCTGTGCCAATACACAGCAACTCCACATCCAAGTCCGCTGCTACTTTCGCATAAATCATGATGTACGTGGTGTACTCCTTCTCCCAGGTTTTCCACTTGACCTCATCCTTCAAATCATAATCCCCCGGCCATCCATGTCCGCGCACCCACACATGCGGCTTGATCATCACTTTCAACCCAGCCCTGTGCGCCATTCGGATACACTCAGAAGTACCTTCGACCGTTTCACCCCACCAATGACCTGAACTAGCTATTCGTATAGCTGGCTCGGTGGGACTCGAAAATGCATATGGAATCATGGCCACCCAACCAGCATTGACTTCATCCAATGAACCTATCTGGCTCATGCCAATCCTTTGAGGAGGCATCTCCAAACTCACCCCATTTATTTTTTTTGAACTTGGAGCAATCGATAGTGCCGCTAGAAAAATGAACGAGGAAATGACTAAAATTGATCGAATCATAGCAGAAATATACGCACAGATAATTATTTGTTTTAAAAGAAAGGGATAATCGGCATAAATTTGAGCTTGCATTTAAATCGACAGCCCTTCTGAAAATCCAGATAACGATACTTTTCCTTTCGATTACCATGCTTTGGGCCTGTGATCCCTGTAGTGATTGTGGGCCTGTTAGCCAGGAACCGACAGTTGGTTTGCTTTTTATCAACGCCAGCACACTTGCTGTGACCACAGACAGTCTGGAGGTAGTGGACACGCTGATCTACGCCACCGATAGTCTGCTCATCGTTTATGACTCGATTGAAGCAGAGGTCTCTGGTTATGAGGACGAAAAATTAGCTTTAGAAAATTTTATTGATGGCCTTACGAATCTCCGAACTGTTGAAGATGATTTTCTTGCCTATTTGAAAGCAAAAAAGATTGATTTGAATTCGCTTATTTCGACCATAGAAAGCGGAGATGTTCTCGTTCAACAATTGCTCGTGATGAACATAGGACTTGATTCCGTTTTTACGGATAGTTCCACAAGCTATGTCACACCACTTCACTATACCTCCGAAGAAACCGAACTGGCCATAACCCTGGCAGGCATACAATATGATCTGGTGCTTACCTACGAACTGCTTGATGAACTGGACATAGATCATCGGGTGTTGCGAAGGGCTCAGAATATTGTTGTCAAATCACACACATTCGACTCAGTAAAAATTGCGTGCGATTCTGTCAATTTCACTTGTGACACAGGACGAGTTCTCGACCGAGAGACCATTATTACTTGCTACTTTTGATAGAATGAAAAAAGCATTGACGGTATTTTCGTTTCTTTTTTCTTTGGCAATATCAGCTCAGGATAGCCTTGCCGTACAATCGACCGACAGTCTTGAATTGGCAGCAATGGAAAGTATTCAGGAAAATATTTCTGATTCAATACCTCCAAAAAAAATAATCCCCGGCATCTATTTCGATTACGGGAAATTATTCACCCTCCCATCCAACTTCGAAACCAAATACGAAGGCGCATTTGAACTCATCATTAAAGACAAATGGCAGATCATAACAGAAATCGGATACGCCGATCTCACTCCCCGTTCGGCCATAGAAAATGGATCGTACAACTCAAAAGGGTCGTACTATAAATTTGGTTTTGGATTTGTCCCTCATCGCGAGCCTGCAAGTCGTATGGGAATTGGCATTCGGTATGGCGTAAGTTCTTTCGAAGATCTTGGCAACTACACCATTCAAAGCCCATCCGAGCTGCAACCAGATATTGAAAAAATATTTGATCGGAGAAATCTGTCCGCCACTTGGTGGGAGGCCGTTTTCTACTCAGACAAAACGATGAACAAATGGCTCACCGTTGGTTTCCAGTTCAGGGTTCGGTTCATTCAATCATATGATAGCTTTGAGGAAGTTGATGTCATCGCTATCCCAGGCTATGGCCGGCCACAAAGCAGCGCTGTTCCTGCTTTGAATCTGTTTTTGAAGTTCTCTCCCTTCTAAAAAAACGATTTCAACTTTATTCACTTTTTGGCTACAAAACCAACTCCAGAAAAAAGACACCTTTTCTTATGATTTAGATCATTCCCGGTAAACAGCCGAACGGTGAAATTGCAAATGTTAATCAACAAATGACATTTGCCATGCAACACACCAAATCATGGGCCGAACCCTACAAAATAAAAATGGTCGAGCCTATCCGAATGACCTCACCCCAAGAGCGTCATAAATTCATTCATGAGGCAGGATTCAACACCTTCCTCCTTCGATCAAAAGACGTATATATCGACCTGCTAACCGACAGTGGAACATCCGCAATGAGCGATCGGCAATGGGCAGGAATCATGCTCGGTGATGAGGCATACGCCGGAAGTGAAAACTTCTATCACATGGAGGAAGTGATCCAAAAATACTACGGCTACAAGCACGTGATTCCAACACATCAAGGGCGTGGAGCAGAGCATCTCATCTCTCAGATTATGATCAAGGAGGGTGACTTTCTTCCTGGAAATATGTACTTCACTACCACGAGACTGCATCAGGAGTTGGCTGGAGGAACATTTGTAGATGTCATCGTAGATGAAGCGCATGATCCTGAAAGCATGTACCGATTCAAAGGAGATATTGATCTTCAGAAACTGGAGGAGCTTATAAACGAAAAAGGAGCAGACAAAATACCCTATGTCTGTATGGCCACAACCGTGAATATGGCAGGTGGCCAACCTATCTCGCTTGGTAATCTTAAAAAAGTCAGAGATCTCACCAATAAGCACGGCATCAAAATCGTGCACGATATGACCAGAGTGGCAGAGAATGCCTACATGATCCAGCAGCACGAAGAAGGGTACAATGACAAAACAACCGCCGAGATTGTGCGAGAAATTTGCGACCTGACAGATGCAGCCACCATGAGTTCCAAAAAAGACGCATTGGTGAGCATTGGCGGTTTTCTAGCCATCAATGATGACGATATATTTGAAGAGGCCAGAAACATGGTAGTCATTTATGAGGGGCTTCACACCTATGGAGGCATGGCGGGCAGAGACATGGAGGCGTTGGCTATTGGCATAACCGAATCCGTTTCAGATGCGCATATTCGAGCAAGAGTTGGCCAGGTCGAGTATCTGGGACAGAAACTACTCCATTCTGGTGTGCCTATCGTCAATCCAATCGGCACCCACGGAATATTTATTGATGCCAGAAAATTCCTCTCTCATGTTACGCAAGATAAGTTTCCAGCTCAGGCACTAGCGGCTGAGTTGTACCTCGATTCAGGTGTTCGAACCATGGAAAGAGGAATCGTTTCGGCTGGGAGAAATAAAGAAACTGGAGAGCACAACTACCCCAAACTAGAATTGGTCCGACTCACTATTCCTCGTCGAGTCTATACACAAGCACACATAGATGTAGTTGCCGAATCCGTTCAGTCGGTTTATGAAAACAGAGAAGCCATTCAAGGTTTCGAAATGGTGTATGAACCTAAATATTTGAGATTCTTCCAGGCTAGATTTAAAAAACTATAACGATGATACATAAAACGATTATTGAGCCTTTTCGAATTAAATCTGTCGAGCCGATTTACCTGTCCACCGAGAAAGAACGAAAAAAGGCACTTGAGGCAGCTCACAATAACACCTTCTTGCTGAATTCAGAGAATGTAATCATTGATTTTCTTACTGATAGCGGAACCTCCGCCATGAGCGCCAATCAATGGGCAGGTGTTATGAATGGAGACGAATCCTATGCAGGGTCCAAATCATGGATAAAGATGGAAGCTGCCGTGAAACATCTCACTGGCATGGAATTCATATTGCCCACCCATCAAGGACGAGCTGCTGAGCGCATCATTTATGGCTATCTTGGCGGTGAAGGAAAAACGTTTATTAGCAATACGCACTTTGACACGACCCGGGCCAATATTGAGTATTCCGGTGCTGAAGCAATTGACATTCCTGTAGAGGAAGCCAACCACCCAGAAGTGATACATCCGTTCAAAGGAAATTTAGATCCGATCCGATTAGAGAAGTTGATACTTGAAAAAGGCAAAGAAAACATCGGTGCTGTAATCCTGACCGTAACGAATAATAGCGGTGGAGGCCAGCCCGTCTCGATGCAAAACACCAGAGATGTAAGCACTATCTGTCACGAGCATGGTGTAATGCTACTTCTCGACTGCTGTCGCGTAGCAGAAAATGCCTATTTCATAAAAGAGCGCGAAGAAGGATTTGAAAACAAGACCTACGAAGAAATCGCTCAAGAAATGTTTGCCTTAGTTGATGGCGCGGCTATGAGTGCCAAAAAAGACGCATTGGTCAATATGGGCGGCTTTCTATCGCTTCGTGACAAGACGATCGCCGACGCTTGCACCAATTCACTCATTATCACAGAGGGATTTGCTACATATGGCGGACTTTCTGGTCGAGATATGGAAGCCATTGCCATTGGGCTCAAAGAAGTTTTCGATGATCACTATTTAGAATACCGAATTGTAAGCACCACCTATCTCGGTGAGCACCTTCACAAAATGGGTGTACCTGTCATGCTGCCTATTGGTGGACATGCGGTTTATGTTGACGCCAAAAAGCTCTACGCCCATATTCCTGTGGATCAATATCCAGGTCAGGCGCTTGTTTGCGAATTGTATGAAAAAGCCGGAATTAGGGCTGTTGAAATCGGGTCGGTCATGTTTGGAAAGAATGATGAAAACGGAAGGTTGATTCCTGCACCAATGGAACTTGTGCGCTTAGCCATTCCACGAAGAGTATATACCCAGAGTCATTTGGAATATGTTATCGAAACGTTCGAAGAAATCCTGAAAACAAAAGATGAGGCAAAAGGCATAGAAATCACTCAGCAACCTGAATTCTTAAGACACTTCACCTCACATTTCAGACGATTAGACTAATTGTAGAACTTGATCTGGATAGAGCGTTGTATCTTCCCGTCTCATTAGTAATTCTATGAAGGTAAAAGATAAAGTAGTCGTCATCACGGGAGGTGCCTCAGGTATTGGTACGGCTTCCGCCAAATTATTTGGAACGCATGGAGCCAAAGTAGTCGTCTCTGATCTTATTCTAGAGAGCGCACAGCGCATTGCGGATGAAATAGAAAATGAGGGTGGTGAAGCCATCGCTCTTGCAGCCAATGTGGCTAACCACGAAGAAGTAAAAAATCTCATTGCTCAAGTTGTTGGCAGATTTGGGCGAATAGATGTGCTGGTGAACAACGCAGGCATTGGCCCCAGCCAAATGATGCGAACAGCCGAAAGTACGCTTGAAGACTGGGATCGGGTGATTGCTGTGAATCAGTCAGGCGTCTTCTATGGGATGAAATATGCGCTCCAACAAATGATGGTGCAAGAAGGAGGAAACATCGTGAATGTAGCGTCACTTGCAGGCCTAAAGGCCTCCAGCCACAACATCTCCTATGCGGCAAGCAAGTTTGCCGTGGTAGGCATGACCAAATCAGCTGCCTTAGAATATGCCAAAAAGAATATTCGGATCAATGCGGTCTGCCCATCGTACACGCATTCAAAATTGCTTGATCAGCTCTTTTCCTTCAAAGAAGGAATGGATGAGTTGCTACTTTCACACGTGCCTATGGGCCGGTTTGGGGAGGCATCTGAAATCGCAGAAACCATCGTCTGGCTAGCTTCTGAAAATACAACCTATATCACTGGACAAACAATTACCGTGGACGGTGGCACATCTCTGTAAAAAGCGACGTAAATTTTCAGAAATTTACTATTTAGAAAAACTAGAGTAAAATGTCATTGCGAGGGAGGGGACGACCGAAGCAATCTTAAGACTGCCACGCTTCGCTCGCTCTGACGCAAAAATCAAAATACAACCAAATGAATAAGCAACTATTATTAGCCAAACGACCCGTAGGCATGCCGACCGAAGATACCTGGACACTTGAATCCAAGGATGTACCTGAAATAGGAGAGGGCGAACTACTGATCAAAAATCACTACATCTCGCTCGACCCAGCCATGCGTGGTTGGATGAATGACGCCAAATCGTACATTCCGCCTGTGGGGATTGGGGAAGTCATGCGCGCCGGATCAATCGGTGAAGTGGTCGCTTCTAACAATGAGAAATTTGAAATTGGAGATGCGGTCACTGGCTGGGGAGGTGTCCAGCAATATACCAAAACCAACGGGGATGGTTACTACAAAGTGGACACTTCGCTTGCACCCATGCCCACATATATTGGTGCATTAGGAATGCCCGGCATGACGGCCTATTTCGGAATACTGGAAGTGGGGAAAATTAAAGAAGGCGACATAGTCGTAGTATCCGGTGCGGCTGGAGCAGTGGGCAGCATCGTTGGTCAAATTGCCAAAATCAAAGGCTGTACCGTGATCGGGATTGCCGGAGGAGCTGACAAGTGCGCCTACCTAAAAGACGAGCTCGGCTTTGATGGAACGATCGATTACAAGAATGAAGACGTCCGTGTAGCACTCAAAAGAGAATGCCCAAAAGGTGTGGATGTGTACTTCGACAATGTGGGCGGTGAGATATTGGATACGGTGCTCACTCGCCTTCGCATGCACGCCCGAATAGTGATCTGCGGTGCGATTTCGCAATACAACAACAAAGAAGCTGTAAAAGGGCCGAGCAACTATCTGTCACTTCTGGTGAATCGGGGAACCATGCAAGGAATGGTGGTGATGGATTATGCCAAGGATTATGGCACTGCGGCTAAAGAAATGGGCGGCTGGATGATGCAAGGCAAACTAAAAAGCCGTGAAGATATTTATGATGGCATTGAGAATTTCCATGAGACCTTCTTACGATTATTCAGTGGTGAGAAATTGGGGAAACTGGTATTGAAGGTGGTGGAGTAAATTTTAACTGAATTGAAGATAAGATGCCGCTCCTAAGGAGCTAAAAACAAAGTAACGTAACATTAGTACAAGGCTGTCGCTCCTAAGGAGCTTGTCTGATTTTAGGACAACTCTATAGGATCGATAGCTTATAAAAACCACGGACTTCACACAAAAAACGGATCCCGTAAATAAACCAAATCCAAAACAAACTAAATAACGGACCCAAAAAATGATTCAGCTACGAATCTCTTATATTCGTGATGAACCAATTATTGTTTAACCCAGAAGTTGCATTGATACCTGAGTAGTTACAAAAATTCAATTCTTTACTTTTCCCTTAATCGATTTATAATTGCGACCAATGAAAACCCTAACCACCCCCAACTCTTGTTTCGATAACATTCCAGACTATCCCTTCGCTCCGCACTACTCGGAAGTAGCGGACGGATTGAACATGCACTATGTGGATGAGGGCGAAGGCCCTGTCGTCCTGCTTATGCACGGCGAACCAAGCTGGTCATTTCTGTACAGAAAAATGATCCCTGTTTTGGTGGCCGCTGGCTTTCGAGTGATTGCCCCTGACCTTATTGGTTTTGGCAAATCCGATAAACCAACCGAGCAATCAGACTACTCGTATCGTTCACACATTGATTGGGTCACCAGACTTTTGAAGAATCTCGAACTTTCAGGCATTAATCTCTTTTGTCAGGATTGGGGAGGGTTGATCGGCTTGAGAGTGGTTGCCGAGAATGAGCTTCTTTTTGATCGAGTGGTCACTTCAAATACCATTTTGCCCATGAGTGGTGTTAAAGCGACCAAGGCCTTTTTGGATTGGAGAGAGTTCTCTCAAAAAGTCCCTGTGTTCGAAGCAAAGACCATTTTGCAAAAAGCAACTATGACCACTTTGTCAGAAGAAGAACTTCTAGCCTATGATGCGCCTTATCCAGACCAATCGTATGTAGCAGGTGCAAGGAAATTCCCAATGCTCGTACCATTCGATGGCGCTGATGAAGCTAGCGTATTGCCTGAGTGCGACAAGGCATGGGAAGTATTCTCGAATTGGGAAAAACCCTTTCTCACACTCTTCGGAGATTCTGATCCCATTATGTTGGGTGTTGAGAAAGTCTTTCAGGCGAGAATCCCGGGAGCAAATGGACAACCTCATCAGATCATCAAAAATGGTGGGCATTTTATTCAAGAGGATGCAGGAAAAGAGCTTGCCATGTTAATGGCCGATTTTATTAAAACCACTTAACCATTTTTCAAACAAATCATGAAAGCACCCTTTATAAACGACCTCAGCTTACCCGTAGTAGCTGCGCCTATGTTCCTGATCTCAGGCCCAAAGATGGTCATCGAATGTTGTAAGAATGGAATCGTCGGAACTTTCCCCGCGCTGAATCAAAGAACCACAGAAGGATTCGAAGAATGGGTAGTCGAAATCAAAGAAGCCTTGGCAGCATTCGAAAACGAGACGGGCAAGAAGGCCGCTCCTTTTGGTGTCAATCTGATTGTGCATAAAACGAACCCACGGGTGGAAGCTGATCTGGCGATTTGCATCAAGCATCAAGTGCCGTTGATTATCACCTCACTTGGAGCTGTTTCTACACTTATTGATGCGGTGCATAGTTACGGGGGATTGGTCTTCCATGATGTGATCAAAAAGCGCCATGCAGAAAAAGCCGCTGAGGCGGGAGTGGATGGATTGATCCTTGTCTCAGCAGGGGCAGGCGGCCATGCCGGTACGATCAATCCGGTTCCGTTGGTTGCAGAGATCAAGCGTTTTTATGACAAGACCATTTTGCTTTCTGGTTGCCTGAGCAATGGCCGAGATGTGGCATCTGCTCGCCAAATGGGAGCGGATTTGGCCTACATGGGCACACGATTTATCAATACAAAAGAGAGCCGTGCGGAGGAGGGCTACCGCCAAATGATCATCGACAGTGGAGCAAGTGATATCGTTTACACAGCCGCCGTTTCCGGTGTTCATGCCAACTTCCTTCAGCCAAGTCTGGAAGCGATGGGCATCACCAAAGAAATGTGGAGTCAGGTGGCGAAGATGAATTTTGGCGAAGAATTAGATGCGGCCAAAGCAGAAGCCAAGGCATGGAAAACACTCTGGTCTGCGGGTCAGGGGGTGACCAACATTCACGACAATCCAACTGTAGAGGAATTGGTGAGCCAGATGAAATCGGAATTCAAAGAAGCGATTGAGGAACAATATGAGCTGCTGAAAATCTACAAATAGACGGTTTCTCAAACCAAATATTTCAAAATCCAAATGACTATTAAGGAGGGACTATTCTTTCCAGCAAAATCTACCCTTCCGTAACTCTAAATTTATCCGCCACTGCTTGTGGCACCACAAAAGTGGCCTTCGAAACATCCAGCGCATCCAATGTCTTTTGATTATAATGATCACCGTGGATGTCAGTGATCAAAACAATATCCGGCGTATCCATATCTTCAAACACTTCAGCCCCACCATATGGATCGACGTAGATGGTCACTTCTTGGTATTCCAACACAAGTGTGCCATGCAGAATCGGTGTGATAGTCAAGTCCCCGTCTTTTGTTTGGATCACATCCTGTGTGAAGGTGGAGAAGAGAATGAGGAGTGGAGCTAGGTTTTTCATTTCTATTTCAGTTTGCTTAGACAAGTTTAAACAACTAGTAGGGATTAATATTTAGAGCGACACTCTTTGGCGTTCCCTAATTCTATTTTTGGCGTGAACATTAAATAGGATTATGACAAAAGAATTCACCACTACTCTACGACATTCGTCAGAAGTCAGCCTCAAGGACACATCAACAAAGATGAATATAGGAGACTTGATAACATCGAGAGGACATTTTTATAATGAGATCATGTTGTTTATTGCCCACTTCAATACTATACCCAACATTATAAGTGAAATAAACATTGACTGTAAAAAAGCGAACAAAATTTTTATCAAAAAATACAATTCAGAAGTGAAAAAAAATTACTTCGGGAAAAGATGCTTTGATAGCAGTAAAAATGCGGAGCTCGATGATATTTTTTACTTTCTTTTTGATGACCTTTTGGTTGATTTTGATACGGCTAATTCCACGGTGAGATTTTTGTTTTCTAAAACCGATATTGGAAAAGTTGAATCCATCATTAAAGAGATTCAAAGATTCAAAAAAAGAACTAAAAATAGGTCGTACATTTCGCTACTTGTAAGAACAAATAGTGGATTCGAAACGAAATCTATGGAAATCTCAAAACCCAAGTTATGTATTGAGGATAATTACAATGATGACTTCAAGGATACTCATCATGCGATTCTAAGGAGGCTTTCAAAATCAAATGACAAAGGATTGGTTATTTTACATGGGAAACCAGGAACAGGTAAAACATCCTATATTCGATATTTAACTGCATCAATCAAGAAAAAAATAGTCTTTCTCCCACCAAATATGGCAACCGCCATTACAAATCCGGATTTTATTTCCCTTTTGACAGATAATCCAAATTCCATTTTCGTAATCGAGGATGCGGAGAATATTGTTATTGATAGGGAAAGAAATGGTAATTCCCCGGTTTCTACATTGCTGAACATTTCAGATGGTTTGCTATCTGACTGTTTGAATATTCAAATTATATGCTCCTTTAATACTGACCTATCAAAAGTTGATAGCGCACTAATGCGAAAGGGTCGGCTAATTGCAAAATATGAATTCAAAGAATTGGAATTGGATAAAGCCAGACAACTTTCCATGAAACTAGGCTTTAAAACGAAAGTAGAATCTCCAATGACCCTGACAGCTATCTACAACCAAGATGAAAAAGAGTATCAACAAGAAAGAAAAACTGATCCAATCGGATTTAAAGCAATAGGAGAAAATAGATTAGTGGAAAACTGAATTGGATAAACATAGATCATAAGGACAATTAGGAAATAAGTGCTGAATCAGCAACTTCGGAGATGAAAACAGTATGAAAATTATTAGCTTACAAAGCAAATTATGTCGGGGGTTTAGGTAGAATAGAGATGAACAAATGGTCTAGCCATTGAAAATAAATACACTTAAAAAATGAATGAATCAAAAATTAAGGAATTACTCACAGAGTTAGCACTGATTAATAATAAGTACGAAAGTATCGCTAAAGCAACGGGTAATAATTACAACATATTTCAGGTATTGAGGATTGAGACAAAGGAAGTGATAACACATTCACGTATGATCGGTGATTTGCTGAACCCGAAGGGCTCACATGGCATGGGTAGTCAGTTTTTAAGGCTGTTCTTAGACTTAGAGCCTATGAAGAACACGCCTAAACCTTCAAACCTTGAACGTGTGGTTTGTACGGTCGAAAAAAACTACGGTCCTATCGATCATGATAATACCAAAGGAGGTAATATCGATATTATTCTAGAAGGACTTGACAAACCTCTTGTGATAGAAAATAAAATTTATGCCAGAGATCAAGAAAATCAACTTCTTCGGTACTATAATCAATTGAATGGGAATTGTGATTTATTCTATTTGACGTTATTTGGTGAAGAGCCAACGGGGAAAAGTACTGGAGGTAGAAATTTAAACATCACATGCATTTCATATAATGCTCATATTTTGGAGTGGCTCAAGAATTGTCATGAGCTAACCATCGACAGACCTCTTCTAAGGGAAACACTAAAACAATACATAAACATTGTAAAATACCTAACCGGACAAAGCATGAATGACCATAAGAACACAGAAATTTTTGATTTCATTGAAGAAAACAAAGATTCACTTGGAGAATTACATATTCACATGAACAGTTTTGTTGATAATCATCTTAAAAAACGGATTCAAGAAACCTTTAAGGAAGTTAGTAAGGACAAATTACTCATCGCTTCATTAGCAAAATTGCCCGCTTTATTCCCATGGGAAGGGCAATGGGTTTATAATTTCGAGTTCGGTAACGAAGAAGGGAAGGTGGTTATTTTTGAATTAAAAACATCCCCAGAGAGATTGTCCCTTTTCACTACAGCTTATATACCGGGTGAGGCATATAGACCAGATGAGGAATCTGACTTAAAAACCAAAGTAGGCAGCAGGTATCATAATACTTTAGATTCCAGGGAATCCACTAAAGTCCTTGCAAAACAAGTAATCGATGGGATAAAAGCGACTAAAAAATATTATGACACTTTATAGATTTCAAATAATACCATAAATGTCCAAACGAGGCTATATCTCCCGTTACCTGCTGATTCTCAAAAAGCTGAAGGTGAAACCTTATTCAACATACGAGGAACTACAAGCCTATATTGATCACCAGTTTGAATATCTGCAAATGCAGGACGACACCTTGAATATTGGTTTTTCTAAGCGAACCCTTCAACGGGATATAAAGGATATTAGGAATGTCTTTGGAATTGATATTATATATTCAAAATCTCAAAAGGGTTACTTTATTAGTCAAAATGAAGCGGAAAACATGAACTTTCAACGCATGATGGAAGCTTTTGACATGTTCAATTCCCTTAATCTAGCTCAAGATTTTTCTTCCTTTATCCATTTGGAAAAACGAAGACCTCAAGGAACAGAAAACCTGTATGGTCTACTTCATGCAATTAAAAATAGATTAAAAATAGAATTTTCTTATCAGAAATTTTGGGAAGAAGCACCAAGCCAACGCCAAGTAAAACCTTACGCTCTGAAGGAATTTAAAAACCGTTGGTATTTATTGGCCAACGATGGTAAAGATGCGAACATTAAGACTTTCGCATTAGATAGATTGACAAGTCTTGAAATATCCAATCAGTGCTTTGAGTATCCAGAAAATTATAGTGTTGAACAAAACTTTCGTTATTGCTTCGGGATTATAAGCTCGAATGAAGAGGAGCCTCAAGACATCCTTTTATCATTTGAACCATTTCAAGGGAAATACATCAAGACATTGCCTCTTCACCACACACAGGAAATTATCATTGACAATGAAAAAGAATTAAAGATCAAATTGAAACTTCATCTAACACATGATTTGCTAATGGAACTACTTTCCTTCGGTGACAACATGAAAGTAATTGAACCCAAATCGCTGGCTAACCAAATAAAAAAAGCACATGAAAAGGCGTTTAGGCAATATTGATGCAGGCCAACCCTCTTGTGCAAACACATTTGCAATTCACACAACCCCTCCGCAACCAAAAATTGCAAAAGGACTTACACCACCACCTTCACTTCCATCTCCTCTATACTATTCAGCTCCTTCATCAAGTCATCATTCAAGTCCACAGAGAATTTTCGGCTGAGCATTTCTAGCTGAATGGCTCGGTCTTCAAAGGCGCTGAGAACATTCACTTTGAGGGCACACTTGCCAGGGTATTTGGTAGCCATCCGTTCGATTTCGTTCACGATGATTTCGTTCACATCATTCAAACGTAATCGTAGTTCTAGTCCCTTGGTCATCTGTTCGCGGATTCCACTTAGGTGTTCAATATTGTGCACTTTGAATTCCAACTCTTCACTGGTCCAGCGTGGCTGTGCCGAGCCGCTGATGTAGAGAAACCATCCCATCTCTAGCATCGGCTTGAATTTCAGATAGTCCTTGGAGAACAGAAAGAAGGTATGATTGTCTTTAAAATCTTCAAGCGTAAACTGACCAAATGGTTTCCCCGTTTTTGTTGTGCGATGCTGTACCTGACTGACAATACCACCGATTCGCAGCTCTCGTCCTCGTTGTAGTTCCTTCAAATCACCAAGTGTCCCAGAACATAGGTGATTGATTTCAAACTTGAATTGATCCAGCGGATGGCCTGTAATGTAGAGCCCCACCATCTCCTTCTCAATGTTGAGTTTTTCAATATCTCCAAAAGGTTCAATCCTTCCGATTTTTGGTTTGGAAATGGATTCCCCAGACTCCCCACCAAACAGCGAACCTTGAGTACTTGCGGCTTCCTCTTGCATTTTGTTGGCGTAGCGAATGGCCTTTTCCGTTAAGGAATGACCGTCCTCATCAGGGTCGACATACTGCCGCCGATGAAATTCTGGAAAGCAATCGAACCCTCCAGCTTTCGCCAAACTCTCAAACGTTTTTTTGTTGACTGCTCGGAGGTTCACTCGCGATGCAAAGTCGAAGATATCCGTGAAGTCACCATGTTCATCCCGCTCGTCTATGATGGCCTGAGTGGCCGACTCACCTGTCCCTTTAATTGCGCCAAGCCCAAAGCGAATTTCGCCTTGCTGATTCACCATGAAATTGATTCCCGATTCGTTGACGTGGGGGCCGAGTACCGGTATATTGATATTTCTACATTCCTCCATGAAGAAGCTCACCTTATCTCCATTTGACAGATTATGCGTGAGTAGGGACGCCATGAACTCTGCCGGATAGTGTGCCTTGAGATAGCCCGTCTGATAAGCAAGCACCGCATAACAAGTACTATGTGATTTGTTGAATGCATAGGCCGCAAATGCCTCCCAATCCTTCCATATTTTTTTAAGCTTGTCTTCGGGGTGACCCAGATCCATTGCCTGCCCAATGAATTTCGGCATCAGTTCCATCAGCAACTTATGCAGCTTCTTACCCATTGCTTTACGCAGCACATCCGCCTCACCCTTTGTGAAGCCGGCAATCTTTTGCGAAAGCAACATTACCTGCTCCTGGTACACCGTGATCCCGTAGGTTTCGGACAGGTATTCTTCCATTTCCGGGAGGTCATATGTGATCTCCTCCTTGCCATGCTTTCGGGCAATAAAGTTGGGGATATACTCCATCGGTCCTGGCCGATACAGGGCATTCATGGCAATGAGATCTTCAAACCTATCTGGTTTCAGCGCACGCAAATGCTTCTGCATACCTGTAGACTCGAACTGAAATGTCCCATTGGTTTCTCCCCGGGCGAAGAGGTCAAATGTCTTGGTGTCGTCCAGCGGAAGCGTGTCAATATCGATTTTAAGGCCATGTCGTTTTTCTACATTCTCTACAGCCGTCTTTATGATGGAGAGGGTTCGTAATCCCAAAAAATCCATTTTCAACATACCGGCATCTTCCACCACGCTGTTGTCAAATTGGGTAAGAAGGAGTTCGGAATCTTTGAGCTTGGCGACCGGAATTAGCTCCGTCATGTCCTTCGGCGTGATGATGATCCCACATGCGTGAATACCTGTATTTCGTAAAGAACCCTCCAGCACCACCGCTTGATTCAGTACTTGCCCAGGCAACCCATCTCCCTTTTTGATAATCCCCAATTCAGGTTCTTCTTTGAAGGCTGATTCAAAATTAGTACCTGGTCTATCCGGCACTTTTTTGGCAATGGCATCCGTCTCAGGGAGCGGCAATTCCATGACTCGACCCGCATCTCTGATGGCGGATTTGGGGGCCATGGTACCGTAGGTGATGATCTGAGCAACTTGGTGAAATCCGTATTTTTCGATCACATATTTAATGACTTTTTCACGCCCTTCATTGTCAAAATCAATATCAATATCGGGAAGCGATACACGATCAGGATTCAAAAAGCGCTCGAAAAGTAAATCATAGGCGATAGGGTCAACATTCGTAATTCCAATGCAGTAGGCCACCACAGAACCCGCTGCAGAACCACGACCTGGCCCAACGACCACACCCATTTTACGAGCTTCGGATGTGAAATCTTGAACGATCAGGAAATAGCCCGGATACCCAGTATTCTCAATAGTCGCTAGCTCAAAATCGATTCGCTCTCTGAGTTCTTCTGAAATTTCATCGTAGCGTGTTTCGGCACCTTTGTAGGTCAAGTGCCTGAGATAGGCATTCTCCCCTCGCTTGCCCTGATCCTTTGCATCCTCAGGGTCGATGAACTCCTGTGGAATGTCGAACTCCGGAAGCAATACATCTCGCTCCAATTTGTAATCCTCAACCTTGTCAATAATCTCGGCAATGTTTTCAATGGCCTCAGGCAAGTCTGTGAAGGCCTTTTTCATTTCCTCTTGGGATTTGAAATAAAACTGGTCATTTGGAAGACCCGGACGGAAGCCTCGCCCCCGCCCAATGGGTGTACTTTGCTTTTCGTTTTCCTTTACACAAATGAGTACATCATGCGCTTTGGATTCTTTCGAGTCCAAATAAAACAGGTCATTAGCCGCAATCAATTTCACCTCGTTTTTGCGCGCAAGCTGTACCAGCACTTTGTTTAGATGATCCTCTTCTTCCAGATCATGCCGATTGATTTCGATGTAAAAATCCTCGCCGAATACCTCCTTCCACCAGCGTAGTTCTTCTTCTGCCTGCGTTTCGCCCACATTCAAAATAAGTCGAGGAATTTCCCCACGGAGATTTCCAGAAAGCGCGATCACCCCTTCGCGGTGCGCCTTGATCAACTCTTTGTCAATTCGGGGATACAGGCCATACAGACCCTCGATGTATCCGAGCGAACTGAGCTTGGTCAGGTTTTTATAGCCTGTCTTGTTCTTGGCAATCAGCACTTGCTGAAATCGTTTGTCGGGATTGTCTTTAGTGAATTTGGTTTTTGTGCGCTCCTCCGCTACAAAAAACTCTGATCCTACAATTGGTTTGATTTCAGCTTTGTGAGCCGCTCTTACGAACTTAAAAGCACCAAACATGTTGCCCAGATCAGTCAGTGCAACAGCAGGCATGTTGTAGGACTTGGCTTTTTCTACAATGGCTTCCACATGAGGTGTGGCTTGAAGTACTGAGAATTGGGAGTGTACATGCAGGTGACAAAATGTTCCTGAAATATCTTCTGCTGCGACTTCCTCCGATCCGATTTTCGATGAGGCCGCTTCCTGCTTGGTGGCGAAATTGGCTTCTGAAAGATCGGGTGCTTCATAGCTGATTGTGGCCAGATCCGTTTCTTCGAAAGGCTTGATGATGGCGCGTCTCAATGTCTCGAAAAATGCCTTGGCGGTGGCGTCTACATCGTAGGCGGCATCATGGGCATCTTTGAACGGTTCTCCAAAAAGCTTCTCATAAAGCTCCAATAGTTTCGGTTGTTTGAGCCGCCCTCCAGGCCCACCGGGCAATTGACAAAACTGTACGGTCTCGGTAGAGGTGTCGGCATTGGGGAAATCTGCTAGAAGGTTTTCTTTGCCAACTCTCAAATACTCCGCACCGATAATGTTGTTGTCAAACTCAATGTTGTGGCCAACTAGTACCTTGGCTTTTGTGACATCCTCGGTGAATTTGTCTATCACCTCCGCCAATGGCTCCCCTACTTCCAAGGCTCTCTCGGTGGAAATACCATGAATCCTGGCGGCATTGAACGGCACAGTGAACCCTTCGGGCCTTACGATGTGATTGCCTTGAGAAAGAAGATTACCTCTAGCATCGTGCAATTGCCAGGCGATTTGAACCAGCCTTGGCCAGTTATCCAAATCCTCGACAGGAGCACTTTTGTTGTGGGGTAAGCCGGTAGTTTCCGTGTCGAAGATGAGGTACATTGCTTGAGTTGCGAGTTAATAGTTCCGGGCTTAGAATTCCGAGTTTTGGAATTCGGTTTTTTCTAAACTCGTCTCAACAAAGAAAGACATTACCTAGTTTCTTCTGAACGTGAAGAATTGATTTGTTTGAATTGTGGAAAAATTGTTAATAGGTGAGATGATCAGAGCAAGGGATCGCCCTCCACAATCGCATATTCATAATTATCAACCCATTCGCCTCTGATAGGAAGGACTTTACGCTTAAGTCCTTCTCTGGTCATTCCAGATTTTTCGAGGACACGAATTGACATCAAATTGGCTGTGGCTACACCAGCTTCAATTCTGTGCAAATGAAACTCCTCAAACCCAGACTTGATCAATGCTTTCGAGACTTCTGTGGCATAGCCATGTCCCCAACTACTCGGCAAGAATTTATAATAGATTTCGGCTGATTTGAATTTGGCACTCGACAGGTTCAGTGCGGCCAATCCGATAAATTCACCTGACTCTTTAGTTGAAATTTTATATGTAAATGAGACCTGAGGCGATTTGGTTGGTGCTTCAAAACTCGGCTGCATAACCTCTTTTGTTTCCGCCAGATCTTTCGGAAGGCCAAGCGTATTAAACTCATCCACTTCAGGAAAAGAATGCAGGGCATGGATGTCTTCCAGATCGGTTGCTGAAACCTCCTCCAGCAGTAGTCTGTCCGTTTCTATCTTCATACTTTGGATGCATTAATTTCGTACAAAACACATTCTTCCAATGTCGGATCACCGTTTAGCAATGGGTGATTAAAAGTCAGCAATTTAGTCATACCAAGTTTCTTCATGACCTGTTCAGATTTGGTATTTTCCACTGGAGCGATTGCTTTTACACTTTCCAGATTCAATTCCCTAAAAGCAAAATCTAAGCATCTGGTTGCCCCTTCGGTGGCATATCCATTGCCCCATACTTCCGGCTTCAGCCTCCACCCAATGTCGATGCAAGGAGTGAAACGGGCTTCAAATATCTGCGAGGACAAGCCAATAAACCCAATGAATTCAGAATCTTCCAGTTTATCCACGGCAAAGTAGCAGTAGCCTCTTTTTTCGTATTGCCTTTGCATTCGCTCGATGAACTGCTTGGTTTGTTCCAAGTCCCGGGTTGAAGGAAAGAACTCCATAACTTTTCGATCGGCATTGATATCGGCCATTGGCGCAATATCTGTGGCTGCCCAGTTTCTGAAGCCCAATCGTTCGGATCTAAAAACGTACGGATCATTCGAAAAGAGAAGCGATGTTCCATATTCCTCCTCCTCCAATGTCTTTTCAAGATGAAGCCCAAGCTTGTTCAGCAGCTTGATTGAGGTGGTATTGGATGGATCGGTGATAGCGACAACTTTGTCAAGACCCAGCCCATTTTTTCCATATTCCATGGTGGCGGATGCTGCTTCAAAGCCATATCCAATGCCCGAATAGTCTGGAAGAAAAGCAAAACCAATGTCAATGTCAATCAGCGTGGGTCTATTAATTAATCCACACATCCCGACAGGGATATTATCCTCCTTTTTAGAAACCAGCCAAAGGCCGAACCCATTTTCTTCATAGCTTTTCATTGGCCCTTCTTCGAGGTACATTTTGGCGTCTTCGAGCGCATGCACGTTTTTGTCTCCGATAAATTGAAGAAATGTGGGCGTATTTAGCAGAGTGAGAATAAACTCCGCATCATTGAGGTTGAATTCTTTGAGAATGAGTCGCTCGGTTTCGAGGATTATATTGGACACGGAATAGACTACTTACTTATTTAGGGTCTGAAATTAAGGCAATTGAATCAAATCCGTGCCTATCAATAGAACATCTGATTGCCAAAGTCCCAGAGTTGGTTTTCAAATCTGGGAAAGGAATTTACTAGTGGCTTGAGAATCAGCTTGTTGCTGTTCGGCCATTTCTATATTTCTTAATCAAAGAAATAATCGTAATCAGAATCCAGCAGGAATTAACCAATACAAATGGCAGTGCATTCAGGTGGTAGGCGTTTAACAGCAATCCTACCGATCCAAATAGATTTCCATATAGATAAAATGGATCGTCACCTTTTTTCTTGAAAATGGTGAGATAGAAAAAAGAGATTAGCAAAAAAGCTGCCCCCAACCATCCTATTATTTCCATTAATTAGATAGTGTTACTGTTCTTTCTACCGGATTGAATGGACTATCAACCAACTCACCATCAGCATTAAGAAATTCCAGTTTAATATTCACTTCTCCCAAGGGCAGGCCTTCGATGTAGTAGGGTGCCCACTCGTCGATTAAGAATTCTTCGCCATTAATTGTTGCACGGATATTATTTCCATTTGCTGAAAGATCAGCATTCACCAAATAGAAGTCAAGCATCAATTTCTTGGCATCCTCCCCTTTGTAGGTGCCTTTTGGCCGGCTGAAGAACATGTGTGGAGTACTCAAATCAACTTCTTCTGTGTCTGTGTCCACGTTTAAGTTTTCAACGTAATATGCGCCTTCACTTTTTACACTTTCATGATAGGATCGGGATAAAAATGCGAGCACAACGTAGTTGCCAGCTTCAAGTTCGTTTGACACTCCTGGCATATAATGCGCAGAGTAAGGGCCATTATTAACGATGAAATGAATGTGCTGACCCTTGCCGGAATTTGCCAATCCACGGGTAGCAGCATCGGTAGTTTGTGCGCCTAGCTCATAGTTTTCTACACCAAAGGAATAATCAACTGCACTTGCAGAATCATTCGCAGTAATGGCAACATCCATTTTGGTCAAACTCGCATCTGGAAACTGGGGAGAGTCAGGTGCTTTTGTAAGCGTGATTGCGGAGGTTGTCGATCCTTCCTCCTGCACAGTATTTTCTTCCGTTTTCTTCTTAGGCGAATTACAGGCAGCTAAAACGACGATGACGAATGCTAGTATTATTGAGTTTTTCATTTCTTGATTGGTTTAGGATAAAGATATGGGGTTTAGTTCACTAGTGTCGTGATTCCTAAATAAGTCAACTATTTTTAAATTCTTTTTCCTTCATACTTCGTTGAAACTTTCTACCGTAGCGAGGCTATGCACTCAAATTTCGCCTTGTCTGAAGAAAAAATAACAATAAAAATTTGGTCAACCTATTTAGGAATCACCACACTAGTTAATTGGTTGGTTAGTTTAATAGTAGCTTGGTCAACTGAAAGTCAATTATTGTTCACTTTTGCAGCACATGGAATTCAAGAAAATCCTGATTATCCAAACGGCCTTTATTGGAGACGTGGTATTGGCTACTCCTTTGATCGAGAAGTTGAAGCGGTTTTATCCTGATGCTCAGATTGATTTTCTTGTAAGAAAAGGAAATGAAAATCTCCTTGAGGGAAACCCAAAAATTAGCACCCTCCATGTGTGGAATAAGAAGGAAAAAAAAACCAGAAACATATTCAGAATTGTTGCGAATCTAAGGAGGGAAAAATACGACTTATTAATCAATCTTCAGCGGTTCGGTACAACTGGACTCATGACTTTCTTGTCAGGAGCGAAGTTGAAAGTAGGATTTGATAAGAACCCGTTTTCGTTTTGCTATGACCGAAAATTCAACCACCAAATTGGAAATGGAAAGCATGAAGTGGAGCGTAATCTGGAATTAATCGCCGAATGGACGGACAATTCTTTCGAAAAGCCAAAACTTCATTTGTCCGAGGAGGCACTTAAAAAGGTGAAGGAATATAAAACTGAACCTTACCTCACCATTGCGCCTACGTCGGTTTGGTTTACGAAGCAATGGCCCGCTCACAAGTGGATTGCGTTTTTACAAAAGACAGAGTTTGCCGGGAAGATTTTTTTGCTTGGCGCACCCTCTGATTTCGAAGCGTGTGAACATATTCTGAAAGAGGCTGGCAGAGAAGGAGTATTCAACTTTTGCGGCAAATTGTCTCTGCTGGAATCCACAGCTTTGATGAAGGATGCTGAGATGAATTATATGAACGATTCAGCACCCATGCACTTTGCCTCGGCTGTGAATGCGCCAACTACCGCTATCTTTTGTTCCACCATTCCCGACTTTGGATTTGGCCCTTTGTCAGAAAATTCTCGAGTGATCGAAACTTCAGAGACGTTGGCTTGTCGTCCGTGCGGGTTGCATGGATTTAAGACTTGTCCAAAGAGCCATTTTAAATGTGCGGAAGAGATTGATTTGAACTAATGCTCCTCTCCTGTCAAACTTTCATTTCTCCATGTTCTTTATGAATTCTGTGGTGAATATTTGTTTGAAAACAAGAAGGTCTGGATCAACCCTGACGAACAGGAACGGTCATTGTTAAATTGAATTGCTCGTTCAATTTCTCAATGAAACTTGCGGCCAACAGTGGGGATTCTTTTTCCAGATTCTGATGAACAAAAAAGTATAGATTCTCAAGCCCGGCATCTGCCCAAAGTTTGATTCGTTCCAACCAGTCATCCATCCGTGTCCAGTCACTTTCATGGTTCGCACCCACGTAGCGCACAAATGCCGTTGGAGTAGTCAATCGCATGTGGAGCAAGTCTCGCCGGCCCGCTGTGTCGGTGATGATATTGGTGATTTTGTGCTGCTCAAATAGTTGATACACCTGATTGGCAATTTCCTCATCGTTGAACCATTCGGTATTCCTGAGCTCAATGGAAATAGGAATGTCCGTTGGCCAAAAAGCGCAGAATTTCTCCAACCGATCCATATTCTTAGGTTTGAAATTGTCATGAAGTTGGAGGAAAACCATGCCCATTTTTTCTTTGAATGCCCGAATGCCAGCCGTGTAGTATTCGACAAATTCTTCCACCTCATTCAGCCTTTTCAAATGGCTGATCCGCTGATGAACTTTCGGGAAGAACTTGAAATCATCTGGCACCTTGTCCCGCCATTTCTCTATCTGCTCTTCGCTGAAATTTCCATAGAAGGTGGCGTTCAACTCGATGGAGTTAAACTGAGTCGAGTAATAGGCCAATTCGTCTTTCGTGCCTCTCGGGTAGAATTTCTTCAAATCCTGCCGATTCCATTTGGCACAGCCGACGTAGACTTGCATTAGGCCTTTTCCTTTCTTCAGAATGCTTGCTGTGTCCCGATGATCCTCGGGAAGGGTAAAGTCAATTAATTCTGGGGTTTCTGTACTTCCGAATTTCATAGTTTTTCTGATTTTTCTACTGATCTCGCAGCTATTTTTCCGGGCTGATAAGCGACCTACTTCTGAAGCCCTTCGCTATTTATTTCTAAGCAATTTCAAACTTTTACCCACGGCTCTATCAAGCATTCTGTCGGAGAGCATGTTGGGCATAGTCCAGGTTTTGAATTTCTGAGCGACCATTCCGTATCTGGTCTTCGGTTTATTTTTTTCGAAAACCACAAAAATATCAGCGGCCAATTTATCTGACTCGAAACCTTGCTTTACGGCACCTTTGACAAACACATTCTGAAAAATACTAAGCGATTTCCCGAAAGGAGTAGATAGGTATTTTGCATTGGTTTCTTCGGAAGCACCCTTGTACCAAATGGGCGTCTTCACCGCACCAGGGCCAATAATTATCACATCAATTCCGAACAATTGAAGCTCGCGCCGCATGCTATGCGAAATTCCCTCGACAGCATGCTTGGAGCCCACGTATGGCGAAACAAATGGCATGGCCATCTTCCCGGCAACCGATGAAATATTGATAATCTTACCTGGGGCTGTTTTATGATTTTCGCGATAGCCAAGAAGGGGTAGAAACGCCTGTGAAACTTTCACAAGGCCGATTACATTCACCTCAAATTGGTGCCGATATTCTTCAATATCCACATGTGCGAAGGGCCCTCCGATGGCGATCCCAGCATTGTTGATCAAGCCACCCAACCCCTCGTCCCCCAATTCTGTAGTGAGTTGTTCTGCGGCTCTATCTACAGCTTCATGATCTGTCACATCGAAGATGAGTGAATGAAAGCTCTCGCCAAGTTCTTCTTGCAATCTGTCCGCATCCTTTTGCTTGCGCACGCTTCCATACACTTGATAGCCAGCAGCAACAAAGGATTTGCACAGGTCATGTCCAATGCCTGTGGAGCCGCCAGTAATCAGTATATTTTTCGATTTGTTCATTCCGAAGTGATTTAGCTTTACAGTTTAATGTGTAAGCTACTATGATTACAGAAAAAGTCCACGAGCTAATCCGAAACAGGAAATCGGTTTATCCGCCGCAGTACGTTGATAAGAAAATTTCGAAAGAGATTCTTGAGGAGATTCTTGAAAGTGCGAATTGGGCGCCCACGCATCGAATGACAGAACCGTGGCGCTTCAAAGTTTTCCATGGCACTTCTCAAAAGAAGCTGGGCACCTTTATGGCGGAGAAATATAGATCCATGAAGGAGCTAGATGATTTTTCGTTGGTGCGGTACGAGAAATTGAAAACGAACCCACAGAAGGCGGGCTGTGTACTGGCCATTTGCTTGCAGCGAGATGCCGAGGAGCGGATTCCCGAATGGGAGGAAATTGCCTCGGTGGCCTGCGCTGTTCAGAATGTTTGGTTGGCAGCCAGTGCGTATGGAATAGGTGGGTATTGGAGTACGCTGAGCCTGATAGAACATCTTGATGAGTTAGTACCTCTTAACAAAGGCGAAAAATGTATCGGGCTTTTCTATATGGGGTATTTCGAGTCTTTTGCGGGGAACAGAAAGCGTGGCGCAATGAGTGAGAAGGTGGCTTGGGTCAATTGACCTCTCACTCCAACTCAGAAAAATCCTCTAATCCATAAACCATCACATTATTTTTTAGTGGATATGGAATCCACCTTTTGTGTTTTATCCGACCCCCTCCAACTTCCTCCTTAAATGAGCAATCTCTGCCGCATTGCTTGTCAGCGCAATCGCTCTGTTCAAGGCTTTCAGGGCTGCTGCGGATTCTCCAACTTCTTGCAAAAATTCGCCCTTAATCGCATGGAACAAATAGTACTCCTGCATTTGATTGTCCGATTCCAATAATCTGAGTTCTTTCAAAGCTTCCCATGGGGAGTTTGCTTTGGCGAGTGCAACCGCTCGATTGAGCCGCACGATTGAAGTCGGATTTATTTGCAACAGTACATTGTACATCCCAAGGATTTCTTTCCAGTTCGTTTCTTCATAGGTGTCGGCTTTGCAATGTGTACCGCTGATGGCGGCCTGCACATAAAATTCATTTAAGAACGACCCTTGCGTGGCGAGTTCAAGAGAATTCAAGCCGTCTTCAATTAGCCCCAGATCCCACTTCGATCGATCTTGATTTTCTAATGTAACCAATTCACCTTGTTCATTGACACGGGATTCGAATCTCGAAGAATGAAAGAGCATCAACGCCATCAGTGCGTTGGTCATGGAAATGTTGCACGCTTCACTTTCTAGCAAAATATTCGTCAACCGAATGGCTTCCTTGCAAAGTCCTTTTTGAATCAGTGTGTCTCCTTCGGTCGTTTTGTACCCTTCATTGAACAGCAGATAAATAATGTGCAACACGGTGCGAAGGCGGATTCTTATTTCGGCACGACCAGGCAACTCCAAGGCGATTGCTTCTGATTGAAATTTCTTCTTAGCACGGGTGTACGATTTAGCCACCGTTTCTTCTTTTTTCAAAAGTGCTCTCGCTATTTCTCGAATGGATAGTCCGCCAAGAATTTTTAACGTAAGTATGATTTGGTACTCGGTACTCAACGATGAATGACAGCAGGCAAACATCATTTTCACTACATCGTCTTTGATGGTTTCCAATTCTACCTCAATAAAATTTCCTTCCTTTTCGGGAATCATATCAGCACCATCTACACGTGACTCGCGCCTTAAGTGGTCAACCATTTTGTTAGACGCTACGGTGATTATCCAGCCCGTAGGGTTTGTTGGGATTTGCCCGTACGGCCAGGATTTCATGGCTTTGTACAGTGCTTCTTGCACTGAGTCTTCGGCTAGTTCCAGATTGCTCGCCCCGTACTTGGCCGTCAAATAAGAGACTGCCTTTCCGTATTCCTCGCGGAAGAAATGATCAACAAGGTGGGTGACTTGGTCTGTCATGCGTGCAAAATAAAAAAGCCCAATTGATTTTCAATTGGGCTTTGATGAATTTCGAATTGTTAGGCTGGCATAGCACTAACTGGACGAACTTCCACAGTCCCATCGAACTCATGTACCGGGCATCCTTTGGCCATTTCTGTGGCGTGAGCAAAGTCATTTGCTGGCAATAGCAGATATCCACCCACAACCTCAGCACCTTCTGCAAATGGTCCATCCGATACGACAGATCCACCACCCGACACCACGCATCCTTCTTTCTCAAGTGGCAACCCTTCGGCTTTGATTTCACCCATCCAAGCACCCCACTTGCCCATGTGCTCTTGTAATTGTTCAGGAGATAGTTGACCGAAACCTTCTTCTCCACCTCTGATTAAAAATAGAAATTGATTCATAATTGTTGTGTTTTTTTCTTTTATGACGAGCAGCCATTTAAGGAATGGACAGATCAGGGAATAAATTTTTTGATCAAAATGGCAAAACCCAACTCACAAACCCAAAGGCCAAATATACGCCAGCACACAAAATATAAACACGTTTTTATTGAGCTTTCATTTCTGAATGTGTACATCCAATTGAGGGAATGGAATGTTCAATCCTTTCTCGGCGAAAGTAGTGTACACGTTCTCGTTCATGTCAAAAAATACACCCCAATAATCTCCCGAATCCACCCAGACACGCACGACAAAGTTCACCGAACTGTCCGCGAGTTCTGAAACAGCGATGAACGGCTCAGGGTCAGGCTTGATTCTACTATCCGCTTTGATCAACTCCAATAATACCGCACGAGCCTCAGAAATTTTGTCTCCATAGCCAATACCAAAGGTCCAGTCCACACGACGTGTAGCTTCTGCTGAAAAGTTGGTCACAGATGAATTAGCGAGTTGTCCATTCGGGACAATGATGATCTTGTTGTCACCGGTCTTCATGTATGTGTTGAATATTTGAATTTCCTTGACCGTGCCAGCATGCCCCGCTCCATCAATGAAATCACCGACTTTAAAGGGCTTCAAAAGCAAAATGATGACCCCTCCGGCAAAGTTCTGAAGCGTCCCCTGAAGTGCCAGACCAACGGCCAAACCTGCCGCACCAATGATGGCCACAAAGCTGGTGACCTCAATGCCCACCATTCCCACCACACTCACAATGAGCATGACCTTGAGCATAATTGAAAGCATTGATTTCAGGAAAGGGGTGAGCGAAGCATCCGCCCCACGCTTTTCCATAACTCTCCCGAATGTTTTGGTGATGAGGTTGACGATCATCAAACCGACAATGAGAACTACAATGGCCATGACTATGTTTGGGCCGTATTTCCAAAGCATGTCCATTGCCTTGTCGGAGTAGTCTATGATTTTTTCAGTTTCCATAATTTAATTGACGTGTGATTTATTGGCAAACTATTCAACTGAGTTGAGGATTGCAACATCTAGGACTTCTTCCAGACCACTTCTATGATTTTATTATTTAGAAGGACGGTGGACTGCTGGCATTCACTGAATCGTTTGATCCTGAACACCGATTTGTCTGTTCGGAATAGTTCTTTTTTCAAAACTTGCCATTGGTTTTTATGGTAAATGATCACTCGGTTTTTTTTATTTTCGGTTTGCTCCACTGGAATTCTAACAAAGTCCTTCTGGGGTTTCAATGTTGGTACCAAAGCCATTTCTTGCTTTTCTAGAAGCTTTAAAAGTTTCTTCCCAGATGGCACGCCATGCCCGATGTGGTTATTTGGATAGGGATAAAAATCCGATGCTTGAATTAGCAAGTTCTTAATCTCAGATGCGGTGAGCGTGGGATCGTACTGCAAAATGCACGCTGCAAGACCCGTAATGACAGGTGCCGAAAACGAGGTGCCAGATGTAGAAAAACACGAGATGTCGGGCTTGGCATACGCCAAAAGTTGAGACCCTTTGGCACTGTAGTTCATCTCTTCAGATCGCCCAAATTTGGTGGCTCCCACGGTCAGTACATTTTCAGAATCTGCCGGAGCACTGAGCGTACCCCAGCGGCCATTCCCGTCATTTCCGGCTGAGACAATGATGAGTACATCCTGAACAGCCAAGACAGAATCAATAGAGCGGGTAATCCATGATGATTTTCCATCCATCTGTTCGGGTGTATAGTTCTCAGATTTGCGTGCATAGCCATTGGTGTAGCCGAGGGAAATATTTACAATTTGCACACCCAACTTAATCATCTCGTCAAGTGCCTGAATCAGAAATTTTTCTTCCTTCCGCTTTTCGTAGGCCCCATGATCCGTCCGTGCGAGATAGTATGTGGCATTTGTTGCTAATCCAAATCGAACATTTGTCTCCGGGTGAATGCTGCCAATCATTTGCCAGACCTCTGTGCCGTGCATGTCATCCAACCCTTTTGACCCAGCATAAGGAGCAAGATTGGGCGTTACGAAATCCTTGTAATACGGCACACGATTTTCACTGAAATGCTTCGATAATGAGGCCTGTTCATTTGCCCCCCAAAACCCCCCATCAATAATTCCTATTTTCACTCCTTTTCCAGTCAGCCCTTTGTCGATAATTTCCTGCGCATCAATTTGCTCTAAAGCAAAACTTAGCCGCTGGCCAAACAAAGTGGAGGGCAGAACGAAAAGAAGCATTAATTTTAGCGGTCGCATTGCGACAATTTACAAATTAGATATATAAAGGATGCCAAGCGACTCCATTCATTCAGAAAAAGCACCCGAACCAGTAGGACTCTATCCGCATGCGCGGAAAGTCGGCAATCTCCTCTTCCTTTCTGGCGTAGGCCCTCGGGAGCGAAATACGAAAAAAATTCCGGGTGTAGCGTTAGATCAAGATGGCAACATTGTTTCGTACGACATTTCCGAGCAATGTCATTCTGTTTTCAAGAATGTACGCTTGGTTTTGGAGGCTTCTGGTACTTCCTGGGAGAGCCTTGTTGATGTGACCGTATTTCTAACCAACATGAAGGAAGACTTCAAAACTTTCAACGAAATCTATGCTGAATATTTCAAAGATGTTCAGCCCTGCAGAACCACGGTTGAGGTACATGCCCTGCCAACTCCGATTGCGATTGAGCTGAAGTGTGTTGCGATGATTTAGCCAACACTTACGCTCCCATGGTTTCTCCTGATTATAGAACAATCAAAATAATGGCCATCACGGTAAAGGTGACAATGAAGTAAAACGAATCAATAAACCAAAGCTTGAAGCTATGGCGATTGAAAAGGTAATTCACTCCCTTAGACCCCCCGATGAAAATCACACTAATCACCAACGCATGGTGGATGGCTTCCATCATGGTGATGTCATTGTGAGTTGAAAACATCAGCGCAAGCATGGTGGCCATGATGAACTCAATGACGAACGTGATGCCATAAATCTTGAGCATGTTGCCCTCTTTCAATTCCTCCTCGGTATAGCCCATTTCGTTCATCCAGGCTTTCCCAAAGACAGGACCGTACCAAATTGCGCCGAAAATAAAAGTTGAGACCGTTGCGGCCACTACAGCCAGCCAGCTAATTGAAGAAAAATCCATTTTTTCAGGTTTTGGTTAATTGCTGAAAGATACTAAAAATCAAACGAATCAGCTCTCACTCATCTCCATCACACTATCAAATTCCTCTTTGCGAACAGGCTGAACCGAGAGCCTTGAATTGGTCACCAATCGCATTTTTTCTAACCGGACGTCAGCTTTTATTTCTGCCAAAGTTACTGGGCGTTTTAGTTTTCGAACAGGCACTATATCCATCATATACCAGTGCTTTTCCTCAGCCGTATGATCGGGATAGTATTCCTTCACCACCTCGGCAATCCCGATCACCGACTTCTCCTTCACACTGTGATAGAAGAGGCACCAATCCCCCATCTTCATTTCCTTGATGTATTTGCGCGCTTTGAAATTACGCACCCCATCCCAATGATCTCTCCCAAGTTTGACAAAGTCATCCCATGAGTAGGTGCTTGGTTCTGTTTTTATTAGAAAGTAGTTCATTCCTTTTTTATTTACCCCGAACGAATTTAAGTGAAATATCAAGAAGTACGATTCGCGAGTGCGAATTCAACCTTTCAATAAATCAACACATTCGCACATCGGTGCGCCAACTATTCAGCTATTTTTACGCTAATGAAAATTCTTGTCCTGCGGTTCTCTTCTATCGGCGATATTGTCCTCACAACTCCCGTGGTTCGGACACTCAAAACTCAACTACAAGATGTAGAAATTCATTTTGCCACCAAAGCGGCCTATTCCTCCTTGCTTCGAGAGAATCCTTATATAGACAAAATTCATGAGTTAGGTGACTCACTAGGTGACCTTGTCGGACATCTGAGAATGGCCCGATTTGATCTGATCATTGACCTGCACAACAACCTCCGAACCCGAATTATCAAGTCACGCCTGAGCGTCAGAAGTCATAGTTTTGGAAAGCTGAATTGGGAGAAATGGTTGCTGACTAAGTTCAAAATCAACAAACTCCCTAACATGCATATTGTGGATCGGTACATGGAAACAGTGGCCGATCTTGATGTGAAAATGGATAACCTCGGGCTAGATTTTTTCATTCCTGAAAAGGACGAAATGGTCATGGACTGGTTACCTGAGAGTCATCGAAGCGGATTTGCTGCTCTCGTGATTGGTGCCAAGTTCAAAACCAAACAAATGCCGATCAACCGAATGATCGAGCTTTGTGATCGCATCAATAAACCGGTGGTTCTCCTTGGTGGAAAAGAGGACGAAGAGGTGGCTGGGGAACTAGAAGAATTTTTTAGACAAAGGGATTCAACCAAAGAATTCGAAGAAGGGTTGGATGAACTGGGGAAAAAAACGCTCGTTTTCAATGCGGTGGGCAAATGCAATTTGAACCAGTCGGCCTCATTAATCAGGCAATCCAACTGGGTATTCACACACGACACAGGCTTGATGCACATTGCAGCCGCTTTCAAAAAACCAATCTTTAGCGTTTGGGGAAATACTGTTCCTGCTTTTGGCATGTACCCCTATCGGACGCAGTTCACCATCTTTGAAAACAATAATCTCGATTGCCGACCCTGCTCCAAAATTGGGTATGACCAATGCCCAAAGGGACATTTCAAATGTATGAATGAGCTGGTTTTTGATTTTTATTTAGGAGAATAGTCATCGACCTCCCTTCTCCTTGATCGGGCGATAGATCATCACTCGCCCCTTGATCACTCGATCCAATCGGAAGTTGCTCACCCCGACTCGCCGGCCTGTGTTCTTTGTATTTTGATGAGCGATTTGATAGTTGCCTTTCTCGTTTACCGAATATACGATGGCTGTGTGATGCTTCATGGATTCATTGAATGTTGTGTAGCGTTTTTTCCATTGCATCTTCACATTCTCAAATTGAATCAAATCCCCGGGGAAAATCTCCTCTCTCTTTGGGTCAACCAATCGGCCGTAAATATTGACTGTTCGCTTGGAGCGTCTATCGAAATATGCTCCGGAGTACGTGAGTGCACCGAGTGCCAAATCCCAACACTCTCCTCGATCCACCTGCTTGCCCATGACACTATCCAGATATTCAACGATCTTGGCATTGAGTTCGGGAATGCCTGCTTTGAAATTGAACGAGCAAAGTAAAATGATAAGTGCTACTTTTTTCATAACTAAAGAGATTCCGCTGATTACGAATTTACACAATTTGCGCTGAGCATCCTAAAACAAGAATCCCATGTTCAACGCTACCAGATTCTCATCTTCACCAACTGCATAATTCAAATTTAGTACGACTGCATCGAGGGGACTCACCCAAATACCAGCACCCTTGCTGGTATGCCATTTGTTTGATTTTTCGCCAGTGAGCCAAACTCTTCCTGTATCATGAAAGGCCAGTATGCCAATCCGTCCCGGGAAAATATAGCTCCTAAAGGAGAGGAGTTTTATCCGCAAGTCCACATTGTGGTAGAAGGACGAATGGCCGTAAAAACGTGTCCGTCTGTAGCCGCGGAGATTGGATCTGCCGCCGAGCGTATTTGCGTTGAAAAATTCGTAATCAGCTGTGTTGTGCGCCATCCCAACTCGGCTTGCAACCACCACGTTCGATTGATGATCCAGGGATTGATAAAATGCCCACTCGGCTTTGATTCGGGAGAAGCTCTGAGAAAATGCATTCACCGCAAATATTCGCTCCACGTCCACAGATGCCGTAGTGCCATGCCTGGGCAATACGCCACTGTCCCGTGTATCTACCGAAAGGCCGGTGCTCAATTTGGTGTAGTTGTGCCTGGCAAAGGCGTACGCCAAATTCAGATCAGTCAGAAATCGGTTTGGGCTCTCCTCCACTTGCACGGACTTGTACCCTACGCCCACCTCCCACTCGCCTCTGCCACCAACGCCCTTCACCAAATTCAAATCTACGTCAACTCGACTGATTCGAATACGATAAAAATCGATAGGATCATCACTTGGGGGATTGGTTTGATTTTGTTCAAAAACACTTTCATTTCCTAATCCGAAAAAATTATTTACAAAGAAAGGTTGCTGCCACGCTATCGCAGGATTCACATCCCAGGAGCCAAACACATCAGTGAATTTTCCATCATACGAAATATTGAATGAGCCTGTTGCCAAGGCTGTATTTGCCAACAAGGTATGTTTGGATGCGAAGGGTTCCTTTCGCCAGGCTTGTTTTGTCAAACTAAAACCGCCCCCCACAAAGAAGCCATCGTCTTGGTTAAAAGCCACACGGGTCATCGGCTTGAGCACATCGTACCTGAACGCCTTTCTGTCGTAATAGTTGATGTCAGCTTGCTTGCTCAATCGAAGCACACCCGACTCATCACCGTCTACCTTCGCTCCTTTTGGCTTGTCGTATACGAAGGTTCTTTTTAGCTTGCTATCTGTCCCATTAATGATCAAATCTTTGTCTGAGCCTCCAATGATTCGGACGTTAATTTTTGGGTTAGCCTCACCTACAAATTCAAAGACATCTTCACCTCCCATTCCGAAAAGACGAACCTCCTTAGTTTCATCGCTAAAGAAAAGTCGTTCATAAACAATCTGTTTTTTTTCACCTTCTTTCGTGCGTTTTTGCACCCTCACTTTTAGTTTGGTCTCACTTAATCTTTCTATCAAAAAATACTCATGCTTATCTGACCCGACTATTTCCACCTCCTTTGAAAGGTATTCGTAAAGCTCCCTCGCATACCTCATCATGTCTTTTCGTCGGGCTTGTAGTCCAGACTTCACCCGATCGCCTGATAGCTGTTTCACTTTCTCAGGCCACTCTTCCATCGCTTTATCAATTACTCGATCAGTTAGCTGATTTTGTAGAAAAGAAATTTGCTTCTGCCAATCTTCCCAGCTGGGTTCATTCATAAATGTTCGATCAAAGTAGCGTGCATTAAAACTCAGCCCTGGTGCCCATTCTATTTCTTCGTCAAACCCTTCAGTTTTTGGAATATTCCATTTTTTTGCTGCCTTTTTTGGAATTATTCCATCATTAATAAAAAAGGCCTGATCCCGGTCACGAGGAATAGGTCGGAAGTACTTTCCTTTTCCCTCTTTTCTGAATTCTGCCCAACGCCATTGATCGTCGTGTCTATCCCAATCACCAATCCAGAGATCAAATAGTCGGTTGCGAACCACAAAATTTTGATCCACGGAATGGTCATTGTCGTCTTGCAATTCTTCGATTACATCGGTCGTACTCATCACGTCCTTTGCTCCAAACATGGCCTCTGCAGCCTCCTTATTTGGACGCTCCTCGAAAAGTGCCAACGTTCCGGCAAATTGTTCTCGGAATTCACCGAGCATCGGATCATTTGGAATATACACGAGCCGAGGGTTGGTGTGAAGAATCTTCGCTGCTTCAGCCAAAGGAGGGATGATCAAGGCGCCATACGGATGTGCAGCAGAGGTTTGGTCTTGTACAAGGGCCATAGCGAACGTTTTTCTCAATGGCTCAGGGACTACACTTTCCAAATATTTTTCTATTGATCTCAGTACGTACTGACGACCATCCTTTGCCTCCAGACGAAGCGACTTAGTGGCCATTCCGCCACCCATTTTGATCACTTTCAGCCCTCCTTTTTCAGCTGCTAAATCGATGACTTCAACTTCCACAGGTTCCGCCCATATCTCTCGGTAATTCTCACCAAGCCACTTCTTTTTTCCTTTGCTGGCACTGTACGCCTCACTTGCAACCACGGAGACCGTGCTATCCCGATTGGGTCTTAAAACTGTCGGTGAGGATGTCTGTCGAAGTTCCTTGGTGTATACGTCCTTTTCGTACAATACCCCTTCATCAATACCCCAATATTTCACCTTTGCCTTTCCTGACGATTTCAGACTGAGTTCAGCAAAGCCCTGCTCGCTCTTAGCAAAGAGACTTCCTTTTCCCTTGGTCACATGGGTCGTTTTTGAGCCAGATCCACTTACGATGAAATGGTGCCCATCTCGCTCAATATATTGTAAGGAGTGTTCATGTCCTGCAACATATATAACATGCTCCGCTTCATCCATGGCCAATTTTATCTGCTTCATAATGGCCTTGTATTGGATGTTGGTATTGTCTTGAATATTGCCAACCATACGCCTGAAAACAGGTTGAATACTGCCCAATATGGGCAGAGGGACAAAGAGCTTTTCATGGAATTCTGTCAATGGAAAAATGTGCTCTTTGAAGGCGAATTTTCCATGATGCTCGCCGTAGGTGTAGACTGGGTGATGAGCGGCAATAACGATGTGCTTGCCAGCATTTCGCTTGATGATCTCAGTGAATTCTGCCAGTGCCTCGACTGCCGATTTGCTCTCACAAAAACTGTCCTCTCCAGGCTTATCCCATGTGTGAAGGAAGTACTGGGTGTTCAGAATAATCAAGGTGGTTTGGTCATTCAACTCCACTTCAACAGGCCCTGGGCAGCTACCAGCGGGTAGATAAACCTGATCGTCTTGGAAGTAGTCCGTCACGAATTCTTCCATGTTTCGGGCTCTTCTCCAACCGTCCTCCTGGCCTTTCGCCCAATCATGATTACCTGGCACAATGAACGCCCGCCCGGGGAATTCCTTCATCGCCTGTAGTTGGGGAATAAGCTTATTCTCCATTTCCCTACGAAGTGGGTCTTCCTTATCAGGCAGTCCCCTGGGATAAATATTATCACCTAAGAAAATCAATACGTCCTGAGCAGAGGCGGTAGCCGTTTTATCAGCTAGAAGTTCTAGGTTCTTATCTGGGAATTTTGGCTCACCCGCATCACCTATTAGGAATATTCGCTGGCCGAATACTGTCAATGGGAGCAGAAAAAAGAGTAAGGCAATTTTTTTCATTCCCTTTTCATGTCGTATTTCAAGACATACCCTCTCCCCCCATCTCCCTCACTGCTTATGTACATCTCTCCGGTTGGCGAAAAACAAATTCCCTCCGGCTGGTGGAGACGCTTTGCTGAGATTGGGTAGGTCGCCAGAATGCGACCTTCTCTGTCCACAACTACCAGCAATTTTCCTGATGATGATAAAACATAAAACAATTTCTGAATCGGATGAAATGCAATCGCCGAGGGTCGGAAGTTGATGTTTTTCTTTTTGTAATCTCCGGATGACTGTTTACTCCAAAATGAGTTTATGTCTTTTTCAGAAATGACAAGCATTGGCTCCTTATCAAGCTCTTCGGTTTCTAAATCAAACCCGTAGATGGCCTTGCCATGGACTTCCTTTTTTCCAATCTCACCTTTTGCTTTGCACGCAATCAGTAATTTATTTGTAATTGGGTCATACCCAAGTCCCTCCGTGTCGTTGGCAGAGCCTAATCTGCTTTCATACTTCTTCGTCTCGTCATTTTTCTGTTGGGGATTTTTTACTTTGTAAATATTCCCATCGCTTCTAAGTACATACATATTTTTCCCAACCAACTCTACTCCTTCAAAATCTCCCGAACGATGAAAGGTGGTGGTCTTGACAATTTCTTTTTTAGCAAGATCAAATTCGAAAATTTTCCCTTTTTCATCGTCAACCATAAGTAGGGCCTCTGACGCAGAATATGACAAACCCGACACCTCCTCTAACACATAGGGAAGATAGAATTTCTCTGCAGGATTGTTCAAATCGTACACCTCTTGCAGATCGCCAGTTTGAGGCATCCGACTATCGGGGTACTGACGAATGGGACCAGATTGACAACTGGTGCCAACAGAAAACAACAAAGCACACAATAAAAGGCCAACAATTTTCATTAAATTTTTAATTAGATTCATGATCTAAATTGAGTAACACTAAATTGACCAATTTTTGTTCTAATTTGTTTATTTAATCGTCAAATGACTGACAGCATCCATTTACTAGCCGAGATTGAGGAGTACATCATCGCTACTCTGACGGAAAAACTACCCTCAGAAATCATTTATCATTCTGTACAGCACACAAAAGATGTAGTGGCATCATCGCTAGAAATTGGTTCGAAAGAAAAAATTTCTGATTCAGATTTAGAAATCCTTCAGATAGCTGCCTGGTTTCATGATGTTGGCTATACGCGGAGTTGTGGAAATCACGAGTCCAGTAGCGCAGCAATGGCTTTTGAATTTTTGTCAGAGAGAAACTACCCAGAAGCAGACATTGCAAAAGTAAAGGACTGCATCATGGCTACTCAAATGCCGCAAGAACCAAAAAATGTATTGGGGGAAATCATTTGTGATGCAGATATGTTGCATCTGGCGAGTGATGATTATTTTCAAAAAGCGGAACTCCTTCATGACGAAATGGAAAAAATTCAATCTTGTAAAATCTCCACACATGAGTGGCTCTTGATGAATCAGGATTTTCTCAAAAGACATGCATTTTTCACTAACTATGCGAGCGTACACTATGCGCCGCTGGTGAAAGAGAATCTTAAAAAAATTGATGCCCAACTAGCAAAAATAAAATGAGCGAAATAGAAGAATTAGAAGACAAGGTTTCCAAGCTCAAGGCGAAGCTCAAAAAAGCCAAAGAGCTGAGTCCGACACGGGGGATTGAGACGATGTTTCGAATCACCTCCAAAAGCCACATGGAGCTGAGTGCCATCGCTGACAACAAGGCCAACATCATGATTTCGATCAATTCGATCATGCTCTCTGTGATCGTCTCTGTCTTGATCCGAAAGCTTGAAGAATATCCTCACTTCACGATCCCTGCGATATTGCTTACTTTGGTTTGTCTGGCGACTATCGTGTTTGCAGTGCTGGCCACCCGGCCAAATGTCTCCTCAGGAAAATTTGAAAAGGAGGATATTGTAGGTAAGAAAACGAACCTCCTTTTCTTTGGAAACTTCCACCGGATGAGCTTGGAGGATTACCAGTGGGGCATGACCGAAATGCTCAAAGACGCAGACTATCTCTACGGCAGCATGATCAAGGACATCTATTTTCTTGGCGTGGTTCTCGGTAAGAAATATCGATTGCTGAGATACAGCTACACGGTCTTCATGTTTGGGTTTGTATTGGCTATTCTGGGCTTTGTCATTGCTCAATTTATGTTTAGGAATATGAGTGCTTATTGATGTCCAGAATATTCGCAACTTCAAGATACTTGTCGGTATAGACAGACCTAACTGTGTCAAGTTAGGAATTAATGGTTCTACTGTTAATTTAACATACGGTTTTACATTTAGGGTGGCTAACACACGAAGTATCCAAATTCGCCACTTGCGCAATTGATATGTAGGGTCTGCTGAGAAACGCTGATTACACACTTTATTGGTTCGTTTTGCCTTCGAGCGAGGCGGGCTCCTACTTTCTGTCTTGATACAGAAAGTAGGCAAAGAAACCGAAGGTTCATGAGGGATCGTGAGCAAGGTAGTGCGTATGAGTAAATCAAGGCTGCATGAAAAAGTCTAAAAATCCGTTCCAATGCCTAAAATCCACCAAACTTCCAGCCGCACCAGCCTGCTCGGGCAATGGTGTATTTTTGTCGGCAGTGTAGCGGATTTTCTTAACGCCATTTTCATGAGGCCGATCCATACCACTAATGTGCACGGGTTTTTAGTACAATTGCCATTTTTGTGTGCACCTAAAATTAGCAATACGCTAAAAATCTACCCTTGGTAATATGGAGTTATAGATTTCGCCTTGGTTTTAGTTTCTCAGCAGACCCTATGTACTTTTTTCATTTTCTTTTTTGCTCAAAAAGAAAATGAAACAAAAGAAAAGGAGCCCACGAAAAAGGCCATTCTCCCCGCTAAACGCACATCCCACCTGCGAATCCAGCTAGCACTCTTGCCCTAAATGTCCCACACCTTCGTGGACAACCCACCCGCCGTTTCGCACTACACCAAATCCATACTTCCAACTACCCATTAATCCGTGGTAGACCCGAATTAATTAGTGGAGTGGCTTGGACGGTTTCGCCAAGTAACATTCATACGCCACTCTCACCCAAAGACAGCTTGGTTAAGAAAAGCCGACCAAAATTTATGTTGCAGATGTGAAGGGAGGATTCAGGTAAGCAGATTCTCATTTCTTCCTCCAGGGGTCATAATCTTGTTTATCCATGTAGTCTTGCCTGTTTATAATCAGAGCCTTCTGAGTTTGGCCCTCGTACATGGGTGTAAAACCAAAATCATAGCAGAGGTAATAGGTACCTCCTTTGGATGAATGAAATGTATCTGTAAAGAATCTGAAGCGATACCCCATTTGTTCCAGAACTTCTTTCCTTACAATCGATTTACCTTCAGGGCAAAGCGTCCTCAATATTTTGCGGTTGTGCCGGAGGATACTGTTGAAATTTCTAATCATTTCTTCTCCAAGGCTTTTATTTCGGTTGTGAAAAGCGGCCTTGCAATCTTGATCACAAAACTTCTTGTCTTTACGCCCTTTCAAAGGTTTTTCACATTCTAAGCAGTTGAGTATCGAAAACGATTCCATTTGATAATTGTTTTTATACGCATATAAACGCATATATACGGATAAAAATACGACTATTACTTGTTTTGTCTCTTCTTTTATCCAATGAATTTGGTGCCTCATGAAACGACTGCTGTTGCGGAATATCAGCTTGCCTTGAAAATGTTCACTCAAAAACTGGAGGTACTTCGCTATCAACCATCCACTTGTTCGTCGTATCAATACATGTTCAGGGATTTTTTAAAGTATACGTATCCTAAACGGCTGCATCAGGTTACAAAAGAACTGATTATGCAATACCAGCAGGATTTGATTAATCGGCGGAACGTATCTGCATCATATCAGAATCAGTCGATCAATGCGATCAAATTTTATTTGGAAAAGGTACTTGGTCATGACCGGCAGTATTTTGATCTGGAAAGGCCAAAAAAACGAAATCGGTTACCGACGGTTATTTCTGAAGAGGAGGTGGTTCGGATTTTTCAGCAAATCACGAATGTGAAACATAAAATTCTCCTGATGACCATTTATTCAGCGGGTTTACGGATTTCTGAAGCGCTAAGCTTAAAAATCGCCGATATAGATTCTGACCATATGCGCATCTGGGTGAGGGACGGAAAGGGTCAAAAGGACAGAATCACGGTACTTTCGAAATCACTATTGGTGATATTGAGACAGTACTATATCGAATATAAGCCAAAAAATTACCTGTTCGAGTCGTATGATGGCCGTCAGTATTCAGCGTCTTCTGTGCGCAAGGTGCTACATAGAGCTGTGGCAAAAGCCGGAATAAGAAAGCACGTGAAAGTCCACACGCTTCGTCACAGTTTTGCCACTCATTTGTTGGAGAATGGCACGAACCTCAGATACATTCAAACTTTGCTGGGGCACACGAGTAGCCGCACAACGGAGGTTTACACCCATGTAAGTTGCAAAAAGTTGGAAGACGTGGTAAGTCCGCTTGATAAACTCCTTTAAAGCTTGATAAACTACTATAAACAGGTATATTTGAAAGGTAGACAATGCGCATGCGCATTGTCTAGATTGTTGTGCTTCATGCCTGCAAAACGTAATCGCCCGGAACAAAAGAGATCAAGACCACAATGACATCACTAGAAAACATTCCAGTAAAATATACTGACCTGATAAGCGAAATTGAAACGGGGCAAGTTAAAATCCCTCAGTTCCAACGAAAATTTGTGTGGGGTATCAAAGCGTCTGCTAAACTTCTAGACAGTATCATCAAAGGATATCCCATTGGGACATTTATATACTGGCGAACTAATGAGCGATTACGAGCGGTCCGCAATCTTGGAAACATTGTACTGCCTGAACCAAAGGATGGGGAGTATGTGAATTTCGTTTTGGATGGACAGCAGCGATTAACTTCACTATTTGCAACACTGAAAGGAGTACATATTACTGATGAAGATGGGAAAGTATCCGATTATTCAGAAATGTATGTTGACTTAACAGCATCCGATGATGGAGAAATTATCATCGTTGACACTTCCAAAATGGAGCCAAATACATTTATTAAAGTTACAGATTTGATGGAAGGCAGCTTGACAATGTTAGCAGCTTATCCTGTTGAACATCATCCAACAATTGAGCGATACAAAAAAATTATTCAATCTTACACTTTTTCAGTAATCAATCTTAAAAATGCTCCTATTGATATTGCAACTGAAGTGTTTACAAGATTAAATGTTGGAGGAAAGGCTTTGACATTGTTTGAAATCATGGTTGCTAAAACTTATGATGCTGAAAGAGAATTTGACCTATCAGAGAAATATGATGAACTCAAAGAGGAATTAAGCTCCAGCCAATATGATACTATCCCTTCAGCAACTGTGTTGCAAGTAGTCGCAATTCTCCTTGAAAAAGACTGTACACGAACACAAATATTGAAACTTGAAAAGAAGCGTTTCATTGACATTTGGGTTGAAGCAACAGACTGCATAAAACAAAGTGTGGATTTCTTTAGAAGTTATGGAATTGCTGTAAGTCGCATTTTGCCATACTATGCTTTAGTTGTCCCTTTTAGCTATTTTTTCTACCATCATAAAAAGAATCCGACAGGAGAAATGAAGAAAAGACTTGAGGATTACTTTTGGAGAGCATCATTGGGATTTAGGTATTCATCGGGTGTTGAAAGTAAATTGGCACAAGACATAGAAAAAATTGACAAAATAATCAAAAACGAACAACCCAAATATGAATGGTCAATTACTATTGATGAAGATTATATTGAAAATAATGGTTGGTTTAGTACGGGTAAGGCATTCATTAAAGCAATCCTTTGCCTTTTCGCTAAACAACGACCAAAATCTTTTGATAACAATCTTGATGTAATCATAGACAACAGTTGGTTGAAAGTCGCATCAAGTAAAAATTACCATCACTTTTTTCCAAAATCATGGCTCAAGAAGAATTACAAAGAATGGGACTATGATTATGTGAATCATATTGTCAACATTACGATTGTTGATGACTTCTTAAATAAGCGTACGATAAAAACAAAGTCGCCAAAAGTTTATATGAAGACTTTCAACAAACAAAATGAGGATTTAAAAAGCACTATGAAGACTCACCTCATTGACATTGAAAAGGACGGACTTTGGGACAATGATTATGACAAGTTCTACCACTCTCGATTGAAGCGGATTTCAAAAGCACTGAATAAGTTTATAATACCGCAAACTTCTGAGCAACCACTGGAAGTCTATGAGGATATTGAAGAACCTGAAATGGAGAGAGAAGAATGAAAACACGAAAGCACAATCGAGTAGACGGGTGACGATCAAATGATCGCCACTGCGCCTCTCACACCACCGTACGTACGGTTCTCGTATACGGCGGTTCATTAAGTAATGGGGAAACGTTGAGGTAATGTCCCACTAGGGA
>Ga0316209_1000750_pt1 | contig 46722 bp, 14 predicted proteins | sample 6monopyrite_MG_FD_204945 | JGI IMG/M metagenome (GOLD analysis project Ga0316209, IMG submission 204945) | Microbial mat bacterial communities from mineral coupon in-situ incubated in ocean water Damariscotta River, Maine, United States -... | ecosystem: Environmental > Aquatic > Marine >...
GGCCGTAGGTACAATCTGCTGCGGTGTTTTGACGTTTACCACCGTAACAACCCCAACGGTTTGCGCTTGAATCTACAAAGTCCGGGCCACTCCAGTAATCCGATGGATAACCTTTACCATTGAGATCAATCAACGAGGTGGCATCAATGGTCATCCTGCCTGCGACTGACAATGACAATTTATTGATTGTTTTTGTAGTGCTGTTTGCGTCGGGAATAGATATCTTAGATGAGTTCAACATCGACATACTGCCTGCGACATTTACATCCGTATGTTCATTTAGATAAAGAACAGATGAGTCAAGAATTAAACTACCACCTATATCAAGCGATTGATCAGCGCTGATTATACTAAATGATGATAAGCCGCTGATAGAAACGTCGCCTGAAACGGAAAAGGAAGGAGCTTTAATTGTGCCTGAACCAGAACCATTCGTAATAGATAAACTCGATAAATTAAGAGGTCGGTCAAACACCAAGCTGCCTGATAGATTTTCGAGTAATAAATCAGATTGATCATAGAAACCAAACTTGAGTGTACTATTATTACTAACCGATGAGTTTGCCCCATCTTTTATGATTAGTCGATCTTCACCGAAGTCTACCCAGGCACCACCTAAAATATTAACCGTTTCAAAGGTATGAACACCAACAAGTTCATTGCCCACAGTTGCACTTAAGTCATCACTAGTCAGTACTGTGAGTGTTGCATCTGAATTTTTAGAAATTGTATAGGTAGAACTAATATTCTCACTCGCGTCAAGATCAACACTAAGACCATCAATCCCCCAACCATAAACTGCATCACTGCTACGCCACGGTGCACCTTCAACTTCTATACGCCACTCACCAGGAGAAACTTCATCAGCGCCTGTAATCAAATGACGACCCACTATTCGTATTGGCGTGCTACTAGCTTTAGCAGTATAACCACCATTGTCTACAATTAGATGAGCATCTGCTACAGCTGCTTGCTTAACATAAACTGTTCCGGCACCACCTTTCTGATTACCCGCTACGCCACCACGAGCGCGCAATATACCTGTAAAGCCAGTTCGATCGGTAACATTCAGACTGATACGGCCACCACCGGCAACCGTACGGTTATTCCAATTATTGCCACCACCGTATGCCTGTACAGAGCCGGCACCACTTAAGGTTGTTACATCAATATGTATACCGCCACCGGCACCACCGCCATTTGTGTAGCTACCCGATAACCCGTTCGCCCGAACAATACCATCTAACACTAAGCTGGCTGCACTAAGTTCAAATACACCACCACCATTACTGGTCGATGTACCGTTATAATATTCACCCGCACTACCGGCAAACCTGGCTTTTTCCATACGGCCGTAAGTACAATCAGCCGTTACATCACTGCGCTTACCACCGTAGCAACTACGACGTGTATTGTTACTAAAGTCTGGTCCACTCCAGTAGTTTGCCGGATAACCTTTACCATTTAAATCAATGACTGAAGTCGCATCAAGTGATACGTTTCCGCCAATTGCAAAATTCAATTTATGAACTGTTTTCGAACTACTACTCGCACTTGGCGCAGTCACTGTTGTGCCATTGAATAACTTGAGATCATTAGTAACTGTTAAGTTCTTCGTCGTTAAGGTACTGTTATCTGTATTCAAAATAGTTGCAGATAAATCTAATGCCGTAACGCTTGTATTTGTTAACGTAAGTGTTCCGGAAACATTCAAGCCACCATTAAAACTTATTGTTCCTGAACTTAGTGACAGGTTGTCTATATTCACCGCTTCACTAAATACAAGCTTACTTGTGCCAAGTGATGATAAATCGAGATTAGATAATACCGGGTTACCCTGAAGAACTAAACTACCCCCACCAGTACCTGATAATTCAAGTAAATCCTGATCAACTTCACCGATACTCAAACTACTGTTTAAACCAATTGTTGAATTTATAAGATCATTAACAACTAATCGATCCAGTCCAAAATCAGCTTTAGCACCATTGTTTAAAGTAATCGTTTCAAACGTATGTACACCGATTAGTTCATTATTAAGCACTGTGCTTAAATCATCATTCGTTAAAATAGTTATTGTATTAACCGTATTCCGGACAACGGTGTAATGTGCCCCAAGCGTCTCACTCGCATCAAGATCAACATCTATGCCATCAATACCCCATCCATAAGTTGCATTTGTCGCAAGCCAGGGAGCACCTTCTACTTCTATACGCCATTCACCCGGAGTAACTTCATCCACACCTGTTATCAGGTGGCGTCCGACTGAACGAATGGGCGTACTATTGGCTCTTGCACTGCGACCATTATTGTCAACAAATAAATGGCCATAACTTTCTGTACTTACTTTTATGTAGACTGTACCTGCACCAGCAACCTGGCCACTTGAGCCGCCCTGACTCTGCATACTACCGTTGAATCCAGTACGGTCATTAACATGTACGCTAATTCGACCACCACCTGCCGCCTCATAACTGCTATGAATAGAACTTCCACCATTAGCCTGAATAGTACCCGCACCTGATAATGTATTTGTTTCTATGTGAATACCACCACCAGCGCCAGCACTCTGACCTGTCCATCCAACCCGACCACCATTGGCTCGAATAGTCCCTTCTAACGCCAGGCTCGATGACACAATGTTGGCATGACCGCCACCATGACCTACGTAATCACTATTATAATAAAGGCCTGCGCTACCAGCATAAGCTGCTTTATCATAGCGACCGTATGTACAATTAGTGCTTGTATTACCACGCACACCACCATAACAGCCACGACGAGTATTATTACTGAAATCTGGTCCACTCCAGTTATTTGCCGGATAACCTTTTGCATTGAGATCTATAATTGAAGTCGCATCAACTGTTATTGCACCTGCAACTTTTAAATTAAGATCGTAAATCCGTTTCGGACTTGTTGTTGCATTCGCTACGGTTAATGTCGCACCGTTAAGCAGCTGTAGCCTGCCGCCGACCGATATTTCACCATCAATAGCCAAAATCATTTTCGCGCCATCGAGAATAAAGTCGCCATCAATAATTAAGGCAGGAGCTTTCAATGTTGCCGCTTGTGCACTGTTATAACTTAATGATGAAACCTGAATGGCTGTACTCGAAGAAATACTTCCATTAGTACTAAGAATCTGTTCTATAACAGACTGCTGTGTAGTACCAAAACTAAGCGGTGTATCACCTTCTATAACTGAGTTAGCGGCATCTACTACCTCTAACCTGTCATCACCAAATGTTAGAGATGCGCCATTGGTCATGTTGATTGTCTGGAAAGTATGCACACCAATCAACTCATTACCGACCACGCCTGATAAATCATCCAAGGTATTTACGGTGAAGGTGCTTGCACGATTACTGATAATTCGATAATGCGTACTTGCTGTTTCACTTGCATCTAAATCAACATCAATACCATCAATACCCCAGCCAAATTCTGCGCTACTGGCTTGCCATGGGTTACCATCAACCGCAATGCGCCATTCGCCCGGGTTAACCTGTTCAGCGGCAATAATGAGATGACGCCCAATTGAACGTATCGGCGTACTGTTGGCTTTAGCAGCATTACCGCCGTTATCCGCAATAAAATGCCCGTAGTTTTGTGTACTTTCTTTCACATATACCGTACCAGCACCACCGACTTGATTTCCGCTGACGCCACCCCGTGCATTGATGCTACCCGTGAAACCTGTTCGGTCTGCCACCGCGACACTGATACGGCCACCACCGCCAACAGGACGATTGCCCCAGCCGTTACCACCACCATAACTTTGGATTGAACCGGCACCACTGATATTCGTGACCTGAATGTTAATACCACCACCAGCACCACCGCCGTAAGAGTAATAACCGGATATACCATTGGCGCGAATCGTGCCGTCTAAAATTAAATTCGCCGCTGCAAGTTTTAATATGCCACCGCCTTGTGCTGTGTTACCGCCGGAATTTTGACCGGCACTACCTGCAAACTTGGCCTCTTTGTAACGGCCATAAGTACAGTCACTTGCGGTGTCACTGCGCTTACCTCCATAACAACTACGACGCGTATTATTACTGAAGTCCGGACCACTCCAGTAGTTTGCTGGGTAACCTTTACCGTTTAAATCAATAAGCGAGGTGCTGTCGATTGTCACATCACCTGTCACCGATAAATTTAAACTGTGTAGTTTCTTCGGACTGCTGGTGGCATTCGCAACCGTGAGTGTTGCGCCGTTAATGAGTTGAAGTTTGCCGCCTATTTGAGCATCATATTCAATTGCGAGGGTTAAGTTTGCGCCATCAATAATCAGATCTCCCGCAATGATCAACTGTTCAGTATCAATTTGACTATTTTTAGATACAGTTAAACTATCTAAATACAATGGACCTGTGCCAAGCGTGATTCCTGCATCAATAATAGAATTAGCACGATCGATAACGATGACTTTATCCTGACCAAAATCAGTTTTAGCACCCGCAGTTACACGAACCGTTTGGAAAGTATGCACACCAATCAACTCATTACCGACCACGCCTGATAAATCATCCAAGGTATTTACGGTGAAGGTGCTTGCACGATTACTGATAATTCGATAATGCGTACTTGCTGTTTCACTTGCATCTAAATCAACATCAATACCATCAATACCCCAGCCAAATTCTGCGCTACTGGCTTGCCATGGGTTACCATCAACCGCAATGCGCCATTCGCCCGGGTTAACCTGTTCAGCGGCAATAATGAGATGACGCCCAATTGAACGTATCGGCGTACTGTTGGCTTTAGCAGCATTACCGCCGTTATCCGCAATAAAATGCCCGTAGTTTTGTGTACTTTCTTTCACATATACCGTACCAGCACCACCGACTTGATTTCCGCTGACGCCACCCCGTGCATTGATGCTACCCGTGAAACCTGTTCGGTCTGCCACCGCGACACTGATACGGCCACCACCGCCAACAGGACGATTGCCCCAGCCGTTACCACCACCATAACTTTGGATTGAACCGGCACCACTGATATTCGTGACCTGAATGTTAATACCACCACCAGCACCACCGCCGTAAGAGTAATAACCGGATATACCATTGGCGCGAATCGTGCCGTCTAAAATTAAATTCGCCGCTGCAAGTTTTAATATGCCACCGCCTTGTGCTGTGTTACCGCCGGAATTTTGACCGGCACTACCTGCAAACTTGGCCTCTTTGTAACGGCCATAAGTACAGTCACTTGCGGTGTCACTGCGCTTACCTCCATAACAACTACGACGCGTATTATTACTGAAGTCCGGACCACTCCAGTAGTTTGCTGGGTAACCTTTACCGTTTAAATCAATAAGCGAGGTGCTGTCGATTGTCACATCACCTGTCACCGATAAATTTAAACTGTGTAGTTTCTTCGGACTGCTGGTGGCATTCGCAACCGTGAGTGTTGCGCCGTTAATGAGTTGTAAGTTACCACCAATAGCAACAGGCGTATCAATTCCAAGCACTAGCTGTGAACCATCTACAATTAAGTTACCATCCACAATTAATGACTTAACATTTATAGTAGAGCGACCACCACCTGTAATATTTAGATCACCTGTTGAAATAAACTCTACAGCACCAGTAAGGGTTGCCTGGTTCAACGTTGCACTGGCAACAGCGGTGTTTTCAGTTAAGTTTGTAGTAGTGGTTGACCAGTTTTCTGCCACAGGTATCGCAACATCAATCGGGACATCAAGTAACTGGCCGGCGAAGGCAACCTGTATTAATGCGCTACCGCTGTTAACGACATCAATGATGCCGTCACCTAAGCTTGTCACCACGGTATTGTCAGTACTGCTATAAGTAGTACCAAATTTGGCACTATCAGTTACATCAATTAAATAACGTTTTGCGTTAAAAGTAACATCCGCAGTAACAACAATGTTTATTACTTTATCTCTGGAACTTAGGTTTGTATTAACAGCAGAAGGTGTTGCTATCAAAGCGGTTGTATAAGCACTAATATCACCACTTGAGGGGTCAATCGGTGAAGTCCCCATTGCAACTTCTAATCCATCAGGAATATTATCACCATCTGTATCAGCTAAAGTTGGATCGGTATTGTATGTGGCAATTTCGTCTGCATCTAACAAACCATCGCCATCTGTATCTTTAGAAACAGCGACATTACCTGCAATAACAACACGATCATCACTAAAGTCAGCTGACGCACCATTTGTAACAGAGAAAGTGTTGAAGGTATGCACACCAACTAACTGTTTACCTATGAATGCGGTTAAATCATCAGTGGTAAACAGCGTTAAAATATTACTGCTATTACTTGTAATAACATAATGTTTACCGGCTGTTTCACTTGCATCTAAATCAACCTCAACACCATTCAAACCCCATTGCAATGCGATATCGCTTGCTATCCATGGCGTGCCGGCAACTTCAATATTCCAAATTCCAGGCACAGATTCATAAGCATTTAAAATGGTATGCAAACCAACACTGCGTAACGGCGTACTGTTTGCAGCCGCGGTACGGCCACCATTGTCAATTAATAAATGGCCATAGGCTTGCGCGTTATCTTTTATGTAAACCGTACCCGCACCCGCAACTCTGCCGGTAACATCACTCTTGGCAATAAAGTTACCCGTGAAACCCGTGCGGTCATCAGCATAAACACTAATACGACCACCACCACCTGTGTGGTAACTGCCGCTGTAATAATAGGTTGCACCAATAGATTCAACCCGACCTGCACCCGTTAAGGTTGCAACATCAAGATGCACACCACCACCAGCACCACCGCCATATGAACTATGACCTTTACGACCGTTAACCTGAATGCTGCCATTCAACGTCAGGCTGTTTGCTTTAAGTGAAAGTACACCACCACCGTAGCCGTTACCGGGTCCAGTAGCATACCCCGCACTACCGGCAAACTTCGCTTCTTCATAACGACCGTATGTACAATCCGCTCCGGTATTACTGCGTTTACCACCGTAGCAACCATAACGAACCTGATCATTAACAAAATTCGGGCCGGCCCAGAAATTTGAAGGATAACCTTTACCATTTAAATCAATGGTTGAGGTCGTATCTATTGTTATATTTCCATTAACAACAAGATCCAGTTTATTAATAACTTTAGGACTGCTTGTTGCATTTGGAGTAGTTAAAGTCGCACCATTAATTAATCGTAAATTACCATTAATCGTTATTTGATCTTTAACAGATAACACTAACTGCGCACCATCAACAACCAGATCACCTGCAACAGATAGCTTCTCAGCATCAATACGACTGTCTTTAGTCACCGTCAAACTATCTAGATAAATGGGTCCTGTGCCTAAAATTTCTCCCGCACCAATTAATGACTTAGCCCGATCAATAATAATAACCACATCCTGGCCAAAACTTGTACGCGCTCCACCAGTAATATTAACCGTTTGGAAGGTATGTACCCCTACCAGCTCATTACCTTCAAGCACAGACAAGTCATCACTTGTCAGTAATGTAATGGTGTTTGCTGTATTACTTACTATTTTATACAGGGGACTATTTGTTTCACTGGCATCTAAATCAACATCAATACCATCCAGCCCCCACTGTAAGCCTGTGTTACTCGCTTTCCATGGACTGCCAGCAACTTCTACCTTCCATTCATTTGCCGCAATTTGATAAACGTCGGTAATGACATGTCGGCCAACACTACGCAAAGGTGTGCTGTTTGCAGCAGCTGTACGACCACCATTATCAACAGATAAGTGACCATAGGTTTGAGCCGCTTCTTTTATGTAAACCGTACCCGCACCGGCAACGTTACCTGTGACATCACTCTTGGCAATAAAGTTACCCGTGAAACCCGTACGATCGTTAACATAAACACTGATACGCCCACCACCACCTGTGTGGTAACTACCATTGGCATAATAGGTTGCACCTATAGATTCAACCCGACCTGCTCCGCTTAAGCTTGCAACATCAAGATGCACACCACCACCGGCACCGCCACCGTATGAACTATGACCTTTGCGGCCATTAACCTGAATGCTACCATTCAAAATTAAACTACTGGCTTTCAGTGAAAATACGCCGCCACCATTTCCGTTTCCTGATCCTTGAGCATAACCCGCGCTGCCGGCAAACTTTGCTTCTTCATATCGACCGTATGTACAATCTGCACCAGTATTACTGCGTTTACCACCATAACAACCATAACGAACCTGATCGTTAACAAAATTTGGGCCAGCCCAGTAATTTGCAGGATAACCTTTGCCATTTAGATCAATCGTTGAAGTCGCATCTATTGTCACGATACCGGCCACAATTAAGTCTAAACGACTAAGTTTTTTCGGGCTGGCAGTTGAATTAATGACTGTTAAAGTTGCACCATTAAGTAGTTTTAAGTCTCCGCCAATTTTAACGGGACTACTCACATTCATTGTGAGTTGAACACCATCAACAGTAACGTTACCATCAACAATTAATTCTTCTGCATCGATGCGACCGTTACTTGTATAATTCAAACTAGCAACATGTTTAACACCAACCCGGAATGCAGCATCGATATCTATTGTTGAATTTGCTTCATCGACTATAACTACACGGTCGTCACCAAAACTGGCTGAGGCGCCATCAATAACCGTTACCGTTTGGAATGTATGCACACCAACAAGTTCATTACCTTCAAGCACAGATAAATCATCAGTTGTTTGTATCGTTAAAATATTCGTTGTATTACTGCTAATAACATAATGCGGACTGCTTGTTTCACTGGCATCTAAATCAACACTAATCCCATCCAGTCCCCACTGTAAATCACTATCACTTTCTTTCCATGGATTGCCTGTGACTTCAACTTTCCATGTGCCCGCTATAGTTTGGTACACATCTTTTATTATATGGCGACCAACATGTCTAAGTGGCGTACTGGCTTTATTTGCCGCACGTCCACCATTATCAACCTGTAAATGTCCATAGGCTTGAGCGGCTTCTTTTATGTAAACCGTTCCCGCACCGGCAACTTTACCTGTGACATCACTCTTGGCAATAAAGTTACCCGTGAAACCCGTACGATCATTAACATAAACACTGATACGACCGCCGCCACCGGTATGGTAACTGCCACTGGCATAATAGGTTGCGCCTATAGATTCAACCCGACCTGCTCCGCTTAAGCTTGCAACATCAAGATGCACACCACCGCCGGCGCCACCGCCATATGAGCTATGACCTTTGCGGCCATTTACCTGAATGCTGCCATCAAGCCTTAAACTATTTGCTTTAAGTGAAACAATCCCGCCGCCGTAACCATTTCCTGAACCTTGAGCGTAGCCCGCACTACCGGCAAATTTTGCGTTTTCATACAGGCCATAAGTACAATCCGCACTGGTATTACTGCGTTTACCACCATAACAACCATAACGAACCTGATCGTTAACAAAATCAGGGCCAGCCCAGTAATTTGCAGGGTAACCTTTACCATTGAGATTAATAGTTGATGAAACATCGATAACGACATCACCCGCAACAACCATATCTAAATTATTAATACGCTTCGGACTTGAAGTTGAGGATAATACCGTTAAGGTTGCGCCGTTGATTAGCTGAACGTTGCCACCAATTTGAACAGGCTTGTCAACATTTAATGTTAGTTGAACACCATCGACGGTAACATTGCCATCAACAATCAGTTCTTCAGCATCAATGCGACCATTATTCGTATAACTTAAGCTGGCTACATGTTTTAAACCTACGCGTAATGCAGCGTCAGTATCAATTATAGAATTGGCTTCATCCAATATAACAACACGGTCAACACCAAAACTGGCAGAAGCACCACCAATAACATTCACTGTTTGGAAGGTATGTACACCAACGAGTTTACTGCCAACAAGAGACAATAAATCATCACTTGTGTTTAGTGTAAGTACATTAGCGGTATTAGAAACAATAGAATAATGTGGACTAGCAGTTTCACTTGCATCCAGATCAACATTAATCCCATCCAGCCCCCACTGCATAGCACTATCACTTGCTTTCCATGGTGTACCTGCAACTTCTACCTTCCATACACCCGGTGTTGCCTGATAAACATCTGTAATGGTATGAAGACCAACACTACGTAGAGGTGTGCTACCCGCGTTTGCAATACGTCCACCGTTATTTAGCAATAAATGACCATAAGTTTGAGCAGCTTCTTTTATGTAAACCGTTCCCGCACCCGCAACTCTGCCGGTAACATCACTCTTCGCAATAAAGTTACCCGTGAAAGCAGTGCGATCATTAACATAAACACTGATACGACCGCCGCCACCCGTATGGTAACTACCACTGGCATAATAGGTTGCACCTATAGATTCAACCCGACCTGCACCACTTAATGTCGTAACATCAAGGTGCACACCACCACCGGCACCACCACCGTATGAACTATGACCTTTTCGGCCATTAACCAAAATATTACCGTCTAAAACAAGGGAGCTGGCAACTATTGATACTGCGCCACCACCATAAGCGTTTCCAGAACCTTGAGCATAACCTGCACTGCCGGCAAACTTCGCTTCTTCATAACGACCGTAAGTACAGTCCGCCCCGGTATTACTGCGTTTACCCGCGTAACAGCCGTAACGGACCTGGCTGTTATTAAAATCGGGGCCCGCCCAGAAGTTGGCAGGATAACCTTTACCATTCAGGTCAATATTAGAAGTAGAGTCAACACTGACTATGCCACCACTGGTTAAATTTAATTTATAAATTTTCTTCGGAGATGTGGTTGCAGTAGGTACAGTAATTTTTGCTGCATTAACAAGGTTAACATTGTTATTTGTTGTCAAAAATTCTGTAACAAGCGTTGCCGCATCCAAAGTTAAAGTATCTGTGCTCGCAGACAGCGCCGTCACTGTTGCACCATTATTAATCGTTATATTACCTGCAACAGATAAACCACCATTAAAGTAAACGTTACCCGAGCCAACAGTGAGATTATTTATTGAAACGGCATCATTAAAGACTAAGGAGCTTCCTGCTAAATTTGATAAATTAAGATCAGCAAGATTTGGCGTTGTTCGCAGCTCTAACTTACCCCCTCCATTACCGGCAACCTCTATAAGATCTTGAGTGAGTGAACCTACCGATAATTTACTATTAGCGCTGACTGAAGAATTAACCAGATCTCTTATAATTAACCGATCTTTATCTAAGGTCAATGCGGCGCCACCGCTAACATTAACCGTTTCGAAGGTATGAACACCAATAAGTTCATTGCCAAGATAGCCGAATAAATTGTCTGTTGTATGAATGGTTAAAACGTTTGTACTGTTTGCAATAATTTTATAATGAGTACTGGCTGTTTCACTTGCATCCAGATCAACATCAATACCGTCTAAACCCCATTGCAAATCAACATTGCTTGCTTTCCAGGGCACACCATCAACAACAACTTTCCAGACACCTGCAGTGGCTTCGTAAACATCGGTAATCGTATGTCTGCCAACGGTACGAATTGGGGTACTGTTTGCAGCTGCGACTCGCCCACCATTATCAACCAATAAATGTCCAAAAGTTTGTGCACTTTCTTTAATATATACAGAACCTGCGCCGGCAACCTTTCCAGCCGCATCACTTTTAGCTATAAAGTTACCTGTAAATCCACTTCGGTTATCAACATAAACACTTATTCGTCCACCACCTGCACTATGGTAACTATTGCTATTCCATATATTCGTTGCACCATTAGCTTGTACACTGCCAGCACCGCTTAATGTCGCAACGTTTAAATGAACACCACCACCAGCACCACCACCAATATTGTAATGGCCTTTTATCCCATTAGCCTGAATCGTACCGTCAAGAACAAAAGTCGTTGCACTTAATGAGAGAACGCCACCACCCTGACTATTACTGCTGCCGTATTCATGTCCGCCACTACCGGCAAACTTCGCTTCTTCATAGCGACCATAGGTACAGTCACTCGTCGTATTAGTACGTTTACCACCATAACAGCTATATCGGCTTTGATTATCTGTAAAATCAGGACCACTCCAATAACGAGCGGGATAACCCTTACCGTTAAGATTTATGACAGAAGTGCCATCCAATGTCGCTGTCCCGCCAGCAACAATATTTAATGCGTAAATACGTTTTGTGCTGGAGTTTGCATTTGGGACAGTAACCGAAGCAGCATTCGTCATACTGATATTATTGTTAAGTGACAGAAGTTCTGTATTTAACGAGGCAGCATCGAGTGATAAATTGTTCGCCGATAAATTTAACGAAGATACATAAGCACCTTTATTAATAGTTAGATCACCAGACACCGTTAAACCAGCATTAAAGTAAACTTTACCTGAACCTATTGTCATAGTGTCTATCAGTACAGGCTGATGGAAAACCAATGTACTTGCGGATAAATTTGAAAGGTTTAGGTTACTCAAGTTTGGCGTGCTTAATAAATCAAGTCGTCCACCACCAGTGCCAGCTAACTCCAATAAGCTTTGACTTAGATAACCAACAATTAAACGGCTACCTGTACCAATAGTTGAATTAGCCGGATCTTTAATAATTAGGCGATCGTCACCCAATAAAACATTCGCACCACCGGAAACATTTAGCGTTTGCAAAGTGTGTACACCTAACAACTCATTTCCAATTAATGCAGATAAATCATCTGTTGTCTCAATAGTAAGCTCATTAACACTGTTGCTCACAATAGAATAATGTGGGCTGGCAGTTTCACTTGCGTCCAAATCAACATCAATACCGTCTAAGCCCCACTGCAAATCAACATTACTGGCTTTCCAGGGGGTACCATCAACAACAACTTTCCAGACACCCGCGGTGGCTTCGTAAACATCGGTAATGGTATGTCTACCAACGGTACGAATTGGGGTACTGTTTGCTGATGCAGTACGCCCACCATTATCAACTATTAAATGACCATAAGTTTGTGCACTGTCTTTTATATAAACAGTACCCGCACCCGCCACTTTACCCGCGGTATCACTCTTCGCAATAAACGTACCGCTATAAGCAGTGCGGTCATTAACATAAACACTTATTCGTCCACCACCCGCACTGTGGTAACTATTACTACCCCAAATATTCGTTGCACCGTTGGCTTGTACGCTACCTGCTCCACTTAATGTTGCAACGTTCAGATGAATACCACCACCTGCACCACCACCGGTGTTGTAGTGACCTTTTATACCATTCGCCTGAATCGTACCGTCAAGAACTAAAGTATTTGCACTAAGTGAGAAAACCCCGCCGCCCCGACTATTACTACCGCCATACTCATGTCCGGCACTACCTGCAAACTTCGCTTCTTCATAACGACCATACGTACAGTCATCCGTCGTATTAGTACGTTTACCACCATAACAACCATAGCGATTTTGGTTGTCGGTAAAATCGGGGCCACTCCAATAACGAGCGGGATAACCTTTACCGTTAAGATCTATTTTTGAAGTTGAATCAATAGTAAGACTGCCCGTCACATCTAAATCTAACCGATAAATTCTCTTCGCAGCTGCAGAGGCATAAGAAGCTGTTAAAACCGCATTGTTATTAAGAGCGAGATTCCCACCAATATTGACAGGCTGATCAATGCCAAGATTTAAGGTCATTCCATCAACAGTCATATTGCCATCAATGGTTAGCGCAGGAGCAACAATACTACTGCTACCGGTACTAATTGCGCGCAACTCAGGGATATGAATAGGATATTTTGAAACAATACCACTACCAGAACTCAGGGCTAATTCAATCAATTCTTGTTGGAAACGCCCTGCCGAAATAGTGGCTCCTGAACTAATAGATGAATTATTTATTTCTAAAACAAAAATTCTATCTTCACCAAGATCTAACCAGGCACCATCAATAATACTTACAGATTGGAATGAATGAATCCCCACTAACTCATTGCCTACTACTGCGGTTAAATCATCGTTGGATTCAATAATTAATTCGTTAGTTGTGTTACTAATAATTAAATAACGTGCGCCGGCAAGCTGTGTTGCATCCAGATTAACTTCTAATCCTTGTAGGCCCCAATCAAGTGTATTATTTGTCGCTTTCCATGGTGTACCAGCAACCGTGATTTTCCACTGACTATTTCCGAGTGACTCAGCCGCAGTAATTGTTTTTCGACCCACCTGACGTAATTGAGTACTTCTTTCTGGTGCCGTTCTTCCTGCATTACTTACATATAGGTGTCCATACTGTTCACCAGGATTTTTAATATATGCAGTACCTGCACCACTTACCTTACCGTTACCGCCGGTACCTGTTTTATATTCACCGGTGAATCCGGCTGTATTTGCACTATAAATACTAATGCGGCCACCACCTGCAGTGTGATTGTTAGCACCCGCATAATACGTTTCACCGCGTACACTAATTGAGCCCGTACCCGTCAGCGATTCAGTTTCAATGTGAATGCCACCACCGGCACCACCACCATAGTTATAGCGTCCTTTTAAACCATCGGCCTTTATTGAACCAATAATTTCAATATTCGCCGCTTTAATTTGAATTAAACCACCACCATGCGCAGCACCAGAACCCTGAGCATAACCTGCACTACCTGCAAACTTGGCTCTATCAACCCGTCCATAGGCACAGCTTGCAGAAGAATTACTTCGCTTACCTGCGTGACAGCCATATCTTGTATTATTACTAAAATCCGGACCACTATATAAATTAGCCGGGTAGCCTTTACCAGAGACATCAATGCTTGAAGTCGCATCAATACGAACTGCTCCAGCAACATCAAGATTTAATGGAAACACTTTTTTAGTGCCGGCAACAGCAGTAGGCACCGTTAATTTACCACCATTGAGTAATCTCAAATTACCAAGAACCTGTATACCTTTAGTACTGTTTACCGTTAAGGTAACCCCATCAATAATTAAATCACCGCCAACACTTAATTCATCGACAACAACAGCAGAATCACCTGCGCCACTAATTAAGAAATCCCCTGTTGTTGATAACTTAAAGTTGGATATAAATGTCGCCTTATTCATCGAAACACTGGAAGCGATAAGATCATCAGTGAAATAATCAATAACAATATCATTCCAGTTTTCATCAATAGCTGTTAATGGATTAACAACAAAATCAATAATCCCGCTGCTGCCTACATTACTTGCCAAATCAATCGCTTCTGCGCGCATCAATAGTCCGGAGGAATCAGCAGGGACTTTATAAACAAAGGTATAAGGAGGGACAGCATCAGTATGTACTAACTCATCATTAGCGTAAAAATTTACTGTTGCAACACGAACATCATCGGTTGCTGTTGCAGAAACACGATAAGGACGTCCCTGGAATAATTCATTTCCAAAAGCAGGTTTTTCCCAGGTTACCGTTGGAGCTATTCCAGCAATATCAGTCAGCTCTCGGTATTGAGCAATGTACAAACGGTTTCGTGCTGTACAAAAAGTATAATTAAGATCAGCATCAATACCTGTACAGTCATAATCACCAAACTGCAGCATATTGATTAAAGCCTGATATAAGGGGTTATTTGGATCTTTGATATTTACAATAGGTATCGCACTCGGGAAAATCTGCTCGGCATAGAAAGCATGATCACCACTAATTGCAATATCATATGGAAGAAAATCACGAGAGGTTGCATTCACAACAGGTGTGACGGGTGCGGTAAAATCGACACTGGGATAATAAGAACCATTATGTGCAGCGATAAAAGCATGTCGCCCTTTTATTTCTACCTGCCTTGCACCTGCAACATCAACGCGTCCCCACTCAACCGGCGAAGATGGGTTCGATATACCAACAGCAATAACTGCATTACCATCGATCACTACGGCCATATCACTTTCAATGGCGACAGCCTTGGCGTCTGTACCGGTAATTAAACTTCCCATAATCTGAGCTGACTGAGGAGAACTGATATTAACCGTCTGTAAACCTTTATCCCCTGTCGCAACCAAGGCAAGATTATTTTCAATCGCAATATCTTTTGTATTACCGGTCGCCAAAGTTGTAATAACAACAGGTTTTTTAACATCCAATGCATTAATAATCACTAATCCATTGGCTGTCGCCAAATAGACATAACCTTGTGATGACTTAACATCAACCGCCGCAACACCAATATTTAAATTTGAAAGTTCATACGGATTTTTTGCATCGCTAACATCAATAATTGATAAGCCATTGTTTGTTGCAACATAAGCTGTAGTGCCAACCACATCAACATTATTACCTGTTGCAGGTAATTCAATATACCCCAAAGGTCTTGGCGTAAAAGTTAAAACTGATAATTGTACAATTTTCGTTATTGTATTATTTGTAATTGTAATTGAAGCGGTACCATCGGTACCGGCAAATATTTGTCCGTCTGTAGTACTAAAGTTTAATATGCTTAAATCACTAGAGCTGTAATTTGTTCCTCTGGATTTAGAGGTTAAATTAACCTCAGAACCATCAATCATAGTACCGGTAACGGTAAGCTGAATACTGGTTTCAGAATCAATCGTATTATAAAAAAGTACGCCTGTTTTTGGTGTAACATCAAGTGAAACAAGTGCATCTTTGTAATTTGTACTATTAATATCAGTTGGATCAGAACCTACCGCAATTTCCAGGCTATCATTTAAGCCATCACTATCTGAATCGGCAAGTAAAGGATTCGTCTTAAAGCCATCTTTACCCGCAACCACCTCTTCACCATCAAGAATACCGTCGCCATCAGTATCGGCGTTATTCACTTTAGTACCAAGATTAAATTCTTCTAAGGCAGTGAGTCCATCCTTATCTTGATCTTCCAATGCATCAATGGGATCAGAAGGATCCAGTCCCTCAGCCACTTCATAGTCATCAGGCAAACCATCTCCATCACGATCACCGCCAATAGAAACAATCACATTCACAACAGCAATAACACCATCATTACGAGCAGTAATAAGTGCGCTACCAGACGAAACACCTGTTAAAACGCCATTAGCACTAACAATAACAACTGCAGGATTAGTCGATTGGTAATTTGTACCGGTAGATGCAGCCCACACATCAACAATAGTATTGTCTACGTAGTGAGCTTTAACAACAAGAAATTCCTGTTTAGAGATATCTTGAATAATAATAGGTAAAGTATTTGTAATTTCTAACTTTGTAGGTAGCGTTTCTTCAACCGCCATATAAAACTGACCAACATCAATGGCATCATTATTTACTACAGAAAAATAATCTGTTTGGCCAGTAGAAGTAACACCATCTTTTACACACGTAGCACGCGCACGAACTTGCCCCATAAAAGAAGGAATATTAGGTAGAGCAAAACGACCAAATTCATTAGCCTGAATAGTACGATTAAGAATATTAACTGAACAACTTTCATCAAGAGGCAAAACTATTCTATTATCGCTAGCGGCATAAACCCCTCCCACAACAAAAAACAAAGCCAGCATCGCATTAACCTTAAGCCGATAAGTTAATGAAATATATTTAAACATTTTGTGATGTGACATAATGAATTCCATTCAAAATTATTTTTATAGTTAATTTAATATATCTATCGCACGTTTAAATGCTGCAAATTTTTGTGCACCACTAATCACAATAACTTGATTAATCGCATCACCATTCACTTTTCCAATATAAAATTTTGGTGTGCCTGTTACACCCAATGATTCACCATAGTTAATGTTAGCCTCTACAGCTTTAGCAATATTGTTATCTTTTAAACAGCTTTTAAAAGTAGCTATATTCATCTTTAGCTTTGTTGCGGTCATCGTATAAAACTCGTTATTTAAGTTACGAGAACTATTGAAAATAGCATCATGCATTTCCCAGTACTTCTCTTGCTTACCTGCACAACGTGCAGCCACTGAAGCAGACTTAGCTTGCTTATGGAAACCTAAAGGGAAATCGTACATTATATATTTAACTTTTCCGGTTTTAATAAATTCTTTTTTAATTTTCGGTAATACTGTTTTTGAATGACGCGCACAAAAGGGACATTGATAATCAGTAAACTCAACTATAGCGATCTTAGCTTTATCATCACCAAGTGTAACCCCTAAATTCAGTTTCACTTGCTTTGGGACTTTTGCAATGCGACCCTTCCCAACATTGCTAAGTTTTTCATTCATAGTTGCAATATCATTTTTTAAAGACTTAACATCTTTACGCAACTCAGTAAGCTGCTCCAAAATTTCATTATTAACCCAGTCAGCATCTTTTTTATTTACTTGCTCAGAATCGCTACACGCTGCGAGAAAATAAAATAGTAGTAAGTTTAAAATTATTTTATTCTTCATATTCTTATTTTTCAGTAAAATATCTAGCTTTTAATTAAACATCATTAATAGATTTTCGTTAAATAAATAGAAAATATTTACTAAGCCTCCTATGACTTTTAATTCTTGCTTCACTTGCACATATTATTTTCTAAAATTTTTTGTGTAATTAATCACTGTAAAAAATTATTTTTTAATTATACTTAGTGTTTTATATAAAGCTGATTTAAACCTTTCATTATCAGAATTATTCATAATCTCTTCTATATCTGTAATATACATTTTGGAGTTCTCTTTTTGCAATTCAAAAGCTGTTAATATGCTTCTATAGTCAGACGGCCTATTAATTTTTTTTAATTTTTCAATAAGGATAGGCAATGCATCTTTTAACTTTACAGTTTTCACAATCTCAACTGCAGCCCTGCTGACTTTAGGATCACCATCTTTTATTGCATTAATAATTATAAACTTAGTAGATTCATTGTAAAAACCAGGTGGTTTATGAGATTTTTCTGCCAAATGAGACAACGCAATTAACATAGAAGATTTTGCTAACGAATTATTTTGGAACTGCTCAACAAGTATATCTTCAATATTTTCAGTTGGTTCATAAGCGAGAACTAAAGCTTTAGCAGAGAGAGCTTTTACATTTTTATTCGGACTATTTTGAATCGCATCAATTAATGAAAATTTCAATTCATTTGAAGTGTCGATATACGGGTAATTTTTTAAAATTTCTATTCCTTGATTCTTATGTATAGATGTCGCCACAGCCAACTGGTAAATAGATGCCGCGCTAAAATGTGAAAATTCATCATTAGGATCAGATAAAACATATGCTAAATACGCATGTAATTCTTTACCATACTTAAGATATTCACCACCCGAACTGCTAGTTAAATTGTTATACAGCAATTCAAATGATTGTCTTCGGATATTTTCATTCGTTGATAGTAATTTTTCCAAATCGTTGGTACGTAAACTACCCGTAAAAGCTCTCCTTTTTCTTGATTTAGTTACACTTTTAGGCTTAGATGAATTCCCTTTTAGCTCTTTATTATTTATGGGTGATGATTTCTTTTCAGCGTCACTAAATGTATAAACACCCACAGCCACTAAAAAAAGAAAAATAACTATATAAATAAATATTCTCATTTTATTTCTCAATTTCCACCAACAATTGGCATTTGAATTGCCCCACTAAATGGTGGCTGGGTAGTTGGATCAAGCCCTATTTCATTTGCTTGGCCTAAACCACGCAGTGGAAGAATCAAGCTACCTGCGTTACTACCAGCTAAAACTCCATCAAAGCCATATATCAATTGATCCCCTATATGCACTTCGTATAATGGAAAACGATCATGTGAACCACTTAGCTCATATCGAGGATTTGCTGGATCGGTGAAATCAAATTTAATGAGAAACACCCAATCAACATCAGCGACAAATATCGGTTTTGGTAACGGCAAATAATTCGACATCGACATTTGAATCCAAATTTTACCCGGGGAACTCGGTCCAATAAATTGTCTACGATTGCCACTATTAAACTCAGCAGGACCGATTTGCATAGAGCGTGGTACATCGTGTTCAACATCCTGTAGTGCAGGAGGTGCTAAACATGTTCCATCTCCTAAGGTATTTTTTCTATAACATATGGATGGATAGCCTTCAATTGGCGTGAAGCCACCAATATGAGCAACTTGGCATTCGGTGCCAAGTCTAGGATCTGCACAAGTTTCGATAGAAATACCTGATGGGAAGTTTGGTTTCGTAGGAACTACAGAAGTTCCTTTTTCAAAAGCGTGCCCGTTCCCACCTTTTTCATAATCTGCAATAGAACTAGTAATGCTAAACCTTTTAGTTTCTGTATCATACTCAACCATAACATGTGATTTTGCACGGTAAGTTTGCTGTGCAGAAAACTCACTTGGCTTGACACCTACACAAGATGGTTTGGTGCAATTCCTATTAGAGCCGATAAATGCATTTGTGCCATCTCCTGTAAAAATTACCTCTTTCATTTGCATAATACGTCCCAGAGAATTAACACCAGATATATTATAAGAACTATCAATGAAATCACTTACCTTTATTTCATTTATAGGTGCTGGAACGTCTGCATGATCAAGTGGAATATAGTGTGTTATATCGATTGGTATCTTAATAATACGTTGATCCGGCGCATTCTGACATTGTGCTGGTGCCGGTACTCTTGGTGAAATTACTGCACTCTTACCAATAACAGTACAAATATTACATTCATTGCTTTTACCAAGACACGGATCTTCTTCTAAGCACACATCTGGTATAGGTACAATTGGTGTCTTAACATTATTTACACATGTATTACACTGATCAGGTACACACTCTTCTTCAGGGCATCTATCGAAATTTCTTACAATTGCTCCACCAGAACAGTCATAACAGATCGAACCAGGTATCTGCCCATTTTTAGAAGGATCTGGTACTGATGTGCACCCCGTTGCCGAACACTCACCCTGTGTATGACACACGTTAACTTGACAGGAACCAGTAAGTTGTACTTTTTGACCGCTTTGGCAAATGCTACAGCTATCGCTACCAAACGATTGTCCATCTGTGGCTGGGTTTATCTTCCATGAACAAGTCCCTTCATTGAATTCTGAACAACTAATGTGATATGGGTTTGCTGGTTTATCATTAAGATTGTCAGTACTTCCAACACAAAGTGCAGTTTTACAATCACCGGCAGTTTGTTCACTTCGCTGTTTGTTTGGGTTGTCAATAACGCAACCACCATTTTTACACGTACCACATTCATCATCACAATTTCCGCCATCTGCTGCATCAGCAGGACTCCCCCCTTGGCATACCTGACAGTCGTTAGCAGGTGTTTCCCCATCATCAGGCTCTGGTGGACCAGTACATACTGTATTTACACAATCATTTGGATCATCTTCTGGTGCATCACTATCATTAGGCTCACTACCACCACAGGTTGCAGTTGAACAATCACCATCCACTTGCTCTGGTAATACCCTGTCAGGAACAATACTACAACCTGCATCACAACCAGGATTTGCTTCTGCACAGAAGTCACCACACTCACTTGGCCCTGAACAACAGCCACTTCCACCTGGCTGTGCTCCACAATGCCAACCCGCTTTGATAACACCAATACCAGCATTTGTTTTTATGACTGTGCCGTCTTCACTGACTGTGCCTAAACCGATTGCGACAAATTCCTCAAGATCATGATCGTATGAGAACATTTCAACTTGAGCACCCGCTGTATGACCATCAACATTAGGTAAGGTTAAAGGTGCAGGTGGATCAAACTTTGCACCTGTGGGTTGTATCGTGACAATAAATTGCGGTTGCATACCATTTGGTGGCGCCATCGGAATTTTATTTGCATTTACTGCAGTAACAGAAATTCGGCCTTCTTTTGAACCATCTGGGAATGTTACCGAGCCTTTTGGAATTTCAAGTTTGAAACCCGGGACTTCATCCAATGTTACTTCAACATCTTTTAAACCCGCATAAACAGCATTAAGTGTATTCAATTTCACCATATATATTGGTGAGGCAAGCGGATTATTTACACCGGATACGGTAACGATGTTATAGCTTAATGATGGGAACTCACCGTCCACTGTTGCAGTCGAACCATCTGCAATTAAGTGAACGGGACCAACCGGAACATTTTGTATCGTAAACTGACCTTTTGCGTCAACAACCGCCTGACGAGTTGTGCCATCGACTCGTATTGTTACGCCGGGAATGGGTTTATCCTGGTTATCAACAACGACACCTGAAATTGATGTTGCTGCTGCATCACCTGGCGTGAAACCACTTGCAGAGAAACCTGCGGTTATTGTTTGACCTTCGGGTGCATCGAGTAAAATCGCTTTTATGTTTTGTTTATCTAATCCCGTCACTCCACCTAGCGTGTAATGAGCAGATGCTCTGCCATCACTATCTGTTACAACAGTAATCGTATCGCTATCATTTTCAAAATGACCGCCACCATTCATTACATCAAATCTGACTCGTGCACTTTTTACTACATTTGTTCCTGAGTCTGTAACGGATACAACAAAGGGTGCAGGGAGTTGTTGATGAGTACCACCGCGTTGGTTATTACCACTGTTAACGCTGAGTTTATCGCCAATATTTGCGGTTGCTGAAGCATAAAATATTATTTCATCATCATAGCCAACAACACGCGCACGGACTTTATGATTACCTGTGCCAGAACGCTGGCCTAATTGATATTTAGTTGATGCGATACCCAATGCATCTGTTTTTACCACAACACCACGTCCTACAAGGTCAGTGCCGATGCCTAAAATACCTGAACCCTGAATGACCCGGAAAACCACATTTTTATTGGCCACCGGTTGATCATTATCATCAAGTACCTTTACTGATATTGGGTTTGCTAATACTTCCTTGATTAAAGCAGATTGATCTTGCCCACCGGCCATTTCCAGATGCTTACCAACCGTGGGTTTATAAATTAAAGTGATATTCTTAACTTCTGTGTTTCCTACCTGATCGGCAGCAACAATTTTAATAATGTTCTCACCTTCAACGAGGGGGATATCTTTTGCTAAGTAACTTCTATTGGAAATAGTCGCCTGTATACCATTTACCGTGACATTAGCCTGACTATCTTCAACTGTTCCACGAACAATATCGTTAACCAGACCACTGATTGCAACCGTAGCCGTTCGTACTGACTGACCATCAGTATGAGATTCAAGCGTTACATATGGCGGCGTTAAATCTAACGAAACTGAAATAGAAGCGGTTGAAATAACACCATCCGCTGCAACGAGTCGGGTTACAACGGTATTGTGTCCTTCCTCTAATGCAACATTTGCGGTGTATAAGCCATCTATTGGTGTTACTACAACCCCGTTGACGGTTAGCGTACCTGCTGTATCAACGGAACCTTTAACTTCAATCGGTGAGCTGCCCACTGTTTTTAAGGTCGCGGGACTGTTAATTTTTACTACCGGAAGTTTACTACGATCCGGATCATTCGGATAAGCATCTGAATTATTCGGTACGCCATCACCGTCAATATCTGGATCAGAATTATCGCCAATGCCATCGCCATCTAAATCAGCTGACTCTTTTGGATCTGTCGGAAAGGCATCTTGCTCGTTTGGAATGCCATCGCCATCAACATCAGATTGAGCTGCTGAACAACCAAGGCTATCAACTGCTTCGCCTGTAGCTGTCCTGGGGCAAATGTCTTTATCATCGGTAACACCATCACTATCTGAGTCACGCTGACTGGCTGAACAACCCACATTATCAATCACTTCTCCAGCAGGTGTTGCAGGACATTGATCTAATGCATCATTGAGACTATCACCATCCGTATCACGTTGACTTGCTGAACAACCATCACTATCTGCTGCTTCGCCAGCCGGTGTATTTGAACATTTATCTGACGCATCTGGTACGCCATCGGCATCACTATCCACGCTGTAGGTTACTTGTGTTGATGTAGCATTTCCAACGCTGTCTTTTATTGAAATATCCAACGTTACCGATGCTGTTGTAAAGGCTGCAGCGGGTGTACACGTTGCACTGGTGGCGCCTGATTGGCATTGAACCGAGAGTGTTTGACCACTTAATGAGAATGAAAGAGTCGATGGATCAATTGCAATATTATCACTGTAGCTGAGTTTGATTTCAGGCGGGTTAACACTCAAGGCACTGCCCGAAGCCGGTGAAACAACACTTAAAGTCGGAGCCGTTTTATCTATATTAAGTGTGACCGATGTTGTTGCTTGATTACCCGCCTTATCAACAGCCGTGCCTGATATAACCTGACCTGCACCTTCAGAATTCACATTAACCGGTGTTGGACATGTGGCCACGCCACTCAATGTATCTGAACAGGTAAAACTTACAGTGACATCACCACGATGCCATCCTGTCGCATTTGCTGCCGGAGAAACAGAAGCTGTGATGGTTGGCACGGTTTTATCTATATTAAGAGTAACGACTGAGTTCGCTGAGTTACCGGCAACATCAACTGCTGTACCTGTAATAAGCTGGTTTGCACCTTCAGTAATAACCGTTTGTGATGGCGAGCAACTTGCGATTCCACTTAAATTATCTGAACAAGTAAAATCAACAATAACATCGGAATTATTCCAGCCATTTGCATTGGCCGCTGGTGTTGCGGTTGAATTAATTATTGGTAATGTTTTATCAACATTAAGAGTGACCGATGTTGTTGCTTGATTACCCGCCTTATCAACAGCCGTGCCCGATATAACCTGACCTGCACCTTCAGAATTCACATTAACCGGTGTTGGACATGTGGCCACGCCACTCAATGTATCTGAACAGGTAAAACTTACAGTGACATCACCACGATGCCATCCTGTCGCATTTGCTGCCGGAGAAACAGAAGCTGTGATGGTTGGCACGGTTTTATCTATATTAAGAGTAACGACTGAGTTCGCTGAGTTACCGGCAACATCAACTGCTGTACCTGTAATAAGCTGGTTTGCACCTTCAGTAATAACCGTTTGTGATGGCGAGCAACTTGCGATTCCACTTAAATTATCTGAACAAGTAAAATCAACAATAACATCGGAATTATTCCAGCCATTTGCATTGGCCGCTGGTGTCGCTAGCGAATTAATTATTGGTAATGTTTTATCTATATCAAGTGCCACTGACACCGTACTACTGTTGCCGGCTTTATCAACTGCCGTTCCAGTAAAGAGTTGGTTACTGCCTTCTGTGACAACGGTTATTGGAGGAGTACAGCTTTCGATTCCACTCAGAGCATCGGCACAAATGAAAGAAATAAGAACATCGGTATTATTCCAGCCTGCTGCGTTTGGAATCGGGGTTAAGGTATAGTTAATGGTAGGTTTTGTGGTATCGAGATTTATTGTTGTACTGGTCGTGGCGGTATTACCTGCTTTATCAGAGGCGGTTCCTGAAACAAGTTGAGCGATACCTTCGGTATTTATCAGAGCGGCGGATGGACATTCTTTAATGCCACTCAACGCATCTGAACAAATAAAATTAACGGTAACCGGTGTTGCATTCCAACCATTTGCATTAGGCTGTGGTTGTTGTTCTGTTGAAATAACGGGAGCCGTTTTATCTATATTAATCGTCGATATAACGGTTGTTTTATTGCCAGCAATATCAACAGCCATGCCAGCCACCTTTTGCCCTTTACCTTCTAACGACAATGTAACCGGTGCTGAACATGAGGCTATGCCACTCGTTTTATCATTGCATTCAAATGAAACCAGAACATCGGAATTATGCCAGCCATCGACTGTAGCAACAGGTGTAATCGTCGTTTTAATGGTTGGCGCGACATCATCAAAACCAATGATTTCAGCCGTCACAAAACTATTGGGTTTACGCCAAAGGGCGATAGATAAATCATTACTATCTAATAAAGTAACTGGTTTAACGAGTGCATTCTTTTTCTTTTTGAAATCTTTTTTAGAAAAGACAAGCACATCATTTAGTTTGACTACGGCTCGAGCATAATGCGACTCGTGATTATAATTGCCTGGCTTAGTGCCTGCTTTAAGATGAAATTCGTATGTTGCAGAAGGGTCGCGAACAGCAAAATTATAATCCACCGCAAAGGCTTCATGTTTAACCCGACTAACCGTTATGGGGCCAAATACAGAAAATCTTGAACCATCTTTAGCAAAAGCAACGAGTTCAACTTTAAGATAACTACCACGTTTTTTGTCGGGAGCTATACTAATTGTATTGGCATCAAGTACTGACACATTACCCACATACTCGGTAACACCATTCGTAAAATAATTCCGGCCTATAATGGTATTTCCATTGATTAATACAGATGCTTTAGATTTTTTATGTTTTTCTTTGTCATCGTCATCATCCTGGTCATCATCATCCGAGTCGTCATCGCGTTTTCTTAACAGTTTTCCTTTAGTCACATGTAACTCATAAACTAATGAAGGATCGCTTACTGCAAAAGCCAGCTTTGCCGCATCAGGCTTACCTTTGAGTCGTGTGATAGTTTCCGGGCCAAAAGCAGAGAAAATGCCATTACCATTAACCGTGGCCTTAATTTCACCGCTAGTTTGATCCGTGGTAATCGATACGTTTGCCGTTGCCGAATTACCGGCAATATCTGTCGCTGTTCCGGTAACAAGCTGGTCCGCAGCGGTAACATCAATGACTACAGCGTCAGAACAAGACGCAACCCCACTGGTTTTATCACTACATGTAAATGCTATTTTAAGTTGCGTGCTATCAATGCTGTTATTTTGTACAGGAGTAACTGTGGCGCTAATTTCAGGGGCTTCGTTATCGTGACCAATCACTTTAGTGACAAAATAACGTTCTGCCTTCGCTTTATAACTAATTGATATTTTGTTGCTGTCTAATAAACTGAAAAGATGCTCATTGTGCTCATCTTTATCCTTATTATGCTTGTCATCCTCATCAGCACGCTTGTCACCATGTTCTTTTTCACGAATGGGCTCATCATTAATGAAAACTGAAATATCGGAAACACGTGTATTTTTAGACTTTTCAACGGTTTGATCGCCATTTAAAACATCGAGTTCATAACTTGCTTCTGGATCACGCACATTAAACAGATAATCAAGTGTTAATTTCTTATCTTTTTTACGTGTAACGGTAACCGGACCAAAAACGGACGTTGCTTTGTTTGCAGCATCAAGCTGAACAAGCTCAACGATAAGATAGCGACCTTTATTGTTTTCAGGTGAAATAGTAATCACATTATCTGCAAGTAAAGAGACATTACCCACATATTCTGTCACGGTACTCGTAAAATAATTTGGGCCAATGATATCAACGCCGTTGATGCTTATATTTGCAACAGGAGGATACTTATTGTCATCATCTTTATCATGTTTGTCTTTCGACTTCTTATCATATTCGTGCCGTTCTTCTTTTCTGCTTACTCCGCTGGTAACACGCAGTGTTGTCGTTAAGCCTGGGTTAGGAACAGAGAATTTTAATTGGGTTGAGACGGGTTTACCGTCCGTACTTTTGATAATATCTGAATCAAAGACAGTAAATGTGCCTGCATAAGTGATATTTGAAAATGCCAAAAACATCAAAGTTATTGCACTTATAAATTTATATTCAACTTTATAAGTATTTTTAGCAAAAAAATTATGCATTATTAAGCACCAATATTATTATTATTTTATAGAACTAAAGCTCTAAACCTAAATTGGTTAGGACAATAAAAAAAGCAAAATAAAGGGGAATAAAGAGAGTTATATAATTGGTTTAACACGCTTTGAATTTATAAGCACACAACAACTACGTGTTAACCTACTGCTGCAATCCTTTACATTATTTTTTAGAGTATACTAACTAAACAGTTCGTAACAATATAGCAGAAAAATATTACAACTCAAAGTACGAAGAGACTTTAATCTTATAGCGCAAGTATATAATAACCTTCTAATATTGTTACAGTTTTATTAATTCCGGCTAGTAATCGTATAAAATTTAAGCACAATAAAAATAATGCACATTTACCACCCATCAATGACGACTAAACTTTTATTACTAAGTGTCTGCTTAATCTTAAGTGTAATTTTACTAACGCCATCTACACTATTACCTTACCGAAGCCAGCAAGCAAAAGAACTAACCCCTGCCCAGCAAAAAGCTCTTAATATTCCTTTATTTGAGGATAAAACATTAAGCTCAGGTATCGTCTCGCCCCACACACAAGGTGGTAAGCAGCTAACAGGTTTGAACGAAACACTGGGAGCCGGAACATGCGCATTTGATTACGATGGTGATGGCTGGATCGATATTCTTACGTTAGGCGGATCCGGGCAAACACGCTTTTATGGTCGAACTGAATGGTGGCAAAAAAAACACGGTAATAACTTGTATAAAAACTTACATAACGGTCATTTTAAAAATGTTACAGAGGAAAGTAAATTAACCGGAAAAACATGGAGCATGGGCTGTACCAGCGCTGACTTCGATAATGATGGTGACCAGGATTTATTTTTAACGAATATTGGTAAAAACCAGTTTTTCAGAAACAATGGCAACGGTACCTTTACTGATATAACTCAACAGGCAGGTATAAAAGGTAACGACTGGAGTACATCTGTAGCGGTGGCAGATTATGACAATGATGGTTTACTCGACATCTACATTGTTAACTATATTGATTATCAAAAAGGCAGCCGAACTATAGAAAAAGCCTCCGGTTTTCGATCACAAACAGAAAACGCATTTAATCAAAAATTATACAATAGCCAGTCCAATCAATTATTTCGTAATAAGGGTAAATTAACTTTTGAAGATGTTACTGAAGCGAGTGGCACCCAAAATAGCAGTGGCCGGGGATTAAGTGCAGCCTGGCTAGATGTTAATAATGATTTTCAATCTGATATTGTTGTTGCAAATGATAGTGGGCTGCCAAACGTTTTATATGTTAATAATGGCAATGGCACATTTTCCAATGTTTCTGCACAGTACAAGTTAAACACTTCAAAAAGTACCCGCAGTATTTCTATTGGCGATATTGATAACGATGGCGATAGTGATTTGTTTATGGGGACTGACAGCTCAATCCCTCTGCTTGCCTATATTAACGGCTCTAATCCGGCTTATAACATAACTCCTGATCAAAACGGCAAAAGCAATGCATTTACCGATTTAAGCCGAGATCTTGGTTTTGCCGATGAATCAATAGCGAGCCTGGAAAGCTGGGGAATAAGTTTACAGGATTTTAATAATGATGGTTGGTTGGACTTACTTGCTGTCAATGGGTTCGTAACGCCAGATACCGATAATCAACGTTTACCTAAAGGACAGGCTAAAAAAATATGGTTAAACCAGGGCTATGGTCGCTATATGAATTGTAAAAGTTGTGCTGAAGATTTAAACGACCGTCTTTCTGCCAGAGGTATCGCGATAGCTGATTATGATAATGATGGCGATATTGATATTTATGCTTCCCACAATAACGATATGGGACAACTATTAATTAATCATATCTCAGATACAAACTGGATTAACCTTCAGTTGCAAGGAACAAAAAGTAACAGAGATGGAATAGGCACTAAAGTGTTCATTAAAACCTCTGACGGAACACAAAAAAGAACGCTTGATAGCAATGCCACATTTTTATCCAGTGGGGATAAGCGACTACATTTTGGCCTTGCCAGGGAAAACTTAATTAGTGAAATTAAGGTCGAATGGCCAAACAGGGAAATTCAAAAATTTTATGATGTTAAAGCCAATCAATTTATCCGCATTAGGCAAGCAAATGATAATTTTATAACGCTAAAACACAATGTTATCAAAAAACATTCATATACAACCCCGTTTAAAGATCCAATTAATCACATAACTGCACTCGCCTGGCTACTTAATGAGGGTACACAGGCATTAGCAGAAGAAGAACTGATTAAGCTATATAAAAGTACAAACTCTGAAATTCGGCACAAAGTCATTCAACAGGCAGGGGTAAATTATACTCCTGCCACCCTATCCATATTAGTTTCAGCATTAAAAGATCAGGATATTATTAACAGGTTACTGGCAATAAAAAATCTGCAAAAAGCCGAAGATGAAAGAACAATACGGTGGCTGTTACGTAGTTTTAACGATAAACATCCAATGGTACGTTGTGCAACAGCAAATGCTTTTGCTTTCTTCTTTCGCGAAGAAGAAGCTGTTATTAATCATAAATATTTAGCAGTGCCACACTTAATTAAGATGCTCAGCGACAGCAAACCTGACGTAAGAGCTTGCGCAGCCAGAGCGCTTGGCGATGCAGAACTCTACAGAGGGGCAATACCACTAATACAACTTTTAAATGATAAAAAAATAAATGTTCGGGTTGCCGCAGCACGTGCTTTAGGTTTAATCAGAGAAAAAACAGCCATATTGCCTTTATTAGCAGTAATAGAAAATGCCAAACAACCTCCTGCGGTTAAATTTCAGAGTTTAGTCGCACTAAAACGCTTGCAATACCAAGACATAGAAAAACTTATAAACGATGCTTTAAATAAAGCTATCATCGAAAAAGATGGCCTTCAACTTTACAACCTCACTGCAGGTCTGCTGCTCCTGACTTCAGATCATGAAGATGGGGTTACAATTCGCGCAACATCAATCAGTAAAATAATATCAAAGATATTCACAGAAAAAACGTTTACCAATATTAACAATAAAAATATTTTAAAATCTCAACTTAATGCAATCGATATTCTCAGAACAACAAAAAATACAACAAACCTTAAAGTCATCAAAAAATTATTACAATCAAAAAATGAATCACTACGTGCCCACGCCTATACCTATATGATTGAAACCAACAACAAAACAGAAAAAAAATATATCTATGAAGGTTTAAAAGATGAGTCAGCGTTGGTAAAAAGAAAAATATTATATTTCATTATTGACAAAAATATAAAGCCACCTTTTAGCGCAATAAAAAACTTAAAGGGAAACCATAATTTAGAACTACTGAAGATACAGTCTCTTCGTGCTCACAAAAACATAGAAGCAGCCCGTTATTTACTTAACTATATTAACAACATCCACAACCTGGCTGAAACAAGAGTAATCGCTTTAAAAACATTAGAAAAACTATATTTAAAAACATTACCTGAGCTACCCTATTCACTTTACCAGGATACAAACCATTCTATTCGCGTTACAGCAATAGAATACTGGTCCAGCACAAATAAAAACACATCCTATATAAAAAACATTCCAAAACATTTACAAGCAGCCTTACAAGATAAAAACATCAAAGTACGTCAGACAGCCGTTGCTGCAATTGCACAAAGAAAAGAATACTGGTCATCACAAATCCTTTATCCGATTTTACTCAATACAAACGAAGACCTGAATTTAAGAAAATATGTTTTACAAAAAACTATAGAGCACAAAAAAACAACAGCCAGGGCAAACTTATTACGTTTAAGCAAAAACGCTGACGATAAATTAAGCTCTGACGCATTAAGCGCATTGTCAAATTATCCGACTCAGGATGTAATTAACTATTTACAGTCTGTATATAAAAACCCGAAAAAAACCGAAAATTATCGTTTTGCAGCAACACAAACACTTGTTACCATTCTTTCCGGGACAGAACGTAAAAAATTACTCCACTCGATATATGAGAATAAGTATTGAAATCAAATAACACCCCAAACAACCAAAGTAAATTAGAAAAAGAAAAAGGGATTATTCCCCTTTTACTTTCTGTATTTTTCATTACAGTCGTTTCCGGTATAACAACTCACCTTGTTTCCGGCTTTATGAGCTGGAAACAATTTACTTACCTGGCACATTTAGCAAGCGGGCTAATACTCTCACTCGCTCTCATAATTTACACCGTACGCCATTTTAAACGTACCGCAGGTGTTCGCCGGGCAATGGTACTTTTTACCGGCTTACTTTCAGTTACCCTGCTCTACCTGCTGGCGGGCAGCGGTATTTTTATTATTATTTTTAGTGTTACCGAGACAACACGCTGGGTATTCACATCCCACACTATTTTGTCATATATTGCCATTTTGTTTGTATTTATTCATCTTATTGCGCATCGCTATACTTATAACAAACCCGCATCGCAAGCAGATTTTCAGTGGTTCATAACGATACATAAAAAAAACCTGCACACAAGCTTACGTCCACTAATAATCGTTATACTTTCTATAGCCATTCTGTCGATACTATATGATCTTTTTTCTTACCAATATAAAACATCTGCTCTTATCCAGCCATATGAACTGCCTTATGGACAACATCCCTTCCGGCCCAGTCAAACAGAAACAAGCAATAAAACGCACTTTGTTGATGAAAAACAAATAGCCGGCTCAAACGCCTGTGGTACATGCCATACACAAATATTTAATGAATGGAAACAATCTATTCATAGTCAGGCAGCATCAGATCCGACTTATGTGACGAATATCGAATTACTGGCAAAGAAAAAAGGCATAGCCTCAACACGATATTGTGAAGGATGTCATTCACCTGTTGCACTTTTAACCGGACAACTGTCCAAAGGTGGAAAACATGGCGGAGTAAATGGGACCATAGCAAATAAAGAAGGGGTAAGTTGTTTGTCCTGCCACGGCATTGAACGAGCAGTACATTTAAAAGGTGTTGCGAGCTATGAATTTTCACCTGCAAAAGACTACTTATTTGCATCAAGTGAAAATTTTCTTGCCCGAAAAATACATAATTTACTCATCAAGATAAACCCTCAGGAACATAGAAAGACATTGTCACGCCCTATCTTAAAAAACCCAGAACTTTGCGCAACTTGTCATGTTCAATTTATGGATAAAGACATGAACAACTGGGGATGGATTAAAATGCAGGATGAATACTCTGCCTGGTTAAACAGTCACTTTTCAGGGCAAAGCGAACATGCCTTCAGCCAACAAAAAAATATAAATTGCCAGAATTGTCACTTTCCTAAAGTCAACGGTGCAGATCCTTCAGCAAATAAACAGGGAGAAATATTCTCACATAGAACATTAGGAGCAAATACTGCTATCCCCTTTTTAAATAATGATGTACAGCAATTATTACTAACTAAAAAATTTCTGCAATCAAATAAAGTTTCTCTTTCAATTGAAAAACCCGTTCGTAAAGATGCAACGCATAACTCATTATATATTGATGAAAAGATAAGAGCACAGCAGGAAACACCTTATTTTTTATACCTGGGCGAAACCGAAAATATAAAGCTCACAATAACCAATTTACTGGTCGGTCATAATTTCCCCGGCGGCACTACTGACATAAATCAGGTATGGGTATATTTTCGGGTGAGTGATGCAGGCAACCAAACTATTTACGAAAGTGGTTCGCTTAACAGTAATAAAGAAGTAGATCCATCAGCACATTTTTATCGCACTGTTCCCATCGATAAAAATGGTGCTGAAGTATGGCGTCACGACTTATTTAATAAAACGGGAGAAAGTTATAGAAATGTTATACCGGCTGGCGAAACAGATGTTATTGAGTACCCATTCAAAGTTCCATTCTGGGCCAAGGGCCCGTTAAAAATTACTGCATTATTAAAATATCGAAAATTTAATCAGCGTTACGCAAGATGGGCATTACACGACGAAAATATTGATTTACCCATTACAGATGTCGCACGGGGAGGATTAACTATCCCTCTTTACGTAAAACCCAACATAGAAAAATAGTTTATATAAAATAATCATAAAATCACTAGTAAGTACTATTTTCCGGACGAAAGACAAGTACAGTTGCGCCCATCTGTTTTGGCTTGTGATAAGGCTTTGTCTGCTCGTTTAAATAAACTATTACCAACATCTTTTTTTGTTAATGAAGCACAACCAAAACTTGAAGTAAAATTAATTTTATTCCCCTCATATACCAACTCAAGATTTTCTAAAGTATTACGTATATATTCAGAAATTTGATGAGCGCCTTTTGATGCTGTATTGCTCAGTAAAATAACAAACTCATCACCACCATAACGAATCAGGGTATCCGTTTCACGGATACACTCTGAAAGTGTATCCGCAATCACTTTAATAACGCGATCACCACATTCATGTCCATAGTCATCATTAATTGCTTTAAAATTATCAACATCCATCATTAATAATGTTAAAGGTGTTTTATAACGCCGAAATAAACCTATTTCATGCTTTAAGGTTGAATCTAAAATTAACCGGTTATTCACACCCGTTAACGGATCCGTCATTGAAGCCTGATAAACAGCCAGATAGTCCAGGGCATTGCGCAAAGGATAAACCAGGCTTGCCAGTAAAAACTCAAGTTGAGCTCTTTCATTTTGTGTAAACGGTTTACCACTCATAAAAGTGATTTCGCCTAACTGTTTGTTCTCAACCAACAAACGAAAACTGCATTTTTGTTTTGTCTTCCGACCAACTGCAATATTGCTCTTTGATTCGGTGTGTCGATAATTTAGTCCCGAGTGATACACCGAGTTTTTTACTTCAGCCGAAAACATGAGCAACATCGACTTTAAATCCAGTGTCGTTTGTAATAATGCACTCGTCCGCCATGTCTTATTAAGCTTGCTAGGGTTACTTTGGTGGTACTCCCTTGTCGCTAACGAGGAAAATTCTGATCCAAGAGGTGTAAAATCAAGATTAATCGGAGATTGGACTTTTCTGCTCGACCTTAACATATTGTATTCCTGTTATTTTTATATCAATTAAATAAAGAGTAGTAACAATAAGTTAAGTCACTAACATCATGTTAAATATTTAGCGTCCATAATACTAAAAGTTTAATATCATTTAACATTTGTTTACTTAAAACTATCAGGCAAAGAAATCTGGTTTAAGATTCAGGTTAAATACAGAGAATTGATCTTCTATAAAGAAAATTTTTTGCTATATCGCAGTGAGCATTCTGCTATACATTCAAATATATACATATAAAAACTATAGAAATTTAATCTGAATTAACCAGGGTATTAATACCTATGTATTTTTCCAGTATTTTCTTAAGTAACTTAGAACTTAATGGTTTAGGTAAAAAATCGTCAAATAACGCTTCATTTTGTTGTGAATTTTCACCAGCAATCGATGCCGCCGAAACAGCAATTATCGGTATATTAACTAAAACACTTTCTTTTTTAATCCTTTTTGTAGCTTCAACACCATCCATTTCAGGCATTTTAATATCCATCAAAATCAAAGCCGGGGTATATTTTATTGCAAGCTCAACTGCTTGCGTACCATTTTCAGCCTCAATAAATTTAATTGAATAACCTTGTAAATAATTTTTTATAAGTTCACGATTTTCTTTTATGTCATCCGCAATTAACATAACCATTGACTTTAATTGAATATCATTCTGTCCATCCTGATATTTATTTCCCGGTATTTCAGTTTTTACTTCCACATCATTTAACGATAAAGTAAATACACTTCCTTTATTGACTCTGCTCGACAGGCTAATATTTCCATTCAAGAGTAAAGCAATTTTATTACTGATCGCCAGACCAAGTCCTGTCCCGCCATATTTACGATTATCCTGTCCTTCTTGTTGAAAAAACTGCTCAAATATTTTCTCATGATTAATTTCAGGGATGCCAATTCCTGTATCTGTAACTTGGAAAGTTATATTTACACATCTATATTTTTTCGAAGGTGATACTTCAATTACTAATTTAACGCCTCCAACTTCTGTAAACTTTACAGCGTTACTTAACAAATTAAGTAAAATTTGTTTAAGCCTATATTCATCCATAATAATATACTCCGGCAACATATCTGAAATTGTTACATCAAAATATAAACCTTTATTAAGCAAAGATTTTTCAAACATATTTTTTACTTCCTTAATAATCAAAAGTAAATTTACTTCTGTTTTATTTATTTCCAGACGGCCAGCCTCAGTCTTTGAAAAATCTAATACATCACTAATTATATTTAATAAAGAAGAACCTCCTGATTGAATTGATTTCACGTATTTTTTTTGTTCTTCATCCAATTCTGTTCTTTCCAGCAACTCCGAATAACCTATAACAACATGAAGCGGCGTTCTCAACTCATGATTAATCATTGATATAAACTCTGATTTTACAACAGATGATTTTTCTGCAATATTTTTAGCTTTTTCTAACTCAATATTAGAGCTATATATTGTTGACAACATTTTGTTGATATTTTGAGCTAAAATATCAATTTCATCATTATTTCCATCATCTTTTATTTTACATATAGGTTTTCGATTACCATTACTTTGTATTTTTTCAACTTCTGAAGATAGCTCTGATAATCTGTTCAATATAAATTTTTGTAATAAAAAATACACCAGCACTATCAAAACTAACATTCCAATAAAAATTGAAATAAAAATTAAAAACAATGCTTTTTTCCCCTGTAAATAAACAGGTCTCGGGATATTTATCTTTAATAGAAAAGAAGGAGCACTATATATTGAAGAAAACATGCTATAACCCAAAATACTACTCTCACTTTCCTGCTTTACTAAAAATTTAGTTTCAGCATTTAGTTGCCTGGCAATATTTTCAATCTGCGGGGATAGTTTTTCAGGTAAAAAAATCGATACATCAAGTTTTAAGTTTTCAGATAACTGCTTAACAGACTGCTGATCAAAACGGCGCCCCATAATTAACACCCCGGGTGATGGCCCTTCAGCATTGCTTGTTAAAATTGGGATGCTTGAAATAAAGAAAAGACCTTCAGAAAGAGAAATAAATCCTGATATTGAATTTCCAGAATCATGAGATTTTAAAATAACATTGTCCACTTGCAAATGTGGTAACAGACTTTGTGGCAAAGGTACTTGCTTTTCTAAATCCCCATCAAAAGCACTACCATACACTACTTTTCCATTTTTCTTCACATAAACAATAAAAGAGAGGTTGCTGTCAGTAAAAGTTGAATCAGGAAGATTACTATCAATATATTTTTGACCCGGATTATTAATGAACTCATAACTATCATCCCAGACAGCCCAGTCAGTTGCCATTAATTTGAGGTTATCTTGTTTTATTTTAATCAGATTAACTGTTCGCTGAAGATCGCTGCGCACATTGTTTTTTTCTATTTTTAAATAACTTTTTGTAATAATTTCATTCAAAGTCAACGCTAATAAAAGTGCCAGGATAACGAAACAACTTATTATAATTGTTAATGTTTTAGTTTGGATATTCAAATTATTCTCATTAATATTTAAATTTTGTCCAAAATTTATTTTTAATATACCTTATCAAATTTAGATGCGACTAAAGCACCAAATAATCCTGAAAAATCTATCTTTACTCTCATCAATCAATATTCACTCAAATTTTGAGCCCCCCTCATTAAATATAATACTGTTAGATCTCACTAATCATTACAAGATAATATTAAATTTCTCTTATTTTTATGTTGATTAAAGTGCATATTTGCACGCTAAACCCAGCACAAGATACTTTGTAATTAGGAAATTCAAGCAAAAAAAAAGCTGTTCGCTTAGAAAGCAAACAGCCTTAATATGGCGTCCCCAAGGCAAGACCATGCTTACCCTGCTTTCGAATGTACACGTGATACTTTCATTCGCCAGAATTAAAAATGCCCTACCCACGTTAAGTGAGTAGGGCAAGTATGGCGTCCCCAAGGGGAGTCGAACCCCTGTTACTGCCGTGAAAGGGCAATGTCCTAGGCCTCTAGACGATGGGGACTAAAACTTTAGTCTTCGTCGTTACGTTCGGATAATATCGTGGTTACCATGCCGGTAAACAAGACAATAAATCCAACGGGTATGATGGTGCCAAGCCATATTATCGCGTTTTCGCTCTCGTTCAACAAGAGTGTAAACCCAATCACCATACCACTAACGGTGAGCAAAATTCCTGCTATAACAGCAAGTTTCCCTGCCTTATGCATTTGCTCTTTTCTTCATACAGGTCATAGTCAAAAGATATTCCCCAGTATTTGGTGGAGCTAAGCGGGATCGAACCGCTGACCTCTACACTGCCAGTGTAGCGCTCTCCCAGCTGAGCTATAGCCCCTGTAAGAGAGCGCGCAATTTACGTTGTCAGGCCAATTATGTCAATGAATTTCTTAAAAAATTAGCGTTTTTTTAACCTGCTGCTTCAATCTTTGCCCAGGTGTCGCGTAATGTCACGGTGCGGTTAAAAACGGGTTTTCCATTGCTCGAATTTTCACCATCCCGGCAGAAATACCCTTCTCGCTCAAACTGAAAACGCGCCCCTGCTTCGGCCTTTTCAAGCGAGGCTTCGAGATAGCAGCTAGACAGCGTTTGTAAGGATTCGGGGTTAATGTAATCCGTAAATTCCTTACCTTCTTTAGCCGCAGCATCAGGGTTGGCGTGGGTAAATAAGCGATCATACAGGCGTACTTCCGCTTCAAGGCACTGAGAAGCTGAGACCCAGTGAATCACGCCTTTTACCTTGCGGCCGTCGGCAGGGTTTTTGTTATGCGTATCAGGATCATAAGAACAACGTAATTCGGTTATTTCACCATTATTATCTTTAATCACCTCATCACAGCGAATCACATAGGCATTACGTAAGCGTACTTCGCCACCGGTTTTGAGTCGTTTGTATTTGTTATTCGCTTCTTCCTTAAAATCATTTCTATCAATGAACACTTCGCGCGTGAATGGAATAACACGTTTTCCCATTTCTTCTTTTTGTGGATGATTAGGGGCTTCTAATTCTTCCACTTTATCTTCCGGATAGTTTTCAATCACCACTTTTAATGGATTCATCACGGCCATACGACGCGGTGCAGTTTCATTTAAATCTTCACGTATGCAATTTTCTAACACACCCATTTCGATTGAGTTATCGGATTTTGTTACACCAATGCGATCGCAAAAATCACGAATAGATGCAGGTGTAAAACCACGACGACGCAAACCTGCAAGGGTGGGCATACGCGGATCGTCCCAACCCGATACATAATGCTCATCGACCAGTTGAGTGAGCTTACGTTTACTCACAATCGTGTATTGTAAATTTAAACGTGAAAATTCAATTTGTTGTGGATGACATTCGATACTAATGTTATCTAACACCCAGTCATATAACGGTCGGTGATCTTCAAATTCTAAGGTGCACAGCGAATGCGTAATACCTTCTAACGCGTCCGAGATAGGATGGGTATAATCGTACATAGGATAAATACACCACGCCTCACCTGTCTGATGATGAATTACACCGTGACGAATACGATACAAGGTTGGATCGCGCATATTCATATTAGGTGATGACATATCAATTTTTGCACGCAAGACGCGCTCACCATCTTTAAATTCTCCGGCCGTCATTTTTTCAAATAACGCCAAATTTTCTTCTACACTGCGTGAACGATTTGGACTATCTTTACCCGGCTCTTGTAGCGTACCACGATAGGCGCGAACGTCTTCTGCATTTAAATCGCACACATAGGCTTTACCGGCTTTGATTAACTCAACCGCAAAATCATGTAGCTGTTGAAAATAATCTGAGGCATAGTGAACCTCATTGTTCCATTTAAAACCTAACCATGACACATCTTGCTGAATTGAATTAACAAACTCTTCTTTTTCTTTTGTTGGATTGGTGTCATCAAAACGTAAATTACAGCTACCGTTAAACTCATTGGCAATACCAAAGTTCAAACAAATCGATTTAGCATGACCAATGTGCAAATAACCATTCGGCTCTGGTGGAAAGCGAGTCGCCACTTTGCCGTCATTTTTCCCTGCCGCAATATCAGCATCAATATACTGTTGTATAAAGTGGCGTGGTTTTGTTGTTTCAATATCACTCATTATGCTTCAGCTCTATTTGCTATGTATTCTAATGCTTTATCTATACGTCGGTTACAGGCTTCTTTACCAATTAAATAAACGGTTAAATCTAAACTTGGTGATGGTGCTCCACCTGTTACCGCTACGCGCAGTGGTGTCCCTACTTTACCCATTTTAATGTCTAATTTATCTGCAACGCCATGAATCACATCATGTATTGCTTCAATGTTCCAGTCACCTAATGCATTAAGATCGGCTTGTGCTGTTTGTAACACTTCTGTTGCGACAGGGCGCAATTGCTTCTTCGCCATTTTTTCATCAAAGGCTTCAAAATCGCGATAATAAAACTGACTCATCTCAGCAAGCTCAACTAATGTTTGAGCACGTTCTCGTTGTGCAACAACCACTTCTTCCAGCTTTGGTCCTTCTGAGGGATCAATATTCAGGTTACCTAAATGCACACTAAGCAATTGTGCAATACGTGAAGCATCCTCTTGTTTTAAATATTGCGCATTTATCCACTGAAGTTTTTCAGTATTGAAAGTGGACGGGGCTTTATTCACATTCACCACATCAAACAATGAAATCATTTCGTCTAACGAAAATAATTCCTGATCACCGTGCGACCAACCAAGCCTCACCAAATAATTCAGCACAGCTTCGGGCAAGTACCCCATTTCGCGGTAATCAACCACACTCGTTGCACCATGGCGTTTCGATAAACGCGCACCGTCTTCACCTAAAATCATCGGTACATGGGCAAAAGTTGGCTCGGTCATATTGAGTGCCCGGTATAAATTTATTTGCCGCGGTGTATTATTGATATGATCATCACCGCGAACCACATGAGTAATTTTCATATCGTGATCATCAACCACAACAGATAGATTATATGTTGGTGAGCCATCAGTACGCTTAATAATAAGATCATCAAGCTCGCTATTTTGCACAGTGATTGAACCGCGCACTAAATCATCAAACTGCACCGCGCCTTGTTGTGGATTCTTAAAACGAATCACATGCGGTTGATCAGCAGATACCTCTTTGTCCCGACAGTGGCCATCATAACGTGGCTTTTCTTTAGCCGCCATTTGCTGTTCACGTAATTCATCGATACGCTCTTTTGAACAACTACAACGATATGCGTGACCTTCAGCTAATAACTGCTGAATGACTTCTTCGTAGCGTTCAAAACGGTGAGTTTGGTAGAAAGGGCCTTCATCATAATCCAGGCCCATCCAGGCCATGCCTTCGAGGATTGCATTAACGGATTCTTCGGTAGAACGCTCAAGATCGGTATCTTCGATGCGCAATACAAATTTACCGCCATGTTTACGAGCGTAAAGCCAGGCGAATAAAGCCGTACGGGCACCGCCAATGTGTAAATAACCGGTTGGACTGGGGGCAAAACGGGTCCGGATGGACATAACTTCTCCAAATTAATAACGACAAAATTAATGCCGCTATTGTAACCATCCACGGCTAAAATTACACCGGCTTGAGCTTTGGATTTTTAATTAAAGATGAGGATCAAAGGCTGAGGGATCCCCACAAAATTTAATGTTCCCCGTCATTGTACTTAATGAACCGCTGCGCGTTTCGTCAGTATTACCCTAACCTGCTCCGCAGGTTCTGGCATCGAAAGAACAACGTGACTGAAGCAATCTCATGACAGAGAGGACTAACCATGAGATTGCCGCGTCAACACTGAAAAAAACGTGTTTTTCAGTGTTTCCTCGCAATGACCTATAACTCTAAATTTCGTGGGGATCCCTCAGGCTCAGAGGTCATTTTGTTCCGGTAACAGGAACTCTTTAGCATAATTAAGGTGTACCGATTCATTGATAAATACCTCAAATAAATCAGGATCAATATGCCCTGTTTCACTCATTTTTCTCAAAATTGGAATCGCTTGTGACAATTTCATCGGATCTTTATAAGGTCTATCCTGGGCCGTTAATGCTTCAAAAACATCTGCTATAGCCATAATTCTGGCTTGAACGGACATCTCATGTTTTTCCAGGCCCTTAGGGAAACCTGTACCATCAACACGCTCATGGTGCCCCCCAGCATATTCAGGAACATTTTGTAAATGTTTTGGGAATGTCAAAGTATCCAGCATTTTTATTGTTGCTACAATATGATTATTAATAATTGCCCGCTCTTCTTCGGTTAAAGTGCCTTTACGAATACAAAGATTATTCACTTCATCCTGCGTTAACAGTGGCTGCTTCTTGCCTTCATTATCCGTCCACTCTAATTGTGCCCAGTTTTTAACCTTGTTAACGTCTTCATCACTCATAAACTCCCTGCCTTTATTATGGTGACGAATAAATAAACAAATTTCTTTTAAACAATCGATTTTTTCACTATAACGAACTTCAACATCTTTTATATTTTCTCCATCAGCAATTGCAGTTAACTTCTCAATTTCAATATCACGCCTTATCACTTCTGTACGTAAATAAACCAGTTCAATACGATCAAAAATTTTTTCTAATTTAGTTGCCTTGTCCATTACAAATTCAGGTGTCGTTAACTTTCCACAGTCATGTAACCAGGCTGCAACTTCCAGCTCATAGCGATCAGCATCACTCATTGCAAAAGATTGCAGTTCACCTGTTGATGTTTTATGTGCAGCTTCAGCCAACATCATGGTAATTTGTGGAAGCCGCTCACAATGTCCACTGGTATAGGGTGATTTTTCATCAATTGCCGTGGCAATTAACTGGACTAAGGAGTTAAACAACTCATTTAAACAATCGATTAACTGCTTATTTGTAATCGCCACTGCGGCCTGGCTGGTTAACGACTCTATTAACCTTTGCTCTTCAACATCGAAAGGAATTATTTCTCCTGTATCAACTGACTGAGCATTAATTAATTGCAGTACACCTATCACTTCATTCTCATGATTCTTCATTGGTACAGCTAAAAAAGACTGGGAATGGTAGCCCGTGTTTTTGTCAAACTGATAAGTACCTGAAAAATCATAGCTTTCAGCATTATAGGCATCAGCAATATTGATAGATCGATCTTCAATAACCGACTGAGTCACGACCATGCTTAAATTTGGAGATTCATCCTCATAATAGAGATTAATAGGTTTAAAAGTGATCGGCTTATCAGTATTAATGCCAAGCTGAAGATTAAGGGAGTCGGTTTGTACAACAACCATTTCAAGTTTTTTATCCGGTGTTAGTAAATAAATCGTGCCACCATCAGCATTAGTTATATTTTTTGCACCGACAAGAATTTTTTCAAGCAGAGAGGGGAAATTTTTTTCAGCAGATAATGCAATACCTACTTCATTTAGCAGGTTGATTTTGGTAAATACGTTACTATCTTGTTTATTCAAGTAAATAGTCCCCATTACTACAAGAACATTATTTATGGTTGGGAAAGCATAAACTGGCCATGACACAACTGAACGTGAAACTAAACGTTACACGAGAAAATACAGATCTCTAAGTCAGAGCTTTATTATAAAAATTACAAAGCTCCGTGACATTAATATTGGTTAAAAGAAGGGATAGCTAAAAATTTATTTTATCGTGAACAATTTTTCAAAATTAGAAATTGCAAAAATTTTCTTAATATCGTCACTACAACCTGAAATCGTTATATTTGCACTTTCATTACCGGCATGTTCTCTTAGTAACAAAAGCATACCTAAAGCAGAACTATCAATATAATCCGTTTTTGACATATCGATTGTATAGGCAGAGCCCGCCTTTTCATTACGATAGATATTTCTAAAATCATGGTGGGCATTAAAATCAAACCGACCATCTATCGTTATTAATACTGAATTGCCATCGTCACTTACATTTCCTGAAATTGCCATACTTTATTTCCTTACGCTGTTATATTAATTCTACTTCCAGATAAGAGTAGCCCGAACACCAGATAAGAACAATATTCAAATAAGAGCATACTTTAAAAACCATAATGTTACTTACTTCATTATAGCGGCAGCTTTTAAAAATTCTTAAATTAAATATCTCCACAAAAATATTTAACCTAAAAAATTTACGTTAATAGCTGAAAGAACCGGATAAAATTCAATGACAATCAAATAAAGTTATAAACAGAGATCGACTCTTTAAATTCCCGACACTCCGGCTATCATCTTTAATTTGTCCAGACACTTTATAAGCTATTGTTATACATGGTTATTTTAATTTTTTCCGCTTAACCAAATACATTTACCTTCTGTCATCTCATTAATACTCTGAAGGCGACTATCATGTGCAGCAAGTTCATCATTTGATGCCTTAATTACCTTTAGTTTTCCTGTGTCTAATGTAACGCTTCTCGGTAAACTCGCAGCGGCATCACGACTTTCACCATCCGCACTGCCACCGAGTAAAAGCGCAGTTTGTCCACCGGTCATGGCGAGATAAGTATCAGCAAGAATCTCAGCATCCAGCAATGCGCCATGTAAATCACGTTGTGAGTTATCAATGTCATAACGCTTGCACAATGCATCGAGATTATTCTTTTGCCCCGGATGCATCTTTTTTGCCAGTACAAGCGTATCTAAAACCGTGCAAATGTTTGCAATATAATTTTGTTGTTGATTAAGCAGACTAAGCTCATGGTTAATAAAACCAACATCAAAGGGCGCATTGTGAATAACAAGCTCAGCGCCGCGGATAAAGTTTAAAAAATCATCAACGATATCGGCAAAAAGGGGTTTATCAGCAAGAAAAGCTGTAGTAATACCATGAACCTCTAACGCACCCTCTTCACTATCACGTTGAGGATTAATATATTGATGGTAGCTATTGCCGGTCAAACGGCGATCAATAACCTCAACACAACCAATCTCAATAATACGATTGCCGAGCTTAATATCTATACCGGTTGTTTCTGTATCGAGTACGATTTGACGCATTTAAAAATCTCTTAATTCTATAAAACTACATTAACAGGATATCTAATAATGAAAGTATCATAATTCATCGATGCCCTGGTTGGCCAACTCATCTGCAATCTCATTTTCATCATGTCCGCTATGCCCTTTGACCCATACCCATTCAATATCATGGTTCTCACGCGCTTTATCAAGGCGTTGCCAAAGGTCCAGATTTTTTACCGGTTTTTTAGCGGCTGTTTTCCAGCCACGTTTTTTCCAGTTTTCCATCCACTCATTAATGCCTTTCAAAACATACTGTGAATCACTGGTAACTTTGACTTTACACTCACGTTTCAAGCTCTCTAATGCCTGAATAACCGCCATCAGCTCCATGCGGTTATTCGTCGTTTCTGCTTCACCACCACAAAGACGTTTTTCATGATCATTAAAGCGTAATAAAACACCCCAACCACCCGGCCCAGGATTACCCCGGCAAGCGCCATCAGTAAACGCTTCAATTACATCACTCACATCTTATTCCTATTTGTTGCTTCAAGACTGCTCGCTATCACTTTACGCCGACTTTTTCGCCAGTTTGGACGAACCGGTGTCAATGTTTGAACCCGCTTACGGGCAACAATGGCATAACCTGCTCCAAAATTGGAGAAAAAACGCTGCCCTATTTTCTCTAAAAAGGACATCTTATTCAGTAGTTTTTCATTTTGAATCGGTAACTGGTAAAAATAGCCTTTACGATCAATCACATCAAAACCTAATAAAGACAACCAGTCGATCACCCGGGAACTGGCTAAAAAACGTGCATTCCATGGTGGTTGAGTTCGCCAAAACAGGCAAAGGCGAAAGATATTCCAAACACTCCAGGGATTAAAACCGAGAATAACAACATGGCCCTCAGCAATCAAAACGCGTTCTGCTTCACGTAAAACCTGGTGAGGAGATGATGAAAACTCTAAAACATGTGGTAAGACAACAATATCAAGACTATCGGATTTCATCGGTAAATGAGCAAGATGCGACTGACAACTGATCCCCTCAGTCAACACATAATCCAGGCAAATATGTGATGCCACGCGACTGCTCTTAAGCCAATTCCCCGCCTTTTTTTCTAACTTAATTTCAGGGCAGCCGCATTGTAATAAATAGTAACCAAATAAATTGGGTAAACAGCTTTCTAAAGTCGCTTTTTCGCGTTGTCCCAGCTTATTTCCAAGTTCACTTTCGTACCATGACTGGAATTGCTGCCATTTTTCCACATCACTGTATGCCGCATTATCATCCGGCTGCTTTAAAAACTTTGGGCTAAACTTTGCAAACATCTTTATCCTAATGACTCACTAATATTATTTTATGGAAGACAGCCACAGTCTCCACTTTAAGCGGTTGACCTCGCGCCCTTTAATCCATAGCATACGCTATAATATACGCTATCTAATTAAAATCACTAAAAAATTTATAATGCTGAAACTATCAATTGCTCAAAAGTTCATTACGACAGTCCCAAAATCCTTTTTTTCGTTGTTTATCATTACGCTTTCTGGCCTCTTACTTAATGGCTGCTCGTTGCAACCTACTCAAACAGAAATAACCGCCACTGAAATAACGCCACCGCTTTCAACCGCACAAACACCGACTCATATAGAATTATCACCTACAACACGTTTAGATGTATGGGAACGCATTCGTAATGGCTTTGATTTGCCTGATGTTGAGCATAAAAGAATCGATCAGGAACTACGCTGGTTTAAACGCCACCCAACTTATATGAAACGTGTCGTTGAACGTGCACGTCCATACTTACACTATATTATTGAAACTGTTGAAGCCGCCGGAATACCGTCTGAACTTGCTCTTCTGCCTATCGTTGAAAGCGCGTTTCAGCCTTTCGCCTATTCACATGGCAGAGCGGCGGGTATTTGGCAGTTTATTCCCGCTACCGGCAAACGTTATGGATTAAAACAAAACTGGTGGTATGACGGTCGTCGTGATGTGCATGCTTCAACCATCGCCGCGGTAAATTTACTCGAAAACCTTCATCGTAATTTTAACGGCGACTGGATGCATGCCTTAGCGGCATACAATACCGGAGATGCCCGCGTTAAACGATCGATACGCCGTAATAAACGTAATGGTAAACCAACCGATTTTTTCTCCCTACGATTGCCTAAAGAAACCCGCGCTTATGTACCTAAGCTATTGGCACTAAAAAAGATCATTAATAACCCCGAAGCATTTGGCATAGAACTGGATGAAATTCCTGATCAACCTTATTTTGAAAAAGTTACACTCGACAGCCAAATCGATCTTGCTCTGGCAGCTG
>Ga0316209_1000753_pt1 | contig 46612 bp, 40 predicted proteins | sample 6monopyrite_MG_FD_204945 | JGI IMG/M metagenome (GOLD analysis project Ga0316209, IMG submission 204945) | Microbial mat bacterial communities from mineral coupon in-situ incubated in ocean water Damariscotta River, Maine, United States -... | ecosystem: Environmental > Aquatic > Marine >...
GATCAGGCGATGCAGGCCGCGCCCGATCATTTTGTTGATGCATATGGCATAGCGCGGCGCAATTATTACTATGCGCTGGCCGATGCACGGCCCGCGAGCCGCAAATATGCCCGCACCCGCAATGGCGGCAAGGGGGGCTGGATCAAACGCGCCGAGACGTTCATTGCCGCCCGGTTTCACCTTTCAGAAGACGCACACCGCGCAAGGACAGCATCATGGGGTTGATTGAACGTATCATGACGATGATTTTTGGCAGTGGGCGCAATGTCGTCGCCGAAACCGTCGAGGTTTTTCGCGAAAACAGTGAAAAGGGCGCGGTGCGCGAGGCGGGGCAACGCGGCGCTGCTCTCGCACAATTTGCCGCCGAATTCAGCCAGACGCGCAACAACGGCTTTGACCGCTTTATCGACGGGATCAACCGGTTGCCGCGGCCCTTGCTGGCGCTTGGCACCATCGCTCTATTCGTGTCGGCCATGGTGGACCCGGTCTGGTTTTCCCAACGCATGGCAGGCATTGCGCTGGTGCCAGAGCCGCTATGGTGGCTGATGGGCGCGATTGTCAGTTTCTATTTTGGCGCGCGATACCAGTTGAAAGGTCAGGAATTTCAACGCCAGACCCTGCAAGCGGTTGCCGCCGTAGCACCGCCTGCGGCTCCTTTGGTGGGCTTTGACAACAATGCTGCATTGCAGGACTGGCAGGCCCAATATGGACGCTCATGAGTTGGAGCGCCGGATCACCGCGCTTGAAACACGTAACGCGGTTGACGACGTTCACCGCAGCAATGTGGGCAACCGTTTGGCATCGATCGAGGGCGCACTGCAATGGCTGGTGCGCCTGATCATCGGCGGGCTGGTTCTGGCCGGTCTGACCTATGCGGTGCAGGGTGGATTTATGGCTTTGGGGCCATGATCCGCTCGGGTTCCGCGATTTCCACCGTCTGACGTGTCGTCTCGCTTTTCATTGTGACTGTGCCGGTTAATATCGGGGCATTGAAAAGGGGATCAGGTGTATGGATTATCAGGCAATCACGCTGGACATTGATGATGGCGTTGGCGTTATCACGCTGAACCGGCCCGATGTGATGAATGCGCTGAACACGCAGATGCGCGCGGAAATCACCCATGCGGTCAAGGCGGCAGCGGATGTTGCGCGCTGCGTCGTGTTGACCGGGGCGGGCCGTGCGTTTTGTTCGGGGCAGGATCTTGGCGACGGCGGGTCGGCAGCGACCCTTGATCTGGAACGGACACTGCGGGATGAATATGTGCCAATGCTCAAAGCGATCTTAGACTGCCGGGTCCCGACCATTTGTGCGGTCAACGGGGCGGCGGCGGGGGCGGGCGCCAATTTGGCGCTTGCGGCTGATGTTGTGATTGCTTCTGAAGATGCGTTTTTTGTGCAAGCCTTTACACGTATCGGATTGATCCCAGATGCGGGGGGCACCTATTGGTTGCCGCGTCAGGTCGGGGCCGCGCGCGCAATGGGGGCCGCCCTATTTGCCGATAAAATCACTGCCACACAGGCCGCCGATTGGGGCATGATTTACGAGGCAAAGCCCGCGGCAGACTTTGACGCCCACTGGCGCGCGCGTGCGGGCGCATTGGCCTGCGGGCCAACGGCGACCTATCAGCATTTGAAAACCGCGATCCGTGGTTCGTTTGACCACACGTTGGACGAACAACTGGCGATCGAGGCGAAATTACAGGGAAAATGCGGACAGACCCGTGACTTTCTCGAAGGGGTCACAGCCTTTCTCGAGAAACGCCCTGCAAAATTCGAAGGGCGTTAGGATCACAGGCGGGCGCGGCGCGTAGCACAAGGCGATCAGTCCTGAGCATCACAAAACGGGCCGCGTCATGCGCGGCCCACTATGTTTAGCGATTTTCGATGTCGACATAGTCGCGGGCAGTTTCGCCCAGATACAACTGGCGCGGGCGGCCAATTTTAAGCTGCGGATCGGCAAGCTGCTCTTTCCACTGGGAAATCCACCCGACCGTGCGCGCCATCGCAAAAATTGGCGTGAACATCGACGTGGGGAACCCCATCGCTTCCAGAATGATACCGGAATAGAAATCCACATTCGGGAAAAGCTTCTTTTCCGCAAAATACGGATCGGCCAGCGCCTGACGCTCCAGCTCTTTGGCGACCTGCAAGATCGGATTATCCTCAACGCCAAGCAGCTCCAGAACCTCGTCGGCAGATTCTTTCAAAACCGTCGCGCGCGGGTCGAAGTTTTTGTAAACGCGGTGGCCAAAGCCCATCAAACGGTAGCTGTCGTTCTTGTCTTTCGCGCGTGCGATAAATTCAGGAATCCGGTCAACCGTGCCGATTTCCTTGAGCATTTCAAGACATGCCTGGTTGGCGCCACCATGCGCCGGCCCCCAAAGACAGGCGATACCCGCCGCAATGCACGCAAAGGGGTTCGCGCCGGACGATGAGGCAAGCCGCACCGTCGATGTCGATGCATTCTGTTCGTGGTCAGCGTGGAGCGTGAAAATCCGGTCCATCGCGCGGGCCAGAACCGGATCTACGTGGTATTCTTCGGCAGGGACCGAGAAACACATGTGCAAGAAGTTCGCGGCATAGTCCAAGTCATTGCGCGGATAAACAAACGGTTGGCCGATCGAATATTTGTAGGCCATCGCCGCAATCGTCGGCATCTTGGCAACCAGCCGGATCGAGGCCACTTCACGCTGGTTTGCGTCGTCGATATCGGTGCTGTCGTGATAAAACGCCGACATCGCGCCCACTACACCCACCATCGTGGCCATCGGGTGTGCATCGCGGCGGAAACCACGGAAAAACATGTGCATTTGCTCGTGGATCATCGTGTGACGGGTGATCAGCGCTTCGAATTCTTCCAATGTATTGGCGTCGGGCAATTCACCGTAAAGCAGCGCATAACACACTTCGAGATAATGCGATTGGCCTGCCAATTGGTCGATGGGATAGCCACGGTGCAGCAATTCGCCTTTGTTACCATCGATAAAAGTGATCGTGCTGTCGCAGGCCGCGGTCGAGGTGAAGCCCGGATCATAGGTAAAAACACCCGCCTGTGCATATAGCTTGCGAATATCAATGACATCCGGACCCGCCGTGGGCGAATAAATCGGCAGATCGTATGACTGTCCGTCAATGGTCAGCGTTGCGGTTTTTGTCGGTTCAGCCATCTTTATTCCCCAATGTATGCCACACACCATTGCGGTGCGCGGGCGCATTTTTTCCGGTCACTTGCCTCTCGTAACGACACTTCGTAACGAAAAGGTTTCAGGCCGCAGCCTGAGAGATGCGCGCGATTGTTTCCTCGCGGCCAAGCACCAGCATCATATCAAAAACACTCGGAGAGACGGGTCGCCCCGAAAGCGCCGCACGCAGCGGCCCTGCCAGTTTGCCCAGTTTCATATCGTGGCTTGCAGCCACCATCGAAACCACCCCCTCAAGAGTATCACGGTCCCAGCTAGCATTTTGCAGCTGCGGCGTCAATTCCGACAGTATACGACGGAATACATCGGTCAAGTGCGCGGCAGATTTCTCATCCGGTTCAATCGGGGTTGTTGTCAGGATAAAGTGAGCCTTTTCAACAAGGTCGGAGAATGTCTTGGCACGTTCTTTCAGGCAATACATCGCTCGCAACATGCCATCATTTTGTGTCTCGGTGAATGCCGGCTGGCCTGATGCCGCGAGGTAATCCTGCAATTCATGCAGCAGTGCAGCATCGTCTGCGACAGCCATATGCTGGCCGCAGATATGTTCCAGTTTTTTGGTGTCAAACCGCGCCGGCGACTTGCCGATGCCGCTTAAATCAAACCACGCGCGGGCCTGCGCATCGGTGAAAAACTCGTCATCGCCGTGGCTCCAGCCCAAGCGCGTCAGATAGTTGCGCATGCCTGCCGCAGGATAACCCAAAGCCTGATATTCCGCAGCCCCCGTCGCCCCGTGGCGCTTTGATAGTTTCTTGCCATCAGGTCCGTAAATCAGCGGGATATGCGCCAGCACCGGTTTGTCCCAGCCCATGGCCTCGTAGATCAGGTTTTGCCGGAACGCATTGGCCAGATGGTCATCGCCGCGCACCACATGGGTCACGCCCATATCATAGTCGTCGACAACCACCGCCAGCATGTAAACCGGCGTGCCGTCAGAGCGCAGCAAGATCATATCGTCCAACTGGTCATTGGACCATGTGACATCGCCTTGGACCTCATCATGCAGGGTCGTGGTGCCGTCCCTTGGCGCTTTCAGGCGGATCACAAATGGCAAATCAGGATGATCGGCATCCTCCACATCGCGCCACGGCGAGCGGTAGAGCGTCGAGGTCTTTTCCGCGCGAGCCTTTTCGCGAAAGGCCTCGATCTCGGCTTGGGTGGCAAAGCATTTATAGGCGTGGCCCTGCGCCAACATCTGATGCGCCACTTGAGTATGGCGCGCGGCGTTGTCGTTCTGGCTGACCGGCTCGCCATCCCAATCCAGACCCAGCCACGTCAGCCCGTCCAAAATCGCCTGCCGGTTTTCATCCGTCGAGCGTGTGCGATCGGTGTCCTCGATGCGCAGCAAGAACGTGCCGCCATGCCCGCGGGCATACAGCCAGTTGAACAGCGCCGTGCGTGCGCCACCAATATGAAGCGCGCCGGTCGGTGACGGGGCAAAACGTGTGACAACGGGGGATTTGGACATCGATATTAACCTCTTGTTCACCAACATAAACGAATGATGTCTGGTGTCCTGCGGGGATACTAAGCTCGGAGGGCTAAAACAAGTGCGCGCGCTTGGCATCATTGAAAATGCATTGCTGGCCCAACGCGGACATTTGTTCTGCTGGACACCTGTGTGTCTGGGGATCGGCGTCGGGCTGTATTTCAGCCTGCGATTCGAGCCGGATCTTGTGGTTTTTGCCGCCGGTGGCGTCGGGCTTGCCGTGTTGGGAATGACCGCGCGCATCGCGCCTGTTGCTGTAGCCCCGCTTTTGGTCGGGTTGATGTTGATCGGGGTCGGGGCGACCGCCGCCAAAATCCGCACCGATACCATCGCAGCCCCGGTATTGGGCTTTCGTTATTACGGCCCCATCGAGGGGCGCATCGTCAATATCGATCGCTCCAGCAGTGATGCGGTGCGCCTGACGCTGGATCAGGTGGTTTTGGCGCGCATGAGCCCGGCGCGGACCCCTAAAAAAGTGCGCATCTCCCTGCGCGGACCAGCGGCGGAATTCTTCCCCGCGGATACGGTTTTGACCACCGGCAGCCTGTCGCCGCCATCAGGGCCCGCCGAGCCGGGCGGTTTTGATTTTCGGCGCCATGCTTGGTTTTTGCAGATCGGCGCGGTCGGCTATACCCGCAACCCCGTGGTGCGGCTGCAAGCGGCACAACGCAGTGATTGGCAACTGTGGATTTTCACCCAAAGGATGGCATTGTCCGCCGCCGTGCGTCGCCAAATCAGCGGTGAACCCGGGGCCTTTGCCGCCGCGATTATGACCGGTGACCGCTCGGCGATGTCGCAGAAAACACTGGGCGATTTGCGAGCTACAAATCTGGCGCATTTGCTGGCAATCTCGGGGCTGCATATGGGGCTTTTGACCGGCTTTGTTTTTGCGGTGGTGCGCTTTGGGCTGGCCTTGATCCCCTATGTCGCGCTGCGGGTCGCGACCAAGAAGATTGCAGCGATTGCCGCATTGATCGCGGGCGCTGGGTATCTCGCGTTATCGGGGGGCAATGTCGCGACCGAGAGGGCCTATATCATGGTCGCGGTGATGTTGTTTGCCGTGCTGCTCGACAGGCGGGCATTGACGCTGCGTGCGGTGGCGATGGCCGCGACGATCGTCTTGCTGATCCAGCCAGAGGCCTTGGTCGGTCCCGGATTCCAGATGTCATTTTCGGCAACAACAGCCTTGGTGCTGGTGTTCGGTGGGGTGCGCAAATTGAACACACAGGCTTTGCCAAAATACCTACGTCCGGTGTTTTCGGTCGTGTTGTCATCGGCGGTGGCAGGGTTGGCGACGGCACCCTTTGCGGCGGCGACATTCAATCAATTTGTGCACTACGGCCTTGTGGCCAATGTGCTGAGCGTGCCCCTGATGGGGCTGTTTGTGATGCCTGCCGCAGTTCTGGCTGTGGTCCTCGCCCCTGTGGGCGGCTGGGGCGTGGGGTTGTGGATCATGGAACAGGGGCTGCGCTGGATATTGGCGGTGGCCGACAGGATCGCAGCGATTGAAAATGGCGTAAGCTACGTGGTCGCACCGCAAGCGGTTGTGGTGCCGATGCTGGCGCTGGGGCTGCTTTGGCTGGCGCTTTGGCAAGGCAAGGCCCGTATCATGGGCGCGGGTATTGCCCTGCTTGCGGGGCTGATCTGGACGCAAAGCACGCGGCCTGCGGTCTTGGTGGCCGACAATGGCAGCCTGATCGGTGTGATGACCGACGATGGTCGCGCCTTGTCAAAGGCCAAGGGTAGCGGCTTTGTCGCGGGAATTTGGCTCGAGAATGATGGCGATCCGGTGCCGCAAGATCAGGCCGCCGCAAAGCTGCCGCAACAGCAAGCGATCAGGCGCGTTGACATCGGGCTAGGCGATTGGAATATAACGCAAGTTTCCGGCAAAACAGCGCTTGCGAAACTGCAAGGCTGCGGTGGCGCGGATGTGCTGATTTTGAACACCCAAGACGATACAATCCGGCCCTGTCAGGTTTATGATTCGATCGATCTGCGAGGCACCGGATCGCTAGCGATTGATCTGGACCGCCAAGGTGGGCTTCGCATTGTCACAGCCACCGATGTGTCGGGCGCACGGCCTTGGACACCTTTGTTGCAAAAGGGAGCGACAGGCCGCGTTTTGGCCGCAGGGGTTGCCTATGAATAGGTGCGGATCAACCCAACTAGTCGCCCTTGCACTTTAACCTGATCGTCGCGGTAAACCTGCGGTGACATTGCCGCATTTGCAGGTTCCAGCGCGATGGTGCTGCCGTTCTGGCGGAACCGTTTCAGCGTGGCTTCCTGATCTTCGACCAGGGCCACGACTATATCGCCATTCGAGGCGTTCTGCGTCTCGCGGATCACCACGACATCGCCGTCGTTGATGCCCGCCTCGATCATCGAATCTCCGCGGACTTCCAAGGCGTAATGCGATCCTTGGCCAAGCATGGATTGTGGCACCGCGATGTTATGGGACACCTCTGAAATCGCTGCAATCGGCGTGCCTGCCGCGATCCGTCCCATGACGGGTAGGTCGACCGAGGCGTTTTCGATTTGACGCGCTGCTGCGGGTTTGCTGTCAGGGCGGTCACCGTCGATTACGCGCGGCGCAAAGCCCGGTTTGGATTGCATCGAATCGGGAAGTTTGAGAATTTCCAAAGCCCGCGCACGGTGCGCCAAACGGCGGATAAATCCGCGTTCTTCCAGCGCCGTGATCAGCCGGTGGATGCCGGATTTGGATCGCAGATCAAGCGCCTCTTTCATTTCGTCAAACGAGGGGGGCACACCATCACGCTGCACCCGTTCATGGATGAATTCCAGCAAATCGAGTTGTTTTTTTGTCAGCATGGTTTGCGATCCCTCAAGGTTGCACGTTTTGCCTATGTTCTACCCATGTTCTTGTTTTGTGTCAACTCGTAGGTGTCAATTGTCAGATGTGGATGATCTCGAGCACCTCGCCGGGCAAGCGCGCGCCATCATGCGGTGGGCGGATGGCGAGGCAGTTTGCCTCTGCGAGCACTGTCAAAAGTGCGCTGTCTTGGCGCTCGAAGACATGTAATCCGTCGGCGTTCAGGCGCGCCCGCATATAGTGTTCGCGGCCCCCGTTTGCCCCGAGGGCGTGTATGAGTTTTGCGCTGTGCCGTGTGGCAGCGATCTGCCCGTGACCGAGCATTTTGCGCAGGATAGGTAACATGAAGATATGCCCGCAAACCATTGCAGAAACTGGGTTTCCGGGCAGTCCCATCATAGGAGTGCCGTTGATTTTACCCGCCATCAACGGTTTGCCGGGCCGCATGGCGACCTTGTAGAATGACCGGTCCATGCCTTTGGCCAAGGCCACTTGACCGACCAGATCGTGGTCGCCCACGGAGGCCCCGCCAATGGTGATGATCAGGTCGGCGCTGGCGGCCAGATCAAAGGCCAGTTCCAGCGCGGGCACCGTGTCGCGCGCGATCGGCAGCAGGCGCGCGTGACCGCCGCTTGCATCAATCAGGGCCGCGAGCCCGTAGCTATTGGAGGCGATGATTTGATCGGGGCGTGGCACCTCGCCGGGCTGCACCAACTCGTCACCGGTCGCGATGATCGCAACGACGGGTTTGCGGGTGACGGGGACCATGGCGATGTTCATCGCGGCGATCAGCGCCACGTCGGAGGGTGTGATCAGGCAGGGGGCTGGTATTGTGTCGCCCGTCTTGAAATCTGCGCCGGCGGGGCGGACATAGCGGGCCGGATCGATGTCAGTGTGCAGGGTGATGTGATCGCCGTGCCGCGAGACGTCTTCTTGCATGATCACGCGGTCGGCACCTTGCGGCAGCGGCGCGCCTGTAAAAATGCGCGTGGCGGTGCCTGCGGTTATGGTGCCGTCAAATCGGTGCCCTGCGGCGGCCTCGCCGATGACGCGAAAGGCGGCGCCCGTGGTGACATCGGCGTCGCGCAGGGCGTAGCCGTCCATGGCCGAGGCGGCAAAGGGCGGTTGGTCGCGGGAGGCGTGCAGGTCCTGTGCGAGTGTGCGTCCAGCAGCGTGGCGCAATGAAACCATCTCGATGGGCAGGGGGGAGACGAGATCAAAGAGGTGGGCGAGGGCCTCTGCGGTGGAGATCATGGGTTGGTGAACCGTCCCGATTTACCGCCATCTTTCAAAGTGACGCGTATACCGCTGATTTCCATGTCTTTCTGCACGGCCTTAACCATGTCATGCACGGTCAGTGCCGCGATGGACACAGCGGTGAGGGCTTCCATTTCGACGCCGGTTTGGCCGGTGGTTTTGACCGTCGCAGTGATGCGCACGCCGGGCAGATCGGGGTCGGGGGTTAGATCAACGGTGACTTTGGAGATCGGTAGCGGGTGGCACAGCGGGATCAGATCGGCGGTTTTCTTGGCGCCCATGATGCCGGCCAAACGCGCGATTCCCAGCACGTCGCCCTTGGCCGCCGTGCCATCCATGACCAGCGCCAAAGTGGCGGGGAGCATGGTGATATATCCTTGCGCCACAGCAATGCGGTCGGTCACCGATTTGTCGGAGACATCAACCATATGGGCCTGACCGGCGGCGTCGAAATGCGAGAGTTTGCCTGTCATCGCATCCCGCCTGCGGTCAGCGGATTTGCCAGCAGGTGGCGGGTCGCTGACGCGACATCATCCTGGCGCATCAGGCTTTCGCCGATCAGGAAGCTGCGCGCCCCAAAGCGGGCCATATCGGCCAGATCTTCAGGCGTGGACAGCCCGCTTTCGCACACGATCAACCGGTCCTCGGGCACCATGCGCGACAGGGTGCGGGTGGTGTCGAGGCTGGTCTCGAATGTCTTGAGATTACGGTTGTTGATGCCCATCAGCGGCGATTTGAGCAGGCAGGCGCGCTCCAACTCGGCGGCATCATGGACTTCGAGCAGCACGTCCATGCCCCATAAGGTGGCGGCGTCTTCCAATTCTTGTGCTTGGGCGTCAGAGACCGAGGCGAGGATGATCAGGATGCAATCGGCCCCAAGCGCGCGGGCTTCGGCGACCTGATATGTGTCATACATGAAATCCTTGCGCAGGGCGGGCAGGGATGTGGCGGCGCGTGCGGCCACCAGATAGCTATCGTCACCCTGGAATGATGGCCCGTCTGTCAGCACAGACAGGCAGGTGGCCCCGCCGTCTGCGTAAGCTTTGGCCAGAACGGGCGGGTCAAAATCGGCGCGAATGAGGCCTTTTGAAGGGCTGGCTTTTTTAATTTCGGCGATCAACCCGTAGCCTGTGCGCGAGGCCTCGATCAGCCGGTTTGCAAAGCCGCGTGTGGGGCCGGCGTCGCGCGCGCGGGTCTCGATGTCGGCCAAAGGAGTAGCCAATTTGCGCGCGGCCACGTCGACAAGTTTATAGGCTTTGATTTTATCGAGCACGTTCATGGCTGCCCCTGTGTGATGTTTGCGAGCTTGGTTAGCGCCTTGAGAGCCGCGCCGCTATCAATGCTTTTCTGTGCTATTTCAACGCCTTGCGGCAGGGAGTTGACACGTCCTGCGACAAGAAGGGCGGCGGCGGCATTCAACAGGACCGCATCGCGGTAGGCGCCGTGATCACCGTTCAAAAGACCGCGCAGGGCATCCGCGTTTTGTGCGGGCGTGCCGCCGATGATGGCGCTGAACGGATGTGTGGGCAGGCCTGCGTCGTCCGGCGTGATCTCAAACTCGGTGACGCTGCCGTCCTTGATTTGGGCGACCCAAGAGGTGCCGGTGATCGTCAGCTCGTCGGTGCCATCAGAGCCGTGCACCAGCCATGCGGATGTTGTGCCCAATTGTAGCAGCGTGTCGGCCATGGGCCGGATCAGGTCGCGGCTGAATGCGCCGGTCAATTGGCGAGTGACACCAGCGGGATTAGTGAGTGGTCCCAAGATGTTAAAGATCGTTCTTGTGCCAAGTTCGGCGCGAATCGGTCCCACATGTTTCATCGCGGGGTGGTGCATGGGGGCCATCATAAAGCCGATGCCAGCCTCAATGATTGCCCGTTCGACCACATCTGCGCCGACCATGACATTGATGCCCATTTGGCCCTGCACGTCGGCGGTGCCGGATTTGGACGACAGGTTGCGGTTACCGTGTTTGGCGACCGTGACGCCGGCCCCTGCAACCACAAAGGCGGTTGCGGTCGAGATGTTAAGCGTATGTTTGCCGTCACCGCCGGTGCCCACGATATCCATCGCGTCTGCGGGGGCTTTAACGGGCAGGCATTTGGCGCGCATCACCTTTGCCGCCGCCGTATATTCATCCACCGTCTCGCCGCGGGTGCGCAGCGCCATCAAAAAGCCGCCGATCTGGCTGGGTGTGGCGTCGCCGTTGAACAGAATTTCAAAGGCGGTCTCGGCTTGGGCGCGGGTCAGTGGCCCGTTGGCGGCAGCATCAATCAGGGGTTTCAGGGCGTCGCTCATGCCGGCACTTTCAGCAAATCAGTGAAGTTTTGCAAGAGCTTATGGCCATGCTCGGACGCGATGCTTTCGGGGTGGAATTGCACGCCGTGCATCGGCAGGGTTTTGTGTTGCAGGCCCATGATGGTGCCGTCGTCCAACTCTGCGGTGATCTCGAGGCAGTCGGGCAGGCTTTCGCGCTCGACGATCAGGGAATGGTAGCGGGTCGCTTGAAACGGGTTGGGCAGGTCACGGAAAAGGCCCTTTCCGGTATGATGCATCGTGCCCATTTTGCCGTGCACAATCTCGCCTGCGCGCACGACTTTGCCGCCGAAGGCCTCGCCGATGGTCTGATGGCCCAGACAGACGCCGATCAGCGGGGTTTTGGTTTCTGCGGCCGCGACGGTCAGTGCAAGGCAGATGCCCGCCTGTGCCGGATCACAAGGCCCCGGTGACAGCATGATGCCCGAGGGGCGCAACGCCATTGCCTGCTTCACGTCAATCGCATCATTGCGCCGCACCACGACCTCGGTGCCGAGTTCACCAAGGTAGTGCACCAGATTATAGGTGAAACTGTCGTAGTTATCGATCAATAGCAGCATATGTTCGCCTAGCGTGGTCAATTAGGGGCTACCGATCCCCTGTTGGGTCGCGGTATAGTGCGTCTTACATGGGCCGACAGGCGGGGTAGCGTCAAGGTCGGTTGGCGCAAATGAGAGAAAATGCAAAGGGGCAATGCGGTGTTAAGAGGGCTATTTACCGGTGGGTTGTGGGGTTTGGTTGTTGGCGGGGTGTCACTTGGTGCCGCGTCATTGATCACAGAGCAACCTGCGGGGAACACGCCGCCTTCTGCGCCGCAGGTGACCGCGCCGCAAAATGCGGTTGCTCCCGAAGAAGGCGCACAGGCTGAAGCGGAGATGGCGCAAGACGAGGGTGTTGGTGCGCAGCAAGCCCCAAAGGCGGTCGCGCCGCAGGTCGAGATTACCCAGCCGATGGCTGATATTGTGTCGGCTGATGTGCCGCAGACCGCGATTGTTGCAAGTGATCTGCCGACCCCCGAGATGGTGGATATGACGCCGAGCGTGCGGGCTGCGACCGAAGAGCCGGTTTTGCCCAATCCACAATCGATTGCCCCACAAGTGCCCGCAGCAGAGCAGGATTTGAGCCTGTCGACGCAAACTGCACCGTTGCCGCCCCCTGTGGTGGTGGATGAGCCGGGTGCGGTGTCGTCCGTGGTGGATATTCCGGTGCCGATGCCCAAGGCCCCGATCCCCGAAACCTCGATCCCCGAAGCTGTGATGCCTGATCCTGCCGAAGAGATTGCGATTGCGGTGCCTGCACTGATCGCACCTGCCAGCCCTGAATTGGGCGCAAATTTACCCACCGGAGATACCTCGGTGAAGGTGAACCGGATTGTGGCGAACCCCGCGCCTGATCTGCCGCAAGAGCCGGAGGCGGTGATCCCTGATGATGCGCCTGCGTTGCTGCGATTTGGGACGCCTTTTGAGAATGTGGATGCCAAGCCGTTGATGACAGTGGTTTTAATCGATGATGGCATGATGAGTGGCGCGGTTGCTGCGCTGTCGGCACTGCCGTTTCCGGTGACGGTTGTTCTGGATCCGTCGGCTGCTGATGCGCCTGCCAAGATGGCCGCGTATCGCAGTGCCGGGATCGAGGTCGGGGTGTTGGCCGCCTTGCCGGACGGGGCCACGGCTGCAAATGTCGAGGTTGCCTTTGAGGCCACGTTTACCGCGCTGCCCGATACGGTTTTGATGTTGGATGCGGGCGACGGCGGGTTGCAGAGCGATCGGGCGGTGACCGATCAGGCGATGGCGCTGCTTGGCCGCGAGGGGCGCGGATTGGTGACGCTTTCCAAGGGGTTGAACATGGCATTGCGTGCCGCAGAGGGCGCGGATGTGCCTGCGCTGGCGGTGTATCGGGATTTGGATGGGGAGGGGCAGGATGCGCGGGTGATCCGGCGATTTTTGGACCAAGCGGCGTTTCGTGCGCGTCAGGAAAGTGGCGTGGCCTTGCTGGGACGGCTGCGCGCAGACACGATTTCGGCGTTGATTTTATGGGGCACGGCGAACCGCGCGGGGCAGGTGGTCCTGGCGCCGGCGTCGGCTGTGCTATTGCGCCAGTAACACAAAAAGACCTGTATGATCCGCGTATGACTGGCGTATGATTTGCGTATGCCGTGCGCTATGATCCGACCTAGCTGTTGCCGCTGCGGAACATCGCCGCATCTGCCGCCGCTTTGCGGATCGCGTTGGATTTATGCACGGTCTCTTGATACTCGGCCTCGGGGTCGCTGTCGTAGACCACGCCGCCGCCTGCTTGGATATATAGTTTTTCATCCTGCAAGACCGCCGTGCGCAAAGCGATGCACATATCCATGTCACCATTGGCAGAGAAGTAGCCGCAGCCGCCGCCGTAGACGCCACGCTTTTCCGGCTCCAATTCGTCGATGATTTCCATCGCGCGGACTTTGGGTGCGCCCGAGACGGTGCCAGCGGGCATCCCTGCGAAGAACGCCGAGAGAGCGTCTTGGTCGTCGGCCAGTTCACCCACCACATTCGAGACGATGTGCATGACGTGGGAATAGCGTTCCACGATGAATTGTTCGGTGGGTTTCACGGTGCCGATTTTGCAGACCTTGCCGGTGTCATTGCGCCCCAGATCAAGCAGCATCAGGTGTTCGGCGAGTTCCTTTTTGTCGGCCATCAGGTCCAATTCAAATGCTTTATCCTCGGCCGGGGTCGCCCCACGGGGTCGCGTGCCGGCAATGGGCCGGATTGTGACCTCTTTGCCGAAAACCCGCACGAGGATTTCGGGGCTGGCGCCGATGACCTGAAAGCCGCCGAAGTTGAAGAAGAACATAAACGGTGACGGGTTGGTGCGGCGCAAACTGCGGTAGAGCGAGAAGGGCGGTTCCCGAAATTCTTGGGTCCAGCGTTGCGAGGGCACGACTTGAAAGATGTCGCCCGCGCGGATGTAGTCTTTGGCGGTCTCTACTGCCGCCAGATAGTTGGCGTGGGAGAAGTTCGAGACCGGTGGTGACACTTCATGCGCGTCGGCCAATGTGCGATGTGCGGGCAGGGCGCGATCAAGGGCGCGGGTGGCGTCCATGACCCGTTCGGCGGCTTGCGCGTAGGCCGCTTTGGCCGACAGGCCGGAATTTGCCCAAGCGGGTGCCACGAGGATCACGTCGCCTTTCACCCCGTCGAGCACCGCCACCACGGAAGGCCGCAGCATCATCGCGTCGGGCAGGCCCAATGGGTCGGGGTTGACGTTTGGCAGGTGTTCGACAAGCCGGATCATGTCGTAGCCCAGATAGCCGAACAGGCCCGCACTGGCGGCAGGCAGGTCGGCGGGCAGGTTGATTTTGCTTTCCGCCAGAAGGCCGCGCAGGGCGGTCAGCGGATCGGCGTCGAGCGTCTCGAAGCTGGTGTCGTCAAAGCGTGCATTGCGGTTCACACGGCTGGTGGGGCCGCGACATTCCCAGATCAGGTCGGGGTTAAAGCCCACGATGGAATAGCGCCCGCGCACTTCGCCGCCGGTGACGGATTCGAGCATGAAGGCGTTTTTGCCCGCGTCCGCCAGTTTCAGCATCAAGGAGACCGGCGTGTCCATGTCAGCGGCAAGCCGGGCATAGACCACTTGATTTTCGCCTGCGTCGTAGTGCCGTGCGAAGCTGTCAAAGTCGGGAAGAAGCGCCATTGATCCGCCTATTGCAACTGGGCGTTCACGGCGTTCACCGCGGCCTGATCGATGACCACATCGGTGCGGCTTTGCACTGCGTTGGCAAAGGCGTCGAAGATGTCCTGACTGATGCCTGAAACCGCCTGATCGGACGCGGCTATTTTTTGTGCGATTACTTGTGGATCGCTGTCGTCTGCTGCCGCAATCCCGTCGAGCCGCACGATGATTACGCCCGCGCCATTGTCGATAACCTGCACGTCGCCGACCGCCATTTCGAACACTTGGGTCATGAAAATGGGAGGTGTGCCGTTGATGAAGCTACTGCGGGTCGCAGCAGGTTCGGTCGTGGCGGACAGACCCAAAGTCGTGAAGTCGGTGAGCGGCAGGATCGTATTGGCGAGCTGTTGAGCTTGCGCGAGAATCGCCTCTTGCACCACCTGTTTGGCGCGACCTGCGAGCACTTCGTCACGCACTTGCTCGAGGGGGATAAGCGCGGGTGGGGTGATTTCGTCGAGCCGCAGAGCAAAGATACCGCCATCGCCCAGATCCATCAAGGACGGGTAGGCGTCTTGGGTGACGTCGGCGGCGGCGGCGCGGAATTCTTCGTAGGCGGCGATGTCGTCCTGCACCTGATCGGTCCATGTGATGGCGCCGAACGCCAGATCGGTTTGTGCGGCGAGGTCTTCCAGTTGGGCACCACCGGCCATAAGGTCCTCGATCTGGGCGCGGCTGCTATCGATGACCCGCCGGGCGCGTGCCGAGGATAGTTCTTCGCGCAGGTCGGGCTCGGCCTCTTCAAAGGTGACGGTTTGGGAGGAAAGCACCGCGTTCATGCGAAATAGCGCAGGGCCGAGGAAAGTGTCGAGCGGGCCGATCACGTCGCCGGGGCTGGCAGTAAAAATAGCGTCGCCGTTGGACCCCAGATCGTCGCGCGAGACGTCGCCCATGTCGACCTCGGACAGCGCCAGCCCGCGGTCGGCGACCAAGGCGTCGAAGTCAACGGTGTCGCCAAGGCTGTCTTTTGCGGCTTGAGCGGCGGCGGTGTCGAGATAGATCAGCCGTTCGACCAAGCGCCGTTCGGGTTGCACGAATTCCGAGATCCGGTCCTGATAGAGGTCTTGCAAGGCGGTCTGGTCGATGTCGAGTTGGTCTTGGATCATTTCGGGGGTCAGCCAGGCATAGCTGATCTGGCGCGCCTCCGGCGAGGTGAAGGCCTCGGGGTTTTCGGTGTAATAGGTTTGCAGAGCGGTATCGGTGATCGCCGCAGGAGGGTTTGTCAGGTCACTTTCGCGCAACGGGGCCCAAGTGATGGCACGCGCTTCGCCGATGAATTGTGACAGGGCGGAGGCATAGGCGTCAGGTGCAGGGATGCCACTGACCACGGCCCCTTGCAGCATTGTGCGCGCAATTTCTTCGCGGACGCTGGTCTCGAACTCTGCCTCTGACAGTCCGACCTGTTGCAGGGTGAACCGGTAGGATTCGCGGTCGAAAGCGCCGGTGCTGCCGCGGAAGGCCGGCACAAGCAGAAGTTCTTCGCGCACCCGCTCGTCGCCGATCGAGATGCCCAAGGTTGCGGCTTCGTTGTCCAGAGTGCGTTCGGTGACGAGTTGCGCCAGCACCGCTTGGTCAAGTCCGATGGCTTGGGCCTCTTGGAAGCCCACGGCGCGCCCGAGCTGCCCCGAGAAGGACTGCATCTGGTCACGCAAGCCGCGCTGGTATTGGGCCACGGGGATGTCTTTGGTGCCAACGGTGCCGATGTTGCGGATATTGCCGTTCAGCCCGCCGGTGCCAAAGCCCAGAAGGCCGATGGTCAGCAGACCCATGATGATCCAGAGGAAATACCGGTTTTTGCTTTTGGTCGCCATGTTGAAGCTGCCTTATCCGCGAGTAAATTTGTGCCCAGATGGGCGTGGCAAAGGGATAGGGCGCAACGCGGGCAGGTGCAAGTGGCTGCTAGAGGTTTGACAATCTGTTGATCAATTCATCCACACCGGTCCGGTCGATATTGGCAAACGCGATGCGCAGGTGTTGCGCGCCGCCCGCCACATCGGATGGCATGAACATGGTGCCGGGCAAGGTGAGGATGCCGGCGCGGCGCACCAGTTGCGGGGCCAGTTCATTGGAGGGGGTATCAAACGGGTGTTGCAGGTAGGCAAAATATGCGCCGCAGCCTTTGAGTGTCCATCCGCGCGCGGCGAGGGCGGGAAAGCCGTCTTCGATGGCGGCCCGTCTGTCGAGGATTTCCAAGCGTTGCTGTGCCAGCCAAGCGCCCATGTTTTGCATCCCCCACAGGGCGGCCCGTTGGCCGATCTGGTTGGGGCAGATGGTGACGGTGTCGAGGAATTTTTCGACCTCGGCGAGGCGGGATGTTGAGGCAATGATCGCGCCGACGCGGTGTCCTGTGAGACGGTAAGCCTTTGAAAATGAATAGAGTTGGATCAGCGTGTTATCCCAGTCGGGGTTTTCGAATAGCGCGTGCGGTGCGCCTGTGCGGCTGTCGAAGTCGCGGTAGGTTTCATCGACGATCAGCGCGATTTTGTGCCTTTGGCACAGGTCATAGAAGGCTTGCAGGGTTGCGGCGGGGTATTCGACGCCGGCGGGGTTATTGGGGCTGACCAGTGCGATGGCGCGGGTGCGCGGGGTGATCAGCTTGGCGGCGGCGTCCGCGTCGGGGATCAGGGCTGGCCCTGCGTCCAAAGCCACGGTTTTCACGCCCGCCATGTCGAGCCACATCCGGTGGTTGAAGTAGTAGGGCACCGGCACAATGACTTCGGAGCCTTCATCGCACAGGCTGCTGATGGCGGCGGCAAAGGCCTGATTGCAGCCCGAGGTGATGGCCACTTGGTCGGCCTGGATTGATCCGTTGTAGGCGGCGGTCCATTGGCTCGCGACTTCGGCTTTGAGCGCGGGCAGGCCAAGCACAGGGCCGTAGAGGTGGGCGTCGGGGTCGGTCAGGACGATGTCGGCAATGGCTTGGCGCATGATCAGTGGCGGTGGATCAACGGGGGCGGCTTGGCTGACGTTCAAAAGCGCGCGACCTTCAGGGTGCGTGACCCCGTCGAGCCAGCGCCGGGCCTCCATGACGGGCGGGGCGAAGGTGGCAGATGTGCGGGTCATGGCAGGTTGATCCCAAGGGGTGCCGTGCGGCACATGTTTGATTTTGTGCCTCCGGCGGGCATATTCAGGCTCGGAAGATGCCGGATTTTAGTCCTTGCCGCGATAGGGCTCGACGTATTGCAGGGCCATGTCCCATGGGAAGAAGATCCATGTGTCTTGGGAGACGCCGGTGATGAAGGTGTGCACCATCGGCTCGCCCATGGGTTTGGCATAGACGGTGGCGCAGTGCGCCTGTGGGTAAAGCGCGCGCACGACTTCGAGGGTTTTGCCGCTGTCGACCAGATCGTCGATGATCAGGATGCCGGTGCCGTCGCCCATCATGTCGGCGTCGGGGTATTTCAGCACTTGCGTTTCGCGGCGCTCGTCTGCGGCACCGCCGCCCGAGTGGTAGGATTTTACCGAGATGGTATCGACGGTGCGGATGTCGAGTTCACGCGCGACGATCATGGCGGGGGCCATGCCGCCACGTGTGATGGCCACGACCGCCTTCCATGCGCCGTCATCGGGCCCTTTGCCGTCAAGCCGCCATGCAAGCGCGCGGCTGTCGCGGTGGATTTGGTCCCAAGAGATGTGGAAGCCTTTTTCGTGGGGCAAGCGGTCTGACATGGCGGTGGTCCTTAAACGGTTGAAATATCGGGGGCGTCGACCGCTTTCATGCCGACGACATGGTAGCCGCTATCGACGTGGTGCGTTTCGCCGGTCACGCCGCTGCTAAGATCAGACAGCAGGTAGAGTGCGGATTTGCCAACGTCATCGGTGGTCACGGTGCGGCGCAAAGGCGAGTTCAGCTCGTTCCATTTCAGGATGTAGCGGAAGTCGCCGATGCCGGAGGCGGCCAGCGTTTTGATCGGGCCTGCGGAGATGGCGTTGACGCGAATGCCGTCTTTGCCCAAGTCCTCGGCCATGTAGCGCACCGAGGCCTCGAGGGCGGCTTTGCAGACGCCCATGACGTTATAGTGTGGCATGACGCGTTCGGCGCCGTAATAGGTGAGGGTCAGGCAGGCGCCGCCGTCGGTCATCATGGCGGAGGCGCGGTTCACAACAGCGGTAAAGGAATAGACCGAGATGTCCATGGATGTGAGGAAGTTCTGGCGCGAGGTGTCGACGTAGCGGCCGCGGAGTTCGTTTTTATCCGAAAAACCGATGGCGTGCACGATGAAGTCGAGCTTGCCCCATTTGGCCGCGAGGTCGGTGAAGAGTTTGTCGACGCTATCCATATCCGAGACGTCACAGGGCAGCACGGTGTCAGAGCCGAGAGAGGCGGCAAGCGGGCCGACGCGTTTTTTCAAGGCGTCACCTTGATAGGAGAAGGCGAGTTCGGCGCCGGCATCGGCCAAGGATTTCGCGATGCCCCAAGCGATGGATTTATCGTTGGCGAGGCCCATAATCAGCCCGCGTTTCCCCTGCATCAAGTTTGATGTCATTGTTAGCTGCTCCCGCATTGGTCATTGGTTGGAGATTGTTTAGGCGATTGACAGCGCCGCAGCAAGGCATGAGCGTGTGCGGTGATAATTGCACCATGGAGAGACTGATGGCCGATATGACAGGGATTTTCGCGGGCGATGATCCGTTTGTGATTGCGCAGCGCTGGTTGGATGAGGCGCGCGTTACCGAGCCCAATGATCCCGATGCCATTGCGCTGTCGACGGTGGATGCCCAAGGGATGCCCAATGCCCGTATGGTGCTGCTCAAGCAGATCGAAAGCGATGCTTTTGTGTTTTACACCAATTACGAGAGCCAAAAGGCCCGCGAGATTGAAAGTGCAGGCAAGGCCGCGTTTGTGATGCATTGGAAATCGCTGCGCCGCCAAATTCGGGTGCGCGGAACGGTTGTGAAAGAGGCGGGGGCGAAGGCGGATGCCTATTATGCGTCAAGGTCGCTGAAAAGCCGGCTTGGGGCTTGGGCGTCGCAGCAGTCGCGTCCTTTGGATGCAAGGTCGACGTTGATGGCGCAGGTTGCCGCGCAGACGGTCAAGCAGGGACCGAATCCTGCGCGCCCTGAAAACTGGGGCGGGTTCCGTATAACGCCTGTCGAGATCGAGTTTTGGGCTGATGGTGCCTTCAGGTTGCATGATCGGTTTCAATGGTCCCGTGTAGGGGTGAATGACCCTTGGGAAATGCAGCGACTCTACCCTTAAATTTCACGCTTCGTGAAATCTAGGGGCTTGATTTCAAGTCGATTACATGGTCGTCATCATGCTTTGGAACCGCCGGGATATCCTAGGCCCGGACCCGAGTAGATCGAGAAAATGACATGACGGACGACACTGAAACCGGCGACGACATGACAATGGATGGCATTGTGAAGTGGTTTGACCCGTCAAAAGGATTCGGCTTTGTCGTCTGCGATACCGGGGGGCCGGATGTATTGTTGCACGCCAATGTGTTGCGCAATTTCGGCCAGGGGTCGGTGGTTGACGGGTCTGTCATCAAGATGACGGTGCAGCAATCCGAGCGCGGGATGCAGGCGGTGACGATCTTGTCGTTAACACCGCCGGTGGGGGAGCATTCCGCCCCACCGCTGCGCGATATGGAAGAATTTTCAAGCGCGGAAATCGCGGCGCAACCGGTGCAACCGGCCCGCGTGAAGTGGTTCGACAAGGGCAAGGGGTTCGGCTTTGCCAATGTGTTTGGGGATGCTGCTGACGTATTTGTGCACGTCGAAGTCTTGCGTCGCTGTGGATTATCGGATTTGCAGGCTGGTGAAGCTATTGGTTTGCGCCTGATTGAAGGCAGTCGCGGCCGTATGGCTGTGGATGTGGTCAGTTGGGAAAGCGTATCAAAATGAAAATTCTAGGACTTGCGGTTGTGCTTGCGTTTGTTGCGAACGGGGCGGCGGCGGCTGTGTGTGATGAAAACCGAGTGATGGTTAAGGGAGACTTCGGACAGGCCAATTTTACCGTTCAGGTCGCCGACGACGATGAAGAGCGCGCCCGTGGATTGATGAATGTGCCCGAGATGCCGACGATGGCGGGGATGCTGTTTGTTTATGACGCGCCGCAGCGCGCCAATTTTTGGATGCGCAACACATTGATCGGGTTGGATATGCTTTTTGCCGGTCCGGATGGCACGATTCTGTCGATCAAAGAGAACGCAGTACCATTGGATGAAACGGTCATCGATGGCGGCCCCGGAGTTGCGGCTGTTTTAGAAATAAATGGCGGCATGTCTGGCCGTTTGGGGATCGAGATCGGCGATATTTTGCAGCATCCCGCCTTTGGCCCTGATGCAATTTCGCCTTGTGAATAAAATCGCGATTTAGGGGTTTTCAAATCGTTTTGCTGACAGTAGATAGGCGCCAGTCGGGGCGTAGCGCAGCCTGGTAGCGCATCTGTTTTGGGAACAGAGGGTCGAAGGTTCGAATCCTTTCGCCCCGACCATTATCTCCACGGTAACGTGTGACGCACAGGGCCATCCTTCGGGGTGGCCTTTTGTGTTTCGAGGGTATTTACCGCCGTTTCAAAAATGTAACGCCGATTTTGGGCGCGACGCGCCGGGCTTGCCGATTCTTTGAGCGTTCGGGATTTATGACGTTAAAGTGATGGATCAAGCTTTGCGGCTAAGTTTGCCGATTGATTGGTTTTTGCGCAGGCAGGATTTGTTAACCTTCTGTGGACAAGTCGGGGGATGAATCGCCACGATGGCTTGCCCCACAAAATCTGGCGTCGCGTCAACAACTTTAATCAACATTTTGGGTTAAAATTTCGTTGACCCACAAGGGGCAGATGCGTCAGGTAGTATAAGCCAGACACAACGACACTATATGTAGTGGATGCGCAGAGCCAGATCATCAAAAGGCATAAGCCGGATTTGTTGAGCTAATTGGGCCCGGCTTGGGTTTCAACCGGGCGCGTTTCTGCGGTGTCGTGGCGGTATTTTGGGCCCCCAGCGGGGTCGGCACATTTCGAATAGGCCGCACAGACGGCCACAAACCAAGGGGCAGACGACCATGAAAATCGAACGCAATTTCACAGACGCGGGCCAGGACGCCTATGCATCGCTCGCATTCAAGACAACGACATCGGAAATTCGCAATCCCGATGGCACGATTGTGTTTAAACTTGATGACTGTGAAATTCCGCAAGACTGGTCGCAGGTTGCATCTGACGTGATTGCGCAAAAATATTTCCGAAAAGCAGGCGTGCCGTCGGTGTCGCGCCGCGTGAAGGAAAAGGGTGTGCCCGAGTTCCTATGGCGTTCCGAGCCGGCCGAGGGGGCCACGTTTGGTGGTGAGATATCTGCCAAGCAAGTGTTTGATCGTTTGGCGGGTGCGTGGACCTATTGGGGTTGGAAGGGGGGCTATTTCTCGACCGAAGAGGACGCCCGCAGCTATTTTGACGAGATGCGTTATATGTTGGCGACCCAGCGCGCGGCGCCCAATTCCCCGCAGTGGTTCAACACTGGCCTGCATTGGGCGTATGGCATCGATGGTCCGGCGCAGGGGCATTATTACGTGGATTTCAAGTCAGGCAAGTTGACGGCGTCGAAATCATCTTATGAGCATCCGCAGCCGCACGCCTGTTTTATCCAGTCGGTGGGTGATGATCTGGTCAATGAGGGTGGCATCATGGACCTGTGGGTCCGCGAGGCGCGCTTGTTCAAGTATGGCTCTGGCACCGGCACCAACTTTTCCAGCCTGCGCGCGGCGGGCGAGAGCCTGTCGGGTGGGGGTAAGTCGTCGGGTTTGATGGGGTTCCTGAAAATCGGTGATCGCGCTGCCGGTGCAATCAAATCGGGTGGCACAACGCGCCGTGCGGCCAAGATGGTGATCGTGGATGCAGACCATCCTGATATTGAGGAATTCATCAACTGGAAGGTGATCGAGGAGCAGAAGGTTGCGTCGATTGTGGCCGGATCCAAGATGCACGAGCGTCACCTCAATGCGATTTTTGCCGCGATCAAGGCCTGGGATGGTGCGGTCAATGATGCCTATGACACTAAGGTGAACGAAGGCCTGCAAGTGGCTGTTCGCGCAGCCAAAAAGTCGTGCATCCCCGAGACCTATGTCAAGCGCGTGCTGGATTATGCCAAGCAGGGCCATACGTCGATCGAATTTCCGACCTATGATACCGATTGGGATTCAGAGGCGTATTCATCTGTGTCGGGTCAGAACTCGAACAATTCGATCCGTGTGACGGATGCGTTTTTGAAGGCGGTCGAGAACGACGAGGATTGGAAGCTGATCAACCGCAAGAACGGTGAGGTCGCCAAGATCATCCGCGCCCGCGATCTGTGGGAAACTGTGGGTCACGCGGCCTGGGCCTGTGCCGATCCGGGCATTCAGTATCATGATACGGTGAACGCATGGCATACATGCCCCGAAGATGGCGCGATCCGTGGATCAAACCCGTGTTCGGAATATATGTTCCTTGATGACACTGCTTGTAATTTGGCGTCGATGAATTTGCTGACGTTCTATAAGGACGGCGAGTTTCAAGTTGAAGATTACATGCACGCGACACGTCTTTGGACTGTGACGCTAGAGATTTCGGTGACGATGGCACAATTCCCGTCCAAGGAGATTGCCCAGCGGTCCTATGATTTCCGCACGCTGGGGCTGGGCTATGCCAATATCGGCGGCTTGTTGATGAATATGGGCTATGGCTATGACAGCGTTGAGGGCCGCAGCATGGGCGCTGCGTTGACCGCGATCATGACCGGTGTTGCCTATGCGACAAGTGCCGAAATGGCGGGCGAGTTGGGGGCCTTTGCGGGTTACAACAAGAACGAGCAGCATATGTTGCGGGTCATACGTAACCACCGTCAGGCGGCACTTGGTTTGGCGGATGGCTATGAAGATTTGGACGTGAAACCGGTGCCGTTGGACCATGACAATTGCCCCGATATCCGGCTGGCTGGCATGGCAGTGTCTGCATGGGACGAGGCGCTGGAGCTGGGTGAAAAGCACGGCTTTCGCAATGCCCAAGTGTCGGTGATTGCACCAACCGGCACCATTGGTTTGGTGATGGATTGTGACACGACAGGCATCGAGCCGGACTTTGCGCTGGTGAAGTTCAAGAAGCTGGCGGGGGGTGGTTATTTCAAGATCATCAACCAGTCGGTGCCGGCGGCTTTGGAAACGCTGGGCTATGGCTCTGCGCATATTGAAGAGATCATCGCCTATGCTGTTGGTCACGGATCAATCGGGCAGGCGCCTGCGATCAACCATACGTCGCTGATTGGCCATGGGTTTGGGCAGGCTGAGATTGACAAGATCGAAGGCGCGTTGAAGGCCGCGTTTGATATCCGGTTTGTGTTCAACCAGTGGACGCTGGGCGAGGAATTCTGCACCAAGACGCTGGGTATTCCGACCCTGAAACTGAATGATCCGACGTTTGATTTGCTGCGTCATCTTGGATTTTCCAAGCGCGATATCGAGGCGGCGAATGATCATGTGTGCGGCACGATGACCTTGGAAGGCGCGCCGCATCTGCGTGAAGAGCATTATAGCGTGTTTGATTGCGCCAATGCTTGTGGCAAAAAAGGCAAGCGTTATCTGAGTGTTGACAGCCATATCTATATGATGGCCGCGGCCCAGTCGTTTATCTCGGGGGCGATTTCCAAGACGATCAACATGCCCAATGATGCGACGATCGAGGATTGCCAGAAGGCCTATGAGCTGTCGTGGTCTTTGGGTGTAAAGGCCAATGCGCTGTACCGCGATGGATCGAAGCTGTCGCAACCATTGGCGGCGTCTTTGGTTGAAGATGATGATGATGCGGCCGAAATCTTAGAGAGCGGCAACCAACATGAGAAGGCCCGCGTGCTGGCCGAGAAGATTGTCGAAAAGATCATCATCAAAGAGGTCCGCAACCGCGAGCGCGAAAAGATGCCGCAGCGTCGCAAGGGCTATACCCAAAAAGCGATTGTGGGCGGTCACAAGGTGTACCTGCGCACTGGCGAGTATGAGGGCGGCCAGCTTGGCGAGATTTTCATCGACATGCACAAAGAGGGTGCAGGGTTCCGCGCGATGATGAACAACTTTGCGATCGCGGTGTCGGTGGGTCTGCAATACGGCGTGCCGCTGGAAGAGTTCGTCGATGCGTTTACATTTACCAAGTTCGAGCCTGCGGGCATGGTGCAGGGCAACGACAGCATCAAGAATGCGACGTCGATTTTGGATTATATCTTCCGCGAATTGGCGGTGTCTTATCTGGACCGCACCGATTTGGCCCATGTGAAGCCCGAGGGCGCCGCGTTTGATGATATTGGTCGTGGCGAGATGGAGGGTGTCGCCAATGTTGTGTCGCCATCCGAGGCGGCATCAAACCGGTCGCTGGAGGTGCTGCGTCAGATCAGCTCGACAGGGTATTTGCGTAAGCGGATGCCGCAAGAGTTGACCCTTTTGCAGGGTGGTATGACGGCGCAAGTGGGCGAGATCGCCGCGGCGGTTGGCGATGTCGCGGTGGCGATCAAGCCCGAGACGTCGCTTGCGTCGGGCACCACTGCGGCCACGGGCATATCGCTGCGCGACAAGGCCAAGATGCAGGGCTATGAGGGTGATCCTTGTGGCGAATGCGGCAACTATACGCTGGTGCGTAACGGCACATGCATGAAGTGCAACACATGCGGCGGCACGTCCGGGTGTAGTTAAAGGAATTGGGCGCGGGTGTGTCCCTCTGGGCATAGTTCTTCCCAATTTGGGCAAAGGTTTTCCCATCTGGGGGCAAAGTTTCTCCCGATCGGGTGAAACACGTTAGAAATAAGGATCCGGGGCGGGTGCGCTCGCCCTCGGTGCAGATCGGGCCACAGGCAAAAAACGACGAGCGGTATAATCACGAGCCCGATCAGCAAAACTAACGGGGCCCCTTTTGGGGTCCCCTTTTTTCTGGGTCAATTGGAAGTGTGATACTGAAGATTCAAGACAGGTCATCCGAATGCAGATTCCCATTGCATTACAAAGTCGCTCCAACACTTAAATTCTCACTGATCTTTGTTGAACTAGAACTCATCGTTTTGAAACAGCTCACCTTGTGGTTGATGTATCGCTGACTTGGGTTTTGATTGTTGCTCCAAGAGGCGAAATAGTATGTTTATAAAGAAGCTAGTCGTAAAGAACTTCAAAAAATCAGAATGAGCAATTAGTCTCCCAAAGCGAATGGGTTCTTTTGGGGTCCAAACCCTTTGCGCCCATTTCAATTGGAAGTAACATTTCTTGATCAAGTTTATCCATTCATCTGACCTGCACCTTGGTAAACCTTTTGGTCGTTTTCCCGAAGATGTCCGCGTTCGGTTACGGCTTGCGCGTGCAGACGTGTTGCCAAGACTTGGCGCATTGGCGAAGGCGCATGACGCCAGCCACATCTTATTGGCGGGGGATACGTTCGATCAAATGACGCCTGCGCCATCCGTTGTCAGGCAAGCGCTGAATAGCATGGGTGCTGCAGAGCATGTGACGTGGATCCTGATGCCCGGTAACCATGACCACGTAAATGCTACGGAGCTTTGGCGCCAGGTCGCTCAGGATGCTCCCGCGAATGTTGTCTTGGCATTGGACCCCGAGCCGATTGTCCTGAACGCAGACGCAGTCTTGCTCCCAGCTCCGCCAACTGAACGGCATCCGGGGCGTGATCTGACGGATTGGTTTGATGATGCCGCGACAAGTCAAAAGATACGGATCGGGCTTGCCCACGGATCAGTGGCCGATTTCAACAGCAGCGAGGAGGGCGGGTCTTCGGTGATCGCACCTGATCGGGCACGGCGTGCGCAACTGAATTATTTGGGCTTGGGTGACTGGCACGGGCAGCTGCAGATTGGTCCAGAGACATGGTATTCTGGCGCGCCTGAGGCTGATGGTTTCAAACACGATCATACGCCGTCTGCGCTCCTTGTTGAGATTTCGAAGGCCAATGCACCTGCAAAGGTCACATCGCTGCCGACCGGCACTATTCAATGGCGTCGTGCTGTGCTGGATTTGATGGGTGTTGAAGATTGCAGTGCTGCGCTTGCGGGTATTTTGCCGCCTTTAGCTGAACGTCAACTGACTTTGTATGATCTTATCGTCACTGGTCGGGCAGGGCCCGTTGATCGTGTGGCGCTTGAGAAAGAATGCGCCAAGGTCGCACCAGACTTTTTGTGGCACCGCGCAGATTTTGGACAATTGGGTTTGGATCACGACACGTCTGATCTTGATATGATCGACCGGCAAGGGGCGATGCGCGCCGCTGCAGAAACACTGGCGGTCGAGGCCGCCGATGAAAACCTACCGCCCGATCAACGAAAAACTGCCCAAGCAGCGCTTTCCATTCTCTTCTCGCTCGCATTGGAGGAGTGAATGAAACTTCTTGCACTTCACCTCACAAATGTCCGGAAATTCACCGGAAAACGTGCATCGATTACTGGTATCGGCAAAGGGATCACCGTTGTCTCTGAAGCAAACGAGTTCGGGAAATCCACATTCTTTGATGCGATCCACGCGTTGTTTTTTGAGAAATACAGCTCCTCTGCGAAACCTGTGAAATCGCTTCAGCCCTATGCGGGTGGCGCGGTTGAGGTTGCGGCAGACGTTGAGACCGATCAGGGTACGTTTCGCGTTGAAAAACGGTTCCTGTCCAAGAAGGCGGCCAAGATTTCGCGCCTCACTGATGGGGTTACGATTGCGCAGGATGACGAGGCCGAGCGTTGGATTTCGACCCTTTTGGGAACGGCCCATGATGGTCCTGCGGGGCTTTTGTGGGTGCGACAGGGATTGCTGGGGTTGGAGGCGGATAGTGCCAAAGAGAAGTCGCAGTTGATGGAAACCCGCCGCGATCTCTTGTCCTCGGTGGCCGGCGAGATCGACACGATGACGGGCGGCAGACGTATGGACCGTGTCATGCGAAGTGTTGGGGAAAGCCTTGCAGAAATCGCGACCAAAACGGGCCGTAAGACCGGTGCGTGGAAAGCGGCGTCCGACGCGGCGGAGGCGCTAGATACCGAATTGCAGAGCGTTTCTGCGCAAGTTCAGACGCTCGATAAAGCGCTACGCGATCGCAAGCAGGCAGAGGCCACTTTGACGCGTCTTGAGAACCCCGACGCCAAAGCGCGACGAGATGGTGCGTTCTTGGCGGCAAAAAACGCGATGGAAGACGCGAGCGCACATGTCGGTGCTGTCAAAGCTGCGCAACAAGAACATGATTTGGCCAGCCTGAAGTCGCAGAACGCCAAGGCGGACTTGGATGCATTCCTGAAGGCAATCGACACCCTTCAAACGGCGAAGATGCACGCTAAGGATAGCCTTGTTAAGGCGACTGAGGCCAAGATTGAGGCGGGGCGTCTAAAGCAGATTTTGGACGCGGCACAGACACATCATACCACGGCAACCCAATCCGTTGCTGCTGCACGCAAACAACTTGATAATACGCGCAGCCAATTGTCGGCTCGCAAGGCGAAGACCGAGGTTGCACAGCTTGCCGATCAAATCGCCAAGGCTAAGGCTTCGTTGGAAAAGCGAGACGGTGCGCGCGCCGTGACCAAGGCGTCAAGTGCGACGTCGGACTGGTTGCGGCGTGCTGAAGAGGCTCGGGGAGAGGTCACCAAACGTGCCGCTTTCGTTGATGCGCAAACCACGACACTGAGCATCGCGTATGAGGGTAAAGCACGCATCACGCAAAATGGTGCACCCCTTTTGGCGGATCAACCCGTTGTTCTTGATGGTGACACTGAGCTGGATTTGCCGGGAATTGGGGCGATGACAATTCACGCCAAGGCCGTGGGCGACGATGGCCGGAAACTGTTGACCGCAGCACAAGACGCTCTCAATGCGATCCTCTTGGAGGTGGGTGCAAAAACAATGCAAGATGCCCGTGCATTTGCAACCACGCGCGCAGAAGCCGCCGCAAAAGTGGACTTGGAGCAGGCGATATTGGACACGCTCGCGCCAAATGGGATCGAAACGCTGCAGGCCGCAAAGGCCGAGGTCGATCTGGCAGCAGTCGACGCAGATAATACAATCCTGCCGACCATTTCCGATTTGGAGGCGCTTGTTGTGCAATCCGAAGAGGCCGAAGGTGCTGCGCGGCAACAGGTGAGCGTTGCGGACGCAGACTATGCCATTGCGCGTGAAGGATCTGCCAATCGACAGGCAATAGCGGAGGCAGCGCGAGGGGTTTTGGAACGTGCGGAAACCAGTGCTGGACCAGTCGAGACACGCGATAGCCTTCGCGCCGATCGCTTGCGATTGCAGGCGCAGGAGCACGCGGCGTTGATGAAGGCTGAGACCGATCTGCAGGCCGTGATTGCCGCCGCGCCAGATCTGGACACGGCTGCAGCCGAATTGAAACGCGCCGAGGATGCCGTGGCCGCAGCACGTCAAGAACGCGCACAACTTGGCGAACGGCTCGCAGCGCTCTCTTCGGAAATTCGCACATTGGCAGGGAACGGGATTGAGGAACGGCGTGATGAGTTGGCTGGCGAGCTCGAAGCGGTCAGAGCATCTGAGGCCCGCTTTGCCCAACAGGCTGCCGCCCTGACACGCCTGCAAACCGCACTGGACGCCGAGCGCGATGCTGCACGCGATACCTATTTCGGGCCAGTGCAAGAAGAGCTCAAGCCGCTTCTATCGATTTTGCACCGAGATGCCGCACTCAGCTTTGATAGCGAAAGCCTCTTGCCGACAGGGCTGATGCGCGATGCGGAAGAAGAGACGCTCGACGACCTCTCGGGCGGCACAAAAGAGCAGATCGCCATTCTAACGCGGCTGGCTTTTGCACGTCTATTTGCCCGCAAAGGCCGCCATATGCCGATTATTCTGGACGACGCTTTGGTCTACTCAGACGATGACCGTATCATCAAAATGTTCACGGCACTGACGCGGGTCGCCCGAGATCAGCAAATTATCGTGTTCTCGTGTCGTCAACTGGCGTTCCAAGATTTGGGCGGTGCGCGGCCTAAGGTCGAGATCCTAGACGCGTAGTGGTGGCCTCTGAGAATTAGACGCGCTTCAATTCTATGAACGGTTCAGGAGTTACTTGCCCCCGATACATTCTGGCAAATCAATAAGTAATCGTCCGGAGTTGAAATTACGCTGCCGACCAAACCAGACCTTCGTGGCTATCGCAGCGAAGGTCGGCAGTGAGCCCAAAGTGTCCATCTGCTATGTGACAAAACACAGCAAAGCACAGGTTACTGAAAAATCGGTGAAGCTACCATTTGGCTTGGCCATCTTTTATTTTTGAATACTAGATGCTGCGCAATTGATGCCGATCCAGCAGCGCCAATAGGGTCGATTGTGCTTGTGTCCGGTGTGCATGGTGGATGCGATAAGCCACATCTGCCTGGCCGCTTTGAATTGCGTCCAGCACTTGGCGGTGATCGTGGTTTGATTTATGGGGCTTTTCGCGCATAAACAGCGTCATTGCACGGGCGCGGCGCACTTGATCGGCCATCATGGACACAACGCTCATGATGCGGGTATTGCCACCGAGGCGCACGAGTTCCGAGTGAAATTGATCATCCGCATCAGCCCAAGCGCGCATATCATCTGCTTCGAGGGCACTGTCCATGTTGTCGATTGCACGAGCGAGCCCGACAAGCTCGGCTTCGCTGTATCCCGCTTGCGCCGCGTTACGTGCGGCGACACTTTCGAGTGCCGTCAGGACTTCGTAGATCTCGCGCATATCAACGGGCGAAATGACAAGAATGCGCACACCCTTGCGCGGGCGCATTTCAAGCAACCCCTGCGCTTCAAGCGCTAGTGCCGCTTCGCGAATGGGCGTGCGTGACATGTTCAGCCTGAGTGCAAGTTCACTCTCCAGGTGGTTTGATCCGCCCGCAAGTTCGCCACTAAAGATCAACTGGCGCAATTCGTCTATAGCGCGATGGCTACTAGAAATTGATTTCCCCGCACGGTCTTCCATCGGTTAAAACTCTCAATTTCTGTTCCTTATCTGCTGAAGCATATATCGCCTCTTCAATACGGATGACCGTCAAATAGTCACGGGCTTCATTCTCGAACTTTGTTCCGTCCAAAATCCCGCAAATAACATGAGATTGCAAGTGATGAACGCAATCGCCACCAAAGCCGACCCACTCTTGTGCCGCCAGAACGGTTGTCAGGTCCATTGTTGAATGTTTGCGCAAATGCACCGCCCCGTCGCCAGTCAAGGTCAATGCGCCTTCGGTGCCCTCGATTAACCCTTCGCCCATCGTGCAGCGTAGATTTTGTGCCGCATGATCAAGATGACGGTTGCCGTCGAGCAAGGCACGCGCCCTATTGGGATGATCAAACAGAACATAGCCCGCATCTTCGCCCGCGATCACGGGGTTCATTTTGCGCAGGTCGGCGTAGACTGCTGTGGGGTCGCCGAGCAGATACCGGAACGTATCAATATAGTGCACACCCGTTTCGTGGATCAGCAGCTTTTCCATCTCTTGGAAATACGGCTGGCGATCAAGATATGCGCGTGGTCCCTGTCCGTCGCCGGGGCGCAGGCGGAATGTAACCTGCTGGACCGTGCCAACTGCACCGTCATCAATCGCCGCCTTGATCGCGCGATACCACGGTTGGAACCGGAAATTCTCGTGCACGATAATGCGCGCGCCTGCGGCCTCGGCCAGTGCTGTGATGCTTTCTGCTTCGGCCAGATCGTTGCAAAACGGTTTCTGGCAAATCATCGTTTTGATCCCCGCCGCCAGCGCAGTTTTGATCGTTGCCGCATGGGCTACGGGCGGCAGGATAATGTCCAGCAGATCGGGTGTGGTTTCCGCCAACATCACATCAAGATCGGAATAGGCAGGCAAGCCCGTTGCCTGTGCTTTCTCGAAATCGCGGTTACATGATCCAACCAGCGTGACGCGCGCCATGCGCGCCCAACTGCCGTAATGAAACTGGCTGAAATAGCCCGCACCTATGCATGCAACCCGAACGGTCATACCGACAGCTCGTTGAGAATTGCCAAGCCGATAGAGTCCGTCGACCCCGTGCCGCCCAGATCAGGCGTTAAACCGTCACCGCGTGCGATCACGTCTTCGACTGCATTTTGCAAACGCGCACCATCTTTCATCATCCCCGCATTGTTGTGTTTTGTGCCCAGCCAATCCAGCATCATCGCGCCAGACAGGATCATGGCCATCGGATTTGCCTTGCCCATGCCCGCAATATCGGGCGCGGACCCGTGGCATGGCTGGAACACTGCATTGTGCAGGCCGATATCAGCGGATGGTGCGACACCAAGCCCGCCCATCAGGCCAGCACCCAAATCTGACAAAATGTCGCCAAACATGTTTTCGGTTACCAAGACATCAAAATCCCATGGCTTTTGCACCATCCAAAGCGCGGTCGCATCCACATAGGCGTGATCGGCGACCAGCTCGGGGAAATCCTTGGCGATACCATCAAAGATGTCACGGAAAAACGCAAACGCGCGAAACACGTTCGCCTTGTCCACACAGGTCACGCGGCCAGCCCCGTGCCCTTTGGCCTTGCGTTCACCCGCCAGCTTAAAGGCAAACTTGAACAGTTTTTCGGAAATATCGCGGGTGATCAGAAGGGTTTCGCGGGCCTCGTCCTGCGTGACCTCGCCGCTTCCTTGAGAATAAAACAGACCTTCGGTGCTTTCGCGGATCAAGACGAAATCAACCTCGCGGCCTTCGGGCATATTCAAAGGTGTGCGTTGACCAGGGAAAATGCGCACAGGACGCACGCCTGCAAACAACGTGAGCGCCTTGCGAAGCTCGATCTGTGGTGAAATTTCGGTGCCATCATCATAACGCACAGAGGGCAAACCCATCGCAGACAGCAAAATCGCATCTGATTGCCGCGCTATGTCCATCGACGCTTTGGGCAGCGATTCACCCGTTTGCGCATAGTGGGCCGCACCCGCAGGACAATCTATGAACGACAACTCATATGTGCTTTGAGCGGTCATCCTTCGCAGGATCTCCACGGTGGGCCGCATAATTTCAGGGCCGATCCCGTCGCCATCAAATACTGCGATATCAAAACTATTTTCCATATGATCCCTCGTTCCGGTCTGCCCACTTGGGCTGTATAATTTGTGTGGTGTTTCTCAAGTTGACAACGCATTATTTAATGCATACATAAATAAATGCAACAGTAAACGAACACCGATTGAAAGACTTCAGGGAGGAAGCGAAATGAAAACGACTTTTGGACGGATTGCCGCTGTGGCGGCACTTGTAACGGGAATGGGCACGGCCGCGATGGCGCAAGAATATCCATTCCGTGACATCACAACGGCGGTGGTTTGGGGCGCAGGCGGCGGCACCGATAGCATCAACCGCATGATTATGGCTGAGATGGAAAAGCACCTGCCAGTCAGCATCAACGTGACCAACCAAACGGGCGGCGTCGCGGGGTCAAACGGCATGGTCTACGTGCAAAACCAAGCCGACGATGGTTACACACTTGCGGGTATCTCCGAATCCAACGTGACCGCAGCAGTGCAGGGTGGCTGGGACCAGCGCTTTGATTTCTGGTTCCCGTTCATCGTTGGCGGATCGCCAGATTTGATCTCTGTGCCAACAGCAAGCCCCTACACGACGCTCGCCGAATTGGTTGAGGCCGCAAAGGCAGCGCCAGGTTCCATTCCTGCTGCCGCATCTGGCGCAGGCTCCATCCACCACCTCAACTTGCTGGCCATTCAGAACGGCACAGGCGCAGTGTTCAACTTCATTCCTTACGACGGTTCCGCCGCTGGGCAAGAAGCTGCGATGGCAGGCGAAGTTGCCTTGGTCGTTACATCTTTGGCCGAGCAAGCCGCGTTGATTGCGGGCGGCGAATTGCGTCCGCTGGCAATGCTTACCCCGGATGAGGTAACAATCGGAGACCTCACAGTGCCCTCCGCATTCGACCTGTATGACGGGCTGGACCAATACTTGCCACTCAAGCAAGCGATTGGTTTTGCAGTCGCCAACTCTGCGTCTGATGATATCAAGGCCGTGCTGGTCGACGCATTCGACAAGGCAATGGCAGGCGAGACAGTGGCCACATGGGCTGCGGCCAACAACTATGACATCGGTGGCCAATCGGGCGCAGAGGCGTCGGCATTGTTCGCAAATTTGGAAGAAACCTTCGCTTGCACGCTCAAAGATTTGGGTGCAGCCGAAGTAGATCCTTCCACATTGGGCATCACCTGCGAATAAGCAGGACTGAAAACTAACAATCGGGGCGCGCACCACATGCGCCCCGATTTTCAGCGACACTCACCGGCAAAGGGGCCCGCCCGTGGACAATTTCGACGACATCGCAGTACTGCGCACCCGTGATTTTTGGGCCGCATTGGTCCTGATTATCGTTTCGGGATTCTTTTTGTGGCGCACCAGCTACATCCCACTTTTTGGCGGAAACCGCGCGGGTGTCAGTGGCGCGAGCTGGTATAACTCTGCCGCCATCGTCCCGTTAGGTGTCTTTGGGGCTATGTTTGTTCTGGCAATCATCTTGCTGGTGATTGCAGTCCGCGCAGGCGGCGCGAAAACCGCGCTAACCTCGGTCGGCATCGGGTGGAACAAATTTGAGGCGATCCGCTTCACCACCATCGGCATCACAATCGGGTTCTATATTGCAGGCCTTGTGCCGCGCGTCGATTTCATCCTAAGCAGCGGCCTGTTGATCACCGCCCTTATTTACGGGTTTCACAAGGGCGAACCGCGCCGCATGATCATAGCCGCCATCGCGGTTTTTATCCCCGCGACTTACGCGCTTATTATGCATCTGCCGCAGTCCCAATGGAGCAAACCGCACGATGACGATTGGCTGACACTTGCTGTTTGGATTGTCCTAAGCGTGATTGCATGGCGCGGTCCAAGAGACAGGGTTGCGCGCGCTGTGCCCGTGATTGCGATCACCGCGCCGCTTGTTCTTGTCTGCGCGATGGCCTTCGGATTTCGCCAAAACGTGCCCAACCGCGGCGGTCTGATTTTTAGCCAGATCGAGTATCAATATTACGTCAATATTCGCCCGATCTGGAGAAACTGATGGACTTCTTTTTCGCTCAACTGTCGGGCTTTGGTGGCGCGTTTTATGATCTGGCAAGTGACCCCGTCACGTATATTTATCTGATCTCGTCTGTATTTCTTGGCATCGTTTTCGGTGCATTGCCGGGATTGACCGCGACACTGGCAGTCACAATCCTCACCGGCTTTTTTGGCAACAAAATCCCTTTGGATTATGCGCTTATCGCCCTGCTTGGCGCATATGTCGGCGCAATTTACGGCGGCTCGTACCCGACGATCCTGCTGAACATTCCTGGCACGGCGGCCTCTGCGGCGACGGCGATGGATGGCTACCCCTTGGCGAAACAAGGGCGCGGCGGCGAGGCATTGGGGTTGACCACCACGGCCAGCTTCATCGGCACGCTGATAGGCACGTTTGCATTGCTGGTCTTCGTTTGGCTTCTCCTGATGGTGTCCAAGAATATCGCCAGCCCTGAAAAGGCACTCCTCGCGCTCTTTGGCATCTTGTTATCGGGCACGCTCATGTCCGAAGATCTGGTGATCAAAGGCTGGATCGCGGGGCTGATCGGTTTGGCGATGGCGATGGTCGGGCTTGACCCGCTGCTATCCGAGCCGCGCTATACCTTCGGCTGGTCCTATCTGCTTTCTGGATTTCAGGTTGTGCCTGTCCTCATGGGCGCCTTCGCGATTCCGCAGATCATCGAGGGGCTGCGCACCATGGACGTCGGCAAGATGGTGCAGCTTGAGGGACGGATTTTGCCGAACCTCAAAACCATCCGCAAGCACATGCCCACAATCGCGCGCTCTGGCGTCATCGGCACAGGTGTTGGCGCCCTTCCGGGTGTCGGCGAGGACGTGGCAGGCTGGGTCAGCTACGGCGTTGGCAAGTCAGTCAGTCCCGATGGCAAGAACTTCGGGAAAGGGTCCATCGAGGGGCTTTTGTGTTCCGAGACCGCCAATAACGCCTGCATCGGTGGCGCGCTTATTCCGCTGCTTGTGCTTGGTATTCCGGGCTCTCCGCCTGCCGCCGCGCTCATGGGTGCGTTCACGATCAACAACATCATTCCGGGCCCGACGATTCACCCTGAGATCATCCTGCGTGTTGTCGCCATCATGGTCATGGCATCCTTCACAATGTTCATCATGGGGCTGTTTACCGCCCGTATCTTTATCAAAATCCTGCGCATTCCACAGACCGTGTTTCTACCCATCGTGATGGTCCTGACCACCATTGGCTCGTTTAGCGTTGGCGGCGGCATCAACGATCTTTACCTCATGCTCGGTGTCGGGTTCGTCGCGTTCTTTATGAACATGCTACGCTATCCCATTGCGCCACTTGTCATCGGGGTTATTCTTGGTGGACTGTTTGATGAAACATTCCGCAGGTCTCTGCTTATTGCTGATGGTGATCTTTCGGTCTTTATCAGCAGGCCCGGTGCTGCCATCTTGCTCACATTGAATATCTTGCTGATCATGTCGCAACTGCCCGTGATCCGCTGTGTTTTCGCGCGTTTGCTCAGAAAGGTTGCCTGATGCCCTATGCTGTTGTCGTCACGTTCGTGGTCAAACCAGAGGCGCTTGCGGAATTCATGCCGCTGATGCACGTCAATGCGCAGGCCAGTCTCGCCCATGAAGAGGGCTGTTTGCAATTCGACGTCGCCACCGACCCCGACCGTGCGGGCGAGGTTTTTCTCTATGAGATTTATGCTAATCGGGCGGCCTTTGATGCGCATCTGGCATCGACGCACTTCAAAACGTTTGATGCCGCTGTGGCCAATATGATCGCGTCGAAAGAGATAAGGACCTATGCGCAGGTGGCGCAATGACCAGTTGGGACGTGCATGCCGTCAAATACGCCGACCGCAACGCACGGACCCGCGCCGATAGTTTTTTGTTTGACGACAATCACGATGCGCCCCATGCGATGGATTACTTCATCTGGGTTTTGCGGCGCGGGGCCGAGGTTATCGTCGTTGATACGGGCTATGATATGGCCGAGGCAAAGGCACGCGATCGCCCTATCCGCATGGACCCCGCAGAGGCGCTTATGCCATTAGGGATCAGACCTGCGGATGTGACTACGGTGATCGTGACCCATTTGCACTATGATCACGCGGGCGGGCTTCACCTGTTTCCCAATGCAACCCTGCACATGCAAGCCGCCGAAATGGCTTTTGCGACAGGTCCATGCATGTGCCACGACACCCTGCGGATGCCATTCAGTGCAGGGCATATTTGCGAGGCGGTCAAACGGCTATATGCGGGGAAAGTGATCTTTCACGACGGCGAGGCGCAAGTGGCCGAAGGCGTGACGGTGCATTGCATCGGTGGCCATTCGCGCGGGTTGCAATGCGTGCGCGTGCAAACAGATGTGGGCTGGATGGTGCTGGCATCTGACGCGGCGCATTACTACGAAAACTTTATGGCGCAAAAGCCGTTCCCGATTGTGGTTGATCTGCAAAACATGCTCGACGGGTTTGGCACGCTTAAACGGCTGGCCAGCACGACCAACCTTATCATCCCCGGCCATGATCCGCTGGTCCGTGAGCTGTTTCCTGCGGGCGTCGCCCCCCATATCACGCGGTTGGATCAAGGCCCCTTGAAAGACATTCCACAATGAAAATTGGCGTTATCGCAGATGATTTCACCGGCGCATCCGACATCGCGCTGACCCTCGCACTTGGCGGCATGAGCACCGTGCAATACGTCGGCGTGCCAACCGGTGTGGCTGATGATGTGGACGCGGGCGTGGTCGCGTTAAAATCGCGCACCATTGATGCAGCTGATGCAATTACACAGTCGCTAGCGGCCTGTGATTGGCTTTTGGCCCAAGGTGCTGTGCAAATCATCTTCAAGGTCTGCTCCACATTCGACAGCACCGCAGAGGGCAACATCGGCCCGGTGGCCACCGCTTTAGCCGCGCGTTTGGGCGAGACCCAGATCATCGTTTGCCCCGCATTTCCTGAAAACGGGCGTAGTGTCTATCAAGGCCATTTGTTCGTGAACGACGGGTTGGTGAGCGAAAGCGGGATGCAGGATCACCCGCTAACACCCATGACAGACGCCGACCTGCGCCGCGTGCTCGCCGCTCAAACCGATTGGCCCGTTGCCCATATCGACTTTCGCACCGTTGATCGTGGCGCGGATGCAATTGGTTTGGCCATGCCCACAAGCCCCGCGATGGTCATTGTGGATGCGGTGCGCGACGTCGATCTTGTCCAAATCGGTGCCGCTGCAAAACACCGTAAGCTGCTGGTTGGTGGATCGGGCATCGCAATCGGACTGCCCGCCAACTTTGGCCAAGCACCCAGCACACCGCAATGGTCTGGCATCACCGGAAAGGCTGCAATCCTGTCTGGATCATGCAGCCGCGCCACCCGCACCCAAGTGCAGACCTACACTGGCCCCAAACGCGAAATCACAGCCGCGCAAGTCGTGGACGGGACCGTGGACGCAAATGGCCTGGCCGATTGGATCGTGTCAACCGACGGCGCACCGCTGATATATTCCTCCGCCGATCCCGATGTCGTGCGAGCCGCCCAAGACACCTACGGGCGCGATGTGGTGGCGCAGCGCATTGAAGCCTTGTTCACCGACCTGACCACCTGCCTCGTGCAACGCGGTGTTAAACGCTTGATCGTGGCTGGGGGGGAAACATCTGGCGCTGCTGTGGCAGGCCTGAATGCACAGGCGTTGCGCATTGGGCCAAAACTGGCTGCGGGTGTTCCTGCAATGCGCGTGGAAGGCACGGATATTGCTGTCGCTCTGAAATCGGGCAACTTTGGCGGTCCGGGCTTCTTTACCGAAAGTCTGCATTTGATGGAGCAACCCACATGAGCGAGATCGTCAAGATGCGTGACCAAATCGCGACCTTCGCCAAGTCGATCTATGATCGTGGGCTGACGTCGGGATCAACCGGCAACATTTCGGCGCGGCTCTCGGATGGCACGGTTCTTATGACCCCGACGGGCAGCTCAATGGGGTTTCTGGACCCTGCGCGTATCAGCCATTTGTCGGCAGATATGGTGCTATTATCGGGCGACGCCCCTACCAAAGAAGTCCCCCTGCATACCGCATTTTACGATACGCGCAGTGAGACAGGCGCGGTTGTGCATCTGCATTCGTGTCATTCGGTGGCGCTGTCGATGATGCGTGATACCGACCCTGAAGATGTGATCCCCGCGTTGACACCCTATCCGATCATGCGACTGGGCCGCGTCAAATTATTGCCGTTTTTCCTGCCAGGTGATCCGGAAATGGGCGAAGCGGTGCGGGGGCTTGCAGGCAAACGGTCGGCCGTGTTGCTTGCCAATCACGGACCTGTTGTGGCGGGCAAAGACCTTGAAGCAACCGTCTATGCGACGGAAGAACTTGAAGAGGGTGCAAAGCTGGCGATGATGACGCGCGGGATGGATAGGATTGGCCTATGTTCCGAAGACGTCGTAAATCTACGCCTTAAGTATCCCACCTAAAACTATAGGCACCACCTAGTTTCACGCCAACGATAATGAGATTAACTCTCTTCAGACCTGTCCGTTGCGGGCGCTGGCGTGGGGCTAAGTTTGGTGATCTGCGCATATAGATCGTCCGGCAATTCCAGATCAATAGCATCCAGTGATGGCTGCAATTGGGATGCATTGCGTGCGGAAATCAATGCCGATGTGACCGCCGAATGCTTTGCGACCCATGCCACGGCTAGCGTTGTGGCAGGGATACCGGACCTTTGCGACAATGCGCTGAGACCGCGCGCCGCCTTGTGCATCCACGGTTGCCCATAGCGCGCCGCATAGGTGCGATCATCCTTAAGACGGCCCGCAGCCCCATCAACGTATTTCCCTGTCAAAAGCCCACCACCCAAAGGTGAAAAAGGACAAACAGCGATATCCTGATCCTCGCAGGCTGGCAGAATCTCGACCTCAACCTGCCGCTTCACGAGGTTATACATTGGCTGGCAAACGTCGATCTGCGTGCCGAACTTTGCACAAACGGCCTGCGCTTTCATGATCTGCCATGCTGCGAAATTTGACACACCAATATGGCGGATCATCCCCCGAGACTGCATCTCGGCCAAGGTGCCAAAGGTCTCTTCCAGCTCTGTCTCGGCATCGAACCGGTGCAGATAATACAGGTCGATGACGTCGATCCCCAACCGCTTGCGGCTTTTCTCATAGGACGCGCGCAGGTTCTGTGCTGAGGGCGGGCGATCATTCGGGGCCTTCGTGGCGACGAGGCTATCATCGGCGACAGGGGCCACCAACGGGCCTAAGATGCGCTCGGATTCACCACCCGTATAGCTGTAGGCCGTGTCGAAGTGATTAATCCCGGCGCTAATACACATCTCAAACATTTCGCGCGCGCTATCTTCATCCGCGTTTCGGCCAAATTGCATGGCACCAAATCCCAAGCGAGAGATCGGCGTTCCATTTTTTGTCTCTAGGCGTTTCATAGAAATGCTTTCTTTAGGGGCAGGTGGTATCAGGCTTTCTATTGTGTATTTATTAATGCATACATAGTCAACTTATGCGATGCTGAAAATGATATATTCGAATACTGGGAGACACCGTGATATGCGGTTTAGTTCGAGGGCCGCTGTAACTGGCAACGCCAAATTTCTCGAAATTACTTTTTAAGGATACCGCATGACCAAATGGAACACTGTTGCCTGCACTGGCGAACCGCATTGTCGGCACGAATGTGGCTTTGCAGAGTTAAACGGCAAGTTCTACCTTTTTGGGGGCCGCCGTGTGCAGCCCGTTGATATTTTTGACCCCGAGACCAAAATATGGACCCACGGCAGCCCGCCGCCAATTGAGGTTCATCACTTTCAACCGGTGGTGGTCGGCTCCGAGATCTGGATGATCGGCACCATGACGGGCCTGTTCCCGCGTGAAACGCCATTGGAAGCGGTCCTGATCTACCAACCGGACACAGACACCTGGAAAACAGGTCCTGAAATTCCTGTTGACCGTCGCCGTGGGGCCTCTGGCTGCGCGATGCACAGTGATGGCTGGATTTATGTTGTCGGCGGTATCGTTGATGGCCACTACTCTGGAACACAGGCTTGGTTTGACCGGATCAATCCGGCAACCGGCGAATGGCAAATATTACCGGATGCGCCAAACAAGCGCGATCATGCGCCCTGTGCGATCGTCGGAAATGCCCTCTACTTTTTTGGCGGACGTGAGTCTGGGCGACATAACGGGCAAGACTTCGAGGCCATGTTTGGCCACACGATAGGTGATGTGGATGTCTATGATTTCGCCACATCGGCGTGGTCCGTGCACCCGGAACTCTTACCGATTGAAACCGCTGCTGGCGGCACAGGTGTGGTCAACGGCAAAATCCATTACGTGGGCGGCGAGGCGGCCCGCAAAGAAGCCTTCAAAGAAATGCAGATATTTGACACCACCGTCGGGCGTTGGTCGGTTGGCCCATCATTGAACCGCGCACGGCACGCCACGAATTGTTGCGTTTATGACGGAAAGCTATGGATCGCAGCAGGCAGCGGTGCACGTGGCGGTGAGCCAGAGTTGACCAGCATTGAATATCTCGAAATATCCTAGAAACTTGCGCAACATTTTCCGCAAGCACGGCAATGAGCCTAAATCGTAGACTTTGGGCCGGTTACCAAAAGAGAGTATTCGGTTCATCATTCCGATTGAGCCGCTATGATTTACGTCGTAAAGCGCCGAACCAGCCCATTGCACGGGGTCGGTTCAATAACTGCATTGTCCGCAGTCTGTGAATTCAACCTCTGATCCCTACTGCACTCTGCACGAATGTCTGGTTTTCCCGCCGCGCGGCAGCACCGAATTTTACGCTGACGCAGCGTTTTCCACGCTGCGAGCGCATGCAGCAGGAGAACCGAATTCACACATTGGGCTCCAAGCCGCCTTTTGCTTTTGCAGAAACACTTGATGACGCGCCAGCGGCGAAGCCGTCATTAGTTTTTAGGCTATAATACGTCGTCAGCGCTGTGTTGATGTTTGGGCAGGAGGGTTGGATGGAGGGCAAATCATGCCAAGAGTTCAACTTCCCGCGGTCACCCCAAAACGAAGAGCCTGGAATAAGGGCCGCCTCGTCGGGCAAAAGCGCCCGCTTCTACCAAAACCGGTCTGGGCCATCCGCGCTCGCCTCGAACTAGCGGGTAATCTCCGCGATCTCGCATTGTTCAACGTCGCAATAGATAGCAAGTTACGCGGTTGCGACTTGGTGTCACGACAGGTCATTGACCTACTCAGGGACGACAGAATGCGTGAAAGAGTGTCCGTCGTTCAAAGTAAAACGAACAAGCCTGTGCAGTTTGAACTGGCTGAAAACACGCGAGAAACTGTGACCAACTGGATTAAGTCTCCGGAAATGATCGGGTGTCAGTTCTTATTTCCGAGCCGTTTTCATGATCGCCCGCACATATCAACACGCCAGTATGGGCGCTTGGTTCGGGACCTCGGTTGTCTCGATTGGTTGGGAACCTAGTGGCTACGGCATCCATTCTATGCGCCGCAGCGAAGGTGGCGGAAATTTATCGCAAGACAGGCAACCTGCGTGCTGTTCAGCTGTCGCGAGGCCACACAAAAATTGATAGCACCGTCAGATATCTGGGGGTCGAGATTGACGACGCGCTGAGCATTTCCGAGCGGATTGATATCTGAGAATTCTGACGAACGGTTGGGGCCGTTCGTCATTTCGAAGCGGTCTTGATCGTTTGATACTTCCTACGGCAGCGCTGAGCCCACACCAGAAGTGCCAAATTCGCGCTGCGTGCACTCGCAGCGCGAAGAATGCTGCGGGTGCGCGAACTTCGGTGCTGCTGCGCGGCGGTGAATCCGGTCATTCATACAGTCTGCAGCAGATCTGAAGCCGTGAATTCACACATCGCGGGACGAGGACGAAACCTACCTTGCCTCTCCAAAGACCAATGGCCGCTTTCGTCTGGATGCAATTGCAGCGAAAAACAGCATGCTTTCGCCGGTTGACTATGAAATCAAACAAAGAAAATGAACGAGGCATGCGTCTAGGAAATTAGGGGCACCCCAAGATGACTAAATATGCCAAATCGAATCGTCAACGGGGATCTATGATGATTGCGTGCGGTGGTTTCTTCCGACCCCATTAAAGAAGGTACTCACTGTGTTGGTAACGGCCAGTTCAACATCGATATCAAGGGGTTCACCGTAAACGAATTTACGAATTGCGATGTAAAATACCGCTCCGTGCAATCCCCAAAACAACTCGAGTTCCTCTTCGCTTAACGGGTCAAGGTCGGAGGCCGAGCTAAATTCTTGACGTAATTCCAGTGCCGCTGGGCGAATAATTTTGGTGCGAATGATGTAGAGATACCGCTCTGTCAATCCATAGGACTTCAGTCCTGAGGAGACAAAAATCCTGACCCAATCATAGTCAAAAACACGGTCGGCATATGCGATATAGAATTGCGTCATACGGTCTTGCAGGCTCAGACTTCGGTCCAGTATCAAAAGCTCCCACTCTGGATTCCACCGTTTGACATAAACGTGGTCGTAAACCCTTTCGATCAAAGCATCTTTACTTTCAAAATGCTTATAGATCACCGCGTGTGAGACGCCCATCCGCTTTGCAAGTTCACGGGTTTTACCTTCAAACCCACATTCGGCAAAGAAGCGGGCTGCCTCGGAGACGATCAGCTTTTCGCGGTCGGCGCTACGCATGTTTTTACGTCGCGGGATGTCGTCACTTTTACTGCTGTCGGTCAATGTCATCTGTCTCTTGCCTAATCTTTGAAAAGTATAACCTGAATTGCGGTAATTACCAAGTGGTCACTTTTTTCTTGACGGACGATATGTCCCACGCTTATCAAAAGTGACCGCTTGGTTACAAGTTCAAGCAAGCGGTTACCTGGGAGGGGAATAACGTGAAGTCACCAGCGTTTGAATACATGCGGGCTGCAAGCATCGCGGACGCAATGGCCGCCTTTGCGGAGGCAGATGGTGACGCAGTTTATCTATCGGGGGGGCACAGTGTTGTGCCGTCTTTGGCTCTACGCTTGCAAGCGCCGGCCCTAATGGTTGACCTATCCGAGATCACGACACTTTCCGGCATTTCACTTGAAGACGGATGGCTTCGTATTGGGGCAATGACGCGCCACGTTCAGGCAATCACGGATCCTTTGATCAACACATACGCCCCGCTTTTTACAGCTGCGGCCCCATATGTTGCCCACCCAGCGATACGTAATCGCGGCACTTTAGGGGGAAGTCTGGCACATGCAGACCCCGCGTCGGAGTTCCCTGCAGTTGCTGTGGCCATTAAGGCCGAGCTTGAGATCGCGTCGCCAACCGGAGTCCGTCGCGTCCCAGCGGACGACTTCTTTCTTGATATTTATGAAACGGCGATCGCGCCTGGAGAGATTCTGCAAGCAATCTATGTCCCTGTCCCCGTTGCCGGACAGGTCATTGGCTTTGATGAGATCGCGCGACGGCGCGGTGACTACGCGATGGTCGGCGCTGCGGTTCAGGCCGTCATCACGGACGGCCTTGCAGATCATGTGAGTATTGCGCTGTTCTCCGTGGGTGACCGCCCTACGCGCGCCGTGTCAAGTGAAGCAGCTTTAAATGGGCGCGTGATTGACAAAGCGTCAATTGCAGCCGCCCAAGCAGCCCTATCTGACGATTTGTCGCCCACGGATGATCCGCAGTTTCCTGCCCACATGCGTGTGCATTTGGCCCGCGTCCTGCTGGGGCGCGTCTTGTCAAATCTGAAGGTAGTTGCATGAAAACCGAGATTACTTTGACAGTCAATGGCGAGGCCGTGCGAGAAGCTGTCGCACCCCGCACAAGCCTTGCGGACCTACTACGTGACGACCTGCGGCTAACAGGGACCCATTTGGGTTGCGAAATGGGATCGTGTGGTGCGTGCCTCGTGATGCTGAATGGCGCGCCTGTGCATGCCTGTTTGGTGCTGGCAGTCCAAGCGTCCGGCCACACCGTGGAGACGGTTGAAGGGCTGAACGAAAGCGGCGAAATCGCAGATCTTCAGCAGCATTTTTACGAACGCAACGCCTTGCAATGCGGGTTCTGCACAAGCGGTATGATGATGTCCGCCCAAGCCCTTTTGGCGGCGAACTCTGCGCCGACACGCGATGAAATCCGAGACGCATTGTCAGGGAATTATTGTCGCTGCACGGGATACGAAGCGATCATAGATGCGATTTCGGCCACAGCCGCGCAGCGTAATACAAATGCGGGGGAAGCCCAATGACATCCCAAAAAACGCATATCGGTCAGTCATACCGACGCGAAAACGCATTGCGCCACCTCTCGGGGCGCGGTCAATTTGTAACCGATTTGGCTCTTCCGCGCATGTTGCACGCCGCCTTTGTGCGCAGCCCTATGGCCAGAGGGAAGATTGTGGAATTGGACGTTGACGATGCCGCGGGATCACCGGGTGTCGTGCGGGTGTTCACGGCAGAAACGCTAAACGGAAAATGTGAGCCTTGGGTCGGGACATTGGACCACTTCGCAAACATGCAAAGTAGCGCACAAAATATGTTGGCCGATCGCGAGGTGTTATGGGTCGGCCATCCTGTGGTTATGATCATCGCCCACAGCCGCGCAGAAGCAGAAGACGCCTGCGAATTGGTTGTGATGGAAATTGAGGATGACATGGCGGTCGTTGACGGTGATGCCGCATTGATCGAAGGCTCGCCAATGGCATCAAGCGGAATCACCAGCAATATGTGTTTCCAAACAGTGCTGGAAACGCCCGCTGTGGATGATGCCTTCGCGCGGGCCGCACATGTTGTCGAAGGCAGTTTTACCTTTGGTCGTCACACCGCTGTCACGCTGGAACCGCGCGCGATTATTGCGGATTTTGATCCCTCAACGGGTCAGCTTAATGTGCATCACGCCACCCAGACACCCTATCAGTTTCAAGACGTCTACGCTCGACACTTCGGATTGTCCGAAGGTAAGGTGCGGGTGATTGCACCCGACGTTGGCGGGTCTTTCGGAATGAAGCTGCATGTTTATAACGAGGAAATGGCGACAGTCGCAGCCAGCCTCACCTTAGGCCGCCCTGTGCGGTTTGTGGCCGACAGGCTTGAAAGCTTTGTGTCTGACATACATGCGCGTGATCACCGTGTTACCGCGCGCATGGCATTGGATGCAGACGGCATTATTCTCGCGATGGATGTCGATGACATGACCCAGATCGGGGCATTTTCGACATATCCTCGCACCAGTGCGGCCGAAGGTAACCAGGTCATTCGCCTTATGGGCGCCCCGTACCGTATGCTAGATTATCGCGGACGGCTTTCGGTTGTGTTTCAAAACAAAGTACAAACCAGCCAATACCGAGCCGTTGGCCACCCGATTGCATGCGCGGTGACCGAAGCTCTTGTTGAATACGCTGCCGAAAAGCTGGAGCTGGATCCATTCGAGATCAGGCAGCGGAATCTACTGGCGGATGATGCCTATCCGCATACTTCAGCCACGGGGTATCAATTTGAAAAGTTGTCGCATCAAGCGAGCCTAGAGAAATTGCGCCAATTGATGAGGTATGACACGCTGCGGGGTGAACAGGCGACGCTGCGCAAGCAGGGCATTTATCGCGGCATCGGCATCGCACCATTCGTCGAAATCACCAACCCTGGCGCGACCTTTTATGGGGTCGGCGGCGCACGTATCTCAGCGCAAGACGGTGCGGTTGTGCGGCTGACGCCAGCAGGGGACGTGCACTGCGCAATCTCGGTGACCGAGCAAGGGCAGGGCACAGAAACGATCATCGCACAGGTTGTTGCAGATCAATTGGGCGTAACGCCTGACAAGGTGAAGGTTGTCACAGGGGACACCGATACAACGCCCAGCGGCGGCGCAAC